>Ga0209342_10003498_pt1 | contig 16545 bp, 11 predicted proteins | sample RifCSP16_2_FD_184023 | JGI IMG/M metagenome (GOLD analysis project Ga0209342, IMG submission 184023) | Soil microbial communities from Rifle, Colorado - Rifle CSP2_sed 16_2 (SPAdes) (version 2) | ecosystem: Environmental > Terrestrial > Deep subsurface > Rock core/Sediment | place: Rifle... | reverse complement strand
GCTCGGCCCCCGCATCTTCACGTCCGTCACCAGGACCGAGAACGACTTCTGCTTCAGCCTCTCGATGGCGGCGCTGCTGTCCGTGAAGACCTCGACCTGGAACCCCTCCTTCTCCAGAGCCGGCTTCAGGCGATCTCCCACGATGGGCTCATCGTCCAGCACCATCACGTCCTTGTTCCCTGGCATCGCGGACCCCCGCACTCGACGGCGCGCCTATACCGCGCGCTTATATCACCTCGCGCCGGCCCTGGGCAGGCAGACGTGGAAGACGGTGCCGTGTCCGGGCTCGCTCGTCACGTGGATATCCCCGCCGAACTTCCTCACGATCCCGAGGCTCGTGGACAGCCCCAGGCCCGTCCCCTTCCCCGGCTCCTTGGTCGTGAAGAAGGGGTCGAAGATGCGTGGGAGGACGTCGGGCGCGATCCCGGGCCCGGTGTCGCTGACGTCGACGCAGACCTTCTCCGCGGCGTGCAGGTTCGCCCGGACCGTGATGGAGCCCCCACCGGGCATGGCCTGGATGGCGTTCAGGAGGAGGTTCAGGAAGACCTGCCGGAACGCGTTCGCGGCGCCGAGGACGGGCGGGAGGTCGGCCGGGACGTCGGCGGCGAGGGTCACGTTGTTGATGGCCATCTCGTTCTGCACCAGCCGGATGGTGGACGGCAGCACCTCCTGCAGGTCGACGAGCGCGGTGTCGGGCTTCTCCTTGCGCGTGAAGTCGAGCAGGCTCTTCACGATCTCGCTCGCGCGCTCCGCCTCGAAGTAGATGTCCTGCAGGTGGCTCCACTTCTCCTCGTCGCTGAAGCTCGGCAACCCCTCCATCAGGGCCTCGGTGGTGATGGAGATGTTGTTCAGGGGGTTGTTGATCTCGTGGGCGATGCCGGACGTGAGCGTCCCCACCGCGGCGAGCTTGGCGCCCTTCACCACCCGGTCCTGCTGCATCCGGAGCTCGGCCAGCATCTGGTTCACCGCCATCGCCAGGTCCGTGAACTCGTCGCGGTAGCGACGGGCTGGCCGGATGAAGGAGAAGTCACCCTCCGCGATGCGCGCGGTGTAGCCCTTGAAGCGGCGGATGGGCGTCACCAGCGCGTGCGTGAAGGCGAAGATGATGGCCCCGAACAGCACCAGGAGCAGCGCGAGCAGGACGAGTGGTCCCGTCTCGGCCAGCCGCAGGATCTTCTCGATGGAGAGCCGCTGGCTCCGGATCATCTCCTCGAGGCGCTGGCTCGCCTCGGCGGCCGTGGCGCTCAACTCGGCCGCGCTCGCGGCCGCCACGGCGATCATCCTCCCCCGCCCGGCGCCGCCGCCCGAGTCGAGCAGGCGCTGGCAGGCGTCCGCGTGCCCGAGCAGGCTCTGGAGAGCCCCGCGCGCCTCAGGCTGGCTCGCGAAACGCTCGGCGCCAAGCAAGACCTGGACCTCCTTAGCTCGCGCCAGCACGTCCTCCAGATCGTCGCGGGAGAGGAGCCCCTCGTCCGCGAGCGTGCGCACGCGCAGGATGCGGTCGTCGAGCCTCTCCACTGTCTGCACGAGGTGCAGCTTCAGCCTGAGCCCGCGCAGGATCTGGAAGGAACCGAGGGCGAAGGCGGCGCAGAGGAGGCAACAGAGCGCCAGGCTCGCAACCAGGCGCACCCGGATGCTTATCCGTGGTCGGCGGGCCAGCTCGGCTTGCGCGCCCCTGAGACGCTCCGTAAGGCTGGGGCTCGGCCGCTCTCGCGGAGCTGGGCTGTCCGTCGCTCCGACGTCGAACGATATGGCGCCCGAGGCGGCTTCCTTGGTGTGGTCCATCCGGTGACCCTCGCGACGTCACTTGCTCGGGCGGGAGTATACGGGAGGGCGACCGGGGCTACCCTGCGTCGTGCGAGCGCGGCCGCACTTGCTCGCGCGGGAGGCGAGGACGACCAGATCATCTGGTGGAAAGCCCGTGACGCTGCCATACTGCCACGGACCCGCCGAACGCGAACGAGGACGTCCTTTGCACCTGCAAGCACTTGCGCCAGGGGCCCTGGTGGAGAGCAGCCGGTGTCCTGGCTGAGCAGCCTCTTCTCCCGTCGGGCGGGGCACGGGAGCGAGGACGAGACGCTCCTCAGGCTCCGGACCACCCGTTTCCGCCAGCTCCTCGCCAGTCAGGGAGCGCTCCTCTCGCTCATCGAGGACTCCGCCGACAAGCAGGGCGGCGGCTTCGTCTTCGACAAGCAGTACGTGATCGCGCTGGCCGAGCAAGCGGCGGAGCTCGCGGACGCGGTCGCCTTCGACCTGAACGTGCTCACCTCGCAACGCCACCTCGCCTTCTACGACCAGGCGGAACGGCTTCGCGCAGAGCTCCGGGAGATCCTCGCCCGGGGCCTGGGGGCGGGCGACGGCCACCCGGGGGGAACCCAGCCGCGCGGCGCGGCCACCTCGACGGTGAGCCCTGAGGAGCTCGCGGAGGCGCTGGCGCGGTGCGAGGTCCTCTATCGCGCATCGGGCACGGTGGCTTGCCGCGGCGTCGCCGCGGGGCCGGTGTGCAACCTCGGCGATCGGCCCGAGCTGACGGCGGTCGCTCCCGGGAGCGTGCTGGTCGCGGCCGACCTCGGGCCGGCCGAGGGCGTGCTGGCCACGATCCGCCGGGCGGGGGCGCTCCTCCTCGACCGCGGCAGCAGCGCAGGCCCGGCGGCGCGCCTGGCGCGCGAGCTGCGCGTCCCCGCCATCCTCGGCCTCGGGGACGCCACTGCCAAGCTCACGACCGGGACGGAGGTGACCGTCGACGCGGACGAGGACGTCGTCTACCGGGGGCGCGTTCCAGAGCTCGTCGAATTCGCGGCCGCGACGCGATCTGGAGCCCAGGAGGAGGAGGCAGAGTACCGGCTCCTCCGCGCGGTGCGGCGCGCGGCGTTTCCGCTGACCTTCTCCACCGGGCTGCCCGAGCCAGCGCTCCCTGATTGCCGGACCGTCCACGACCTCGTGCACCTCGCCCACCTGCTCGCTGGCGATGCGCTCTCGAAGCTGCTCCTGGGCGAGCAGGGCCAGGCCGGGGTCCTGGTCCGGCTCGCCGGTGTGCGCTGGTGCGAGCTGCGCCTCACCGCCCTCGACGGTCTCCCTCGCCGCGCTGCGACAGCGATCGGACCCCTGGACGTCACCTCGCGGCCGCTGCGCGCCCTGCTGGAGGGGCTCGCTGGGGTGCAGGAGGTCACCGAGGAGGCCGGCGGCGCGCCCGGCGCCGCCCTGCGCGCCGCCGCGACGGACGAGCACGGCCTGGCGGTGATGGCGTCACGCCAGGGCGTCGACGCGATCGACGCGACGGTGGTCGGGGTGAGCGAGGGCAACCGGATCTACTGTCGGTTCGCGCCGCGCGGCGAGGGCGATCAGGAGGGGCGCCGTGGCCAGGTCGCGGCGGGAGCGCTGTCGCGGCTCGGGTTCACGGTCTCGGTCACCGCGCGGGGAGCGACGGGGTGGATGCGGGGCCTGCCGGCCGGCGAGACGGAAGAGCGGCTCCGCATCCTGGGGAGCCTGTGGGCGCGCCTCGTCCGGCCCGGCGCCAATGGGTGGCAGCGCGCGGAGCTGGAGGCGAGCGCGGAGACGTTGCTGCACGGATACGCGTGAGGTCATGCACAGAGAACCGCGAAAGGCGAGTCAGAGCCCAGCCCCGCCCTCTGGCGGCGACCTCTTGCGGCACCGCTACCGCGTGCTGCGCCGGCTGCTCGCTGGCAACAGCGAGCTCCTCGATGTGATGGCCGACCTCGAGGCCGACCTCGCCCACCTCGATCCCGGAGAGCAGGCGGTCCGCCAGCCGGTGCTCAGGCTCCTAGACGGATCGCTGCTCCTGGCCGAGAACCTGAACGTCCTCACCGGCGGGGCCCACCATGGCCTCTACGCCGCGCACGAGGCCATCGCGCGCGCGATCCGTTCGAGCCTGCGCTCGATCCCCGACCCCGCAGCCCTCCCTCTCATGGTCCCGCTCGAGGACGCGAGCCCGGCGAGAGCGCGCGAGGTCGGCGGCAAGGCGGCGAACCTCGGGCCGCTGCGGGTGGTGGCGCCCGCGGCCGTGCCGCATGGGTTCGCCATCACGACGGCCGCCTACCGCTGCTTCCTCTCCGAGAACACCCTTCACGACCCCATTCGCCGGCTCTCCAAGGACCTGAGCCTCATCGCTCATGGAGAGGTGGTCCGGGAGCGCACGGCGGCCATCCGCTCGCTCATCGAGGCGAGCCCGGTACCGCGCCGGATCGCGGAGGCGCTCCGGGCCGGCGTGCAGCTCTTCGGGGAGACGCCGCCAGCACGCTGGGCGGTCCGGTCGAGCGCCGTGGGTGAGGACGCCGGGATGACGTTCGCCGGCCAGTTCGACAGCGTGCTCGGGGTCGCGACCGGGGATCTCGCCGCCGCCTACCGGACCGTCCTCGCCAGCCGCTTCAACGACCACGCCGTGCTCTACCGGCTGGCGGGCGGCTTCTCCGAGGTCGAGACGCCCATGGCCGTGCTGGTGATCCCCATGCTCGACGCCCGGGCCGCCGGCGTGCTGTACACGCGCGACCCACGGGAAGTCGCCGCCGATCGCATGCTGGTCGACGCGGTGCCCGGCCTGGCCGACGCGATGGTCCGCGGCCAGGCGATCGCCGCGAGCGTCCGCGCCCTGCGCAGCCACCCGGGCGAGATCGAGGCGGAGCCAGCCGCGCCGAGCGTGGCTGGTGGTGGCCCAGGGGCGGGTCCATTCCCGCTCGCCCCGGGGGAGCTGCGGGAGCTGGTGGAGCTGGGACTCCGCCTGGAGGCACACTGCGGCCACCCCGTCGACGTGGAGTGGGTGATGACGGGCGACGGCGCCCTCAAGGTGGTCCAGTGCCGGCCGCTCCACGCGGCCGACGGCGGGTCGCCCGCTGAAGCATCGACGGAGGTCCGCGAGCCCGTGGCGAGCGGCGGCATCACCATCTTCCCGGGCAGGGCCGTGGGGCCGGTCCACGTCGCCCGGAGCGCCGACGACCTCGCGTCGGCGCCTGACGGGGCCTTGCTCATCGTGCAGCAGGCGGGCCCCGAGCTGGCCGCCGTGCTACCTCGCGTCGCAGGAGTGGTCGCCGAGCAGGGCAATCCAGCCGGGCACGCAGCCGCGCTGGTCCGGGACTTCGCCGTGCCCTCGATCTTCGGTGTTCCGGCCGCCGTCGAGCGCCTGGGCGGGCGCCACACGGTGAGCCTCGACGCGAGCCAGCGGCTCGTCTTCGACGGCGCCCTCTGGCCGGAGGTGCTGGAGCGGGTGCGCAGGCGGATCCGCCATCCTCCTCGCCGCGCCGCGAACCCGCTGCACGACCTCGTGCTCGCCTTGAACCTCACGAACCCGATGTCGAGCTCGTTCCGCGCCAGCGCGTGCCGCTCCCTGCACGACGTCGTGCGATACGCGCACGAGAGGGCGGTCGCGGCCATGTTCGACCTCGGCGGCGAGGTCGAGCGCCGTGGCGAGCGCCGCCTGTATCGGCTGGAGGGCGCCCTCCCCGTGGAGCTCGAGATCCTCGATCTCGGGGGCGCGATCCCGGGCCCAGGCACCGACAGGCGCGCCGTACGGCCGGAGGAGATCGCGTCGGGACCCTTCCAGGCGCTCTGGCGCGGGATGACCCTCCCCGGCGTGAGCTGGGCAGGGCGGACGCAGGTCGGCGTGTCTGGTTTCCTCTCGGTGATGGCGACCGCGATGACCGGCCCCGAAGCCGAGCGCGGCCTGGGCGCGCCGAACTACGTCATGGTCGCGCCCGACTACGTGAACTTGAACGCCCGGCTCGCCTACCACTTCGCCATGGTCGACGCGTTCGTCTCGCCCGTCCCCGAGAACAACTTCGTCAACTTCCGGTTTCGGGGCGGCGGCGCCGCGCCCGAACGGCGCGACCTCAGGGCGCGCTTCCTGGCCGAGGCGCTCCTGCGCGCCGGCTTCGCCGTCGACCGCCGCGGCGACCTGGTAACCGCCTGGCTCCGCCGTTACCCCTCCCCGGCGTCCGATGACGGCCTCGTCACCCTCGGCGCGCTCATGGGCTGCGCCCGCCAGCTCGACATGCTCATCGCCGACGAGGCGGCGGTGCGGCGCTACGTCGATCGCTTCGCGGCGGGGGACTACGGGGCGTTCGCGTAGGCTCTTACTTCACCGCTAGACTGGAATTACCCGCCAGGAAGGCGTCCAGCGCCCGGTTCACCGCGTCGGGGTCGTCGAGCTGCAGCCAGTGCGAGACGCCGGCCACCTCGGTGCGCTGGAGGCCCAGCACCTGGCCGGCCATCATCGCGGCGTACGGGCTGCCCGCCGCCTCGACGGCCACGGCTGGTCCCTGGTAGCCAGCGAAGCGGGCCCGCGCGTCGCGGAACTCGAACAGGCCGCGGCGCAGCGATGCGAAGGCGGGCGGATCGATCCGGTCCAGCGCGGCGAGCACGAGCACCCGCTCCCGCGTGGCCGGCCTCACCGTGGCTCCGAGCATCTCGTCGAAGGCCGCGCGCCGCTCGCGCGCCCCGAACGACGGAGACGCCTCCCGGTCGATCACCGGCTTCAGGTGCTCGCGCGGCACGGCGTGGAAATCGCCGATCGCGTCCAGGTAGACGAGCCCGGCCACGGTCTCCGGATGTGCCCCGGCGTAGAGGGTGAGCAGCGGGCCCGACATGCTGTGGCCGACCAGGATCATGCGCTCGAGCCCGAGGGCCCGCCGCACCGCCTCGAGGTCGGCGACGAGGGCCTTCAGGTCGTACACACCGTCCCGGGCCTTCTCGGACCCGCCGGCGCAAGTAGCCTTTCCAGCGGGCTATTCAGACAACTGGCTACCCATTCCTACTAAAACCGACTACCCTGCCGGGTCTCAACCCATGGATGGACCAGCGCCTTCTTCCACCTACTGAGGGACCCCCATGCGAAGGACGTCGCATCTGTTCACGATCCCGCTCGCCGCGCTGCTTGTCGCAGCCTGCGGCAGCTCGAAGACAACGACCGTCACGTCTCAGGCCTACGGCCACCACGACACCGACAAGGCGGACACCGCCAACTTCGTCAACGTCTACCCGAACAAGGTCGGTACGCGGCTGGACAGCTGCCAGACCTGCCACAAGTCCTTCGTCTTCACCTCGGGCGACAAGATCAAGCCCAAGAGCGTCTGCGACTACTGCCACCTCGTCAACAGGCCGGACATGACTAATGGTGCACCGACGCTCTATGACAATGGAGCGCAACCGGGGAGCATCGCCGACACGCTCAACGCCTACGGGGTTGCATACCGGGACAGCGGAAGGAGCCAGAAGGCGCTGCGCGACATCGCCGGTCAGGACAGCGACGGCGACAGCTACGGCAACGGCGACGAGATCGCTGACGCCAGGTACCCCGGAGACGCGAGCAGCAACCCGGCTCTCGACTTCGGCCCGAAGAAGATCATCACCGTCGCCGACGTCCAGGCGATGCCTGTCCACTCCGAGTTTCTGCTGTCAAACTCCCAGAAGCAGCAGTACGACAACTACGCCGTCTACGAGGGAGTCAAGATCACGGACCTCCTGAGGGCTGTAGGCGTCGATCCGAACGACACCAACATCAGCGGCGTGACCGTGGTGGCGCCTGACGGATTCACTACGGTCTTCCCGAAGCAATCATCTCTTGAAGACGGCTCGGAGCAGTACTGGTACGACGCCGCCTACCCCTCCGGACAGTTCTACGGCGGTCTCGACACGAGCGAGCCCCCAGCCGGCCTGGGAACCACCTGCGGCTTGGTCCAGTACCCGAACCCGATCCCGTACGAACGGATCGACACCGCCGATGGAAGGACCATCCTCGATGAGCAGTGGCTCATGCTTGCCTACGAGCGCGACGGCACAGCCCTCGACACGGCCTACATCGACCCGGCCAACCTCAGGCTCAATGGCGAGGGCCCCCTGCGCCTCATCGTGCCACAGAAGGTGCCGGGCGAACCCGACCGCGGGTCGCAATACAGGCAGCCGACGTGCGCCACGAATGACTACGACTCCCACGCGGACCACAACGCCGGCTCGGCCGTCCGCGGGGTCATCGCCATCAAGATCAACGCGGTTGCGGGGGTGATGCCCCCCTACGAGGAGTTCGACTACCAGAACGGCGGCTACGACTACCTGGCCAACGGCCAGCTGGTCGTCTTCGGCTACGGCATCCAGTGACTTCGCGCCCCCTGCGCGCGCTCGCCTTCGCCGGCGCGGTCGCCGCCTCCCTCGCGGCCGCGCCGGGGCGGGCGTACGAGGTGAACGAGCGCATCACCGTCTACGGCTACGCGCAGGCCTGGGCCGTCCTGTGGGAGCAGATGGAGGCCCAGAAGGGCCTCACCCAGTTCCCGAGCGGTGACCAGGCCGCCGACGCGGTGAGCGGCTTCAGCCTCGCCAAGGCCCGGCTCGGCGTCCGCTTCGCCCAGCCGGACTGGCACCTGTCGCTCCACGTCCAGGCCAGGTTCGACCACGACCCGGCGCTCCTCGACGCGGACATCGCCTGGAGCCCCCGCCGCTGGCTCTCGCTCCACCTCGGCCAGTTCAAGATCCCCGGGACCTACGAGGCCCTGACCAGCGACCGGCGGCTCGACTTCATCCTGCGCACCGACATCACGACCGCCCTCGCCGACTACGCGCTCTCCAAGGCCCAGGACACGGCATCGCTGCTCTACGGGAACGCCTCCTACCTGCGCGACCTTGGGATCGCATTGAAGGGCGAGGTCGGCGGCGACGCCCTCACCGTGCGCTACTTCCTCATGGTGGGCAACGGGCTCGGCGCCAACACCTATTTCGGCGGCCTCACGAAGAAGGAGTACTTCATCACCAACCGGGCGCAGTTCTTCTACGGTGCCCGGCTCGAGCTGTCAGCCCTGAAGCTCGCCACCCTGGGGCTCTTCGGCAGCTACAACCGCCACGACAACATCGTCTTCAACAGCGGCCGGGCGATCTACGACATCGACCGCCGCACGCTGGGCGGCGACCTGCAGGTCGCCCTGCCCCGGACCGGACTACGGCTCGCAGCGCTGGGCGGCGGGGGCCGGGTGCGCGATGACTTCGACGGCGACGGGAAGACCGACCTGCGCTACTCGGGCTGGGCGGTCTCGGCGGCGTGGGACCTCTTCACGGTCCTCCGGAACGCCGGCCGGCTGCTCCCCGAAGGCCATGCGCTCGAAATCGCGGGGCGCTTCGAGCGCTTCGATCAGGAGGTGAACGAGTCGGGACTTCGTGTAAGGCGCGAGCAGAAGACCGTCGGCGTGAATTACGTCGCCACGAGCGTGTTCAAGGTACAGCTCGAGTACGTCTGGCGACGCACCGACGACCCGACGGCACCCGTGCCGGACCTCGCCAACAACGTCCTCTTCGCCCAGGTCCAGGCGGCGTTCTGAAAGGGAGATGCGTACGCAGCGCCTACCCGCCGCTCTCCACGCCCTGTGGCGCCAGCGACGCGATCCCCGCGCGGAGCTTCTCGCGACACGCCGCCGTGGCGGCGCTGTTGGCCATCACCATGTCGAGCTGCCGCGTGTGGATGGCGAGGAAGCCCAGGATCCTGAGCTTCGCGCACATCGCCTCGCTCTCCAGACCCTCCAGCCGCGCCCGCAGCGCGTCCTCGACGATCTCCACCTCGTAGCCGTGCTCGCGCAGGATCTCGCCCACCAGTGCCACCCGCTGCAGCTTGCGCTGCAGGTCGGCCGCGCCGCCCTTGAAGCGGAAGCTCACGTAGTTCTCCGCCGGGCGATCGCCGACGAGCGCCTCGACGGTGGAGAAGTGGAAGCCGAAGCGCGATTGCAGGCTGCAGAAGTGGCGCGAGATCATGAAGTAGTTTCGATCGACGTAGCGGCTCTCGACCGCGGGATCGAGCCCCGGGTTGGCGGTGGCCTGGAACATCACCGACATGAAACCCTTGGCGTCGACCGGCGGCGGCCCCTCCCAGGGGACGGCGCGCATGCCCTCGAGGAGCGCCAGCATGGGCACCGACACCACGTCCCGGATGTGGACGTACCGGCCGTTCGGCGGCGCGCGCAGGCCGTCGTCGAGATCGAGCACCCAGAGCTGCATGGGCACTTCCATCACCAGCTGCTTGCTCGTGCGCTCGCTCACCGTCTGCTCGCGCGCGAACGCGAACATCTCGCGGACCGAGGTCTCGTGCGCGAACCGCGTGATGTCGTGCAGCGTCCGGCACTGGCTGGGGCGGAAGTCGGGGGAGTCGGGGTCGAGGAGGTTGAGCGGCGAGACGTGGGCCAGGACCTGCTCCAGGACCCGATGCACCGGCGTGCCCGCCAGCGTGGGCCGCGCGGACCGCGCCGCCAGGAGCGCCTCCACCTCGCCCGCGTAGACCTCGAGGCCCGACGCGTCGACCGTGACGACGGCATCCGCGGCGAGCCGGGTCGTCGCCTCGCGCAGCCCGAACAGCGCCGGGACGCCGAACTCGCGCGCCACGCTCGCGAGGTGGCTCGTCACCGAGCCTTCCTCGGTGACCACGGCGGCGGCGCGCCCGACGAGCGCCCCCCAGACCGGCGCCGCGTGCGCCGTCACCAGCACCGCCCCCCGCGGGAAGCGCAGGAGATCGGCGTTGCGCTGCGCCACGAACACCCGCCCCGCCGCCGCGCCCGGACTGGCCGTCGTGCCACCCGCGAGGAGCGGCGCGGCCCCAACCCGAGGCGCCCGCCGCTCGCCGCTCGCAGAGCGGTGGAGCGGCCGGCACTGCAGGACCACGACGCGGCCGCGATCGTCGATCGCCCACTCCACGTCCTGCGGGATGCCGTAGTGGCGCTCCAGGCGCAGCGCCACCTCGGCCACGGCCACGGCTTCCGCCTCCGACAGCGAGGGGAGCTCGGCGATCTCCGGGGGCACCTGGACGCGCTGGACGCCCTCCTCCGGGAAGCAGGCGAGCCGCTCCCGCTTCGCCGCCACCCGCGTCTCGAGCAAGCGCGGTGGGTCGCCGCGGCTCAGGCGGTACACGTCGCAGGGCGCGCTGCCGTCGACGACGGCCTGCGGCAGTCCCAGGACCGAGGCGACCATCACCGCCTCGTCGTCGCCCGCGGGCCCTTGCGAGTAGGCGACCCCTCCGGCCCGCGCCTCGAGCATGACGCAGCACCCGACGCACATGGCCACGTCCTCGTCGCGGATGCCGCGGGCGAGGCGGTAGAGCATCGCGTGCAGGTTGTACTTGCTCGCCACCACCTCCTTGTACGCGGCGAGGACGTGCTCGCCGCTCACGTTGAGCGCCGAGCGGTACTGGCCGGCGAAGGAGACGCCCTCCGCGTCCTCGCCCAGGGCGCTGCTGCGCACGGAGACGCGCACGCCAGCCCCGTGGTCGCGTTCGAGCTCCCCGTAGGCGAGGGCGATGGCCTGCGCGAGGTCGTCCGGGACCTCGGCGTTCACGATGCGCTGCTGGATCTCGGTGCTGAGCTCGAGCGCGTAGGCTTCACCCGCCCCCGTCTGCATGAGGCGATCGATCTCCGCCTGCAGGTCGTTGTGCGCCATGAAGCGCGCGTAGCCGTACGCCGTCACCGCGAAGCCCGCCGGGACCAGGAGCCCGAGCCGCGCCGCCTCGCCGACGTTCGCCATCTTGCCGCCCACCTGGCCGGCGAGCCCGCGGTCGACGGCTGCCAGGGGCAGGACGAGCGCGCGCGCCTCGGGGAAGCTCGGGGCGGCGAGCGCCACCCCGAGCTTCCGCTCGATCTCGCGGAAGCGATCCCAGAGCGCCGTGTACTTGCCCGGCGCCAGCGCCTGCAGCGCCCGGATGATCTGGACCACGCTCACCGAGACCTCGGTCAGGTTCGCGCGGATGAACTGCATGCCGAAGGGCTCGGTGGCGCGGCGCGCGCGCTCCAGGCGCGCCATGGCCTCGAGCGCCTCGTTGTTGGCGTTGAGGAGGAGCTTGAACTGATGGTAGCGCTCCTGGAAGGCCGAGCGGACGCTCGCGCCCGACGGGGCCTCCTCGGCCCGCGAGAGGCGCCTCCGCACCGCGTCGAGGAGCGATCGCAACATCTCGTGCACCTCGTATAGCGAACGCCGGGTGCAGATGCCGGCCGTCGGGCCGGCGCGGATGCGCGCCGACCCGACCGGCCTCGCTTCAGTGCTCCCGCTTCCCGTGCGACTTCATCTGCAGCCCGATCCCGTCGCAGAGGTACATGATCGCGTACCCCCACCACATCGTGTAGACGAGATAGAAGATGAGTGAGAACGACAGGGTGCCGACGTTCTTGGAGACCGGCGACGGGGCGATGCCGTAGAAGTTGTAGCTCACCTCGACGCCCTTCTCCAGGACCTCTTCGATCGCGGACGCCGACTCGCCGTCACCCAGCGCCCGGAACTCCTTGTTCATCTGCTTCAGCCCCTCGTGCCACGCGAACATGGCCTCCTTGCCCGGGAGGCCGCGCTTCTCGGCGAGGACCTCTCCCTGGTTCTGGAACATGATCGCCGAGTCGTCGAGCGCCGCGAGCAGGAGCAGGCCCAGCTTCCCGCTCACCGTGGTGACGGCGCCGGCCGCGCTCGTCTCGGCGCCGCCGGCCCTCATGACCGTCGCCACCTTGTTCGCGAGGTCGTCGTCCTTGAGCGTGAGGCGCATGTCCACCTTGGCGTCGCGGTATTTCTCGGCGTCCTCTCGCAAGGACGGGATGTAGTAGCTCGAGTCCTTGGAGACCGAGTTGAAGAAGTCGTCGGCCGCCTCGAGCGGCGTCCGGCCCTTGACGATGGGCAGGAACATCGCGACGAGGACGGCGGCGAAGCCGGCCGTCATGAAGAGGCCGATCGAGAACGCGCGCTTGTTGACGATGAGCATGACTAGACCTCCTCCGCCGACTTCGCCGCCGCGGGCACGGGCGCGACCTCGCCGCGCAGCTTGCCGATGTTCCCGAAGAACTCCTTCATGACCCACACCGCGAACAGCCCCACCACGAGGAAGAAGATGTAGAACCCCGCGGTGTCGATGGCGTCGGTGACCGGCTTGGGGATGGCGACGATCTTCATCTCCGAGAGCTTGGCGGGCATGGCGCAGAGCCGGTTGATGAAGCCGGCGAGGATGGTGACGGCGTAGAAGCCGCGGATGTGGATGCCCTTCACCACCTTGGTGGTGAGCGCGCCGACCTGGATGCCTAGGAGCGAGCCCACCAGCATCCCCATGGCCAGGGTGTAGAAGATGAACCCGTAGACGGCGTACTGCGAGATGCAGGCCCAGCCGGCGGTGAAGATGATCTGGAGGATGTCCGTCCCGACGGTGGTGAAGGAGGAGACGCCCAGGACGTAGACGAACAGAGGGAAGGTCAGGAACCCGCCGCCCACGCCCATGATCGCGGCGGCGACGCCGACGACGGCGCCGCAGATGGCCACGAACACCCCCGAGATGCGCTTGCCGCCCGGGACGAGGTCCTCGTCGAAGGTGATGAGGGGGGGGATCTTCATCCCCTGCAGCGAGGCGACGATGCCCTTCTTGCCGGACGCCGCCTCCCTGCCGTGCGCGCTGTCGCCGACGTGCGCGCCCACCGGCGCCGGCCCCTTGCGCAGCTTGAGGTAGTCGCTCATGGCGTAGATGCCGAGGAAGCCGAGCAGGACGACGTAGACGATGTTGATGAAGGTGTCGCTGAGGTTGGGATCGGCGTTGTAGAGCGCCCGGTTGATGCCTCCTCCCACCGTGGAGCCGACGGCCGATCCGACCAGGAACGCGACGGCCAGCTTCACCGACACGTTCCCGAGCTTCCTGTGCACCGCCGTCCCCATGATCGCCTTGGCGAAGATGTGGAACAGGTCGGTGCCGACGGCGAGGATCCCCTTCACGCCCACGCTCATCAGGGCCGGGGTGATGATGAAGCCGCCGCCCGCGCCGATGCAGCCGGTGATGAGCCCGGCGCACAGCCCGACCAGGATCGAGGCCACGAAGATCTTGTGGGTGAAGTAGACGGGGGTGTACGCGTGGTGGCCGCCGAGGACGGCCGGCAGCGGGGCCGCGTACGCCACCGCGACGACGAGGATGGGAAGAACGAGCAGCCCCAGGATGGCCAGGCGCCGCTTGCTCTTGAAGATGTTGGCGGCCATCTCGCGCTCCCAGTTGGCTTGCGCGACTGCTGCCAGCTTCAGGGCCTCGAACAAAGTTCTCATCAATTATCCCCAGAATGGACTACTCGTGCGTGCGACCCCAGAATGGACTAATCGTGCAACACGGGCGTCATCGTAAAGGCTGGCCGCCGCCCTCGCGGAGCCGTTTCTTGCGGTACGCGTCCTGTAGCCGATAGAGCAGCGCGTCGAGGTCCACCGGTTTGAGAAGGTAGTCGAAGGCGCCGAGCTCCATGCCGGCCAGCGCCACGTCGAGCTGCGCGTGGCCGGTGAGCATGAGGACCTCCACGGCCGGCAGCCGCTTCTTGATCTCGCGCAGCGCGTCGGTGCCGCTCATGCCGGGCATGCGCACGTCGAGCACGACCACGTCCACCGGGGTCGCCGCGAGCAGCCGCAGCGCCTCGGCGGCGTCGCCCGCGGTGAAGATCTTGAGCTTGCGCTTCGACAGGCGCTTCGCGAGGAGATCGCGGAACTCGATCTCGTCGTCGACCAGGAGCACAGTGAACTCGTCCATGATCCGAACTCCGCGCGGCCTCGACCTCAGGCCCGCCGCATCGTGATCTCCTTCAGGCGGGCCTCCATGATCCGCTCCTCCTGCCTCGCCTTCTTCACCCGGGCCTTGTCGATCTGACGCAGGAGCAGGCGCAGCTCGCACGGCTTCACGAGATAGTCGAAGGCGCCCAGCCGCATCCCGTCGATGGCCGACTCGACGGTGCTGTGGCCGGAGAGGAGGATGACCTCGACGAGCGGCGCCCGGCGCTTCAGCTCCTTCAGCACCTCGGTGCCGTCCATGTCCGGCAGCTTCACGTCGAGGACGACCACGTCGACGGCGCCGTGCGCCTCCAGGCGGGCGATGGCCTCCTGGCCGCTCCGGGCGACGAGGACCATGAGGCTCCGGCGCTCGAGCCGCTTGGCGACCGTCTCGACGAAGCCCTCCTCGTTGTCGACGAGGAGCACCACCGTGGGCGACCTCGGCACGATCCCGTCGGAGTCTTCCTCCTCCGAGTGGAGCCGCGCCGGCTCGAGATCGCCCTCCCCCGCCGGCCGCTCGGGGATCCGCACGTGGAACGTCGTCCCACGGCCCACCTGCGAGTCGACGGAGATCGAGCCGCCCATGTCCTCGGCGATGCCGAAGCATATGGAGAGCCCGAGGCCCGTCCCCTTGCCCACGGGCTTCGTGGTGAAGAAGGGGTCGAAGATCCGTGCTGCGACCTCCTGCGGGATCCCGGTGCCGGTGTCCGCGACGTCGAGGAGCACGTCGCCGCCCTCGCGGCGGGTGGTGATGTCGATGCGGCCGCCGCCGGGCTCGAGCGCGTCGAGGGCGTTGTTGAGGAGGTTCACCAGGAGCTGCTGGATGGCCGTCGGCGACAGGCGCCGCCTGGGCAGACCCTCGCCGAGGTGCAGCCCGATGACCACCTTCTGGCTCGCCGCGCGCTTCTCGAAGGTGGCCGCGACCTCGCGGACGAGCTCGTTCAGGTCGACGTCGTAGACGCGCCCCGGCACCCGGCGCGCGAAGCTGAGGAGGTTGTGCGTGATCTCCTTGCACCGGCCGGCCTGGGTGGCGATCTGGCGCAGCGAGCGGCGCATCTCCTCGAGGTTGCTCTTCGTCTCCTCGTCCTCGAGCAGGTCCTCCACCCAGCCTGCCGCCTCGATGATGACCGCGAGCGGGTTGTTGATCTCGTGCGCCAGCCCCGCGGCGAAGTCGGCCAGCGACGACAGCTCGAGGCGGCGGCCCTCTCCCTGCTCGGGCCGAGGGCCGGCGCCGGTCGCTTCCATCCGCTCTCCGCCTCGGGTCTTCATGGTCTCGATCACAGGTGGATGGGCATGCCCATGAGGGGCCAGACGACGAGGACGAAGAGCGCCAGCACGGCCATCACCGCCGCGGAGGCCGGGACACCGGCGCGCAGGAACTCCCTGCTCGTGAACTGCCGGCTCTCGTAGGCCATGGCGTTGGGAGCGGCGCCGATGAGCAGGAGGAGCGGCAGGCCGGCGGCGGCGAGCACGCTGTAGAACACGACCTCGGGGGCGAGGCCGAGGTAGGGAGCGGTCACCAGCCCGATCGGCAGCGCGAGCGCGAGGAGCGCCACGTTCATCACGAAGTTGGTGAGGACGAGGACGACGAGCGCCAGGGCGAGCACGAAGGCGAGCCAGTGGGCGTGGCCCCACAGCGCCAACCCCTCCACGGCGAGCCAGCGCGCGGCCCCGGTCTGCCAGAGGCACAGGCCCAGGCTCATCGCGCCGCCGAAGAGGAGGACGATGTTCCACGGGATGGCCTCCAGGTCCTCGATGTCGAGCACGCGGGCGAGGAAGAGCGCCACGCCCGCGCCGAGGACCACCGCCGCCTTGTGGGGTGCGAGCCCTGGCGCGAACGACTCCGCGCCGAGCGCGAGCAGCATCGCCCCGACGATCGCCAGCGCCGTGAGCTCGCGGGCGGAGATGGGCCCGAGCTTGCGGCGGATCCCCAGGAGCCGCTGCCGCAACCCGGGGATGCTCCGCTTCTCGGGCGTGAAGAGCGCCAGCATGAGGAGCCAGAGCGTGAGGAGCAGGGCCAGGCCCAGGGGCAAGAGGTAG
>Ga0209342_10003497_pt1 | contig 16546 bp, 11 predicted proteins | sample RifCSP16_2_FD_184023 | JGI IMG/M metagenome (GOLD analysis project Ga0209342, IMG submission 184023) | Soil microbial communities from Rifle, Colorado - Rifle CSP2_sed 16_2 (SPAdes) (version 2) | ecosystem: Environmental > Terrestrial > Deep subsurface > Rock core/Sediment | place: Rifle... | reverse complement strand
GTTGCCGCAGACGGAGGCGCCAAAGCCCGTCGTCGAAGCCGCGCCGCGGCCGCGAAAGACCGCGAAACCCGCGCCGACGATGCGCGAGGTCACGCCGACCTTCGAACGCGATGTCCCGGCGCAGGTAGCCGCACCGGCGGTGCAGGAACCGATTCCCGCCGAGCGAGTGAGCGTGGCGACGAGCGCGTCGGCCTCGGGGCCGGAGAGCGGTTCGGCGCCTGCTCCGGTCGAGACCTCGGTCGCTCTTGCCGCGCCAGCCGGAGCGGCGCCGCCCGACCTCGGTTCGCTCGCGCAGTACCGCCTGGCGCTGATCGGCGCGGCGAAGCGGCACAAGACCTATCCGCCACGGGCGATCGACCGCGGCCTGGAGGGACGGGTCGACGTGCGGCTGGTGATCGGGACCGACGGCGCGCTCGCGCGCGCGCTGGTCAAGCGCTCGAGCGGTCACGACGTGCTCGATCATCAGGCGCTCGAGCTGATGCGCACGGCGAGCGGGCTGACGCCGGTCCCGCCGGCGCTCCGCAACCGCGAATTCGCGGTCGAGGTGCCGATCCTCTACGAGCTCAAGGAAGCGCGCTGACGGGTGACGGGCCGGCGGCGCCGGCGCGCCCCGGGCTTTCACCCGGCGCGAACGCGACCACGTGGTCGACGTCGAGCCGGATGCCGATCGACTCGCCGAGCGCGTGGTTGTGGTGGCTCGGCACGAGCGCGAGGACCTTCCGTCCGCTGGCGAGCTTGAGGGTGTAGAGGATTTCCGCGCCGCGGAACGCCTTGTGGACCACCTCCGCCTGGAGCGCGCTCGCGTCGTCGTGGATGATGTCGTCGGGCCGCAGCAGGACCTCGACGTGGCAGCCCTTCCCGCAGGCGTCGCAGCCGATCTCGCACTGGTGCGGGATCTCGCCGTTCAGAAGCCCGAGCTCGATCTCGACCTGGCGGGGGTTGCGTACGGCGCCGGGGAGGAACACGCCCTGCCCGACGAAATCGGCGATGAAACGGTTCGCGGGCCGGTGGTAGAGGTTGTAGGCGCTGTCCCACTGCTCGATCCGCCCGTCGTGCACGATCCCGATCTCGTCGGCGATCGCGAACGCCTCCTGCTGGTCGTGGGTGACGAGGATGGCGGTCGTGCGGGTGCGCTTGATGATGTCGCGGACCTCGAGGCCGAGGCGCTCGCGGAGATCGATGTCGAGATTCGAGAACGGCTCGTCGAGCAGCAGGAGGCTCGGCTGCGGCGCGAGCGCGCGCGCCAGGGCGACCCGCTGCTGCTGCCCGCCCGAGAGCTCGTGGGGGTACTTGTGCGCGAGCTCGCCCAGGCCCACGGTCGCGACGAGCTCCGCGACGCGACGCGCCCGCTCGGGACGCCGCAGGCGGTGCAGCCCGAACCCGATGTTCTCGGCGATCGTGAGATGCGGGAAGAGGGCGTGGTCCTGGAAGACCATCCCGACGCGCCGCTCTTCCGGCGGCACCATGAGGCCGGCCGACGATACCACCTGGCCGTCGAGCAGGATCTCCCCGCCCGCGACGGGCTCGAACCCGGCGATGCAGCGGAGCACCGTGGTCTTGCCGCAGCCGCTCGGGCCGAGCAGGCAGCCGATGGCCCCGCGCTCGAGGGTGAAGGACAAACCACGCACGACCTCATGCGACTCGTAAGCCTGGCGCAGCGCGCGAACCTCCAGCAGGGCGGGCGCGGGATCGCTCATACGCTGCTGATTATACGCGCGGATTTCTGTGTAGAAACAAGAATCATTCTTGTTATTATCGAGGGGCGATGACCACCGCTGAAGCCCTCGCTCCCCACCCGCCGCGCGCGCCGGCCGCGCGGCTCGGATGGCTCGGGCTCGCCTCGCTCGCCGCCGCCGCGCTGATCGTCGCGCCGATCGTCGCGGTCGTCGCGAGCGGATTCGGCCCGGGCGCGGGCGCCTGGGCGCACCTCGTCCAGACCGTCCTCGGGGCGTACGTCTGGAACACCTTCCTGCTGCTCGTCGGGGTCACCTGGGGCGTGGTGTCGATCGGCGTGCTGTCGGCGTGGCTCGTCACCGTCTACCGCTTTCCCGGACAGCGCGTCCTGGAATGGGCGCTCGTCCTGCCCCTCGCCGTGCCGGCGTACGTGATGGCTTACGCCTATACCGACTGGCTGCAGTTCACCGGTCCGGTGCAGACGTGGCTGCGCGGGGTGACCGGATGGCAGGCGCGCGAGTACTGGTTCCCCGAGATCCGCTCGCTCTGGGGCGCGGCGGCGATGCTGTCGTTCGCGCTCTATCCCTACGTGTATCTGATCGCGCGCATGGCCTTCCTCGAGATGTCGCGCAGCGCGCTGGAAGCGGGGCGGCTCGCCGGGCACGGTGCATGGGGCGCGTTCTTCCGCGTGGCGCTGCCGCTCGCCCGGCCGGGGATCGCCGCCGGCACGGCGCTCGCGCTCATGGAGACGCTCGCCGACTTCGGCACCGTGTCGTACTTCGCCGTCGAGGTGTTCACGCTCGGGATCTTCAAGGCCTGGTTCGCGATGGGCGACCTGGCGGCGGCCGGACAGCTCGCCACGTGCCTGCTCGGCTTCGTCGCGCTGGTCCTCGCGCTCGAGCGCTGGAACCGCGGCGCGGCGCGGTATCACTCGAACGCCCCGCGCACGCCGCAGCCGGCTCAGCCGCTGCGCGGTGCCGCGGCCGCGGCGGCGTTCGTCGCCTGCGCGGCCCCAGTCGCGTTCGGGTTCGTGCTGCCGTCCGGGATCCTGCTCCAGCTGGTGATGACCGATCCGGATGCCCGGTGGGGGCCGCGGCTGTTCGCGCTCGTCGGCAACAGCTTCACCGTCGCCGGGGTCACTGCGCTCGCTGCCGTCGCGACCGCAACGCTGATGGCCTACGCCGCTCGCCTGTCGCGAAGCCCGCTCGTGGCCACCGCCAACCGGATCGCGGCGCTCGGCTACGCGGTGCCGGGCGCGGTGATCGCAGTCGGGATCCTCGTGCCGCTGGGCCGGCTCGACAATCTCGTGGCGGTCTGGCTCGAGACGACGTTTGACGTGAAGGCGGGGCTGCTGCTGACCGGGTCGATCACGGCGCTCGTCTACGCGTACGTGGTGCGCTTCCTGGCGGTGGCGCTGCAGACGGTGGAGGCGGGGCTGGCGAAAGTGACCCCGAGCATGGAAGACGCCGCGCGGAGCCTCGGCGCGGGACCCGCCGGCACGCTCGCGCGCGTCCACGCGCCGCTCCTCGCCGGCAGCCTGTTCACGGCCGGGCTGATCGTCTTCGTCGATACGATGAAGGAGCTGCCCGCGACGTTCGCGCTGCGCCCCTTCAACTTCGACACGCTAGCGATCGAAGCCTTCAACCTGACCAAGGACGAGCGGCTCGCCGAGGCGGCGGTGCCGTCGCTCGTCCTCATCGCGATCGGCCTGCTGCCGCTCGTGCTCCTGTCGAGGCGGATCGTGCGCCGCCGCGGAGCCTGAGGTCGGCCGCTACTTCCAGGCGACCCGGTCGAAGAGCTTCTGCGACTGCGGCTGGTTGCGGCCCAGCACCGCGACGTTGACCGGGTCGTACTTGAACTGGCCGAACGCGACGAGCACCGGGTTCGAGACCGGCACGGTCGGCACCGCCGGCCACTCGTTGTTCCCGTCGGCGAAGTAGCGCTGCGCGTCGTCGCTCGCGAGGTACTCGAGGAACTTGACGGCCGCGTCGCGGTGGGGCGCGTTCCTGAGCACGCCCGCGCCCGAGATGTTGACGTGCGTTCCCCACGTGGCCTGGTTCGGGAACACGACTCCGACCCGGTCGGCGATCGCTTTCTCGTCGGGCTTCCGGGAGCGCGCGAGCCGGGCGTAGTAGTAGTGATTGGTGATCGCGATCTCGCATTCGCCGGCCGCGACGCCCTTGATCTGGTCGGTGTCGCCGCCTTTCGGGTCGCGCGCGAGATTGGCGCGGACCGCCTTGGCCCAGGCCTCGGCCTGCGCCTCGCCGAGGTGATCGATCATCGCGCCCATCAGCGAGAGGTTGTAGATGTGCGAGCCGGAGCGGGTGCAGATCTTGCCCTTCCACCGCGGGTCGGCGAGGCTCTCGTAGGTCGGGATGTCCGCCGGCTTGACCTTGGTCCGGTCGTACGCGATCACGCGCGCGCGCAGCGAGAACCCGAACCACTGACCGCCCGGCTCGCGGAAGCTCGCCGGCAGGCGGTGATCGAGCGCCGCCGATTTGACCGGCTGGAACAGCTCGAGGCTCTGGGCGCGCCACAGGCGCCCGGCGTCGACGGTGATCAGGACGTCCGCCGGACTCTTCGCGCCCTCGTTGACGATGCGCTGGATCAGGGCGTCCTCGCCGGCCTCGATGAGGTTGATCTTGATCCCGGTGAGCTTCGTGAAGCCGGTGTAGAGCGCCTCATCGGTCTGGTAATGGCGCGACGAATAGACGTTCAGGACCTGCTGTTGGCCGAAGGCCGGCGCCGCGAGGGCGACGGTGAGGGCGAACGCGACGAGGCCGCGAGTGACCGGGGCAGACATGGCGAGAGCTCCATTCAGGAAGTCAATCAGGGGATTGGTGGCCGGGACTCTAACAGGAATGCTTCTCACTTGCAATAAGGATGAGAATACGTATCATTTTAGGGACGGCCAACCCCACCGGTGCGGCGCTCAACGAGGAGTTCCGCATGAACGCATTGCTGGTAGGGGCCGACCGGCTCGGCAACATCCCCGAAGTCCTGGGGGAATTCGGCATCCGAGTCGCGTCGCACGTCTCCGGCCGCCAGCCGGGCCATCAGCGGCGCGCGCTGGTGCCGGCGGGAATCAACTTGGTGATCCTCTTCACCGATTTTCTGGGGCACAACGTGATGCGCACGTTCCGCGATCAGGCCCGAGCCCAGGGACTTCCGGTGCTCTGCTGCCGGCGCTCGACGAGCAGTCTGCGCCAGGCGATCAGCGCGAGCCTCGCTCGCTGACTGCCGGTCGGCCCGGCACGACGACCGCGCGTCAGAACGCGATCCGCCTCGCCCCGTCGAACCGCCGCGTCCAGTAGTCGAGCCGCATGTCCGCGACGCGCACGGCGCCGCCGGTGCTCGGCGCGTGCACGAACCGCATCTCGCCGAGGTAGATGCCGACGTGCGAGAACGGCCACCCGAGCGTGTTGTGGAAGACGAGATCCCCCGGTCGCAGGTCGCTGCGGGCGACTGGGGCCCCAGTGCGGGCGAGGTCGGACGTGCGCCGAGGCACGCTCAACTCCAGTGCGCGCGCGTAGACATAGGCAACAAACCCCGAACAGTCGAAGCCGGTGTCGGGCGAGCTGCCCCCATAGGCGTAGGGCGTGCCCAGCAGCGACAGGGCCATGAAGGCGAGCTCCGTGGCCGACTCGGAGACGGCCGCCGGCGGCACCGCCGCGACCGGACGATCACGCTGCGGCGCGGTCGGTCGGGTGGCCGCGCACCCGCCCAGGAGCAGCGCCACAAACGCAATTGAAAACATTGCTTTGTACGGCATATCGCAAGTAATCTAGGCGGAGTCGCGGCGCTTGTAAAGCGGGCACGGCGGGCGCGCCGTGACGGACCTTCCGGATCGAAACCGGCACCCTGCCCGACGGGCGCCTGCGTGGGGTGCACCGGATCGAGCGGGGCGCGTTAGGCTGGGAGGCCTCGCACCGGCCCTAGGCAACTGCCATGAAGCTCATTTCGATCCTGTCCGCCTTGCTGCTCGCGATCGGCGTCGCCCGAGCGGACGACGTCGAGGTGATCGAGCTCAGGTACCGGACGGCCGACCAGATCATTCCCACCCTGCGGCCGCTCGTTGAGCCGGGCGGCGCGCTCAGCGGGATGCAGAGCACGCTCGTGATCCGGGCGAGCCGCGCCAACATCGCGCAGCTTCGCCAGGTCATCGCGACGCTCGACCGCATGCCGCGGCGCCTGCTCATCTCGGTGCGCCAGGACGCCGCCGGCAGCTTCGACAGCCGCGACGTCCGGGTCTCCGGCACGGTCGCCGGCGGCGACGCCCGCGTCGGGGTGAACGAGCCGCCGCGCCGCGAGTCCGGCGTCAGCATCAGCGCCCGCGACTCGCACGGCGTGCGCGATGACCGCTTCACGAGTCAGGTCCAGGCGCTCGAAGGAAGTCCCGCGTACATCGCCATCGGCCAGTCGCTGCCCGTGCCGAGCACGGTCGTGACCCAGACGCCGGGCGGCACGGTGGTGCGGAGCACCACCACGTACCAGAACGCGTCGCGCGGTTTCGCCGTGATCCCGCGCCTGTCGGGCGACCGCGTGTTCCTCGACATCGCGCCGCAGAGCGCCAGCCCCGGACGGGCCGGCTCGGGCGCCGTCGACTACCAGCAGATCGTGACCACGGGGAGCGGCCGGCTCGGCGAGTGGTTCCCGCTCGGCGGCATCGACCAGTCCGCCGCGCGCTCGCAGTCGGGCGTGCTTTCGGGCGGCTCGGCCGCGCGCGCCGGCACCTCGTCGGTCTGGGTCAAGGTCGACGAGATCCCGTGAGCCCGCCGGGCCGCCCCAAGGGCGAACGCCCGAGCGCACTTCGCGCGAGGGCTAGCCATTGACGCCGGGCGCGATCGAGGAAACGCTCGCCGCGATCTTCGCGCCCGACGGACCCCTCAGCCGGGCGATCCCCGAGTATCGCTTTCGCGAGCAGCAGCGCGAGATGGCGGTGCGCGTCGCGGACGCGATGCGCAACCGGCGCGTGCTGCTCGCCGAGGCGGGCACCGGCACCGGCAAGACCGTCGCCTACCTCGTGCCGGCGCTGCTCGTCGGCGGCAAGGTCATCATCTCGACCGGAACCAAGACGCTGCAGGACCAGCTCTTTCTCCGCGACTTGCCGGCGGTGCGCCGGGCGCTCGGGCTGTCGGTCACGGCGGCGCTGCTCAAAGGACGCGCGAACTACGTCTGCCACCACCACCTCGAGCGCAACCTCGGCGACGGACGGCTCGCGAGCCGGCAGGACGCCGCGAGCCTCCGCGCGATCGGGCGCTTCGCCGCGCGGTCGCGGACCGGCGACAAGGCCGAGCTCGCCGACGTCCCGGAGGATTCGCCCGCCTGGGCGCTCGCGACCTCGACGCGCGACAACTGCCTCGGCGCGCGCTGCGGCGACTTCGCGCGGTGCTTCCTCATGAAGGCGCGCCGCGAGGCGCTCGCCGCCGACGCCGTCGTAGTGAACCACCATCTCTTCTTCGCCGACGTCGTGCTGCGCGACGAGGCGGTGGCGGAGCTGCTCCCCGCATGCAACACCGTGATCCTCGACGAGGCGCATCAGCTGCCCGACACGGCCACCGCGTTCTTCGGCGAGACCGTTTCGACGGGGCAGCTGCTCGAGCTCTGCCGGGACGCGCTCGCCGCAAGCGCGGCGGAGGCGCGCGATGCGCGCGAGCTGCCGGAGCTGGTGCGGCGGGTGGACAAGGCGACGCGCGACCTGCGCCTCGCGGTCGGCCTGCAGGACGGGCACGTGACGGCCGCCGCGCTCGGCGACAACCGGGCGTTCGGCGAAGCGCTCGTCGTGCTGCGTGCGTCGCTCGGGAACCTCGCGCGCGCGGTCGCGGCGCTCGCCGAGCGCGGCGAGGGGCTCGCGAACTGCGCGCGGCGGGCCGGCGAGCTCCAGTCCCTGCTCGAGCGCTGGAGCGACGAGGCGCGTGATGACCTCGTGCGCTGGGCGGAAGGCTACACGCAGGCGCTGGCGCTCCACATGACCCCGCTCAGCGTCGCCGAGGCTTTTCGCCGGCAGGTCGAGGACTCGCCGCGGGCGTGGATCCTCACCTCCGCGACGCTTGCAGCGCAGGGTGATTTCGGCCACTACCAGCGCCAGCTCGGCCTCGAGGCCGCGGAGACGGCGAGCTGGGAAAGCCCGTTCGACTTCGCCTCGAACGCGCTGCTCTACCTGCCGCGGGGCCTGCCGGAGCCGAACACCGTCGCGCACACCGACGCGGTCGTCGATGCGGCGCTGCCGGTGCTCGCCGCGAGCGGCGGGCGCGCCTTCCTGCTGCTCGAGCTCCCGCTGCTCGCTCAGGGCGAAGGCTCCCGCAGCGAGCTGCTCGACCGGTTCCGCCGGCTGGGCAACGCCGTGCTCGTCGGCTCCGCCTCGTTCTGGGAGGGGGTCGACGTCCGCGGCGAAGCGCTGTCCGTGGTGGTGATCGACAAGCTGCCGTTCGCGCCGCCCGACGACCCGGTGCTCGCCGCGCGCCTTGCGCACCTGCGCGAGCAGGGCCACAACCCGTTCTTCGACTTCCAGCTGCCGCAGGCGGCGATCGCGCTCAAGCAGGGCGCCGGCCGCCTGATCCGGGGCGAGCACGACCGGGGCGTGCTGGTGCTCTGCGATCCCCGCGCGCTCGCCAAGCCGTACGGCCGGACGTTGCTCGACGGCCTGCCGCCGATGACGCGGACGCGGGAGCTCGCGGACGTCCGGGCATTCTTCGCGGCCAAGGCCTGAGCCCGGACGTCGCGGCGCGAGCGCCCCTACAATCGCCCGCTGGACGAGGTTCACTTTGGAAGCTGAAGTGACGGGCTTCACCCAGTGGAGTTGCAACGGGCCCCATAATGCGGGGGTGGAACGAGCTTCCAAGAGGAGTTCATGAGCCCGCCGGGCCGCCCCAAGGGCGAATCCCGAGCGAGCGTAGCCGCGAGGGTAGTCCAATGAGCGCGCCAGCCCAGGTCGAAAGCTTCGTGCGTGCCTTCACCGGGCTGCGCGCCGAAGTGGAAAAGCTGATCGTCGGCCAGGCCGAGATCATCACCGGCGTCCTGACCGGAATGTTCGCCGGCGGCCACGTGCTGCTCGAGGGCGTGCCCGGTCTCGGCAAGACCCTGCTCGTCAAGACGCTCGCGCAAAGCCTCGACCTGTCGTTCGCGCGCGTCCAGTTCACGCCGGACCTGATGCCCGCCGACATCATCGGGACGAACGTCGTGGTCGAGGACGCGGGCGGCGGCAAGCACTTCCAGTACCAGCCGGGACCGCTGTTCGCCCACATCGTGCTTGCCGACGAGATCAACCGCGCGACGCCGAAGACCCAGTCGGCGCTCCTCGAGGGCATGCAGGAGCAGGCCGTCACCGTCGGCGGCGTCTCGAGGCCGCTGCCGTCGCCGTTCTTCGTGCTCGCGACCCAGAACCCGATCGAGATGCAGGGCACCTATCCCTTGCCCGAGGCGCAGCTCGACCGGTTCCTCTTCAAGCTGCAGGTGCGCTATCCCGCGATCGAGGAGCTGAACGCGATCCTCGACCGCACCACCCAGGCGCACACCGCGACGGTGCAGCGGGTGATGGACGGGCCGACGGTGCTCGGCTTCAGGGCGCTGATCCGGGACGTGCCGATCGCGAGCCACGTGCGCGATTTCGCGACGCGCGTCGTCATGGCGACGCATCCGCAGTGGGAGCACGCGCCCGAAACGACGCGGCGCTACGTGCGCTACGGCGCGAGCCCGCGCGGCGCCCAGGCGCTGGTGCTCGGCGCGAAAGTGCGCGCGCTCACCCAGGGCCGCTACAACGCGAGCCTGGAGGACATCCGGGCGCTTGCCGCGCCGGCCCTGCGCCACCGGGTCATCCTCAACTTCGCGGGCGAGTCGGAGGGCATCGATCCCGACACGCTGATCGCGCAGGTGCTCGACGGAGCGCCGGCGGGGACGACACGAACTGCGGAACCGGTCCTCAGCTGACCACGCGCACGGCGAGCCAGTGACAGGTTATCCGGCGGCGATCGAAAGGCTCCTGCGACGGGTGCGCGTCGAGCTGCGCCTGCGGCGCGCCGAGCGCGGGGCCTGGCGCGGCGCCTTCTGGGGCGCCCTGGCCGCGGTCGCCGCGCTGGCGATGAAAGGCGCGATCGGGGCGCTCGCCGTGCCGCTGGCGCTCGCGCTGCTCGGCATCGGCGCGCTCGCGGGCGCGTTGCTGGGCGCGTGCCGCCGGGTGGACACGCTCGACGCGGCCCGGCTGGCCGACCGCGCCTTGCGGCTCGACGATCGCGTCGCGACGTCGCTCGAGTACGCGGGCGCGAGCGAGCGCTCGTCGCTCGTCGGCGCGCTGCTGGCGGACACGACCGCGCGCCTCGAGGCCTTGCCGCCGCGCCGGATGGTCGCGCGGGTCGTGCCGCGCGAAGCCCGGGCGCTGGCACTGCCGGTCCTCGCGGCAGTCGTGCTCGCGGCTGCACCGCCGCTCCCCGATCCGCAGACCTTGATCCCGGAGTGGTTCAGCGCCGAAGCGAAGGCGCGGCGCGATCAGAACCTGAAGAACCTCGCCATGCTGCAGAACCGCGGAACGCTCGGCCCGGAAGCGCTGCGGCGCGATCCGCCGGCGAATCGGGACGCCGCCGAGGGCGCCGGGCGCCGGCCGCCGGCGACCGCAGCCGAGAACCCGGCACTGTTCCAGGACAAGGCGCTCATCAAGCCGAGCGCCGATTTCTCGAGCTTCGTGAAGCGCAGCGACGAGCGGCTGCGGGTGCTGGGCGAGACCGACAAGCTGCCCGATCTCCGGTCCGACTTCGCGAGCTCCAAGTACCGGGCGCTCCTGCGTAAGCGCGACGAGCTGTCTGCGGGATTGCGGGCCCGACAGCTCTCGCCGAAGAAGCTCGCGGAGCTGCTGACGGAGATGGAGCGCCTGGGTCGCAAGATCGACGAGGAGTTGGGCGAGGACGTCTTCGATGGCTACGACGCGCTGGAGCGCGGCCAGACCGACGAGGCACTCGAAGCAATGGAGAACGCGCTGAGCAGACTCCGCGAGCAGGAAGGGCGGGGCCGCGACGCGCGGCGCTTGCGCGGCGGCCGCGAGCCGGACCAGGCCGCGCGCGACGACGGCGAGCGGCTGGAAGGCGCGTTCGACGAGTCGGGGATGGAGGGGGAGGGCGTCGCGCCGGGGCTCGGCCGGAGCACGGATGCGAAAGGCCGGCCGAGGGCGCGCCTGCGCTCCACGCCCTACACGTCGGGCGTGCAAGGCGCACAACGCGGGCGCGTGCCCCTGTACGAGACGCAAGTCCCCGGGAGCACCAGCCGCGCGGACGGGCAGCTGCCGTCGGTCGGCGTCTTCGGCCAGTACCGGCGCCTGATGGAAGACGCGATCGCGCGCGAGCAGGTACCGCGCGACTACCACGAGCAGATCCGGGACTACTTCAAATCGCTCAATGAGCGGTGACGCGCGCGCATGGCGGCAAGGATCGAACTGTCGGCGGAGTTCCTGGCGCAGCTCGAGCGGCTGTCGCTGATCTCCCGGCGGCCGGTGCGCGGCTGGGCGGCGGGGGATCGCACCAGCCGGCGACCGGGCCGCAGCGTCGAGTTCTGCGACTACCGGGCCTACGGCGTCGGCGACGATCTGCGCTACGTCGACTGGAACATCTTCGCCCGGACCGACCGCCTGTACGTGAAGCTCTTCGTCGACGACGAGGACCTGTGCCTGCATCTCCTCGTCGACGCGTCGGCCTCGATGGACTGGGGCGCGCCCTCGAAGCTGCAATGGGCGGCGCGGATGGCGGCCGCGCTCGGCTTCGTCGGCCTGGCGAGCCTCGAGCGCGTCGGCGTGGGCATCCTGCGCGAGCGGCTCGCCGAAGGCTGGGCGCCGGGGCGGGGGCGCGCCCGCATCACGTCGCTGTTCGAGTTCCTCGGCGGGCTCGAAGGTGGGGGCACCACCAACCTGAACGCGGCGCTCGCGAGCTACGCGGCGCGCGCCCAGGGTTCCGGCCTCGTGGTCCTCGTTTCCGACCTGCTCGATCCCGCCGGCTACGAGGCGGGACTCAAAGCCCTGCTCGAGCGGCGCCTCGAGGTCCACGTGATCCACGTGCTGAGCCCGGACGAGCTCGAGCCCGAGCTCGCCGGCGATCTCCGCCTCGTCGATCGCGAGACCGGCGAGGCGCGCCCGCTCTCGATCGATGCCGCGACCCTTGAGGCGTACCGGGAGCGGCTGCAGCGGTTCCTCGGCGGCGCCGAAGCCTTCTGCCGCAACCACGCGATTCAGTACCAGCGGGCGACGAGCGACGTGCCGGTCGAGAAGCTCGTGCTCCAGGCGCTGCGCGGACGGCTGCTCGAATGAGCTTCCTTGCGCCGCTCGCCCTGTCGCTCTTCGGCCTGGCGGTGCCGCTGGTGCTGCTGTACTTCATCCGGCTGCGGCGCCGTGAGCAGCGCGTCTCGAGCCTGCTCCTGTGGCAGGCGCTCGCGCAGGAGCCCAAGGCGCCGGCGCTCTTCCAGCGCTTCCAGCGCGACCCGCTCCTCATCCTGCAGCTGCTGGCGCTCCTCGCGGCTTCGCTCGCGCTCGCACGCCCGGTCGTGACGCTGCTCGGCGAAGGCGAGCGCAAGGTGGTGATCGTCCTCGACACGTCGGCGTCGATGAAGGCGCGCGACGTGGCACCGTCGCGCTTCGAGGTGGCGCGTGCCGAGGCCGCCGCGCTGGTGCGCGGGCTGCGCGAGGGCACCGCGGTGATGGTGATCGAGGCCGGCACCCAGCCGAAGGTGGCGGCCGCGCTCGGCGCCGATCACGGCCGCGCTCTCGCGGCGATCCACGCCGCCGCGGCGCGCGACCTCCCCAACCGCCTCGCGGACGCGATCCGCACCGCCCGCGGGCTGATCGGGACCGATCCCGGAGCGGAGATCCACGTGTTCACCGATGGCGCGTTCGCCGCGGCCCCCGAAGCGGACGACCCGCGCATCCGCTGGGTCGGCGCCGGCCGGCGCAGCCACAACGTGGGCATCACCAAGCTCGCGGTGCGCAGGACCTACCGGGGCGTCGGCAACTACGAGGCGTTCGTCTCGCTCGCGAACTTCTCCAGCCAGGCACAAAGCTTCAGCTTCACGCTGAAGGTCGACGATCGGGCGATCGTCGAGCGCGCGATCACGCTCGCGCCGCACGTGCACCGCTCGCTCATTCTTCCGTTCCGGCACTTCCAGGCGGCGCACATCATCGCCGAGCTCGGCATCGACGACGATCTGCGCGCCGACAACGTCGCCCATGCGGTGCTGCCCCCGCCGCGCAACGTCGCGGTCACCCTGGTGAGCCACGGCAACCGCTTCCTCGAGAACGTGCTGCGCACCGACCCGGAGGTCGCCCTCCAGCTGGTGACGCCCGAGCGCTACGCGGGCGGCATGGGCGATGCCGATGTCGTGGTGCTCGATTCGGTGACCCCACCCAAGGTCGGGGCGGGGCGGTACATCTTCGTGAACGTCGTCCCCCCGGACGTGCCGATCGAGCTCCTGGGCAAGGTCGAACGCCCGACCGTCGTGGACTGGGACCGCGCGCACGCGGTCATGCGCCACGTCGAGTTCTCGAAAGTGGCGGTCGCGCAGGCGATGCGCCTGCGGCCGCTCGCGCCCGGCCGGGCGCTCGTCGAGACGCTCGGCGGGCCGCTCATCTATGCCCTCGAGGAGCCCGACCGCCGCGCGCTGCTGCTCGGGTTCGATCTGTTCGAAGCCGACCTGCCGCTGCGCGTGGCGTTTCCGCTCATCATGTCGAACGCGATCCGCTGGCTGCACCCGAGCGGCCACGCGAGCCTGGAGTTCGCCGCCGGTCAGCCCCTGATGGTCCCCGTCGCCCACGGCGTCGAGGCGGCGCGGTTCGTCACGCCGAGCGGCCGCACCGCCGATGTGCGCGTCGTGCGCGGCGCGGCAAGCTACAGCGACGCCGACGAAGTCGGCCTCTACACCGTCGTCACGGCGCGCGGGTCGACGCGCGTCGCGGTGAATCTGATGGATGCGGACGAATCGAATCTGGCGCCGCAGCCGCTCCCCGCGACTCCGGCGGCGGCCGCCGCCGCGCTGGTTCCCGTCGAGCGCGAGCTGTGGCCGTACTTCGTCGCGTTGGCCGCTTGCCTCTTCGCGCTCGAAGGGCTGCTCTACTGGCGGCGCGAGAGCGCGCGCCGCCTGCGCCTCCCCGAAAGCGCCGGCGGCCGCTGGGCGCTCGCGCTGCGGGGTGCGACTCTCGCGGCGCTCGCCGCCGCGCTTCTCAGGCCGACCGTTCCGCAGCTCGCGGATCGAATGAACGTCGTGTTCCTGCTCGATGCCTCCGACAGCCTGAGCCAGACTGCGCGCGCGCGCGCGCTCCAGTTCGTCGAGCAGGCGGTCGCCGCCCGGCACGCGGACGACCGGCACGGCGTCGTCGTCTTCGGCGCCGACGCCGCCGTGGCACAGCCGCCGGCCGCGCACTCCGGCGTCGAGCTCGCCGGGGTGAAGGTCGACGGCCGCGGCACGAACATCTTCCAGGCGATTCAGCTCGCGCTCGCGCTGCTGCCGCCCGACCAGGCGAACCGGATCGTCCTGCTGAGCGACGGGCGGCAGAACGCGGGCGATGCGCTCGCCGCCGCCCGGGTGGCGAAGGGCGCGGGGGCCGATCTGCGCTACGTGCTCGCGCCGCTCGGCTTCGAGCAGGAGGTGGTCGCCCAGGAGCTCGTCCTGCCGCAGGAGGTGAAGTTCGGCGAGCCGTTCTACGCCCGGGTGGTGGCGTGGAGCCACAAGGAAACCGACGGCCGGTTGTCCCTGTTCCGCAACGGCGAGTTCGTCGGCTCGCAGCGCGTGCACCTGACCCCGGGCAAGAACGTGCTCAGCTACCGGCAGGCGCTCGAGCTGGACGGCGTGCACGTGTACCAGGCGGCGATCGAGGTGCCGGGCGACACCATCGAGGAGAACAATCGCGCGGTGGGCACGGTCCTGGTCCGTGGGCGTCCGCGCGTGCTGATCGCGGACCGGGACCGCCAGCACGCGCAGCCGCTCGCCGCCGCGCTGCGCTCGCAGCGCATCGAGGTCGCGGTGGTCGATCCGGCCGGCATTCCGAAGGACGTGGCAGCGCTGCAACGCTACGACGGGGTGATCCTGTCGGACATCTCCGCGGTGCGCCTCAACCGCAACCAGATGGCGCAGATTCGCAACTACGTCCGCGACCACGGCGGCGGCCTCATCATGGTGGGCGGCGAGGAGAGCTTCGGTCTGGGCGGCTATTACAAGACGCCGATCGAGGAGGCGCTGCCGGTCACGATGGAGGTCCGGCAGAAGGTCGACATCCCGAACCTCTCCATCGTGCTCTCGATCGACCGGTCCGGCTCGATGTCGATGGCCACCTCGGGCAGGGTCACGCCGCTCGATCTCGCCAAGGAGGCGGCGCACCTCGTCATCGACCTGCTCGACGCGCGCACCGAGGTCGGGGTGCAGAGCTGGGACACCGAGGCTACGTGGACCGTGCCGCTCGCCCCGGCCCGGAACAAGGCGCAGATCTACAACGCGATCGCCTCGCTCAAGGCGGGCGGCGGCACGAACGGGTTTCCGGCGCTGAACGAGGCCCACCGGGTGCTCGTGCCGCGTCCGGCGACGCTCAAGCACGTGATCTTCCTGTCCGACGGGCAGATGTTCCGGCAGGACTTCCAGGACCTGGTGACGCGCATGGCGCGCGACCAGATCACCGTCTCGACCGTGGCGCTCGGCACGAGCTCCGACCAGGCGTTGATGGCGAACATCGCCAGATGGGGCCGCGGACGCTACTACTACACCGAGGACACGCAGACCATCACGCGGATCTTCGCGCTCGAGACGCAGCTCGCATCGGACGCGACGATGGTGGAGCAGCTGTTCCGGCCGCGCGTGACCGACCCGGGCCACGAGGCCATGCAGGACATCGACTGGAAGCGCGCGCCGACGCTCGGCGGCTACGTCGCCACGTCGACGAAGTCGAGCGCCGCGGAGCTGCTGACCAGCCATCGCGACGACCCGGTCCTCGCGACCTGGCGCTACGGGCTCGGCCGCGCGGCGGCGTTCACGTCCGACGCGAACGCGAGGTGGGCGGGCTCCTGGCTGCAGTGGCCGGAGTTCAACAAGTTCTGGTCGCAGCTCGTCCGCTGGACCCTGCGCAGCGCCACGACCGGCGACACCGCGGTGAGCGTCGTGCGGCGCGACGGCCACGGCGAGGTGTTCGTCGACGCGGTCGACGCGAACGGCGCCTTCATCAACTTCCTCGAGACCGAGATCGGCGTCGTGGCGCCGGACCGCAGCCGCACCGTGATCGACCTGGAGCAGGTCGGCCCGGGCCGCTATCTCGGCCGGTTCGCGGCGGCGCAGGAGGGCGTCTACCTCGTGGGCATGACGCAGCGCAAGGGCGATCGGGTGCTCGGCTCGCAGCTCACCGGCCTCGTGGTGCCCTACGCGGAGGAGCTGCGGGAGCTGGGGCCGGATGAGAACCTGCTGAAGGAGCTCGCCGAAGCGACCGGCGGCTCGGAGCTGTCCGATCCACGCAGCGTGTTCCTCGAAGCGCGGCGGCCGTTTCGCGTCGCCCTCGACATCTGGCCGTGGCTGGTCGCGCTGGCGGCGGCGCTGGTGCTCCCGGAGATCGCCTTGCGCCGCGCGGATCTCGGCGCGTGGCTGCGCCGGCGCCGGAAGCCGGACCGGGCCTAGGTCAGCGCGCGAACCCGAACAGTCGCTGCGGCGTGTCCCAGAGCACCTTGCGCCGCGCGGTCGCGTCGGGCAGCCAGGTCTCGACGAACCTCAGTACCGGCCCGTAGTCCACGCGCTCGGGCATCCGCAGGAACGGCCAGTCCGAACCCCAGATACAGGCGTCGGGCGTGTACGCCTCGACGATCGCCCGGACATAGGGCAGCGTGTCGTCGTACGGAGCACCGCCGCGCGAGAAGCGGAACGGCCCCGAAAGCTT
>Ga0209342_10003496_pt1 | contig 16549 bp, 11 predicted proteins | sample RifCSP16_2_FD_184023 | JGI IMG/M metagenome (GOLD analysis project Ga0209342, IMG submission 184023) | Soil microbial communities from Rifle, Colorado - Rifle CSP2_sed 16_2 (SPAdes) (version 2) | ecosystem: Environmental > Terrestrial > Deep subsurface > Rock core/Sediment | place: Rifle... | reverse complement strand
GCCGTGGGCAAAGCCGTCGGCAAAGCCGTGAGCAAAGCCGTGAGCAAAGCCCTGGGCGGCCGTTTGTACGGACCGGCGGTCTTCCCGCAAGCGCTCTACCTGGTGGAGCAGCTCGCCAGGGGACCTCTGCCGGTCATCGGCGCAGGAGGGATTTACAATGCTGAGGACGGGGAAGCCATGCTGGCTGCCGGGGCTATGGCGATCCAGCTCGACGCCAGCCTGTGGCGCGGCGGCTGGTAAGGGGATTTAGCGCTCCATCCAGATGGTCACCGGGCCGTCGTTGGCGATCTCGACCAGCATATGAGCGCCAAATTCGCCGCTCTGGGTCGGCACACCCTGCGCCCTGAGCAGGGCGGCAAAGCGCTCGACCAGCGGGCCGGCGAATTCAGGGGGGGCGGCATCCGTAAATGAAGGCCGGCGGCCTTTACGGGTGTCAGCATACAGAGTGAATTGCGAGACCACAATCGCCTCTCCGCCGCAATCCAGCAGCGAGCGGTTCATCTTGCCCTGTTCGTCTGCGAAGATGCGCAAATTGGCGATCTTCTCCACCAGGTAACTGATCTGTTCCTCGCCATCCTGCGGACCCACCCCTAGCAGGAGCACCAGGCCGGCGCCAATCTCGGCCCGGGTTTGCCCATCGACCAGCACCCGTCCATGGCTCACTCTCTGGATGACGACGCGCATGGCACCTACCTGTATGCGGCTGGCTGCGCCTCGGGTTGAGACCGCTGGATCGCCCGAGCGCCGCTCACCGCAGCCATCTACGAAAGCCCCACAGCCTGCTTCACCTCGGCGATGGTTTGGGCGGCAATCGCCCGGGCGCGCCCCTGACCCTCGCCAAGCACCTCCCAGACGTGAGCGGGGTTCTCACCCAGCCCGAGACGTCGCAGGCGGAAAGGTTCCAGGTGCGTATTCAGGTTGCGCGCCATTAATCCCTTGCACTCCACGCAGCCGATGCCTGCCCGGCGGCATTCCGTATTTACCATAGCCACCTCCTCCGCGGAGGAGAAGACCTTGTGCATGGAGAAAACGTTGCACACCTCAGGGTTTCCGGGATCGCTGCGGCGCACGCGCTGGGGGTCGGTGACCATCTGCATCACCCGCTGCCGGGTCTCTTCGGGGGTGGCTGCCAGCTCGATATGGTTATCCAGGCTTTTGCTCATCTTCTGCTGCCCGTCAATGCCCAGCACCTTGGGGAACTCGGTCGCTTTCATCTGCGGTTCCACCAGCACGGAGGAGTTGTAGCGGTGGTTAAATGAGCGCACCGCCTCGCGGGCGAACTCGATGTGCGGCTCCTGGTCGATGCCCACCGGCACGGCATCGGCTTTGTAGAGCAGGATATCCGCCGCCATCAAGACCGGATAGCCCACCAGCCCGTAGTTGATATTGTGCGGCTGCTGGCGGACCTTCTCTTTAAAAGTCGGCAGGTCGGTCAGCTTGCCGAGCGGGGTGACCATCGACAGAAACAGGTGCAGCTCGACGACCTGGGGGACATGGGATTGCACGAAGAGGATCGACTCCTCCGGGCGGATGCCCGCTGCCAGCCAGTCGAGCGCCATCTCATAGGTATTCTGGCGCAGATTCTCGGTGGATTCCACTGTGGTCAGGGCGTGCAGATCGACGATGCAGTAGATGCATTCGTATTCATCCTGCAGGTCCACGTAGTTTTTGATCGCCCCCAGGTAATTGCCCAAATGCTGGCGGCCCGTAGGCCGGGCGCCCGAAAAGACGCGACCTTTTTTGACGGCAACTGCGCTCATAACCCCTCCTCCAGCAAGTTGCGCACCAGTTCGTTCACCTCGCCGGGTTCGACATGGCGCCGGGTTTGCAGCTTGGAATAAATCAATTTGCCGTTCACACTCAGCTCAAAACGACCTCCGTCCGAAGGCACCAGGGCAAACGATTCGATCTCAGGTTCGAACTCCTTGAGCAGTTCGGCTGCCAGACCGACAGCCCGATCCAGGTAGTGTCAAACCGCACAGTAGACCAGCTCGATTCGTAATAGCATTACCAGCCTCCTTAAGTAAAAACTCCGCCGGTGACACGACGGGGTTTAAGAGCCAGTTTCACTCGTCCGGGTACGCTCCCCAGCAGGTCTGAGAGACAAGCTGCGGATGAATACCCTTTGCCCAGATAACGGTGGCAACTCCGGCGCAGGCTAATCCACCCGGAGAGGTGTTTCACCTGGCAGCTCCGAGGCCCATTCGGCGCCAGCGCTCGGGCGGAGTTTTCAGCCGCTACCGCTCTCTATACCGCCGCTTCGACGCGTACTAGCCCTCTTCATCGCTGTTAGATCTTTACACGCAAAAGTATATCACATTAGCTGCCTGGTAAACTGGCTATTATCATACAGCAGTGTGAACGCAAGAGATGTCGAACTCCTCTTCGACCGCGTTGCGGGAGCTTTCTGAGCAGAGAGAAACGCAGACGAAGAGTGCTCCCGCAACTCCGCTCAGAGAGATCGATCTTCCTTGCCTCTAACAGCTTGCTCGTACACCGTAGAGCAATCCGGCGCGATAGCCAGCTACTTTATGCTAAAATGAATTACAGAACAGATCCCGGGGAACATCATCGCATCACTTCTCAACGTTCGATAAATCCCGGCAGAAGGTGGCATAAGTTTTAAGGTTGAGGCGGTCACGATGAATGGGCCTGATATACGTCCTTCTCCCATCGCCGGACAGTGGTACCCCGCAGACCAACGGCGCCTGGCTGATAGCGTCGATGGATATATCCGTGCCGCGGGTTCGATCGCCATTGAGGGTGAGATTGTGGCCATTATGGCGCCTCATGCCGGGCACCTTTATTCTGGACCGGTAGCCGGCTACGCATTTGCCGCGCTGCAGGGCCTAAAACCGGAGCTGGCGGCAGTGGTATCGCCCATGCACTACCCCTACCATGAGCCGTTGCTCACCAGCGCCCATGAGGCGTATTCGACGCCATTGGGTACAATTCCTGTGGACCGGCAGGCAATTGACGCCCTGGAGGCGCAACTGCAGATTCTGCTGGGCCATGGACTGGAGCCGTTAAAAAACGACCCGGAGCATTCCCTTGAAATCGAGCTGCCCTTTTTGCAGCGCGCTCTGGATACGGATTTCCGCTTGCTGCCGGTCATGGTGCGCGATGCCAGCCCACGCCTCACCCGCCTCCTGGGCAAGGCATTGGCAGCCGTGCTCTCTGGGCGGCAGGCGATCCTGGTCGCCAGCACGGATTTATCTCACTTTTACCCTCAGAATGTGGCCAGAAACCTGGATGGCGAAATACTGCGCCGGGTGGAGGCATTCGACCCCGCCGGGCTGCTGAAAGCCGAGGAAGAGGGGAAAGGCTTTGCCTGCGGGAGGGGCGCGCTGGCGGCAGTCATGTGGGCTGCCCAGGATTTGGGGGCAAACCGCGCCCGGGTGCTGAACTACGCCACCTCCGGGGATGTGACCGGCGATTTCAGCCAGGTGGTAGGCTATGGCGCTGCGGTGTTTTTTTCCGCCGCTTCTTGATGATTTCAGGTTCAGGTAGCACGATTGATGGATAGCACCCTTACAATTGATTTGCTCAAGCTGCTGGCTGTCGTTTTCCTGGTGATAGCCAATGGCTTTTTCGTCGCCGCCGAATTTTCGCTGGTCAGCGTCCGGCGGACACGCATCACCGAGCTGGTTGCCCAGGGAAACAGCCGGGCAAAGTGGGTGAACAAGGCCATCCAAAACCCGGACCGCGTGATCGCCGCCACGCAATTGGGCATCACCCTGTCCAGCCTGGGGCTGGGCTGGATCGGCGAGCCAGCCCTGGCGCACCTGATCGAACCGGTCGTCAATTTATTTCCGCAAGCGGTGCAGTCGGGCGTCTCTCACGGCCTGTCTGCCGGCCTGGCATTTGCGGTGATCACTTTTTTACACGTTGTAGTTGGAGAACTGGCGCCTAAATCCATCGCACTGCAAAATCCGGAGGGCACCTCCCTGGCGATCGCCCAACCGACAGTGTGGTCGGAGTGGTTGTTCAAACCCATCATCTGGGTGCTCAATGGGACCGGCAACGCCTTGCTGCGCCTGATTGGCATCCAGCCTGCCTCGGGTCATGAGCTGGTCCATTCCGTCGCGGAGCTGAAAATGCTGGTCACCGCGAGCACAGAGGGCGGGGTATTCCAGGAGGAAGAGAGCGAAATGCTGCACGCCATTTTCGACCTGGGCGAGATGCTTGTCAGGCAGGTGATGATCCCGCGCACCGAGATCATCGGGGTCGAGGCCGACATGCCGTTGGATGAGATCATCAAGCTCGCCACCCAATCCGCTTACACCAAACTCCCGGTATATGAAAACAGCCTGGATCAAATCCTGGGCATCGTCCACGTCAAGGACCTGCTGCGCAAGCTGCAATCGCCGGATTGCGAGGATTGCACGGCCCGCTCGCTGGCCCGCGAGGCCATCTTCGTGCCGGAGACGATCCCGATCAGCGCTTTGCTGCGCCAGTTCCGCGCAGACCGCCAGCACATCGCCATCGTCCTGGATGAATACGGCGGCACGGCGGGCCTGGTGACGCTGGAAGATCTGCTGGAGGAAATTGTCGGGGAAGTTAGCGACCCATTCGATAAAATCAACCCGGAGATCCAGCTACTGCCCGATGGCTCCGCCATGATCGATGGGTTGGCGCTCATCGAAGAGGTAAACCAGGAGCTGGGGCTGGATCTGCACGACCCGGATTATGACACCATCGCCGGCTACGCTCTGGGAAAGCTGGGGCGCATCCCCAGGCAGGGCGATGTCATCGAGGCGGATGAAATCCGCTTGAAGGTCGAGAGCATGGATGGAATGCGGATCGCCCGTCTGCTGCTCAAGCGAACGGGAAACGCTCCTGAAATGCGGCCCACAGATGGCTGACTTCCTCTAAATATTCGAGTTCCCGATTTACTCCCTGGCGCGGTCATCCTGTTACCCATGCCAACTTACCTCGAAATCGCTGTGAATGTGCCCCAGGTGGCAGGGGTATTCCACTATCACCTGACCCCGGAACTGAATGGAAAGATCCGCATCGGGCACCTGGTGGAGGTGCCGTTTGGGAATCAACAGGTCCAGGGCGTGGTCCTGGGGTTCGTAGACCAGCCTTCCGTAGCAGAGACGCGCCCGGTGACGGGGCTGGTTGACCCGGATGCGGTGCTGACCGAGGCCCAATTAAGGCTGGCGGAACACCTTTCGCGCAGCACCCTGGCTCCCCTGGCAGCCTGCATTGGCTTGATGCTGCCTCCTGGGCTTGGGCAGCAAGCAGATACCCTGTACACGCTCAACCTCAAGGGCGCCCAAACCGCTTTGAGCGCGACACAGAAGCGCCTGCTGCGACTGCTGGATCAGCGCGGCCCGCTGCGCGGCCGCCAGATCGACAGGGCTTTGCCGCGCGCCAACTGGCGTCCGGCAGCCCGGTCGTTGACCAGGCGCGGGCTGGTGACCGCCCAGCCGGTGCTCCTGCCGCCAAGTGTGAGACCCAAAACCGTCCGCACCGTGCGCCTGGCGAGCGCCCCGGAAGCGGTGCAGGCCAGGATGAGCGAGGTGGGAAAAACCGGAACCGCAGCCCTGGAGCGCCGGCAGGCCATCTTACGCTATCTGCTTGGCGAAGCGGAGCCCGTGGAAGCGAGCTGGGTTTATGCACAAAGCGGGGGGAATCTCTCCGACCTGCGCAAGCTGGAGTCCTTGGGGCTGGTGCAACTGGGGGAGAGCGAAATCTGGCGCGATGCCCTGGTCGGTATGGACTTCCAGCCTCCCGAGCCGCCCGCCCTCACCCGCGACCAGATGGACTGCTGGAGAGAGATTCGAGAAGGGATCGAAATCGCCGGGCAGGGCGGAGAAGTTCAGCCATATTTACTCCATGGAGTTACCGGGTCTGGCAAAACCGAGATCTACCTGCAGGCCGTCAACGCCACGCTCAAGCAGGGCAGGCAGGCGATCATCCTGGTGCCCGAAATTGCCCTCACGCCGCAAACAGTGCGCCGCTTTATGACCCGTTTTCCGGGAAAAGTCGGGCTGGTCCATTCCGGTCTCTCAAGCGGTGAGCGTTACGACACCTGGCGGCGAGCGCGGGCGGGCGAATTGAGCGTGGTGGTGGGGCCGCGCAGCGCCCTGTTCACCCCTTTTGCAAACCTGGGCTTAATCGTGGTCGATGAATGCCACGACGACAGCTATTACCAGAGCGAGTCTCCTTTTTACCACGCCCGGGAGGCCGCGGTGGCTTACGCCCAACTGGTCGGGGCGGTCTGCCTGTTGGGCTCGGCGACGCCAGATCTAACCAGCACCTACCTGGCTGCCCAAGGGCAATGGCGCTATTTGAAACTCCCGGCTCGCATCCTGGCGCATCGCCAGGCGATCCAGGCGCAGGCGAAAAAGCTGAACCTGGATTCTCGCTACCGCCCGTACGAAGAGCAGGCTGAGACGATCGATCTGCCTCCGGTTGAGATCATCGATATGCGCCAGGAGCTGAAAGCCGGCAACCGCTCCATCTTCAGCCGAGCTTTGCAAGAGTCGCTCGCGGAGGTGCTTGAGTTGGGGCAGCAGGCGATTATGTTCCTTAACCGACGCGGCACAGCTACTTACGTCTTCTGCCGCGACTGCGGGCAGGCGCTGAAATGCCCGCGCTGCGAGATTCCGTTGACCTACCACGCCCCTGAGGGTGCGCTCACCTGCCATCACTGCGGTTACCAGCGCAACATGCCCAGGCAGTGCCCGCGCTGCCAGAGCACGCGCATCCGCCAGTATGGAACTGGGACGGAGCGGGTGGAGGCCGAAGTGCAGGCCGCATTCCCTGCCGCGCGCACCCTGCGCTGGGATTACGAAACCACGCGCCAGAAAGGGGCGCACGAAGCGATTTTGAATCATTTCATCGCCCAGCGGGCCAATGTCTTGATAGGCACCCAGATGCTAGCCAAGGGTTTAGACCTGCCGTTGGTAACCCTGGTGGGTGTGGTGCTGGCGGATGTTGGTTTGAACTTCCCGGACTACCGCGCCGCTGAGCGCACCTTCCAGGTGCTCACCCAGGTTGCCGGGCGAGCGGGGCGCAGCCCGCTGGGCGGGAAGGTGATCTTGCAGACGTTCCACCCGGATCATTACGTCATCCAGGCTGCCGCGGGTCACAGTTACCGCGATTTCTATCAAAAAGAGCTTGAATACCGGCGCAGGTTAGGCTATCCGCCCTTTACGCAACTGGTGCGCCTGGAGTATCGCCATCGCGACCCGCTAAAGGCAGAGGAGACAGCCAATAAGCTGGCAGCCCAGATTCGCACCTGGATAGAGGTGGAAGGCTACCGTTCTACCTCCATCGTTGGGCCTGCGCCGTGTTTCTTCACCCGTATAGCGGGTTTTTATCGCTGGCAGATTATCCTGCGCGGCCCGGACCCGGCTTCTCTACTGCAAGCCCGCTCTATTGGCGAGTGGCGCATTGAAGTAAATCCGCCATCTTTGCTATAATTGATCCTGGTTCCGGATGCTCAGGCATCCCCCCTACCCCGCGCGGCGGGCAAAAAAGGAGACAGCCATGGCACAAGCCCGGCATGAACTGCTCACCTGGGAGGATGTCGATCGCCTGATCGACCATCTGCTGCCCCAGTTTCAATATGAGTTCGACGCAATGGTGATGATCACACGCGGCGGCATCGTCCCCGGCGGGATGCTCGCAGAAGCCATGAATATCACCCACATTTTAACCGCCGCGGTGGATTTCCCGGCCCAGTTGGAGATGGAGAGAACCAGATTGCTTGCCTGGCCAAAATTCATTCAATTTCCCGATGACAGCCTGCTCACCGGGCGCAGGGCGCTGGTCGTGGACGATGTCTGGGGGTCGGGGCGCACAATTACGACTGTAAAAACCCGGGTTTCAACAGCAGGCGGATTCCCCAATACCTGCGTGCTGCATTTCAACCCCTACCGCAACCTGTTTGGCGGCGCTCGCCCAGATTATTACGCGGCCACCACAGACGCGCACATCGTATACCCTTGGGAAGTGGATAGAGGGGTAGATCGGGTGCTGCTGGAGAGTATGCCGCGTTCCCCATCCTAAAGGGGCAGAATAGCTGTACAATGCCTTTCCGGGGGGGTTAGAGCGCTGAAACAGCCAGGGCAAGGTTGTAGCGAAATTCCGGGCGGATGAAATAAGACCAGACCTCCTGGAAGGTGCGCATCAGGTGATGGCGCTGTTCATACTGGTAGGCAAGATAAGCCATTATCGCTTGCGGGTTTTGCCTCTCCAGCAGGGGCCGGGATGTCTGCTGTTCATCCCACTGGGTGAGAAAATCCTTGAGCAGCTCGGTAGCCACCTGGGCGTCGTTCAGATCACCCAGGTGATCCTGGAGTTTCTTGATATCGTTGATTACCGCGCTGGCGGTATTCCCTAATACCTCTCTGAAGAACTCAACGGTATAGCGCAGCTTTTTGAGCTCGATCCTCAAGGCGTGGAGTTGCTCGATGGAAGCGTTTTCCAGAATCGCGTCGAAGGCGCGCACGGAGGCCAGGCGCGTGTAGATCAGCGCAGGCGCGATCTCCCGCACCAGGCGCGGCGCAGGGCCGTTTTTTGCCGGCTGGCGGGCGCCCGCCCCGGGGGTCTGAACGAACTCGTGGAATTTCAGCTTGAAAGAGCGATATTTCTCGCCTTCCAGGTAGGCAAGCAGACCCCCCTGGCTGGACTCGCGCTCCCGCCTCCAGGCGTTCAGCAAAGGCTGCAAACCCGGGTCGAGCTCAGGCGATTGGGCGCGCAGATAATTTTCTGCTTTGTCCAGGAATACATCCAGATCACGCACTCGACCCAGGGCGCGGCCAGTTTGGCGCAATCCCTTCAAATGGGGTCCGATTGTTTTCGGCTCAAACGCATCCGCGAACACCTCGATGGCAGCTCGCATTCGCCGGGTGGCGACGCGCATGTCGTGCAATTCTTCGATATCTTCGCCCAGCCGGGTGCCTTCCTCATGCAGGAGCATCCGCCCGAAATGATAGCGCAAGACTTTTCGCCCGGCTTCCGCCAGCGGGTCATCGGGCAGGACGCCCGGGGCTGCCAACGCTCTGGCCGCCTGGATAAAAAGCAGCCATGCGTCTGCGGCGAGCGTTCCCTCAGACGAGGGTTCAGTTTCCGGTTGAGGGGATTTCCCGCCCTGCTCGCCAACGGGAGTTGATGCAATCTCAGCCGGTCCCGATTCCATCCGGGATTCAGGCGCTGGCTGGGTTTCATGGACAGCAGGCTGAGCGTATCCGGGGAAGACCGCCATACCTCGAGCCAAAAACTGCTGGCGCCAATAGCGTGTCCGGCTGCGCGATAAGCCAACGCTTCGGGCAACCTGGCGAGTAGGCTGTCCCCCATCATACAAGAGCAACAAGCGAGCGCACCGCTGCCAGCGCTCGTTGTGGTCTGCGCCCAGCATGCGCTCAAGCTGTTCCCTTTGCTCTTCGGTCAGAAATCCCTGGCTCATCGCTTTCCTTTCTTGGCGAGCTGGTGGTAGTTGATCAGCCAGAGTTGCCCATTCACAAGCGGCTCCTTGGGCTGCGGCTTGAGCCGCTCGTAGCTGCCATCGGATTTCATCCGCCGAGCTTTGACATTATCTGCCAGGTAGGTATCCAGCACCTTCGTGCGCAGGTGGCGAATCAGGCGTGGGTCCTGCACCGGGAAAAGAACCTCTACCCTCCAGTTGATGTTGCGCGGCATCAGATCGGCGCTGCCAATATATATTTCTTCTTGACCGGCATTGCGGAAATAGTAAATTCGGCTGTGCTCCAGGAAGCGACCCAAAATGCTGGTGACCTGGATATTCTCGCTGATGCCAGGCAGTCCGGGGCGCAAACTGCAGATCCCCCGCACCAATAAGTCCACCTTAACCCCCGCCTGCGAGGCTCGGTAGAGCTGCTGGACCATGCGTTTATCCACCAGCGAGTTCATCTTGAAAATCAAGCGCCCATTTCCCTCGCGCTGTTGGTGCTCGATCTCGCGCTTGATCAGCTCTTCCATGCGCTTGCGCAGATTAACCGGCGCCACCAGTAATTTCTGATATTCTTTCTTGTTGGAGTAGCCAGTCAGATAGTTGAATAGATCGGAGACGTCTGCGCCGATGGCTTCATCCACCGTGAACATGCCCAGGTCTTCATATAGCTGGGCGGTCACGGCGTTGTAATTGCCGGTGCCCAGGTGCATGTAGCGGCGGATGCCTTCGCCTTCTTTGCGCACGATTAGAGCGATTTTGGAGTGCGTCTTCAGCCCGAGCAAGCCATAAATGACGTGCACGCCGGCGCTTTCCAGTTTTTTTGCCCAGCCTATATTGCTTTCTTCGTCGAACCGAGCTTTGAGCTCTACCAGCACAGCCACCTGTTTGCCATTCTCCACTGCTTCCAGCAGAGCCTCCACCACCGGCGGGTTGCCACCGACCCGGTATAGAGTCTGCTTGATCGCCAGCACCTGCGGATCCCGGGCAGCCGTTTGAAGGAATTCAACCACCGGATTGAAGGACTGGTAAGGATGGTGAACCAGGATATCTTCCCGCCGGATGGCGGCGAAAATATTGCCATCCAACTGCTCGGGTTGCAAAGCATATGGCACCGCGGGGATAAACGAGGCGTCTTTCAAGTCATGGCGATCAATCTGGTAAAGCTGCATCAAGCCGCTCAAACCCAGCGGGCCGCGCAGGGTATAGATATCGTTCCGTTCCAGCTCGAGATTCTTGAGCAGGATATTGCGGATATGATCGGGCATGTCATCGTTGACCGTCACCCGCACCACCGAGCCGAAACGGCGCTGACGCACATTCTGCTCAATCGTCTCAAGCAGGTCAAACGCTTCAAGCTCCTGAATTTCCACGTCGGCATCGCGGGTGACACGGAACGGATGGGCTTCAAGGACTTCCATGCCCGGGAAGAGCTTATCCAGGTTCACAGAGATGGCCTGTTCCAGCCAGACGAAGTAATGATGGTATGGCACGGTTCCGTCTTTACGCACTCCTCCCGATGAGCGCTTGATCGGCACTAAACGAGGCAATGTATCGGGCACCTTGATGCGGGCGAAGTGCTCAAGGCCTCTTTCGTCCCGGATCAAGACCGCCAGATTGAGGCTCAGATTCGAGATATGCGGAAAGGGGTGCCCCGGGTCAAAGGCAAGCGGGGTCAGCACCGGAAAGATCACTTCGTCGAAGTAGCTTTTGACATGTCCCTTTTGTTTTTCGTCCAGCTCGGCGTAATCCAGGACGTGAATGCCGGACTGATTCAGCCGGGGCAGCAGGTCGTTGCGCAGGCAATCCCTGGCCTGCGCTATCAACTGCAAGGTGGATTTGCGGATGGCCGCGATCTGTTCGGCAGGCGGCATGCCATCTGGAGGCAGATTAACGACCCCGGCATCGACCTGCTTTTTGAGCCCCGACACGCGCAACATGAAGAACTCGTCCAGATTCGAGCCCAGGATGGCGAGAAATTTAACCCGCTCCAGCAGGGGATTGGTTTCGTCCAGCGCTTCCTCGAGCACGCGGCGCTGAAATTCAAGCATGCTCAACTCGCGGTTGATGAACAGCCTGGGATCATTTAAATCCTCAAAATTCTCCTGATCAGTCTGTTTCTGTTCCGTCGTCATGGTCATGGTCGCTCACCTTCAAGGCGCCGTAAATCGGTCCAGTTACTTAACTCGAAACCCGTCAATCTCTTATCCAGTTAATCGCAGGGCATATATTGTAAGCTTAAATCCAGCGAACCGCAAATACCAGGAGACATCTCTGTAAAAAAAGACCGGTCAGCGCCGGTCTTTTTTACACGAACCGATTCCTGATTTACTGGCTGCGCGTCTGGATCACGTCCTGCGTGCCAGCCGCCTGAACGGCTTTCAACTGGGCCTGTCGAGCGAGATCGGTGGCGCTGGCCAGGATGCGTAAAGCTTCTTCCGGATTGTGGAAGCCCATGCTGTTCTCGGCGGCGATGAAATCCCAACGCAGTTGGGCTTCGCGGTGCAGGTCGCGGGCCTCAGCGAGCAGATTGGCGTCCACCCCAGGGACCGCAGCCGCCGTCTCCATGGATTTGATGGCTGCCACGATGGCCTCCTCGCTGGCATCCATGGTCTCACGCACCTGCTTCTGGATGGTGGCGACCCGCGCGGTGACATAACCCACATCAGTATGGCAGGCTCCGCAGGCGACCTCGGCGTTCAGCAACGGGCTTTGCACGTTGTGTGTGGAAAACTTCGCCGCGCCATCGCGAGTGTAGGGCATATGGCAATCGGCGCAGGCGACCCCGGCTATGTAATGGGTGCTCTCGGCAGTGAAGAACTCGTATTCGGGGTGCTGCATCTTGATCATTGGCGCCCCGGACTGCGGGTGTACCCAATCATTGAAGCCGAGCTCTGCGTAGAAAGCCGAAATGTTTTCGATGAAGGTGCCATCCTTCCAGGGGAAGACCAGATACTTGCCTTCGCCGGCAAAGTAATACTCCACATGGCAGTTGGCGCACACGACCGTGCGCATCTCCTGACGAGTGAACGTGCGCCAGTCTTTGCCCTGGGCAGCCAGAGCCTCCTCCAGGGCTGGATTGGTCACGACGAGTTGCATGGTTTTGGGATCGTGGCAGTTCCCACAGCCGATCGGGTTGCTGATCTTCTTCCCCAATTCCATAAACAGGGTCTTGTCAAACTCCGCCATATCCATCTCGGCCCACAGGCGCGGGTTGCCCGCGCTCTTGCAGGAATAGCATGTGCCGGGCGTCGTTTCGTTGACGCGCAGGGTGGCGCGCACGTCAGTCAGGCTGTTGGCGTGGCCGCGCTCTTCGTTATAGTCTTTGCTGAAGCCGTAGCCGGCGAACAAGGTGACCAGCCGAGGGTCTTCTTCCAATTTGGAATACGGCTCAGAACCGCCGAACGTCGTTCGAGCTTTGTTGCTCTCGGTAAGCTGGAACGTGGTGAATTGATTCGGGTAATTCACGCCCCACTTGGAAGAATCCGCTTCGTATGGATCGATTTCGACGATCGGCGCTACGCCGCGGGGGGCGGGGGGCTGGTTCTTGATATACAGCAGCGTGCCTACCAAGGCAGCCGCCAGTACGACGATAATTCCGCCCAGGATAATCGTTGAGCCAGCACGTTTCATCACCTGTTCTCCTCAGAATGTTGATAAGGCAGCAAAGAGAGGCCGCGCTCGCCATGCGCGGCGCTGCGGTGGCACTCAAAGCAGTAGCGATCGAATGGCATGGCGCTCTCCACCATGTTGGCGACCGTTTCGGCATGACAGCGTATGCAGTTACCCTGGACGACCTCTTTGGAAGCCTCTTTGGCGCGGATGGCGTTGGGTATGTCGCCGAAAACAAAAGCCGTGACGTGGTGGTAGCCCGAGACGGCTTTCACAAAGTATTTTGGGATCAGCGCGTGGGGAGTATGGCAGTCGCTGCAGTTTGCCCATAATTTGTGACCTGCGTGATACCAGCTTTCATAGACTGCGTCCATGAAATGGCAATTGTTGCAGGTGGTGGGGTTGTTCCCCAGGTAGGCGGTAAAATCGGTGACATACAGTCCCACTCCGATCGCGATAGCCATAGAAATGAGCCCCAGGGTAATTGGTAATTTCATGCCCTCTCCCTTACCTGTCCAGCCTCGTTGTACTTGTGATTTTTACCACATACAATATATCATGGAGATAAGGAAATTTCAACGCTATTAAGGGTGCCTACCAGTCCTGGGGCGACTTTGCTGGCCCTTCATAATGGGGAAAAATAGAAAAAATATTATTGACAATATCTGCTGAATTTGTTATATTCTAAGCACAGTGGAGGCGAGGATACACGCGCCACGGGCTGGTCGCTCAACCTCTTTAGGATGCATGCGCGTGGGAAGCCAGTGGCAAAACCGGCCAAAGGTCGGTTTCATTTATCTTAAAAGATCGTTCATTCAACCTGGAGCGAAATAAAGATAGACGTTCGATTCTCCTCAATGCGCCTTTATGACAACGGCAGATAAGTCGGCTCGATCTAAAAAAGGAGGTGAGGTCCAATCACGGACGATATCTTCCCCACATAAAGAAGAAAACAAAATGATCGGTTAGAAAGCGGAGCAGGCAAAGCGTAGGAAGCCCCGCGAAGCTATCTACCCAACCTGATCTCAAAAAATATAGGAGGTAACATGAGTAAGGCACTGCGTTTGTTCATTACCTTCGTCATCGCTCTGTCGTTTGCGTTACCCACCAGCGCTGGTGAAGAGCCACCCCCCGATGTTTCAGATTTGTTGTTGCCGGATGGTCCGGTCTCAGTTGAAATCTCCCCCTTACTGTCACGGGTCAGCGGTGAAGTCGAAATCTGGATCCAGTTGGTCGACGCTCCCCTGGCGGTGGCACATGGTCGAAACGCCAAGCAGCAGGGCGGCCAGCTCAACCCCGCACAGCAGCGCGCCTACCTCGCCCAACTGGCGCAAAAGCAGGATGATCTGGTAAACCAGGTTCGTGCTCTGGGCGGAAGTGAGCTGGGCCGCGTCAGCAAAGCGCACAACGCGGTCGCGGTCGCCATCGAGGCCTCTCAGATTGCCGCCGTCGCTGCCCTACCAAACGTGCTCGCCATCCGTCCAGTGATCAATTACGAGCTCGATTTGGAGGCTGTCCGCCAGCATATTGGCGCTGTTGAGGCCGAGATGGCTGGCTTTGATGGCACTGGCGTAACGGTAGCTGTGCTCGACTCGGGAATTGACTACACCCATTTTAACCTGGGCGGCTCCGGCCTCGTGGCCGACTACCTGGCCGCTTACGGCACCGTCCTCACCGATACGCTAAACACCACCCGCGATGGTCTCTTCCCCACCGCAAAGGTGATCGAGGGGTTTGACTTTGTTGGGGAAGTCTGGCCGGGGGGGCCGCTCGCTCCTGACGACGATCCGATTGACTGCGGTCCTGGCACCATCCCTGCGCCTTGCGCGGGTGGCCACGGGACGCACACCTCCGATATCACCGCTGGCCAGAGCGCCGACGGGACTCATAAGGGCGTCGCGCCAGGAGCCAAGATCGTCGCCGTCAAGGTATGCAGCTCGGTCTCGACTGCCTGCAGCGGCCTGGCTTTGCTGCAAGGCATGGACTTCGCCCTCGACCCCAATCAAGATGGGGATATATCTGACGCCGTCGATGTGATCAACATGTCGTTAGGCTCATCCTATGGCCAGATACAAGATGATCTCAGCCAGGCCAGCCAGAATGCCGTCAATCTCGGAGTGATCGTCGTGGCTTCGGCTGGCAACGCCGCCGACCGCCCGTATATCGTAGGTTCGCCTTCTACCGCCCCTGGCGTCCTCAGCGTAGCGGCGACCTTCCATCCGAATGCAAAGCTGTACCTCATCTCTACGGGAGCCACCACTGACAAGGGCGCCATCTGGCAGTCCTGGTCCGCGATGCCGGTCTTAACCTCGGGCCCCCTGGTTTACGACGCAACCAACGCGAACACAAGACGCGGCTGCTCGAATGCTGCTGGCGCCAATCCTTACGCGCCGGGATCGCACACTGGAGAAATCCTGCTGATGGATCGCGGCCTCTGCGCAGTTAGCATGAAAGTCTCCAACGCCGCAACTGCGGGCGCGATCGCCGCCATCGTCGCCAATAACGTCTCGCAGCCTACCTGTGACCTGCCGCCAACGTTCTCCTTTGGAGGCGGAACGCCTTCGATCCCGGGCTATACCATCACGCTGGCAGATGGCAACAGCCTCAAAGCCTCTGCTCTGGGTATAACTGCCACGATTGATCCGGCTACCTCCGCTCCTCTCGTTGGGAACATGGCGGCTTTCTCGTCTCGCGGTCCGAGCCACAGCTTGAATGCCATCAAGCCTGACATCGGCGGCGTCGGCACGGATATCCTCTCTGCCCAGGTGGGCACCGGCACGGGAGAGACACCCTTCGCCGGGACATCCGCCTCGGCTCCGGTCCTTGCCGGCTCGGCGGCTTTGATGGTTGACAAGAATCCAGGCCGCACGCCTGCTGAGGTCAAGTCGCAGTTGATGAACACCGCTGAGGCGAATATCGGTCTCAACTCCTTTGTGTGTCCCGGGGTTGGCGCGCCGATCACCCGCATCGGCGGCGGGGAAGTGCGCGTAAATCGGGCGCTGGATAGCATGACCGCCGCCTGGGATGCCGATGATCTGACCGGCAGCCTGTCTTTACCAGGCGCTGACTGGCTCGCAGGCATTCCGCAAAACAGTAGAGGTGCGCAACTACAGCAACACAGCGCGAACCTACTCGATCACGCCCAGCTTCCGCTATCCGGACGATGCAGCCAGCGGCGCTGTGAAAATCAGCGCCCCGGCGAGCGTCAAGGTACCGGCGAACGGCAGCGCCAAATTCGGTGTGATGTTGAAGGTCGATGTGACCAAGCTGCCCATGTGGACCCTAAACGGCGGCAGCCGTGGCGGGGATGGTTTCCGGCTTCAGGAATTCGAGTTCGATGGTTACGTGACCATTGCCGACGCCACCGATGACGTCCACGTGGCCTGGCAAATTTTGCCGCACCGGGCAGCGGAAGTTACCCCGGCGACCACGGACGTGACACTGAGCGGCGGCACAGCCAGCCTGGCGTTGAGCAATGCCGGAGGCGCCGTGGATGGGCGCGTGGATGTC
>Ga0209342_10003495_pt1 | contig 16553 bp, 29 predicted proteins | sample RifCSP16_2_FD_184023 | JGI IMG/M metagenome (GOLD analysis project Ga0209342, IMG submission 184023) | Soil microbial communities from Rifle, Colorado - Rifle CSP2_sed 16_2 (SPAdes) (version 2) | ecosystem: Environmental > Terrestrial > Deep subsurface > Rock core/Sediment | place: Rifle... | reverse complement strand
CCAAGTACGGGGCGAAGCAGCCCAAGGCGACCGGAGCGGCCTAGATGCGCAGAGCGGGGGCCGCGCGGCGGGAGATCCTGCCGGATCCCAAGCACGGGAGCCGGCTCGTGGCGAAGTTCGTCAACATGATGATGTACGGCGGCAAGAAGAGCACCGCCGAGCGCATCATGTACGACGCGCTGACCGCCATGGAAGACCGGGCCAAGCAGGACGCGCTCAAGCTGTTCAAGAGCGCGGTGGACAACTGCAAGCCGGCCGTCGAGGTCAAGTCGCGCCGGGTCGGCGGCTCCACCTACCAGGTCCCGGTGGAGGTGCGGCCGGACCGGCGGACAGCGCTCAGCATGCGCTGGCTCATCGGCGCCGCCCGCAGGCGGGCCGAGAAGAGCATGTCGGAGAAGTTGGCGGGGGAGCTGCTGGACGCGGCGAACAACCGCGGCACGGCGGTGAAGAAGCGAGAAGACACTCACAAGATGGCGGAGGCCAACAAGGCGTTCGCGCATTACCGCTGGTAGCGACCGAGACACCCAGAGGGGGGCCGTGACCTCGCCCCCCTCTTCTCTTGAGTAGCGCCGGCAGCCGAGGGAAAGGAAGCGCTGTGGAATCGCAGTACCCGCTGGAGCGAACCCGGAACATCGGCATCATGGCCCACATCGATGCCGGGAAGACCACCACCACGGAACGGGTCCTCTACTACACCGGCCGGTCCTACAAGATCGGCGAGGTGCACGAGGGCACGGCGACCATGGACTGGATGGTCCAGGAGCAGGAGCGCGGCATTACGATCACCTCGGCCGCGACCACGAGCTTCTGGCGGGACTCTCGCATCAACATCATCGACACCCCGGGCCACGTGGACTTCACCATGGAGGTCGAACGCTCGCTCCGGGTGCTGGACGGCGCCATCGCCATCCTGGACGCGGTGTCGGGCGTCGAGCCCCAGACCGAGACCGTCTGGCGGCAGGCGGACAAGTACCGGGTGCCCCGCATCGTGTACGTGAACAAGATGGACCGCGTCGGGGCCGACTTCTACCGCTGCCTGGCCATGCTCAAGGACCGGCTCGGGGCCCACCCGGTGGCCATCCAGGTGCCCATCGGGCGCGAGGACGGGTTCCGGGGCGTGGTCAACCTGGTTGAGCAGGTCGCCTACGTGTGGGACGAGGACGGGAGCAGCCTGGGGCAGAAGTTCAGCACGCTGGAGATCCCCGCCGACATGCGTGAGGTGGTGGCCGAGTACCGGGAGAAGATGATCGAGGGGCTTGCCGAGGTGGACGACCACCTCATGGAGAAGTATCTGAGCGGCGAGAAGATCAGCCCTGAGGAGATCAAGGCGGCGGTCCGCGCCGGCACCATCTCCATGAAGCTCTTCCCGGTGATCTGCGGGGCCTCGTTCAAGAACAAAGGCGTCCAGCCCATGCTCGATTGCGTGGTGGACTACCTGCCGTCGCCGCTCGACGTCCCGGCCATCAAGGGCGTCAACCCCGAGACGGGCGCGGCCGAGACGCGTGAGGCGGACCCCACGGCACCGTTCTCCGCGCTGGCCTTCAAGATCATGAACGACATGCACGTGGGCCAGCTGGTGTTCGTGCGGGTGTACTCGGGCACGCTCAACTCGGGGACGGGCGTGTACAACTCCACGCGGGAAAAGAAGGAGCGCATCGGCCGACTGCTGCGCATGCACGCCAACAAGCGCGAGGAGATCGAGTCGATCTCGGCCGGCGACATCGCCGCGGTGGTGGGGCTCAAGGACACGCGCACGGGCGACACGCTCTGCGACCCCAGCAAGCCCGTCGTGCTCGAGTCCATGGACTTCCCGACGCCGGTCATCGCCGTGGCCATCGAGCCCAAGACCAAGGCGGACGAGGAGAAGCTGGGCCTCTCGCTGGCGCGCCTGGCCCTCGAGGACCCGACCTTCAAGGTCAACGTGGACCCGGAAACGAACCAGACGCTGATCCACGGCATGGGCGAGCTGCACCTGGAGATCATCGTCGACCGGTTGCTGCGGGAGTTCAAGGTCGAGGCCAACGTGGGCAAGCCCCAGGTGGCCTACCGCGAGACCATCCGCCAGAAAGCGGAGGCGCAGGGGCGCTTTGTGCGGCAGACCGGCGGCCGGGGGCAGTACGGCGACGTGTGGCTCGAGATCGAGCCGGCCGAGCCCGGCCAAGGCGTGATCTTCGAAAACAAGCTCAAGGGCCCGGCCATCCCGCGCGAGTTCGTTCCCGCCGTGGAGAAGGGCGTGAAGGAAGCGGCCGAAACCGGTGTCCTGGCCGGCTACCCCGTCGTGGACATCAAGATCTCGCTGACCGACGGCAGCTACCACGAGGTGGACTCCAGCGAGATGGCGTTCAAGATCGCCGCGTCCATGGGCTTCAAGGAGGGCTGCCGCAGGGCCAAGCCCGTCCTCCTCGAGCCGGTGATGGACGTGGAGGTCGTCTGCCCCTCGGAATACCAGGGCGCCGTCGTGGGCGACCTCAACAGCCGCCGGGGCAAGATCATCTCCATGGAGGCGCGCGCCAACGCCCAGGTCATCCGCGCCAACGTCCCGCTGGGCCAGATGTTCGGCTACGCAACCGACGTCCGCTCCATGACCCAGGGGCGGGCCACCTACACGATGCAGTTCGCCCGCTACGAGGAGGTGCCCCGGAGCCTCGCCGAAGAGATCATGGCGAAGAGCCGCGGCGAGGGCCCCTCCCGCGGTGGTTCCCGCTAGCCCGCCACAGGAGAAGAGATCATGGCCAAGCAGAAATTTGATCGGACGAAGCCGCACGTGAACATAGGGACGATTGGGCACATCGATCACGGCAAGACGACGCTGACGAGTGCGATCACGAAGGTGCTGCACACGAAGTACAGCGGGGTGGCGGTGCGGGATTTTGGCACGATTGACAACGCCCCGGAGGAGCGGGAGCGGGGGATCACGATTGCGGTGGCGCACGTGGAGTACGAGACGGCGAAGCGGCACTACGCGCACATCGATTGTCCGGGGCACGCGGACTACATCAAGAACATGATCACGGGGGCGGCGCAGATGGACGGCGCGATTCTGGTGGTGGCGGCGAATGACGGGCCGATGCCGCAGACGCGGGAGCACGTGCTGTTGGCGCGGCAGGTCAACGTGCCGCATCTGGTGGTATTCATGAACAAGTGCGACATGGTGGACGATCCGGAGATTCTGGACCTGGTGGAGCTGGAGGTACGGGAGCTGTTGAAGAAGTACCAGTTCCCGGGGGACGCGATTCCGGTGGTGCGGGGCTCGGCGCTGGGGGCGATGGAGAAGCCGGAGGACGCCAAGGCGGCGGAGTGCATCTGGAAGCTGATGGAGGCGGTGGACAGCTATATTCCGACGCCGGTGCGGGTGGTGGACAAGCCCTTCCTGATGCCGATCGAGGACATTTTCACGATCACGGGGCGGGGGACGGTGGTGACGGGGCGGGTGGAGCGGGGGATCGTGAAGGTGGGGGAGGACGTGGAGATTGTGGGGATGCAGGCGGAGACGAAGAAGAGCGTGGTGACGGGGGTGGAGATGTTCCGGAAGCTGTTGGATGAGGGGCGGGCGGGGGACAACATCGGGGCACTGCTGCGCGGGATCGACAAGGACGAGGTGGAGCGGGGGCAGGTGTTGGCCAAGCCCGGGTCGATCAAGCCCTACCGGAAGTTCAAGGCGGAAGTCTACGTCCTGACCAAAGATGAAGGCGGGCGGCACACGCCCTTTTTCAATGGGTACCGGCCGCAGTTTTATTTCCGGACGACGGACGTGACGGGGGTGTGCACGCTGCCGGCGGGGGTGGAGATGGTGATGCCGGGGGACAACGTGACGATGGCGATCGAGTTGATCCAACCGGTGGCGATGGAGAAGGAGCTGCGGTTTGCGATTCGCGAGGGCGGGCGCACGGTCGGGGCCGGCGTCGTCGCGGAGATCCTGGACTAACGACCTATGGCCACCGTTACCACCGACCAGAAAATCCGCATCCGTCTCAAGGCCTACGACCACCATCTCCTGGACCGGTCCATGAAGGAGATCGTGGAGACGGTGCGGCGCACGGGCGCCCGGGTCACGGGCCCGGTGCTGCTGCCGACCATGATCAACCGGTGGACGGTGCTGCGCTCGCCCCATGTGGACAAGACCTCCCGCGAGCAGTTCGAGATGCGGACCCACAAGCGCCTGATCGACATCCACGACCCGACTCCCCAGACGGTCGATGCGCTGATGAAGCTGGATTTGCCGTCCGGCGTCGACGTCGAGATCAAGCTCTAGCTTGGCGAGCTGCAGCCGCAAGGCGAGGCGAGCGGATACGGAAAGAAGGACGAGACCCCAGCCATGGCGATGAAGGAAGGGCTGATCGGCCGGAAGAAGGGCATGACCCAGGTCTTCGGGGAAGACGGCAACCTCGTCCCCGTGACCGTGGTCGAGCTCGGGCCCTGCACGGTGGTGGGCGTGCGCACCACGCCGACGCACGGCTATGACGCCCTCCAGCTCGGATTCGAGGCGAAGAAGAAGAACGCCACCAAGGCCATGGCCGGCCACTACAAGAAGGCGGGGATCGCCGCGCCCATGAGAGTGCTACGCGAGATCCGGCTGCAGAAAACCGAGGCGGTCGCGGCCTATCAGGTGGGGCAGACCCTGACCGTGGACATCTTCTCGCCCGGCGAGCTGGTGGACGTGGTGGGCGAGTCGAAGGGCAAGGGCTTCCAGGGCGGCGTCAAGCGCTACCACTGGCACGGCGGCGACGCCAGCCACGGTTCCATGTTCCACCGCGCCCCAGGCTCCATCGGGGCGTCCTCAGATCCGTCGCGCGTCTTCCCGGGCCACCATCTGCCGGGCCGCATGGGCGGCGACCGCCGCACCGTGCTCAATCTGCCGGTGGTGCGGGTGCTGCCAGAGCAGAACTTGATCCTGCTGCGCGGGGCCGTCCCCGGCCCGACCGGTGGGTTGCTGCTCGTGAGGAAGAGCGTGAAACAGACCAAGGCCCAGCAGCAGAAGGCGAAAGAGGCCAAGTAGGATGCCAAGCGTTCCCGTCCTCGGCGGAAAGGGCAAGAGCAAGGAGACGCTCGAGCTGTCGGCGAACGTCTTCGGCGTCAGCGTGCGCGTTCCGCTGCTCCACCAGGCGGTGGTCCGCGAGCTGGCCGCCCGGCGCGCCGGCACCCACGACACCAAGGGGCGCAGCGAAGTGTCCGGCGGCGGCCGCAAGCCGTGGCGGCAGAAAGGGACGGGCCGCGCGCGCCAGGGCTCCATCCGCGCCACCCAGTGGAAGGGTGGCGGCAAGCCGTTCGGCCCCACGCCCCGGAAGTACGACAAGCGCATGCCCGTCGAGATGCGCCGGGCCGCGCTTCGGGAGGCCATCGCGGCCAAGGTGGCGTCCGGCGAAGTGTCCGTCGTCGACCGGCTGGAGGTGACCGAGCCCAAGACCAAGGCGCTCTCGGCGCGGCTCACGGCCCTGGGCGTCACGCCCGGGCCGACGCTCCTCGTGGTGTCGGAGCGCAGTGACGCGCTCGACCGGGCCGCGCGCAATCTCGGGTGGCTCCAGGTCGAGACGCCGTCCCATGCCTCCGTGTACCAGGTCCTGCGCAACCACCGCGTGGTGTTCGAGAAGGCGGCGCTGCTCAGCCTGCAGGAGGCACTGTCGAAATGAGGGACCCGCGCGCCGTACTCGTTCGCCCGCTGATGACCGAGAAGAGCATGCAGCAGAAGGAGGAGTTCCACACGGTGACCTTCGAGGTCGCCCTGGACGCCAACAAGGTGGAGATCCGCCAAGCGGTGGAGAAGGTGTTCAATGTCAAGGTGGCGGCCGTCCGCACGGCGTCCCACGAAGGCAAGTGGAAGCGCATGGGCAAGTTCGAAGGCCGCCGCCGCAGCTGGAAGAAGGCCGTGGTGACGCTTCAGCCCGGCCACAAGATCGAACTGGTCGAGGGGGTCTAGCGTCATGGGAATCCGCACGGTCAAGCCCACCTCGCCGGCCCGGCGCTACCTGACCTACGTCACCAACGAGGACATCACGAAGAAGACGCCGGAAAAGAGCCTGCTGTCGCCCAAGAAGCGCACCAACGGACGCAACGTCTACGGCCGCATCACCGTGCGCCACCGGGGCGGCGGGGTCAAGCGCATGCTGCGTGACATCGATTTCCGGCGCGAAAAGGTCGGCATCCCGGCCGTGGTGGCGGGGATCGAGTACGATCCGAACCGGTCGGCACGGATCGCGCTGCTGCACTACCGGGACGGCGAGAAGCGCTACATCATCGCGCCCCTGGGGCTCAAGCCCGGCGACATCGTGATGTCCGGGCCGCAAGCCGACATTCTCCCCGGGAATGCCCTGCCGATCAGGAACATTCCGCTCGGCACGATGGTGCACAACGTGGAGCTCCAGCCGGGCAAGGGCGGCCAGCTCTGCCGCAGCGCCGGGACCCTGGCCCAACTCCTGGCCAAGGAAGGCGACCACGCCAACATCAAGCTGCCGTCGGGCGAGGTCCGGCAGGTGAAGCTGGACTGCATGGCCACCATCGGCCAGGTGGGCAACCTGGACCATGAAAATGTTTCTATCGGCAAGGCGGGGCGCGTGCGGTGGAAGGGCTTCAGGCCCACGGTCCGCGGGACCGTGATGAATCCCGTCGACCATCCGATGGGGGGCGGTGAAGGCAAGGGCAAGGGCAACCATCCGATGACGCCGTGGGGCAAGCCGACCAAGGGCTACAAGACGCGGCGCGGGGCCAGGCCGTCGGATCGCTACATCGTGACGCGCCGGACCAAATAGGGGGCACGCCGGCACATGGGACGCTCGACGAAGAAAGGGCCGTACATCGAGGAGCGGCTGGAACGCCGCGTGGAGGAGCTCAATCGCACCCGCCAGAAGAAGGTGCTCAAGACCTGGTCGCGGCGCTCCACGATCATCCCCGAATTCGTCGGCCACACGCTCGCGGTGCACAACGGGAAGAAGTTCATTCCCGTCTACATCACCGAGAACATGGTGGGGCACCGGCTGGGCGAGTTCGCGATGACGCGCACGTTCAAGGCGCACGGCCAGGCGGAAAAGGCAACGATCTCTCCGACGGGGAAGGCCTGAACCGGCCATGCGGACCCGAGCCACGGCGCGCTTCATCCGGGTGCCCGCCTCCAAGGCACGGCTGGTGCTCGCCCATATCCGCGGCAAGTCGGTCGGCGAGGCCCTGGCCACGCTGCGGTTCACTCCCAAGGCTGCGGCGCGCTTGATTGAGAAGGTCTTGCGCTCCGCCATCGCCAACGCCGAGCACAACCACCAGGTCCGCAGCCTGGACGACCTGCGGGTGGTCAAGGCGGTCGCCGACGGCGGGCCCGGAATGAAGCGTGTCTCCCCGCGGGCCATGGGGCGGGCGTACTTCATCAAGCACCGGACGAGCCACCTCACCATCGAGCTGAGCGACGAGGCCAGCGGCGCCGCGGCGCGGCCGGCCAAGAGGTAACCATGGGCCAGAAGACGCATCCGATTGGGTTCCGGCTGGGCGCCACGCGCACGTGGAGCTCGCGGTGGTTCGCCACCAAGGGCTACGCCGGCCTGCTCCACGAGGACCACAAGATCCGCCGCTTCATCAAGTCCTCGCTCTACCACGCGGGGATTTCGCGGATCGACATCGACCGCAAAGCCAGCTCGTGCCGGATCACGATCTTCACGGCGCGGCCCGGCATCATCATCGGGCGGAAGGGCGCCGAGGTGGAGAAGCTCAAGAACGAGATCCAGACGCGGACCAACAAAGAGGTCTACCTGAACATCGAGGAAGTGGTCCATCCCGAGCTCGACGCCCAGCTGGTGGCGGAGAACGTGGCCCTGCAGCTGCAGAAGCGGGTGGCGTTCCGCCGCGCGATGAAGAAGGCCGTCACCTCCGCGCTGAGGCTGGGCGCCGACGGCATCCGCATCGCGTGCGCGGGCCGGTTGGGGGGCGCCGAGATCGCGCGCCGGGAGTGGTACCGCGACGGGCGGGTGCCGCTACACACGATTCGCGCCGACATCGACTACGGGCTGGCCGAGGCCCACACCACGTACGGCGCGATCGGCGTCAAGGTCTGGATCTTCAAGGGCGAGGTGCTGCCCGCCCAGCGCGTGACCGAGGCGTAAATCCATGCTGATGCCCAAGCGCGTCAAGTACCGCAAGGCCCAGCGCGGCCGCATGAAGGGCAAGGCCCAGCGCGGCTCGACCCTGTCGTTCGGCGATTACGGGCTCAAGGCGCTCGAGCCCGGCTGGGTGACGAACCGCCAGATCGAGGCGGCCCGGGTGTCGCTGGCGCGCAGCGTGAAGCGGGGCGGGAAGATCTTCATCCGGATCTTCCCGGACAAGCCGGTGACCAAGAAGCCGGCCGAGACCCGGATGGGCAAGGGCAAGGGCAACCCCGAGTTCTGGGTGGCCGTGGTCAAACCCGGCCGCATCCTCTACGAGATGGAGGGCGTGGACGAGGCGACGGCCCGCGAGGGCTTCCGGCTGGCCGCGCAGAAGATCGGCATCGCGACCAAGTTCGTATCGCGCACGCGGGCGCTCTGAGGCGACCATGAAGGCGGAAAAGTGGCGTGAGATGTCCGGCGAGGAGCTCCAGCAGAAGGTCAAGGAGCTCAGCGAGGAACTCTTCAATCTTCGATTCCAGTTGTCGATGGGCATCGCGAAGAATCCGTCGCGCGTCAACCAGGCGCGGCGCGATCTGGCCCGGGCCAAAACGGTGCTGCGGGAGCGCGAGCTCACCAAGGCCCGGACGGCCTGAGCGGGCCGCGAGAGACGAGAGGGGAGAGACGCGTGGCTGAGACGAAGACCCGAGAGGGTGTGGTGGTGAGCGACAAGATGACGAAGACGCGCGTGGTCCGCATCGAGCGCGTCTACCGCCACCCCCGTTACGAGCGTGTCATCCGGCGGTCGAAGCGGCTCAAGGCCCACGACGAGACGAACGCGAGCAAGGTGGGCGACCGGGTGCTGATCGAGGAGACGCGGCCGCTGTCCAAAGACAAGCGGTGGCGGATCCGCCAAATCCTGGTGGGCGCGTCGTCGTAGAGTGCCGGGAGCCAGACCATGATCCAGCCGAGAAGCATGCTCGACGTCGCCGACAACTCGGGGGCCAAGAAGGTCCAATGCATCCGGGTGATGGGCGGCGCGAACAAGCGGTACGCGTTCCTCGGGGACGTGGTGATCGTGGCCGTCAAGGAAGCGGTGCCCGACGGCACGGTGAAGAAGGGGGAAGTGGCGCGCGCGGTCGTGGTGCGGACGGTGAAGGAGGTGGGCCGCAAGGACGGCTCCTACATCCGCTTCGACCGCAACGCGGTGGTGCTGCTCAAGCCCGACGACAACCCGGTCGGCACCCGCATTTTCGGGCCCGTGGCGCGCGAGCTCAGGGACAAGCAGTTCACGAAGATCATCTCCCTGGCCCCCGAGGTCATCTAGAAGCGACCATGGCGATCGCGCACGTGCGGAAGGGTGACACGGTGATGGTGGTGGCGGGCAAGGAGCGCGGCAAGCGCGGCAAAGTGCTGCGCGTGTTCCCAGACAAGAAGCGCGTCGTCATCGAGCGGATCAACATGATCAAGAAACACCAGCGCCCGACGCAGAAGATCCGCCAGGGCGGCATCATCGAACGCGAGGGCGCGATCCACCTGTCCAACGTGATGCTGGTGGATCCCACGAGCGACACACCCACCCGGATCGGCATGAAGGCGCTGGCCGACGGCAAGAAGGTCCGGGTCGCCAGGAAGTCCGGCGAAATCATCGACAAGGCGTAGGAGCCATGGCTGAGGCGAAGAAGGCAGACAAGCCCCAGGCGGCCAAGGGGCCCCAGGGCGGCAAGGCTCCGCAGCCGGCGGCCAAGGCCAAGCCCGGCAAGGGCGCGCCCGCGCCGGCGCCCGGGGTGCCCGCCACGCGGGCAAAGGTCAGCGGCGATGTCCCGCCGCGGCTGCGCGAGCGGTTCCGGACGGCCGTGGTGCCGGCCCTGATGAAGGAGCGGGGCTACACCAACCCGTTTCAGGTGCCGCGGCTCGAGAAGATCGTGATCAACATGGGCGTGGGCGAGGGCAAGGAGAACGCCAAGGTGCTGGACTTCGCGACGGCGGACCTGCAGGCGATCACCGGGCAGAAACCGGTCATCACCCGGTCCAAGAAGTCCATCGCGAACTTCAAGCTGCGCGAGAACGTGCCCATCGGCTGCAAGGTGACGCTGCGCGGCCCGCGGATGTACGAGTTCCTGGACCGGCTGGTCAACGTGGCGCTGCCGCGGGTGCGCGACTTCAAGGGGGTGCCGCCCAAGGCGTTCGACGGCCGGGGCAACTACGCGTTGGGGCTGAAGGAGCAGGTGATCTTCCCCGAGATCCTGTACGACAAGGTGGACAAGGTCCGCGGGATGGACGTCATCGTGGTGACCACCGCCCGGACCGACGAAGAGGCGAAGGCGCTGCTGACCCACCTCGGCATGCCCTTCAGGGAGTCCTAAGGATGGCGAAGACCGCGTTGATCATGAAGCAGCAGCGCCCGCCGAAGTTCAAGTCGCGGGCCTACACCCGCTGCAAGATCTGCGGCCGGCCGCGCGGGTATCTCCGGAAGTTCCAGACGTGCCGCATCTGCTTCCGGGAGCTCGCCCTCAAGGGCGAGGTGCCGGGCGTCATCAAGGCCAGCTGGTAGGAGCCGCGACGATATGTCGATGACCGATCCGATCGCCGACCTGCTGACCCGCATCCGCAACGCGAGCCGGGCCGAGCACGAGAAGGTGGACGTGCCCTCCTCGAAGCTGAAAGTCAAGATCGCCGAGATCCTCAAGGAGGAGGGCTTCATCAAGAACTTCCGCCTCATCGAGGACAACAAGCAGGGGATGCTGCGCGTCTACCTCAAGTACGGCGCGGGCAACGAGAAGATCATCTCGGGCCTGGTCCGCGTGTCGCGGCCTGGCCGGCGCGTGTACGTGGCCAAGGACAAGATCCCGTCCATCCTGGGCGGCATGGGCGTCGCCATCCTGTCCACCTCACGGGGCGTGATGACGGACCGGGACGTCCGCAAGCAGAAGCTTGGCGGCGAAGTCCTGGCCTACGTCTGGTAGGAGCGGAGAGCCATGTCCAGAATCGGCAAGAAGCCCATCCCGGTCCCCCAGGGCGTGAAAGTCGCCGTGGACGGAAGCACGGTCCGGGCGGAGGGGCCCAAGGGCAAGCTCGCCCAGGCCGTCCCGGCCGGGCTGTCGGTCACGCTGGAGTCCAACGTGCTGACCGTCGGCCGCAGCTCGGACGCCCGCAACGTCCGCGCGCTCCACGGGCTGGCGCGCTCGCTCCTGGCCAACATGGTCCACGGGGTGAAGGATGGGTTCGAGAAGAAGCTCGAGATCGTGGGTATCGGATACCGCGCCCAGCTCCAGGGCAAGAGCCTGCAGCTGGCGCTGGGCTACTCGCACCCGGTGATCTTCCCGCTGCCCGACGGCATCCAGGCCGAGGTGGAAAAGCAGGTGTCCATCACGCTGCGGGGCGCCGACAAGGCGCTGCTCGGGCAGACGGCGGCCAAGCTGCGGGCCCTCCGCAAGCCCGATCCCTACAAGGGCAAGGGCATCAAGTACGCCGACGAGCACATCCGCCGCAAGGTCGGCAAGAAGGCGGGAGCGAAATAATGCTCACGGGCAAGAAAGTCGAGGGGCGGAGGATCCGGCACCTGCGCATCCGCCGCGCCGTCCGCGGCACGGCCGTGCGGCCGCGCCTGGCGGTGTTCCGGAGCCTGAACCACATCTACGCCCAGCTCATCGACGACACGGCCGGCCGGACTCTCGTGGCGGTGGACAGCCGCTCGCCCGAGTTCCAGCAGAAGCTCAAGGCCGGGGGCAACGTCGCCGCCGCCAAGGTCGTCGGCGAGCTGGTCGCTCAGCGGGCCAAGGCCGGCGGCATCACGACGGTCGTGTTCGACCGGGGCGGCTATCAGTACCACGGGCGGGTCAAGGCCCTGGCCGAAGCGGCGCGGGCTGCAGGCCTGGCGTTTTAGGCGTTAAAGGAGAGTGCGAGTGGCGGAAGCGAAGATCGACGCGAGCGCGCTGGATCTCACGGATCGGGTGGTCGCCATCAACCGGGTTGCCAAGGTCGTCAAGGGCGGCCGGCGGTTCTCGTTCACGGCGCTGGTCGTCGTGGGCGACGGCCACGGCCACGTGGGCGTGGGGCTGGGCAAGGCACGCGAGGTTCCGGAGGCGATCCGGAAATCCGTGGAGCACGCCAAGAAGGACTTGATCCACGTGCCGCTCAAGGACACCACGATTCCGTGCGAGATTACGGGGCACTTCGGCGCGGCCCGCGTGTACATGAAGCCCGCGTCCCAGGGGACCGGGGTCATCGCCGGAGGCGCGGTGCGACCCGTGCTGGAGGCCGCCGGCGTCCAGGACATCCTGACCAAGACGCTTGGGACGAACAACCCGCACAACGTCCTGAAAGCCACCATCGACGCGTTCCGGCGCCTCAAGCGGCTGCAGGCGACCTACGCCGCGCGGCGGAAGTCGGCCGAGGGCGACGGCCAGGAGACCGCCGGTGCCTAAGAAGCTCACGGTGACGCTGGTGAAGAGCCTGATCGGCCTCAGCCCCAAGCAGGAGGCCACGGTCAAGGCCCTCGGGTTGCGCCACATCCGGCAGACCGTTGAGCACGACGATTCGCCGACGGTTCGGGGCATGATCCGCCAGGTGTCGTTCTGCGTGAAAGTGGCAGGGCGAGCGGCAGCCGAAGGCGAGGCGAGCGGATCAGCGGCAGGGCGAGCGGCAGCCGAAGGCGAGGCGAGCGGATCAGCGGCAGGGCGAGCGGCAGCCGAAGGCGAGGCGAGCGGATCAAGGAACCTGAAATGAGACTCGAAGATCTGCGTCCGGCTCCCGGCTCCGTCAAGAAGCGCAAGCGCGTCGGCCGCGGGCCGGGCTCCGGCCACGGCAAGACCTCGGGCAGGGGCAGCAAAGGCCTCAATGCCCGCTCGGGCGGCGGTTCCAAGCCCGGGTTCGAGGGCGGGCAGATGCCGCTCTACCGGCGCCTGCCCAAGCGCGGCTTCCTGCCCTACGGGGGCAAGACCGAGTTCGCCATCGTCAACGTCAAGGAGTTGTCGACGCGCTTCCCCGCGGGGAGCGTCGTCGATCCCGACGCGCTCGTCGGCGCGCGGCTGATCCGCAAGTCCGGCCGGGGCGCGGTCAAGGTGCTGGGTGACGGCGCCGTGGCCCATGCGCTCACGGTCAAGGCCCACAAGGTCAGCGAGTCCGCCCGGCAGAAGCTCGAGGCGGCCGGCGGCCGGGTCGAGGTGCTGCCCGCCAGGGCCGAGGTGCCCAAGAAGTGATCGAAGGGCTCCGGAGCTTCCAGAACGTCTTCAAGGTCCCGGAGCTCAAGCGGCGCGTGCTCATCTCGCTGGGCCTGCTGGCGGCCTACCGGATCGGCGCCCACGTCCCGACGCCCGGCATCGATGCCGTCGCGCTGGCCGAGCTGTTCAACACCATGCAGAACAGCCTGCTCGGCATGGTGGACCTCTTCTCGGGCGGCAACCTCCGACGGCTGACCGTGTTCGCGCTGGGGATCATGCCGTACATCTCCGCTTCCATCATCCTCCAGCTCCTGACCGTGGTGATCCCGGCGCTGGAGCGGCTGGCCAAGGAAGGGGAAGCGGGCAGGAAGAAGATCACCCAGTACACGCGCTACGGCACCATCGCGCTCTCGCTGATCCAGTCCTTCGGCATCGCCGTGGGACTGGAGAGCATGCGGAGCGGCAGCGGCGCCGCGCTCGTGCCCGAGGCGGGATGGGGCTTCCGGCTGCTGACCATGCTGACGCTCACCACCGGGACCACGCTCATCATGTGGCTCGGCGAGCAGATCTCCGAGAAGGGCATCGGCAACGGCATCTCGCTCATCATCTTCGCCGGCATCGTAGTGCGCCTGCCCTCGGCGATCGTGTCGTCGTACACCCTGATCTCCAGCGGCGAGCTCCAACTCTTCGTCTTCCTCGGCCTCGTGGTGATGATGGTGGCGGTGACCGCGGCGGTCATCGTCATGCAGGAGGGGCAGCGCAAGATCCCCGTGCAGTACGCCAAGCGCGTGGTGGGCCGCCGGATGTACGGCGGGCAGTCGACCCACATCCCGCTGCGGGTCAACACCGCGGGAGTCATCCCGGTGATCTTCGCCTCGTCGCTGATCCTGTTCCCGGCCACGCTGACGAGCTTCATCAAGCACCCGTGGATGCAGGGCATCTCGGAGGCGCTCTCTCCCGGGCGCTTCACCTATACGGTGCTCTACTGCGCGTTGATCATCTTCTTCGCCTACTTCTACACGGCCATCGTGTTCAACCCGGTGGATCTGGCCGACAACATGAAGAAGTACGGCGGGTTCATCCCGGGGGTGCGGCCGGGGACCAAGACGGCCGAGTACATCGACAGGACGCTCACGCGCATCACGCTGCCCGGGGCCGTCTTCCTGGCGCTGATCTCGGTGCTGCCCGACTTCCTGATCCAATGGTTCAACGTCCCGTTCTACTTCGGCGGGACGAGCTTGCTGATCGTGGTCGGCGTGGCGCTGGACACCGTCAGGCAGATGGAGTCTCACCTGCTCATGCGGAACTACGAAGGGTTCCTCCGCAAGAAGACGAAGATCCACGCATGAGCCTGCGGGTCGTCTTCCTGGGGCCCCCCGGAGCCGGCAAAGGCACTCAAGCCCGCCAGCTGGCGCACGAGTGGGGCGTGCCGCAGGTCGCCACGGGCGACATGCTTCGCGAAGCGGTGGCCAACACGACGCCGCTCGGGCTCGAAGCCAAGCGCTACATGGATTCGGGCGGGCTCGTGCCCGATGCGGTCGTGATCGGGCTCGTGGGCGAGCGGCTGGCGAAGCCCGACGCGGCGCCCGGCTGCGTGCTGGACGGCTTCCCGCGGACGGTGGCCCAGGCCGAGGCGCTGGACCGGCTCCTCGCGCAGCGGGGGGAGACGCTGCACGCCGTCGTCTTCTTCGACGTCTCGCGCCCGGAGCTGCTGCGGCGGCTGACCGGGCGGCGGACCTGCCGGCAGTGCGGCACCGGGTTCCATCTCGTGTCGGCGCCGCCCAAGGTCGCCGGCACGTGCGACACGTGCGGCGGCGAACTGTACCAGCGCGAGGACGACGCCGAGGCCACGGTAGGGAAGCGGCTTGACGTGTACGACAGCCAGACGGCGCCACTGCTCGACTACTACCGGCGCCGCGGGCTCCTGGCGCCCGTCAAGGGTGAGGGGCCGGTCGAGGACGTCGCGGGCGCCATCCGGCGCGCGGTGAAGGAGGGGGCGGCGCGGTGATCCTCCTGAAGTCGCCGCGGGAGCTTCAGCACATGCGGGCCGCCGGGCGCATCCTGGCCGAGGTGAAGGAACGCCTGAAGGCCCTGGTGAAGGCCGGCGTCTCGACCAAGGAGATCGACGACGACGTCGAGGCCTTGATCCTGTCGCGGGGCGCGACGTCGGCGTTCAAGGGCTACCGCGGCTACCCCGCCACGGTGTGCACCTCGATCAACGACGAGGTCGTGCACGGTATCCCGTCGGCCAAGCGGAAGCTCAAGGAGGGCGACATCATCGGGCTGGACCTGGGCTGCATCGTCGAGGGCTACTACGCCGACTGCGCCATCTCCCTGCCGGTCGGGTCCGTTCCCGCGAGAGTCCAGGAACTGCTCGATGTCACGCGGGAGAGCCTGGACAAGGCCATCGTCCAGTGCCGCGCCGGCAACCGCCTGGGCGACATCTCTCATGCAGTCCAATCTCATGTGGAGAGCCACGGCTTCGCCGTGGTCCGCGCCTTCGTGGGGCACGGGATCGGCAAGCAGCTGCACGAGGAGCCCCAGGTGCCAAACTTCGGCGAAGCCGGGCGCGGCCCCTTGCTCAAGGCGGGCATGGCCCTGGCCATCGAGCCCATGGTCACCATGGGCTCGTGGGAGGTGCGGGTGCTCGAGGACCGGTGGACGGCCGTGACGGCCGACGGCAGCCTCGCGGCCCACTTCGAGGACACCATCGCCATCACGGATGACGGGCCGGAGGTGCTCACCCGCCTTCCGCTGGCGGCCTAGCGTATGACGAAGGAAGACGCGATCGAGGTCGAGGGCACGGTCGTCGAGCCGCTGCCCAACGCCATGTTCCGAGTCGAGCTGGAGAACGGGCACAAGGTGCTGGCCCACGTCTCCGGCAAGATGCGGATGAACTTTATCCGCATCTTGCCCGGCGACAAGGTCAAGGTCGAGCTGTCGCCCTACGACCTGACCCGCGGCAGGATCACGTACCGGTTCAAGTGAGGCGTTCATGAAAGTCAGACCGTCGGTCAAGGTGCGGTGCGAGCACTGCAAGATCGTGCGCCGGCAGGGCCGGATCCGCGTCATCTGCAAGAACCCGCGCCACAAGCAGCGCCAGGGCTAGCGTAGTGAGAGCTGAGGGACGGCCGCGATGCCGCAGGCACGCGCGTCCCGAGGCGAGCGGTGAAATGGTTCGAAAGGAGCGCAGTCTATGGCACGCATTGCCGGAGTGGATCTGCCGCGTGACAAGCGGGGCGAGATCGCGATCCAGTACATCTACGGGATCGGGATCCCGTCGTCGAAGAGAATCTTCGCCGACGCCCGCGTGGACCCGAACAAGCGGGTGAAG
>Ga0209342_10003493_pt1 | contig 16557 bp, 36 predicted proteins | sample RifCSP16_2_FD_184023 | JGI IMG/M metagenome (GOLD analysis project Ga0209342, IMG submission 184023) | Soil microbial communities from Rifle, Colorado - Rifle CSP2_sed 16_2 (SPAdes) (version 2) | ecosystem: Environmental > Terrestrial > Deep subsurface > Rock core/Sediment | place: Rifle... | reverse complement strand
CCCCTCCCGCCGGGGCCGTGACGAAGTAAACCCCCGGCCCTCCCGGAAAGGAAACCGGGAAAGCCGGGGGCTCGGGGATTGCGGGAAACGGAATTAACGACGGAGCATCAACCCTACGGCACCCTCCGTATCATGCGCCAGAATTCCCACACGAACCCTACGGCGATCGCGCCGCCAGCGCCGCCGAACACGATGGGGATCCACAGCGGAGCGTTCACGGCGCTACTCCCGGTTCGGGATACCCGGTAACAGTCGGGTAACTTTCCCGGACCGTGTAGATAACCGTGTACTGAGTGATTCCGAGAAGGGCTAGGACAACCGCCGCGAGGGCGATAAGCGCGATATCGCCTCTAGTCACGCCGTCCCTTCCCCATTCTCATGCTCGAGCGGATTCGCGTCACGAATCGCGCGACGCGGACCCGAAGCTGAAAAGGAATGCTCTGCGCACGCGTCCATTTTCTGAGAAACGGAATTCCCGTCAACGTCGACAGTCGTCCCCACGAAACTCTGGGAACCGGGCTCGCCAGCCTTGAACGCATGACTTCCGGGGTCGCACCACAGTACGTTACTCATTCGCTCCACTTCCGTTCTCGGAATCATTCCCTCATGAAAGGCGTCATGCCCTACACGCCACGGATTCGGTATTAGGCGTTCGCTTCGCCCGTCCCGCCCATAGAATACCCTTCGCTCGTCCTGCGGCACCAACACGCGTTCCCCGAATCCACCGCACTCGAGGCATTGCCCCGCGTCGCTGTATCTGGCCACTTAATCAACCCCTCCGCAGTCCTCCACACAGCTATCGCAAGTTCCGTATCGGTGCACTACGCGCGCGTCGCAGTCGCACCATATGCACTGACAGGAATAGACGGCGGTCGAGCTCACAATCCCTACTCCGCCTTTCCCGCGAGGGTGAAAACGTACTCCGCCCAACGCGCGCAGAAATCGCAGACGTCGCCCTCCGCGTATACCGTCACCCTACATATCTCTCCCGCGCACACCGGACAGGAACACGGAAACTGATTGTCGTTCACTGCGCGCCCTCCACATCCGGGTCTGGGTCGTCAATCAGCGGGTCGTTCTCTGCCATGTAGGCGGTCGTTTCCGCCCCGAGGTCCGAGGGTTCGAAGTACGGGTTACTCACGGGTCATCATCCTTCCGGTATCAGCCACTTACTACCAGTAGAGGTAAACGTACACTTGAGCGGGTTGCCGTCGCCGTCGACAGCCCTGGCGCCGACGGAGTATCCCCGGCAACTTGTTCCGGCATCCTTTACGGGAAGCTGCTTGCCACAGCCGGTCAAGAGCGTCCCCATGATTACCAGGATACTTACGGAGATGATTACCAGGATACTTACGGAGAATATGAAACGGTACACGAAACGGCCCTCTCTGTGACATGGACCCCTCCCCGGTCCGGCGCTGTAACTCTCGGACCGGGGAGGGGACTCTCTTGGACCCTACTCGGACGCCGCCTCCGGCGCGGACGCTGGCGGCTTGACCTGCCGGTCCCGCTTCTGCCGGTCGACAGCCCACACGGTGAGCTGCACGCCGAGCGTCTTTTTACCGTCAATCCTCAACTCGCGCTCTTTACGAACGGTGACGGGATTCGGAGTGCCGTCCGCGTGACGGTTCACCGCTCCGGCGTCGTTGAGATCCCGGTAAACCCGGGCGAGTTCCTTGTTCACGGCGGGGTCGATCGTGCCGGTGGTCGGGTCTTTAGGGTCGTATGCGAGCATGAAAGCGATGCCCTTGTCACGCTTTCCCGCGAGGGTGAAAACGAGATCCGTAAAAGGGTTCTCGCGCGTCGGACGTCCTGGTCCTGCCTTGTGCTCCGGGATCGCTACTTCGGTGTACGTGTACTGAGACATGATGCCCCTTTCGGTTGTCGTGGTCTGAGTGGACACCGCGTCTGCCGGGTGGAGGTCCGGCAGGCACGGAATCCGATCAGCGGGTGGCAAGCCAGCTTAGCGTTATGCCTGTCTGTATGGCGATGAATCCCAGCGCTCCGAGCGATGCTGCGGTGAATCGGGACGGCGCAAGGATTGCGCAGGATACGAGCGCCGTACTCGTTACGATAGCGCCGAGTAGGATTGCTACGGCGATTGCGGTTGCCACCGGCTCAGCCCTCTCAGAACTTGTGACAGTCGCTCATGGCCATCTCAAGCGCGATGTATTGCGGAACTTCGCTCACGTCTACTCCGAGTAGTCCGCAGACCGCCTTGAGAATCAGGTGCGCAGTGTCCAGATCGCGCGGGGAGGCGATGTCAGCAAGTTCCCCCGCCGCGAGGGCGATAAGCGCGATATCGCCCGCCGCTTGCGCGATTCTGACACGTTGAGTCTTGGTAAGGTAACCGTTCCCCATGGTCCGTGCCCTCTCAGATCGGCTCAGTCCTCGAGCAGGGTTCGGTAGGACACATGCAGCGTCGCACCGTTATTGATTACGTCCTGGTAGCGCTGCGTGACCTCAGACCAGGACATGATTTCCCAGAGCCACATACCGCCCCAGGACACGTATTTGACGACGATTCCGGCGGCCGGGTCGTCCGCTCCGTCGAAACGCATGGTATGGGTTGTCGGTCCGTATCCCTTGGCAGTGTCCATGGTCCGTGTCCCTTCAGAACGGCGGCGCCCTGTCCGTACCGCGTTCGTTCATAGTAGCACCCTGCGCCGGTATCGCGGGGCCGTTCCGGGATCGTTTCCCATCCCACCGGAGGACCGAACCGCTACCGTCGTACGTGACTCGGTCGTACGCGACGGACGGCGCGTGCAGCGGATACCGGGCGCAGTGGTCCCGTTGTCTCCGGAGCGCGTCGCCTTTATCCTGCCCGCACCACCGCCCGTATCGGCAGTCTGGGCAGCGTACCCGCCACTCGTGGGTGTTGACCTTCTGTGCGTCGATGCCGTGCCGCTGACAGGCGGTGTTCCGTGCGAGGTCTACGCGGTGACGTTCCCAGCATCCGCAGTAGTACAGGACATGCACGGTATTCATCCGGGATCATTCCATCCCGTCCCATTGTTCGTAGTTCATTTCCCGGAACTCCTCTAGCGCGACCATTTCCGGATCGGGATTCACCCAAGCTATCGGAAACTCACACGAGTAACGGAAACCGGCCCTACTGTCCCACTCGCAGCACGTGTCATGCCATACCCCTAGGCGATAACCCAACGGCTGCCCGCGCCGCTTGGCAGCCTTCAGCTCCCTTTCGGTCCAACAATTCGGACACCAGTCGTGAGACCTCTTGGATCCCTCCGGGGGCTCTGCTGAAATCCGTTTCGGCGTCTTCTGCCACGTGCACCAGCGGGACCAATCCTGCGCCAGGGCGAGACCGGCACCGACGAACCGGGTAAGCTGCGCGTCCATACAACGCCCGTCGGCACGGGGACTGGACAACGCCACACTAACCTGCGCACGTGTAAGCGTCCCCAGATCGACACCCCGGGTCCTGACAACCTCGTCACCGGATACCTTAGTGCCGAAGTAAGTGCCTGACTGTACGTACGCGAGGGACGAGAAAGCAGTCTCCTCCCACTCACCGAGCCCACTGCCGATCGTGACGGGTAATGGGCAGGTAGTGAATACCGCGTCGGTTTCGAAAGCGATGACGGAATCGAGATCAGAGAGGACGGCCCTAAGTACCATGGCACGACACGTAGACGTGACGTATCCGGCCCACGCGAGTTCATGAAACGGCGGGAGTCGCAGACGCCCCGTAGCGTCCCGATACCATCCGACTTGCTGAGCGAGCTTGCCGTACAACGAATTAAGCGCGAGCTTAATACCCACATGCGCACCGTCACCGACCGCCTTTAGCGCCTGCCGTTCCCGGTAATAGCCTTCAATCCATGAGAACGGCTCCGGGTCATGTCCCGCGTCCCTGCAGCCTTGCGTATCGGGAACGTACTCCCAGCATTCGACAACCTCTAACGCCCCGCGTCCCGTGACCTTGACGTGCTCCCGCGTGGCGTCGATCTCCGGACTCCAGTACCATCCGGAGACTGTTCCCGGATACGCGATCGCTCCACGACTGTTACGACGGTATAGCGGGGCGGGCTGTTGGCCTTGCGGACCGCTGTACCGTACATGGTATAGCGCGAATTCCCTACATCCCGGGTTGCCATCATGACGAATCCATCGTCCGTGCGCGAGACACGGAACGCGTCGTAACGCATGAGGATAAGCAGAGTTGATGTCATACTCATAGGCGGGTAATTGCGTATCACCGAACTTGACGCATTCGAAACGCCCCCCTGCATACGCGAAACGTATTGCGGAAAGGACTCCCTCAGGCGTCGCGTTTTCGTTCCGCTCACTCTTGGCACCCTTGATACCCTTCCGACTCATTAGCGTAGCGGCAATTGCTCCCGGACCGTCCCAGCGTCCGGGCCGCAATCCGACCTTGTTAAGCCGCTTCCGCAGTTCCGCCGCTAACAGGACAAGATTACGTAACTCTGCACGGTTGTATTCTGCGATCTCGGGCAGTTCCTCTATCCCGAATGCCGCGCGCCGTAGCTTCTGCTCGACGATCTGGTCACGATATTCGAAACGCTCTCCCAGATATTCGTCGCAGGCTTTCACGAACGAACGTTGAAAGAAAGACAGAACGTCATACACGGTGACGGACGTCGATCCCGATGCTACTCGAAAATACTTGCCGCGCCTCCACCACACACGGTACTTGCCGATCCGTACGCCTGCCTGACGAGAAACTGACTCATGCCTGTAAACCCTAAGGACGTCGTCCCTGGACAGAGATCGCATCCAAAAATTGAAATCGTACCCGCCACCGTAGATGATGTGAATCGCTTTCGGATTGGCGCGCTTGGACTCGAGGAGAAAATCGAAAATCTCGCCCGTTGACAGCCCGGCCTTATTTACTAGCGAGCCCCCCACGGAATTCGCCAGTAGCACGTACCGGTGCTCTCCATCGACCGTCACCCCTTCCCCGTCCCACGCAAGAAAAGGACGGGACAGGTAAGCGCGTTCCTTCTCCCGCGCGTCCTTCTCCCGACCCTTCTCCGTGCTCTGCCACGCTCGGTTACGCGCGCGACCCCCGTCAGTCTCCCGGTAAACCGCCTGCCGCTGCGCGCCTGTCCGCGCGCGCGGTGCGGTTACTTCACTCAAGTCCGGCATAGATTTCATCGAACTCACTCGCGCTGTAGTGGTGAATGGTGTTCACCATGTACTTCCGGACGTACCGGGAAGGTCCGAGATGTTTCCGCGCGGACCGCCCGGCCCGCTTACGACGTGCGGTAGTGCCGGTGGCGAAAGAGGCGAAGGCATCGAAATAGGCGCGAAATGTCTCCGGACTCATGCCGGACTTGTATTTCGACGCGTCGACACGGGAATGCGCGTCGGACCAGTCCTTAGCCTGACGACGCGCTTTCTTGTATGCATAGTCGGTGGCGAATCCGGCGCGTTCGTACGGCGCTGTCACGGAAGCCCTCTCGCGCTGTAGGTGGAACCCCGTTGACCGGTGCCGCGAGCCGTGTAATCACTGACATCTCGCTACCGTAGCCTTGCACGGGGTAACACAAGGAATTCTCGTTTTCGCAAGCCCGTAACCCTATCCGGGCCGAGAACCACCTAGGGACCCTAAGAATCCTGCCGAGAGATTACGACTCTACGGTAGGACTCTCAGGGAGCTTTCACCTACTACTCGGCGAGATAGAACGTACTGGCGTCGCGCTCCTCGCCAGTCTTCGGGTCCTCGAAGGTGTAATCGGAAACCCGGAGCCCTCCGGGAATGGACAGGGCTGCCTGAGGATGCTTGTGCGCGCGCTTTCGACGCTCTACCGTAACCCGCTCAAGCTGGTCCCGAATTCCCGTCCCTCCGTCGACGAAAATCACCTTACGCTTGTCCTGCGTCATCGCGTGGACGATGACCATAGCGCCCTTATCCCCGATGTTGAAACGCCACTGAATGAGCGCCAGCGGGACGTCAATCAGCTGACGCTTATCCCGGACGACACGGAAACCGGTTCCGTAGGATTCGATCGACTCCGAGACGACGCCTTGACTGGCAAGAAACTCCGCCAACTGCTCTGGGGTGTCAATCTCGGAAAGGATATCGTCCGAGAAAAGCGGCGACTGTTCCGTTTTCGTCTGCGCGTAAAGCTCGGAAACCTTGTCATCGTACGTGGTCACATCGGTACCGGCCGTGTCGTCAGTCTTCTTCGCCATTGCGGTAAACCCCTTCTGGGTGCTCAGCATCCGCGTCCGGATGCGGTAGACTGTCCCTAGGGCACGACTACGTGCGGGCCCTAGGTGATGATCCGGGAAGACGCCCCTTTCCGTATCACTCGCCGATTCCCCCGGAGGATTTCCGACAGATGTTTCGTCCGTGAATCCCCATGTTCATGGATTGGATTCCCTTGCGGGATCCTCCGGGGGACCTAGAGCCATCCTAGCAGGCTGGGCGTATGGCCGGAGTCATTCATACGTATGTATGAAGGAGTGTGGGAGACATGGCAGAAGTTGACGAAGTCCTTACCTCAGACGGGCATGATCTGACACCTGAGGGCGACGCCGCCACCGGTACGGAATCCACTCCGCCCGGAGGTCCGGAATCCTCTCCCGTACTGGCGGGAGATGCCCAGGACGATGACGGCCGGTACATCGATACCCTGTTCTGGCCGAATCCCGACGGCGACGGACTCGTCCCGACGATCGAGCCGCAGAGGTTCGCGGGAATTCCTCGTGACGGTCTGGGAACGGTCACGGACACGATGATTCCCGCATCCGTCATCATGCAGCCGACCGATCCGGCGATGCCGCTCTTTCCCGCGAACCCGTTCCGGACACTCCTGCTCATTAGGTGCATCGACACGGAGGACGGGACGACTGACCAGCCTTTCCAGATCGCGTCGGACAAGAATCTGACTTACGGATCGCCGATTGCCCCGCCATCATTCCGCACCAATGACGGAATTCTCCGCATTCGGGACTACACGGGGGCCGTGTGGGTGCAGTGCCAGAACGCCACACACCCCGTCACCGTATCCGGATGGAGCATCGGGAAATGAGACTTACCCTTTCCTGGCGCCAGATAGGCGTAGCGCTGGGGGCTGCGTCAGCAGCCGCACTGAGTCTCGGCGTGATACCACCGCCGTGGGGTGACATTGTCACAGTGTTCCTTACCGCGCTGGCAGGTGGCGCGGTCGTACTACCCAGACGAGGGATGGAAGGGGCGGAAAGTAATGCCGATCGACACATTGATTAGTCTGCGGGGCGTAGCCCGATCATGGCTCGCGACACGGGACCGGATTGTGAAGGCGCGTACCCGTGCGGACGAGTCAGCGCTGTTCGCGGCGGACTCCGGAACGCATACGGAATTCCTACGGCAGCTTGTCCAGCATCAGCAGCAATTGGCAGGCGTGATGTTGGGAGTTTCGCTGGCGCCGCGCGAGATCGAGGCGCTCGCGGAGCTGTTCTCCTCGTGGAATTCTGAGGTACAGTCGGCGCGGCATTCGGTCGGTAATCGTGGCTGACGTGAACGACGCAGAGGCGATTCCGGCGGGAATCGACGAAGAGTCTCCCAACGCTCCGGACGATCTGTTCGTTCCTCCCCCATGGGAGTACGGGCCGGAACCGACTATGCGGGAACTCGCGTCGTCCTTGACCGAGCTGCATGAAAAGTTCGACGCCGTTCTCGCAATCATCTCCGGAATCAAGGATCAGGTACAACCCCTGGTCGATTCCCTACAGGAATTGCCTTTCCTTGGGAAGGCTCTACGGAAAGGCGGGAACAAGCCATGAACTTTGGTGAGACGCAGGCGGGAGTTTCGTAATGGGCGAGACAGAGGAGACGTCTCCCCCGGAGATGGTCGAAACGGTAGAGGAATCCCTCGCGGAAACCGTCGCGCCGGGATCCGTTACGACGCCGCTGGAGCCGGTCATGGCCAAGATTGACGAAGTGGCTGACCGGATCATCGCCCGGCTTGACGCCGTCACGCAGACTCAGTCCCCACGGGATGAGCACCCCGCAGGTAAGCCGTGGACACACCGGAAGCCGTTCCGGCACGGTGATGACGAATGACCGAGATCACCTTGGACCGTGCTCCGGTCACGGAGCAGGATCCCGATACCGAATACCCGTGCTCGGCTTGCGGCAGGCCGCTCACCTACGGCGGTGCGGGGCGGAAGCCGAAACGCTGCACCGACCGGAACGGTGGCGATCCGGAATGCTACGGGTCGCGGAAGTCTTCCGGTGCCAGAACGGGGCGTGCCGCGTCGAATGACAAGCTTGCGCAACAGGCGACGGATGTCCTCGTTTCCCTCAATGAGTTCGTCGGTACGGGCGCTTTCTTCGTCGGGTTTATCGGTACCGCTAGGGCGATTGCCGGTGCGAATGAGGACTTCGGCGTCCGTGCGTACAACGCGCTGGTCATGGACCCGTCGCTCTGCAAGATGATTCTGCGCGGCGGGATGAACTCCGGGAGACTGGCATTGTTGCTGGCTTACGGTATGTTCGCCGCGAAGGTCGCTCCGATCGCCGTGGGGGAATACCGGACCGCGCGTGAGGGCGCCGTGCGGGAGGACGAGGCGGCGTAATGATTATCGGGCCGCGCTCTCGGGAGCAGCTTTCCCGTCTGGGCCGGGAATGGGAGCAGGGCCAGCACCTGTTCATTTCCGGCGGGACCGGACTGGGAAAGACTACCCTCGCGCGTCCGATCATTCAGCATCGCGTGGATTCCGACGGGTTCGTCATGGTGATGGTCTGCAAGATCCGTCCGGACCAGACGATCCTGCGGGACTATAAGGGGTTTACTCGGTGGGAGAACTTCAAGAAAAGACCGTCCCGTTGGGATAACAAGGTTCTCTTGTGGCCCGATCTCAAGGGGATGCCTTTCACGAAGGCGCTGCCGATACAGCGGGAAGTTTTCCGTGAGGCATACGACGGACTTTCGGAGGTGGGCCGTTGGACTGTCGTCACGGACGACGCGCTGTACGTGTGCAGTCCGCGTTTCCTCGGTCTATCGTCCGAACTTGCCGGACTGCAAGTCATGGGAAGGTCTTCCGCGCTAACAGCGGTCACGCTCACACAGCGTCCGTCGCATATCCCTCTTGAGTCCTATGACAGCATGGATCACGCCTTCATCGGAGCGACTCGAGAGGATCTCGACAGTAAGCGGCTTGCCAACCTCGGCGGGCGGCACGCGGCGCGGGAGATACAGAACCGCGTTTCCCTGCTGCCGAAGTTCAATTTCCTATGGGTCCCAGTCAGGTCCGGTCGGGATCCCGAAGTGATCAACCTAGCGGAATGAGGGGAGGAAAGCATATGGAGCCGCACGCGCACATTTCCGCCGTTCACCTCATGGCAGGCGTTGCCGCAACGGTCGCAGTTTTCGGCACCCTTCACCTACTGGCGTTGGCGAAGGATAATCGCTGGTCGCGGGCATACGTGGCCCTGGGTTTCTGATCTACATCAACAGGAGGAGTGCGAACGTGACAACCGTAGTTGAGCCGGTCAAGGACAAGCGAATTCCCGATCTCGCAACCCCGCAGACGTGGGACCTTTCCGACGACGAACCAATGATCGTTTTCGAGAAGCGTGACGGTCTTGGAACAATTACCTCACGGCACCGGGTCAAGGTGTCCGAGTGGGCCGCTTACGAGAGAGCCCACAGCTTCTAGACCCCCTAACCGCATTTCCTGGTAAGGGCGACCGGGAATCGAGGAGTAACCGTCAATCCCTTTCCGGGAAAGGAAACGATCCGCATGAGCACCACAGATCAGGCGGCAGCTGCCGCCGGGCCCGCCGTCGGCGCAATCCCTTTTACTATCGCGTCCCGTCCGCAGGCCCGGTACTCGGCTTCGCAGGCGTCCGTGTCCAATTTCCTCGCCGGTAGTTCGTTCCAGCCTATCCAACTTGCGGCAACGGGTTGGGTTAGGTATATCGACCTTTTGTTTACTGCCACGTTCACTACAGCGTCGGCAGCCGCCGTTGTCGCGGGTGACGCGCCGTGGAATCTCGTTGCCTCTGTCACACTGACCGACGCGACCGGTCAGCCGGTTTTCCAGCCGATCACCGGTTACAACCTGTACCTCGTGAACAAGTATCTTTCCGCTGGGAACGTGAATTCCCCGGATAACGTCGCTTTCGCGTCGAATCCGCACCTCGGGCCGGAGTTCGCTTACGCCGCGTCCGGCACCAGCGGGTCTGCCACGTTCCGTCTGAGGCTTGAGTTCGAGCAGGACGCGCGGACGGGTTACGGGTGCATCCCGAACCTGGACAGCAACGCGTCCTTGCAGCTTAAGGTGGACTACTCGGTTTACACGGTCGCGTTTACCGGTACGACCCCGTCGGCTGCAACGATTTCCATGCGCGTTTCCCAGCACTACTACGCCCCGGTGGGTACTAGTCTCGGCGGCGCCGCTGTGAACAACATGCCGATCGGAGCGGGAGACTACGTCGAAACCCGTTTCGAAACGCAGGCAGTTTCCGCCGCAGCGGAGAACACGGTTTCTCTCACGAACCGTGGCGGACTGGTCAAGGGCACTCTCCTGATTTCCCGCGCCGCAGGCGTCCGGACAGCCATCACGGCCGCGTCGAATGTCGGGGTAGTGCTCGACAATACCCCGATCTTCGAGGGCATTCCTGTTGAGGAATGGTACGCGCAGATGCGGCGCGCAACAGGGAATATCGGCGCGGACCTCACCACGTCATACGCACCGCTCACGGCCGGGGTCCTCGCCGGATTGGATCGCGGCGTGGTTCCGATTCCGTGGGACCAGTTGAACGTACTGACCCGTGATTCGTGGCTGAATACGAAGGTCGGTTCGCTGTATCAGGTGAAAATCACTCCTGGTGCGTCGGCTACCACATTGGAGGCCGTTACCCAGTTGGCACAGGTCCGCGACGCGGCCGCGTTCTACAACCGGGGGTAGGCGGTTATGTCTGTCCAGACTGAGGACGTCATTTCTCCCACGCTCAAGGGGATGCCCGGAGTTTCGATGAGCGAGCCTAAGGCGCGTAGCGCTAAGGGAATGCTGACCGGTGACGGTTCTGTCGGCGATGCCGCTTTCCGTGACGGCGTGATCCTCGTACTCGTCGCGTGGGCTCTCCTGTTTTTCCTCGCTTACTCCCTCCGTCGTCACATCATCTGATCGAAACGAGAAAGGGTCTACCCATGAATAAGGCTGTCGGTTTCCTCAACAAGCCTCCGGTGGTGGCTATCGGCGTCGCACTGGTCGCGTGGGCTCTCCTGTTTTCCTCGCACATCATCTGATCGAAACGAGAAAGGGTCTACCCATGAATAAGGCTGTCGGTTTCCTCAACAAGCCCACGGTGGTGGCTATCGTCGTCGCACTGGTCCTGTACTCCCTGATCCGTCGGTTCGTCTAAGTTATTCGGGAGTGCGGACGTGAATTCTTCGCTTATGCCCGTCGGTGTGGCGGTGACGATGGCCGGAGTAGTGATACTCAGACAGGTCACTGTCGGCCGGGCTACCGCTATTGCCACGGATACGCGGGACCTTTTCACGTCCGCACTCCGGGGTGACGGGCAGGCCGTTGCGGCTGTCTCGCGCCGACGTGGTAAGAATCTGCCTGACGCTGACGCCGTCGGCGCGGCACAGGAGGGTTACGGCGCTGCATATGGGCCGAAGCTTTCCGAACTTGCGCAGTCCGCGAATGGCGCCGCACTGATTACGGAGATGAAGCGGTTAGCGGCAGTCGCGCGCAATCGTTATGTGTTCGGCGCTGAGGGGCCGAATGCTTACGACTGTTCTGGACTCGTGTGGCGAGCCATTCGGAACCTCGGATTGTATGACGGTTCTCGGTTCACGACTAGCACGTTTCCGGCTGTGGCTTCCGCTTTCGCGTCTCGAGTCGCCGTCGGCGCGGTCGGTGATGTCGTGCTGTGGTCGGGGCATATGGGTGTGAAGACCGGGCCTGACCGGTTATATTCGGCGCTGAATTCCCGGGTCGGTATCGTCACGACTACGATTACCGGCACGCAGTCCGGAGAGCCGTCGTATTGGCGGCTGTCCAGTGCTCCGGCCGTCCACACGCAGAATTGAGGGATGATGGCTTCTGAGGTTCCGTTTCTGATTGCGGGGACGGTGGCCGTGGTCGGCGGATTCGCGCGTGAGGGTCATTGGCCTGCGAATGGTGCTAAGGCTGTGATGGCGACTGGCGCTATGGTCCTTGTCGCGTCGGCAGCGGACCGTACCCCGTTAGAGCCGTTCGTCGTCGCGTTGGGTTGGCTTGCTGTGTTCGGTGCCGTATACGCGGCTACTCCCGCATTGACCGCTCGTAGAAAGAAGGGTTAGGGCCATGGATAAGATTATCGGGTTCTTCGTTGCAATGATCATGCTGTCGGCGCTTGCCGTCGCAGTTTCCAATCGTGCCAAGACTGCGCAGGTGTTGACGGCGCTCCTTTCCGGGGTTGCGAATCTACAGCGCGCGGCTGTCTCCCCCGTGACCGGGAAGTGACCCGTGAGCACGCTCATTCTGTCCACTGCACGGGATCCTGTACAGGCGACTGAGGATGACGTCCGGTCGACGTTGGATCCTGTGCAGCCGGAGAATCCTCCCGCTGAAATGGCGGAAGCTCCCGAGTACAACGAACAGGCGACGTATCCGTATAACGCTCTCGGACTTGCCACGCACACCGTTACCGGTCCGACGACCCCGTCTGAGCGGTACCTTCCGTGGCACGCGGCGCGCGCAGAGAACACGGATTACGCTGTTCTGATCAACGAACAGGTCTCCACTTCCGGCACGGCCGCCGCGCGCGAGCGGGCCGGGATGTGGGGTCACGGAACCGGGCAGCGTACGGAGACGATGGAGCCTCAGATTCGTGACGGCAGCGAATTCGGCGCCGACTATTTCGCCGCGCACGTTGTTGGCGCTAACCCGACCGGAGGCGCTTACATGGGATCTCAGATCTCGGAGAATCAGGCTACGGCGGTTGCTGCGGCATTCGCTGGCGATGCCTCTCACCGCGCGGCACAGTCGACTCTGTACGGCGCATGGTTGGTCGGTGACTCGTGAACGCGGAGACCTTTAAGGCGATCTGGGGAAAAAAGGTCGCCGGTATCCCTTTCGCAGCGCTGGCGTTGATCGTCGTTGTCGGCGCTCTCGGGTATTCGATGTGGAGGCAGCGCGGCGCTGTGGCGCCTTCTGCGGCTGAGGATGCGACAGCGGAGGGTGACACTGAGGACAGTGGGCAGCCGTTGTTCCTGGCGAATCCTGTTCCGTCCCAGCCGTCCGCTCCGGGTATTCTGTCGAATACCGGTCAGCCGCCCACTAATGATGACTGGCTAAGGCTGGGTATCGAGTGGGCGCAGAAGAACAAGGGGGTTTCCGCTACGGAGGCTCAGCGGGTCCTTTCCGATTACTTGAACGGTTCTGCTCAGTCGTGGCAGGACGGTCAGGTGCGGGACGCTGTGATCGCGGCTATCGGGCTGCCTCCGGAGTTGCCGAGTGCTGCGAGTCCTACGGGTCCTCAGACGTTGGCGCGTCCTGTTCTGTCTGTGAAGTCGAGAGGTCGTAAGGTCGCGCGTATCGTGTGGACGGCGTCGCCCGGAGCTAGCGGTTACCGCCTGCTGTTCAACGGGAAGACGCATTACACGCTTTCCGTGAACACGCTGGATTACCTTGTGAAGCGCGGGTATAACGGCTCGTGGTCGGTGCAGGCTTATTCGACGGATCCGAAGATCATGCCAGCGACGTCGAATGCGATCCGGGTGTGAGATGACTCCGGACGTCAAGGAGTTTCTTACCCTGTTTCTCGGTACAGGGTATGACGACGCTACGGCGGTCCGTGCACTGGCCATCGGTTACGCTGAGTCCGGTGCACGGGCTACCATAGTGAGCCGTCCGAACACGAACGGGACCAGGGATTACGGTTTCCTGCAGATCAACTCCGTGCACTTCAGTGAACAGAAGTTCCGGGAGCAGGGTTGGAATGCTCAGACCATGCTCAAGCTTGGCCCGAACATCGACGCTGGACGGTACTTGTCGGACGGGTGGAAGAATTGGCGTCCGTGGTCGACTTTCAATTCCGGGTCGTACTCGAAGCATGTCGCGCAGGCGAAGCGTGACGTAGCTGAATGGCATTCCGAGAAGGGTGGGACGAATCCTGTGTCGGCTATCGGAGCGGTCGCTGGTAACGCTGCCGGGGCGTTGGGGAAATTGAACCCACTTCCCGCGCTGATCGGGTGGCTTAACCCTCTCGCGGCTACGATTGGTATTGCCACTCTCGGTATGGTCCTGCTCGGTGTAGGTGTGTGGCTTGTGGTCGGGTCGACGACGGCCGGTCAGACGGTTCTGAAGGGCGCGGCTAAGGCCGCTAAGGCTGTGTGATGGCGGCTACGAATTGGACCATCAACGGGGACTCGCCGACCCCCGTTGCAGAATTCGCATTACCTTACGACCTATTCCTGTACAACGCGGACCCTGCTAACGCGGTATATCTGGACGACACTCGCGGAATGCTTGCGTCGTCGGGCGCTATCCTCCCTCCGCTTTCCACGAAGATATGGAAGGCGGGTGACCCGTGTTTCGCTATCTGCGATGCTGGGTTAACTGCCCGAGTGAATGCGTCCAAGAATTCCGGAGACTTGCAGAATCCCGCAGCGATTGCGACGTCGATTCTGACTCAAGGGCTGGCGTCCCAGATTGCGTCAGCGATCAACCTGCAAGGCGTGCCGTCGATTGATAAACTAACGTTGCTACTAGACGAAACTTACGATCAGGACGGCGCTGCACACATTTCGGCTCAGATAGACGTATCGCAATACGCCTCACTGGTCTACTCGTTTTACGCGAACGACCCTGCTACCAATGCGGTCCCGCCGGATCCGGGATCTAATATCGGGTTCTTCTGGTATGACTCCACTGGGACTGTCCCGATAGCTCAGGATTTCGTCGTGGCGTATGGGGACAACAACCTGTTTACTGGATTCGAGAAGACGCGGGGACGTTTCAAGGTACAGGCTCCGACGTATAAGTCTGTACTTCAGACGTATAACCGTCCTGGCGGGACTGTACGGCTCTTAGTTTATGGGTCGTACCGCGTCAATTCCCGGAATGAGTTATACAGTCTAAGCGGTTACTATCAGAACACTGCCGCTACTGTCTCGTCGCTCGGGCTGGACCGGTTCGTTTACGTCCAGTCTCCCGGGGCTATGGCTACAGGTGTTTCTGTCGCGCCATGGATTCCCGTAAATTCTGGACTGTGCACGGCGTTATTCACGTACAACGCGGCTACTGCAGGCGCTGGGGTCGACTTTCTGGTGCAAGACCAGACCAACGTGCCCATCGCTGGCGTCCGTGGAGCGGTCTCCGGCGTCGGAGGATTCACGGCGCAACAGTCGTTCTATATGCCTAACCGGCCGGTACAGTGTTTCTTGCGTAATCGGACCGGGGCAAACCTGTTGTCCCCGTTGCAGGCTGTATTCACGTGGGAGAACTAGTGAGCCCGGACGATGTCACGATCGGAGAGCTTTACAGGTCCTTAGACAGTTTCAAGGCTGAATGCCGTGAAGCTTTCCGGGATCTTGGGAAGGACGTTACGGGTACCAAGATCGTCGTTGAGGTGGAGCGTCCGAAAGTCAGACGGCTTGAGACAATCGTATACGGGACTGGGGCCATGGCGGCTGCCGCTCTCATCACGGCCGTATTGGGATTGGTAATCAACACAAGATAAGGGACGGAGGGTAAACGCATGGTATGGTCATTGGCGCCGTCGCTCATGGCGCTACGGGGAGAAGTTGACGCCGTATATCCCGACCGGGGCAGAGCATCGGACGGGACGTTGGGGGACGCGCGGCATGCCGGAACCACGAGCGATCACAACCCGGACAGTCGTGGGATGGTCCGCGCATGGGACTGTACCGCGTGGGAGGCTTCGAACGGGGTAAACGTTGCGGGTAGACTTGCTGAATTCCTGCGGCATTCCCGCGACAGTCGAATCAAGTATGTCATCTACAACCGCAGGATTTTTTCCTCCACAATACAACCGTGGGTGTGGAGACCGTACGGCGGCAGCTCTCCCCACACGTCGCACGCACACATCAGCGTTAAGCCATACCCGAACGGCGACAGCAATAAGCCGTGGGGTTTCCAGAACCCGGAGGACACTGAAATGACGCCTGCTGAGATCGACGCTATCGTCAGCGCCGTGTGGAGCGCCCCGTGCGGGGGTGACAGAGAGCCTAGCAATGCCCCTACGAAGTTCGCGAATGTCATTCAGCGCCTGAATCACAACGTGAATCTTTCCGGAGTTGTGGGAGACGTTGACGCTATCCGCGCGGAGGTCCAGGCTATCCGCGTGGACGTCGCCGCGCTCAGGGAGTCCGTTGACAGTCTCGTTGCCGCGCTCGCGGCAGGTTCTCCTGGAGCGTCGGCGGAAATGATCGCGGCCGCTTCCGCCGACGAGATTAGCCGGAGGATGGGACGTCGTGACTAGAGGCGATATCGCGCTTATCGCCGCCACGGACATCTACCCGCGTTAATTCCGTTTCCCGCAATCCCCGAGCCCCCGGCTTTCCCGGTTTCCTTTCCGGGAGGGCCGGGGGTTTACTTCGTCACGGCCCCGGCGGGAGGGGG
>Ga0209342_10003491_pt1 | contig 16561 bp, 13 predicted proteins | sample RifCSP16_2_FD_184023 | JGI IMG/M metagenome (GOLD analysis project Ga0209342, IMG submission 184023) | Soil microbial communities from Rifle, Colorado - Rifle CSP2_sed 16_2 (SPAdes) (version 2) | ecosystem: Environmental > Terrestrial > Deep subsurface > Rock core/Sediment | place: Rifle... | reverse complement strand
AGGACCTCGCGGTCGCTGTAGCCCCTGGTGAGCCGGATGACCTCCGCCCTGCGCAGGTCCGAGGTGGGCAGGAGCTGCCCCTGCATGATGATCTCCTTCAGCCGCAGGTCGGGCCGCCACTGAAAGTCACCGGGATACCGCACATCGCCGTTCAGGTTCACGAAGTCCCATACCTTATCGTAGACCGGAAACACGGACACCACGTCCATGTTCTGCACCGGCTCTTTCATGGCCTGGATCTGGCGCGTCGCGGGGGAGGCGGTCGGCACCTTCATGTCGAGGATCGCCTTCTTCTCATGATTTTCGAAGCGTGTTACCTGAAGTCTGCTGTCCAGGGCGATCGGCATGATCCCGCCTGCCGTTTCGATGAGATCGCTCAGGCTCTCCTTCCCTTTCAGTTCATAGATAGCCGGCCGGTACACCGTCCCGGCGACTCCGGCGATGGGCCCGATGAGGGGCACAAACACAGTGTCTTCATGCTGAAGCCGCATGTCCTGACTCCGGTCCCCCTTGAGCAAAAATTCATAGAGGTCGATGGTCTTTACCGCCTTGCCGGACCGAAGGACCTGAATGGACCTCATCGTCCCTTTCTTGGTCGGTCCTCCGGCAGCAAACAACGCGCCGTAGGCGGTGGTGAGGGCGTGCAGAGAGTAGCTTCCCGGATTCGACACCTCTCCCACCACGTAGACGGTGATCGTCTTGAGATCGCCCATGGCGACGCTCAGGTTGAAATTCGAATAATACTTCGACAAATGGCGCCGGAGGGTCCTTTCGAGCTCGCCGAACCTGACCCCGGCAACGGGGATCACTCCTACCTTCGGCAGGGTAACGTTCCCTTCTTTCGTGACCAGCAGGGTGTAGATGCCTTCCGTCGTCCCCCACAGCGTGAGGGTGAACTGGTCGCCGGGGCCGATGATATAGTCCGGACCCACGGGCACCGAGGCCGAAGGACCGAAGGTGGCGGCCGTTTTCAGGAACACGTCATAGCCGTACTGGTGAAGGCCTGCCGATAAGATGTCTTCCGGAAACTCGCCGGAAAGCGTGCGTTCGAAGAGGGAGGGTTTCACATTCAGGCGGGGCTCGGCAGCCGGGGCAGGACCCTGCGCCGGCTTGTTCTTGAAATCAAGATAGATTTTCTGCGCGGTCAGGAAATCGCCCTTCTGGATCGCGCGGGACAGCTCCTGCGCCGCCTGCGGATCTCCCCTCTGCATCTCCTGGAGGATATTGTCCGGCAAGACTTGCGCCGAAACCGAAGCCGCCAAGAGCGCTATGGCACAGCAGACCAAAAAAACCGGGATTCGTTTCACCGTTTAAAAACTCCTTTGATAATATCTCCGTTTCCGTTCTTAGTTCGCGGGAAAATAAAAACTTACAACTACTCCTTAAAACCTAAAGGCCATAATTTTTCCAAGTAAGATCGAGTATAACAAGTCGACCATCGAAATGCAAATAGTTTCCATTTAATGCGCTTGGCCGAAGAAAAGTTTGCCGTTCAGGGCACTCCGGATTCCTGGCATTAGCGCCGCATAAGGTTCAGTGGTGCGCCGAAGGTGCACCGCCGTGCACATATTTAAACACTTCGAAGACATGGATAAGCCGCTTGAATCTCTTTGGATTCTGGATGAGTCGCCAGAGCCCTTCAAGACAGGCGGTCTGGACGAATTTCGGGGCGCGCTTCTCCCTGCCCGCCACAAAATCAAAGGTCCCGCCCACGCCGACCGCCCACTTAACACCAATACGCTCCAAATATTCTCTGTTATCGTCGATCCAGAATTCCTGTTTCGGGGCGCCGAAGGCCACGAGCAGAAAATCCGGCCGAAAATCCTCGATTCTCCGCAGCATCGCACTATTGTGGGCCTCGTCAAAGGGATAGGGCCGATGCGCCGGAACGTATCCGGCCACGTCGATGCCGTACCCATCTTTTAAAATCTGCACGGTCCGCGCATTGCTTTCCTCGATCCCTCCCAAGAGGAACACCCGCTTCCGGTTCGCCCGGGCGAACCGGGCTATGTCGTAAATGAGATCGGAACCGGATATCTTCTCGAAATACAGTCCATGGTTCTGCAGTTTTGCCATAAGATACGGTATCTGGCCGTCAAACGTTGCAAAGTTGTCGTTAATAATTTTCCTGAATCGGTCGTTTTTGTGGGCCATGACAATTAACTCGGCATTGACCGTCACAATTATTTTTAGTGAACGCTCCTCTCTCAAAAGGTCATTTTTCATCAAGCCCTTAAAGTCTAAATCTGCAAAATGAATGACCGCCATGTTCAATCACCGCCTTTCGGTTAACGATTTAAATGTCTTCCCGCACGGTCGTTAGCGCCACCAGAAATAATTCAGTGTCAGAGTCATACGATCCTTGAAACGGTGCGGACCATGAACATCGTCACCCTTCAGGGTAATGTGCTTTTTGAGGCGTAATCTGTTCCCATCGAAAAGACAACCTACCGCCAGCGGCTGCTGCTCTTGCACCAGTTCAATGGAGCGCGTCAAGGCGATGCCGCAGGTATTTTGTATTTTCTCCAGCGTGCCGACCGGATCTGTCATCAGGTCCTCGTATTTAATCAAAAGCACAGGGAAACTCCTTTGCAGCCGTTTTTTTACCAGCGCGCATGCCGCATTGACCACAAAGTAATAAATACTGGAACTGAGCCATCCCCGCGAGGGCTGCTCCACATTTTTCTTTTGAAACGATCTGGCGACGCCGGCCGGATTACGGACGAGATAGATAAAATACAAATCATACGGCATCAATGCAGACAGTGTGAGGGCCCGGTTCGGATATTTCGATGAATCTACCAGAACGTCCTTGCCACTTAGTTCGAACAGCGTGTCGAAAAATGCAACTGAATATTGCTGATAGCGTCTTTGATCGTCAACCGAGTGTAGCCCGAAATAATTCCTGACGAACCCGTCATGATGATCAAATTTTCTATACAAAGCATATAGCGAACGATAATCGATTGTTCCCTTTGATTTCTTCTTGAATATGCCTTCAAAATCCGACCAGAACCGATAGGTCTCTGAGGTTTCCGGGTAATCATGGGGAACGCCATTCAGCTCAGGATATCGCGTCAACTCACCGCAGCTAAAGACACCCTCCGCATTGCCCAATATGATGTCAAGGACGGTCGTGCCGCTTCGCCCGGCACCCATGATGTAGATGATTTTCTTCAAGCGACAATCTCCTTCTCATTTCGCGTTTTGAGAATTGTCGCCGGGTTGCCCCCGATAACGGCGCAGTCCGGGACGTTTTTGGTAACAATAGACCCCGCACCAATCACCACATGATTGCCCACCGTGACACCGGGCAAAATGATCACGTTCGCCCCGATCCATACATCATTGCCGACGGTCGTCAATTTCTGGATTTTCCCCTGGGACTGAATCGGGACATCCAGCGATGAGAAAATGTGGTTTCTTGAGTATATTTTCACGTCAGGCCCCATGATAACGTTATCGCCTATAGTGACATGCGAGTGGATCATGCATCGTGTTCCCAACTCGGAATAATTGCCGATTTGAATAAATGGGGAAATGTCCGCATTGTGCTTTACCGTTATCTTTTTCCCGCATTTATCTACAAACTGCGAGACCAACAACCTCCGGAGCTGGGGAAAAAACAGACTGTATGGCCGATAATCCTCCGAGGTAAAACGAAACACACTGATGTAGAGAAAATACATGAAATACCGGTACAGCTTTTTCATCGAGAATTCACCATGCCTCGGTATATTTCCATGAGTTCATAACAAACCGTCTGCAAGGAAAATTGCGCGTTAGACTTTTCTGCATTCGAGGAGAGTCTTCCGTATTCACCTTCCTTCGTCGACAGGGCGGCCGTGATGGCACACTGAATTCCTTCCGCCGTGTTCGAAGTCAGTACAAAACCGTTCGCGCCGTCGATTACCTGGTCGGTGAGCCCGCCCGTGTTTGCCACAATGGCGGGCGTGCCACAGTACAACGCTTCGGTCACGACCAGTCCAAACCCCTCTTGTCTTGACGGTTGAATAATAAATTTTGATTTATTATAAAGATTTCTGAGTTGTTCTTGTGTCTGGTCCACCTTAATCGTAATATTGTACATTTTGGACAACTCTACTATTTCAGAATAATAGGGGCCGGATCCCGCAAAACAAAGCCTGATGGTCCGGTCGCTTAACTTCTTGACTGCATCCAAGAGAACATCCACGCCCTTTACCGAATAAAACGACCCCGCGAAGAGAACGTCGTACTCCTTTTCAACGCCATCCATTTTGTAGAAAATGTTCTTGTCCACTCCCGCGCACAAAATGCGGTCTACGGTTAACCCGAGGGTCGCTCGAATTTGCCCTGCTAATTGTCGACCGACCGCTATGGTAAAATCGCCTTTCTTCGCCAACAGCGAAAAGAGCGTTCGATGCATTCTTCCTTTCACAGTATCGCCTCCGTGGAAGGTCACGATTATTTTCGCCCGAGGATGAATGAGCTTGTATAAAAAGGCAAGGGCATAGAGCGGATAGAAAAAATGTACGTGAATCACATCATAATGCCGAAGGCACCTGGGCACAAATCGTACTGCGGCATGGATATATTTCAAAAAGCTGCCGAACGCCGACGTAAATTTGCGCTTCATATAAAAAATGTCAATACGGTCCCCATCCTTCACGAGAGATCTCAAATGTTCGTACTGGTTCTTGACAAAAATGCCGGCATACGGTTTCTGTTCAGATGGGTACATATTCGAGATTAACAAAACGTTCACGATCCCACTCCTAAGCGACTCACCGTCTTCGGAGGTCGGCATGCGCCCCCTCAGCTTGAAGCCGGTTGATGCTGAAAAGAATGCCGAGGATGACCGACGAGAAGGCATTGCCAAGCACATGGCCAGCCAAAAGAGAATTCGCAAGCAACAGGAGAAATGTGTACGTCAAGACTACGGAATACCCAGAGGTGCGGTTGTAATGGGTTTTCACCGTAAAGAGGGCAAGTGCCGTTACGAAGAACAGACCAATGATGCCATAGCGGGCCATCAGATCAATCCCATCCATCTCTGCGGCCTTGTACATTCCCACCATGCGATACATGAAATGTGAGGAATAGACGAACCCCGAGCCGAACAGGAGGCCTGCCGCGTCCCGGTTAAGGATGTCTCGCACATAGAGTTCGAAATAATCCAGCCTGACGCCCAGCAGTATTTCCCATATATCCGTCCGCTCCATAACCGTCCAGATTAAACGCCCGTATATCTCACGTGGCAAAAAAGAAATTAGACCCTGAACAGAACCACTGAAGATTAAGGTCGATAAAAGGACAGAACACGCCACAAAGACGATCCAAGGCCATTTTTTTCGTGCAAGAAGAATTGGCACAAACACAAACGAAAGAACCAGAGAAACCAAAGGCGTCTTGGCACCGGTCAATATTCCGCTCACGACGAGAATCAGCAAAGGAACCGAGAGTGCCAGCTTGTTGCTCGACTCGCGGAAGTAAATGTACAGCAGTGCGGGGGCGGCAATTGTCACGAATACCCCCAGTTCGTTGCCGGAGCTGTAAAAACCGGAAAAACCGGAACTCGTATACGTCGTATGTGATAACCCCATGAATATCGGAAGAAGAATGTTCACGCTGAATAAAAGAACGTACAGATAGAAGCCTTTTTTCAATGTCTCGATTCTTATGTAATTTTTTCTGCTTATGGCCATCAGAAAATAATAAATAAAAAAAGGGAAAAGCACTTTCGTGGCAAAAGACAGTCCCTTTAAGAAAAAAGACGTCTCGTGATGAACAAAAAGAAAATTGGAAAATTCCACAAAAAATAAATAAAAGAAAAATACATACAGATAAACAAGATTTTTTCGGATCCCGATTTGCCCAAGATTGAACAGAAAAAGAAAGACAAAGATCACTCCCTTCAACACCTGCCCCGCCGTAAAACCCTTTCCCTCCATGACCTGCGCTGACGTGATGGTGTCTACAACACTCAAAAAGACTATTGTTCCGTAAAGGCTAACGGCCGCAAGATTGTATTTTTTAAAGACTAGGGACTCGAAAGACGCGGACGAAACCCCGCCCACTGCCAGCTCACTTTTCATACATGACCCATTCCTCAGCCACTAAATTATTGTTATAGCTCCTCAAGAATGACGTTTCGATGATTTTATTTTTTGTCACGTCTATCCGCAGCGGCTGCAAGGCAACCAGAAGAACTCTGTCCCTTCCCGAGATCTCGACGTACGTGCCGGTTTTTCTTACAACATACCCATTTCTAACGATCCTGCTCACTTTGAGGAAATATTCGTACGATTTTTTGGGGTTGCCGGCCCTGTCAAAGAAACCGAGCCTTCCCTGTTCATCGGCCGCGTCCATCAATCTCCAAAGGTATATTCTTCGGACGTCATTCCTGTAAGCGAAATCGAGGAGTTTCGCAAAATGGACCACGAATTTTCCCGAGTTGATCAGATTAATTCTGTCCGGTGTCTGATCCGTCACGGCCGTAAAAATGCTGAATGACGTTATCATCCCGTTTTTTAATTTCCCATAAACCACATTACTATAATCGATGAAACCCTGACCGATATTAAAGAACAGACTGCAGGAGAATGGGACGGTGGTGCCGACCAATGTGTCGGAATCTGCAAACTGACGGAATGTTTTCTGCTTGTCAGTTGTCGGCGAAAATAATTCCGTTGTCAGGCCACAACAAAGTGCGGGACGATTAAAGTCGGTCAAAATCTTGTAGCTTGCATCAAAAATATTTTTGAAGTCCGTTGCTTCTCCCCAGAAATAAAGATAGGAATCCGGTTCGCTGCCGATTTCAAAGATTATTCTGTTCAACAGTCCCGAATCCTGCAATTTAGCGATAAATCCTCGCAGATAGAGGGAATATGCCCCCAAATCCGAGGGGGGAAACCTGTTGGAAAAGGTATAGATACTTTGCACTTGCGCTTTCGGAAGATAAATTTTCGAGCTGTACTTCTGATACAGTGTTTCGAATGGGACGTTCTCATACGGGTAGTCTGATAGCGAGATCAGTAGGTTGAAATTAGTGCCCATGATATTCTTGATAATCGATACCATTTTGTTTTGATCGTTATACAAATGGTAGGTAAAAGGCTCATAGACGGAGATATGTGCTATGCCATCTTTTGCTATGGCGTCCAGTGCCTTCTTGTACTGCTCGCTTTTTCCAAGGAACGTGAGATGAAATCCGAAATCCACGTTCTTATACTGTCCCAGAGCGCGGCAGGGGGCGAAAAACAGCATGCTCCAGGCGCAGAGGAGCAAGGAAAACAGGACGGGAAATCTCTTTCCGTTTCGTTTCTCAATTCGCCCATTGTCCGAGAGTTGCATTCTCTGTTTTATCATAATGCAGCCCCCTATTCGAAGCGAATCTTGTTCTTGCCGGCCATCTGGGTAAAGACTTGCAGGTTCTTGGAAGGAATGAATACACATTCTCCATATTCCGGCAAAACACTGTCCGCACGAATTAATTTTAAACCGCTTCTTTTAAAGAGAAAACCGCTGTAATGTATGCCGTGCATGAAGGTAAGCACAGCGGCGCTGTTGGCTCCAAATCGCGCGAGGTTCTTATCGCAAAGCTCGATGAAGATGTAGCCAATACGGACATTTTTGAGAAGGCCGGCGGCACCTTTCAAAACATCGAATTCAGCACCCTCAACGTCAATTTTTAGCATGTCGATTTCGCGAATATGGTGTTGGAGCGTGAACAGATCCAGCGATGTCGAATGAACACGAGGGCGCGTATTATCAGCGGCCGGACAGCCAACGATGAAATTCATACCGTCGTTCGATTCCGAGGGCGATACCATAAGAAAATCCGCTTCCCGGTCGGACACCGCACATTCACACGTCTGGATGACGTCGTCTGGTAGATTAAGGGAAATGTTGCGGCGCAAGGCGCGGTACGTCGTAGGAAATGGCTCGAACGAGAATACCCGTTCGAAATGCAGACGGAGTACTGCATACAGAGAATGGTGGCCGACGTTCGCACCGACATCGAAGAACACCTTTCGGGAAGTGGCATCGGCAACAGCAGTCATAAGATCGAGCAGCGGTTTCTCGTAGAGCCCCTCAAAATAAATTCTCCGCTGTACATGCTGCGACAGGTCGAGATCCATCACGGCACCAAATTTTGTTGTCGATCGATAGACACCTTTCAGCGGCATGATGCTGTCGACTACTTGGAGCAATCTCGTTTTCCCGAGCGAAAGCGGTGAGTGCCATTCATAGGCACGGAGCGCTTTTCGTAAGAGAGTATCTGCAAAGTTCATTATCAACCCACCCCATCAGGCCTTGTAAGGAGCGCCTGGTCCATTAAACACGCATGCTCTTCTTAGCGTCGGGAACCCGACGACGGCAGCGCCCGCATTCAGAACCAGGAGGCCGCCCTCTCCCGCCAAATACACCCAAGCCGCTGACTTCACGTCATGGACGCTGATCATAGCCAGAGCGGCGACAGAAAGGAACAGCGCTGCAATGCCGGTTAAAGACATGGTCCTATATTTTCCTATGGCAATGAGGACAGAATCCAACGATCGCCGGACAAATACGATAAAAAGAACTATACTGAAGATCCCGATCCCTTCGGTCGCGGCCGCATACCGTTCACCGAATGCAACACTGATTAAGAGCGGCCCGCCGAGCCAGAGCAGAAAGGAAAGGCCACCTGCAACGGCAAATAGCAGTCCGAAGTGCAAACGGAGGATTCTGCGTAACTGCCCCTCTCTCTCGTTCAAGGCACGAACCAGCATCGGTATCAAACTCGCTGAAAATACACCGGCTCCTACAATAAAGACCTGCTGAATTTGCCAGGCGGCGCTATACTGCGCCAGCTCAGGTGAGACCCCAGTGGAACGCAAAGCCGCCAGAGAGACAATCGGTATGAGGGCGTATAAAATGGCCGCCACGCCCAGGGGGTAGGTTGATCTAAGCATCGGCCAATTCATCCGCAAATCCTTCCGATGAATACGGATTTTCAGCCGGCTGAGCGTAAACCTTAAACCTACAGCAGCCCCCACGATCCAGGCCGCACTGCGCCAGAAGCTTGCGGCCAGTGCGTTTTGCAAAGTCGGCGACAAGAGAAGAAACGCCGCCAGAGCGCATCCCATTGCCACAGACACAATACCGTAAACCCAGAAATATCCTTTATTGTCCTGAACCCCTCTCATCAGCCAGCCCGGGAACAGGCTAAAAGCGATGGCATACAGACCCGTGACGCAGTAAACCTCTATCTCATACACGGGGATGCGTATCACCATAAGAACGAGAGACAAGCCTGCCATCGTGACCAACGAGAGTATGCCCCGCGACATTACGGTTTCTCCGACGATTTGAGGCCATTGGACGCTGCTCGTTTGGGATACCGTCTTAATAGAGTGGGTTGTGTATCCGCCGTCGGCGAGGGCCCAGAGCCAAAACGCAAGTGAAATACTCAAACCGTAAATCCCGAAGTCCTCGAGAGTCAGCTTGCGTGCCACCATAATATTAAATAACAAAAAGGTGCCGCGGGTGAGGACGTCGGATGATGCGATCGTAACGAGATTGCTTACCGTCTTTTTCAGCACAATACTCCACCCTCCGCTTTCTAAAACTCGTGTGCAATGACAGGTGCTGGGCTTTTTTCCACATCTTGTATCCCATGGGGATGGGACGACGTTAGTTTCTTTTTTCGCAATATGTTTCGTTCATATAACAGTCCGATCACCATATCAACGCATTGTTCAACGGAAGTATTTGCCGTATTCAGAATAAGGTCAGGATGTTCGGGCGCTTCATATGGAGATGATATGCCGGTGAATTCCTTTATTTCCCCTGCCCTTGCCCGGCCGTAGTGGCCTTTCGCGTCCCTTTGTTCGCATACATCAAGCGGGCATCGGCAGTAGACCTCAAGGAAGTCATTATCCGTGAGGAGATTACGCACCCGCTGTCGGTCCGCACGGAAAGGCGATATGAAGGCCGTCAAAGCAATCACGCCAGCCTCGACAAACAGTTTGGCCATTTCCCCTATTCTCCTGATGTTCTCCGCTCGGCCCTCTTTGGAAAAATCAAGGTCGGAACAAAGACCATGCCGTACGTTGTCACCATCAAAGACAAAGGTTCGACAACCCAGTTCATACAGCTTTTCCTCTAAGGCGTGAGCGATCGTTGACTTCCCCGATGCGGAAAGCCCGGTAAACCAGACAACTATGCTTTTATGACTGTTCAGCCATTCCCGCTTGTCCCGCGTAATAACCGGATTATGCCAGACTGTGTTGTTCGAAGTGTTCATTTCGTCTGCCTCCTCTGTTGAAATATGAAAAGTAATGGTTCTTTTACAGACTCAATGAAAAAAAACAGATAACAGGCCTAAATGGACCATGATCAAGGAATGAAAACAGCGCTCATGCGCCATAAATTCTACAATTCTACAATTTTTCGTTGGCTTATGCAACAGATAAAGATGCGAGGTGGTGGAACCTTATAAGCTAGCCCTATTCACTTATTCTAACTTAAGTATAACGCAGGTCATTGGTTTGTCAAGTAATTGCTTTTTTTGAGTGCATTTTTAAAAACACTAGTTTTTACCATTGTCGTTATTATCCTGTGATTCTCCAGCTACAAGGCAATACAAAGTGCATCCTGTGGCTTAAATAAATCCTAAGGGAGGCAACAACCTTACACTGACAAAAGTTCTGATGATGTCTGATTTTTTTCTCAGCGGGAGAAAACGAAATAAAACTGAAACATTACGAATATTATAATCCGCCTGCAGCGGGGCAATCAGAACCCAGTCAGAGCAGAATGGGCAGCGAAAACAGTGGAGAAACCAAATTGTCGGCCGCAGGACCGGGTATGCTCCAGCCTGTCCCAGACGTATACTGATTTCTCCACACTTCGGACTGAGTGCCTCTGATGTGCTCCCAGATGATGACAACAGCTCCGCTGTGTGTTACGACCACATGCGGCTGCGTTTCTCCGTCAAATGCCACAAGAGTGTTGTCGCCGATAGAGCACGAAGCCTGCCAACTTTGTGAGCCTACCTCATACCGGCTAGCCCAGATTGTACTGGCTGACATGTTGCTCGTGGCCTGCGCCCATGCAACGGTCACGTTTCCATCACCATCTGAGACCACCTGGGGCGCCATGACATACCCAAGAGGATCGCTGAGTTGTAACGGCGCATCCCAGCTTCTCGTAGAGGTTTGATAACGCCTCGCTGCAACGAAATCATAATCGGCGATATTGACCTGACTCCAGACGACTATAAAGTCGCCGTTCCCATCGGCTGCAACCTGCCATGTATCGATGTCCGAAGTATGATCTGTTACCGCGGTCGGCATGCTCCATCCGGCGCCCGGATCATAATATGCAGCCATTATCATAGAAGGCATTCCCGATTCTCCGTGTTGTATCCAGACTGCCATAACATTTCCGCTCGCGTCTAAACTCACGAGGGGGGCATGAGCATCCGTGGGACCACTCGACACGGCATGTTTTTCGGTCCATCCATTTGCAGGATCATGCAGGCTTGCCAAGATGCTGCCACCTTGCTCCCAGACTGCCGAAGCAATGCCATTGACGTCCAGCGCCAATTGGAGCGACGCTTCAAAATCATCTGTAACCTTTACAGTGTTTTTTAATAGACTCGACGTCGTCCAAACAGAGGGGACGTTCACCAGGGTAAAGCTGAACGAGTAGTCGCGCAGCGTACTTCCGGCAGCGTCCGCCGCGTTTGCCTTGATTATTACTGTATAGGTGTTATTGTAAGCGAGGTCCTTTGCCGGCTGAAATGTAACGGTCGTGCCGCTGCAGCTTGTAACACCAGGCACGTTGTATGGACCCACGCTCAACACGAAGGTAATCGACGAGCAATCCAGACCGTCCCTCAAGTTGGCTGTGATAGTTGTTCCAACGGAGGCAGAAGTTGCATCGGTGGACAGGCTGGCGCTCAACGCGACCGGCAGCATATTAAGCGTATTGTCGGAAGTGGTCGAAGATCCTCCTCCACCGCAACTGGCGACGAATGTTGCGCACAGGAGAAACGACAATACGGCAGGAATAGAATCTCTTTTCTTAAAGCTGCTCAGCGCGTACTTCCATCCTCCTGTTTTCATTGACCCTCCAAAAACAAAAAAGCCTGCTCTCAAAAAAGGCAGGCTTCTGTTGCTCGTCTGGTTGTCCATGCACCACACGGCAGCCCCTCTATCCGGTTATGCCGGACAGGTAGCTTTGCGTCACCCGGTTACCCGGGTTTTGCCTTTTTCGATGGCCGCAAATTTTATATGCAACCTTGGTATTAATAAGCAAATATTTTGCCAACTTGTAAGATATTGTTTTTAAGATGCTTTATTGACAAACAGAATTTAAGAAAGAGTCGAAAGTAAATTGGGTAATTTTGTTTTTGCAATAAATACAACACTATAGTATTAAACTATGGGGTCGTTTTATGGACAGGCTCTGGATATCTTTGGTCGCAAGAATTTTTTCACAAATCAAGTGACAAGAAAAGATGAGAGAAGAGTACTCAGACGTTGGGGAGTATTTAAGAAGATCCTCGTGCCCTCATTGAGCTAACAGAGAGGCGCTTCCGATTGCGGTGAGATAGGAGAGATTAGAGCTAAGAGCGATGGGCAATATGTCCTTCACCATAACGGTGCCCGCTTCCGTGCCGTCGGTTTTCCAGAGCGACGTGCCGTTCACGCCGTCATCGGCAGTGAAATAGATGGTATTGCCGATCACTTTAAGTTCGACAGACTCCTTAGTTGAGAGCAAATCGGGCAGACATATTATGGTTCGTCGTCACGTTCGTGAACGTATGAGTGTCGATCGCCCCCTGGGACACTCCGTCCACAAACACGTTCTTGATACGATAACCCTCGTCGGCCGCGACCGTACAGGTGACGTTATATCCGTAGCCCACCGGATTGACCGGCGTACAGGCGATCGCACCGCCGACGTCAGCCGCGGTGTTAATGGTGTAAGTCAGCGCAGCAAATCGTGCGGACATATTGTGATTGGCCGTCGCGTTCGTGAATGTGTAAGTATTGATGGCGCCTTGTGACACTCCGTCCACAAACACATTCTTGATGCGGTAGCCGGGATCGGCCGTGACCGTGCAGATTACATTCGATCCGTAACCCACCGGGTTGGCCGGCGTACAGACGATGGTGCCGCCCGCATCTGCCGCAGTGTTGATGGTATAGGTCAGCGCAGCGAAGCGCACGGACATATTGTGATTGGCCGTCACGTTCGTGAATGTGTAAGTATTGATGGCGCCTTGTGACACTCCGTCCACGAACACGTTCTTGATGCGGTAGCCGGGATCGGCCGTGACCATGCAGGTGACGTCAGACCCGTAACTCACCGGATTGGCCGGGGTACAGGCGATCGCACCGCCCACATCAACAGCAGTGTTGATGGTATAGGTCAGCGCAGTGAACCGGGCGGACATATTGTGATTTGCCGTCACGTTCGTGAAAGTGTAGGTATTGATGACACCCTGCGACACCCCGTCTACGAACACGTTCTTGATGCGGTAGTCCTCGTTCGGAGTGATAGCACAATTCACCGTGGTTCCGTAGCTCACCGGGTAGGCTGGAATGCACGCAATAGCTCCGCCTATGTCCGCAAATGAATTAATGGTGAACATGATCGGCGCAAAGAACGCGCTGATCGTGTGGTTCTCCCCGCCGAGGCAGCAGAGCGTGTAGGTGCTAACGCCTCCCACGGCTACGCCGTCCACGAACACGTTCGAAATGCGGTAGCCGGGCCAGGGCGTAATGGTGAAGGTCGGGCACTCGCCGGGATTAACAACGACGATCCCCGACGGGCTGATCGTCCCGCCCGGACCCGCTGAGGCCGTGATCGTGCACGCTGGAGTGAGCAGATTGTACGCCTTATACACATCCAACAGACCATAACCAGAATCATTATCGGGTCCGCTCGGGCCCAGATCAGCGGCTGATGATTTGATGGCCTCTTCCAGTTCAGATGCAATCGCGTCCGGGAAGGCGCTGAGCAGAAGGGCCATCGCTCCCGCAACGTGCGGTGCGGCAAAGGACGTGCCCGATACGGTAGCATAGGCGCCAGGAATGCCGAGGTAGAGATCTGCGGTCCTGACATTAACGCCCGGCGCAACGACGTGCGGAAAAATACCGCTGTCGCACGCCGAAGGTCCGCGACTGCTGAAATTCGCAATAATATTGGTATCGCCAATAGCTCCGACAGAGAAGGATTCCGGATAGTTTGCGGGGCTTACGCCCGTCGAAGGATTCGGACCGTCGTTTCCCGCTGAGAAAGCCAGGGCTATGCCCGAAGACTTCAGGGCTTGCACATCAGGTTGAAACTCCGTGAGACAACTATGATTCGGTTCTAACCCCCAGGAATTATTTACTACATCGGGAGCATCATCCGTATCCCGGTTTTCATCCGGATCAAGGAGCCATTGAAATCCTTGATGGATGGCGCTGTACGAGGCATCGCCGGCATCGTTGTAGATCTTGACCGCGATCCACTGTGCTCCCGGCGCTACGCCGATGAAGCTTCCCCCCGCATCTCCCCCGACCATGATGCCCATCGTTCCCGTTCCATGGCCGTGCGCATCATAAGGCTCCAGAGGATGTTCTCCGTTCGGATCGTACCAACTGTTCATTCCGCCGCGCCATTTACCCTGCAGGTCCGGATGGTCGAGGTACACGCCGGAATCCATGTTGGCGACAACGATCCCCTGTCCCGTGTATCCCATATTCCAGAGGTCCGGCGCATGGACCGCGCTGATATTCCATTCGGGCGCTGCGGCAGTGCCGGCTGTGACGACGGGCACATGGACCACGGCGTCGAGCGTAACGGCCTCGACTCCCGGGAAATTTGCGAGATCATTAACCAGCGACGCAGGAACAGCTGCCGCGATGCCGTTTATGACCCAGAGAGATTTTATTTTCTTCGCTTTCTTCTTTTCCAGAAAAATCCTGACCGGCCCCTGGGTCTTCTCCGCCTTGTCCTTCAGGGCCTTGATGATGTCCGCCCGCCGGCGGCCTTTGTCTTTGTGCTTGAATGGTGAGATGTCGGCCTTGTCCGAAAGCCTGACAATGACGGCGATCTCGTCATCCGGGCCGAGGGATTGCAAGGCTTTTTGCAGGTCACGGCTCTCGTCGCCCGCAGAAGCGGCGACAGCGCCTATGACAACCAAAAGGAAACAATTTAATATAAGATACGTAAACTTTTTCATCCTTAATCTCATCAAAACACCTTTGATGATCTCATAAGAAGTCTAATTTTCACACGAAGGCACAGAGACACGAAGAAGGACTCACTGAAAATAATAATTGTTTTTCTTTGTGACTTCGTGGCTCCGTGTGAGATCCGACTCTTTTCGAATGCATCATCTTTAGGACTTTTGCTCTCTGCTCTCTGCTCTCCGCTCTCCGCTCTTTGCCCTCTGCCCTATGCTCCATGCTCTCTGCTCTCTGCCCTCACTCCACCACCAGGTTCTCCGCTTTGAACTCCCCGATCACCACGGTGACCTTGTTCCCTTTTTTTATGTATCTCCCCGGATTTGCGAACATGATGAAATAATTCCGGTCGGCCTGCGGCGGCCGGGTAGTACGGAGCGCTCCCACCTTCGGCGGCTCGGGCACCGCAAATTTCGCTCCCGTCGCCTCGTCGATCAAATGGGGCTTGATCTTCCGGTCAAAGAGAGGCGCTGCCTTCTCGGCATCGATGACCCGGTAGCGGAAATCGAGCATGTACCCTTCCGCCGATTGCCTGATGCTTAATATCCGCACGCCCCATTTCTCTTCTATGGCGGAATCAATCGCCCGGGGAGCAGCCGGTTCTACAATCTTATTCTCATGTGTTGTTGCGCAGCCGGCGAGGGTTATAAAAAGCAGAATAAGCCACCGTATGAGCGTGCTCATACGGTGGCTGCGAGTTCTGAGCATATCTGTCGAAAAAAACGCTTGCTCTTTCATACGCAATGACTATCTCTCCTTCTAACAAGCATATCATTGACTCAGGAGCTATGCCGGTATGCTAAACCTGCTCCTGTTTATGCGCTGTCGGACGTTCTTTATGCCTGTAGACAAAGTTCCACACAGTACGGTAGGGCTGCTGTCCTCCGCTCAGGCGTAATTCATGGGAAGACGGTTCCTCCAATCCCATCGCCAGCAGCAATGGTTCCATGATCGCTGCCCCGTTCAGCGCAAAGAATGCAGCAATCCTGTGGTTCGCCGTCACGTTGCTGAACGCATAGCTGCTTACCGCTCCCACCGCCACTCCATCCACAAACACCCCGGTGATGTGGTAGCCGGTATTCGGCGTGATGGTGAAGGCCTGGTTTCCTCCGTACGGTACCGTCACTGTCCCTGACGGGGTGATGCTACCGCCCGTGCCGGCCGATACCGTGATGGTGTAGTTGTTGATCGCAAAGAACGTTGTAATCCGGTGGATGGCGGTTACGTTGCTAAAGGTGTAGGTGGTTACCGCTCCTACTGAGACTCCGTCCACAAACACTCCGGTGATGTGATACCCGGTGTTCGGCGTAATGGTGAAGGTCTGACTCCCGCCGTACGGAACTGTG
>Ga0209342_10003488_pt1 | contig 16565 bp, 18 predicted proteins | sample RifCSP16_2_FD_184023 | JGI IMG/M metagenome (GOLD analysis project Ga0209342, IMG submission 184023) | Soil microbial communities from Rifle, Colorado - Rifle CSP2_sed 16_2 (SPAdes) (version 2) | ecosystem: Environmental > Terrestrial > Deep subsurface > Rock core/Sediment | place: Rifle... | reverse complement strand
ACATTGCCATGATGTCGTTGGTTTGCTCGAACGGGGCTTGGTTGGTGATGCCGGCGGCGGCGATGGCGGGTGACCCGCGCAGTCGGTCCAGCAGCTCCTGGTAGAACCTCCGATGCTGCTCGGGGTCGGTCCAGCGGGCCTTGGGCGGACTGACGCGCGCCGTCACCATGTGCTCGGTGCGGAACCCCGGGTCGACGGCGAGGATTCGGGCGAAGCTCCGGAGCAGCAGCCCGGCTCCCACCGCCAGCACCACGCTCAGGGCGATCTCACCCGCCACCAGGACGCCCGCTAACCTGCGCTGCCGGATGCCGGTACCCGAACGGGTCCCGCCGTCACCCAATGACGCGGCCAGGTCCGGCCCCGACAGCCGCAGGGCGGGAACCAGCCCGAACAGGAGCCCGGCCAGGACGGCGAGGCCCGCGGTGTACAGCAGCACACCGCCACTCACCGACACGTCCGCCAGTCGCGGCGTATCCGGGGGCAAGAGCCCCACCAGCAGGCGAACACCGCCGAACGCGAGACCGAGGCCCGCCACGGCCCCGACGCCGGCCAGAGCCAGGCTTTCGGTGGCCAGCTGGCGGATCAGTCGGGGGCGTGCCGCCCCCAGCGTCGCGCGAACCGTGATCTCGCGCTCCCGGGCGGTGCCGCGCGCAATGAGCAGATTGGCCACGTTGGCGCAGGCGATGAACAGCACCATGCCGACGGCGCCCAACAGGACCAGCAGCAACCGCCGGCTCTCGCTCGGCACGATCCGGCTCGCCAGCGGAATGACGTCGAGGCCCTGGAGGTAGTAGTCTGTTGGGGTCCAGACCGGGTTCTCGAGGCGCAAGCGCTCGCCGATGGCCCGGACGTCTTCACGCACCTGTTCCCGCGTCACGCCGGCTCGCAGCCGCCCGACGATGAAATGCCCGTACGAACCCCAGAAATCCCCGCGAATGCTCTCGTTGAGCTGGACCGGGACCCATAACCGGGTTTCCCGGCGAGGGAACCAGAAGTCGCGGGGCATGACCCCAACCACCGTGTGCGAAACGCCGTCGAGGTCGAGGCGCCGGCCGATGATCTCGATGTCCGCGCCAAAGCGCTCGCGCCACAACGCATCGCTCAGTACCACCGCGCGGTCGGTGCCCGGCAGGTCGTCACCCGGAGCGAACGTGTTTCCCAGCGCGGGGTGCGCCCCGAGCACGCCAAACAGGTCCGCCGAGACGTAGGCGCCCGTCAGCCGGGCAGGCTCCCCGTCGCCACTCACGCTGAACCCCACCCGGTCCATATAGGCGGCGACGCGCTCCAGCGTGCGGTTCTGATCGCGTACTCGGGTGAACTCAGCCTTGGAGTGCCCGCCGTCCCAAACGCTCATGAGCATCTGAGGGCGATCGTAGGGGAGGGGACGGAGCAAGACGGCGTTGACCACGCTGAAGATGGCCGTGTTGGCCCCGATCCCCAGCGCCAGCGTCAGGACCGCGACTATGGTGAATGCGGGACTCCGCAGGAGGGTGCGAGCCGCGTACCGGAGGTCCATCCCCAGGTCCTCAATGGCGGCGATGCCGCGGGCCTCGCGTCCCTCCTCGCGGAACCGCTGCACGCCGCCGAACGCCAGCATGGCCCGCCGGCGCGCCTCCGCTGGGGCCATCCCCTCGTGGACCGCCTCTTCCGCCTCCATGTCGAGGTGGAAGCGCATCTCGTCGTCCATTTCCCGGTCGACCGTCGCCTTGCGGAAGAGGGCGCGCAGGCGGCGCCGCCAGCGTGGGATGAGGCTCATGGCGTCTAGGCCGTTTGAAGAACGTGATTGACGGCGCCGGAGAACAGGCGCCACGCGGCGGTTTCCCGGCTCAGCTGCTTCCCGCCCGCGGCGCTCAGGGTGTAGAACCTGGCCCGCCGGCCCTCGGGCGAGATGCCCCACTGCGCCGTGACCCAGCCCTTGTCTTCCAGCCGGTAGAGGGCCGGGTACAGCGAGCCCTGGTTGACCCGCAGGACGTCCCGCGAGGTCTGACGGATCTGCTTGGAGATGCCCCACCCGTGCAGGGGCCCCAGGGACAGGGTCTTCAGGATCAGTAACTCCAAGGCGCCTTGCTGTAGCTCAGGACTGGTCGTGATGGCCACGGTCTCATACCTCGACGGTCGACAAGAAGATTCTCTGACCCTTGTTGTCGTCTGTCAAGGTATGATGCCGCCGGCCGCCAAAGGGTTGCATCCGGCCATCGTCCCGCGGCCCGGGGACACGGAGTATCTTTCCGCACCTCCACAAACCACCGTACCTCAATTCACGGAGTGGTTGGGCATGTCGAATCCGGTGACGCCGTATTTGCTTCCGGGCCTCCTGTTCCTGCTGGTCTTCGCCGCGGTGGTGATCGCGGCGCACCGCTGGGACACGAGGCGGAAACGCGACCACTGACCGTGTCCGCGGCGCGCCTGGACGACGACATGCGGGCCGTCATCGCGGCGCAGCGGCTGTGCTTCGCCGCGACCGTGACGCCGGACGGCCGGCCGAACCTGTCGCCCAAAGGCACCATCCGCGTCTGGGACGACCAGCACCTGTTCTTCTGCGACATTGCGTCGCCGGGGACGCGGGCCAACCTGCTGGCTCATCCCTGGATCGAGGTCAACATCGTGGATACCGCCTCTCGACGCGGATACCGGTTCCTGGGGCGCGCCTCGTTGCATACGGATGACGAGGTCTATCGCGTGGCCATACGGCGCCTCGAAGCAGAAGAGGGGCATCGCTACCAGGTGGCCAGTGTCGTGCTGATCGCCGTGGAGCGCGCCCTCCCGCTGTACTCGCCGGGCTACCAGCACGTGCCGGACGAGTGGGCCATGCGGGGGCTCTGGAAAGAACGCCGCGCCGAGCTGGACGCCGGCTTCGAAGCGCACATCCACTCCCGGGGCCCGTTCCGTGCCATCTGATTCCGTGGCGTCACCGGCCGATGCAGGGCCATGCTAGCTAGATGCTGCCCCCTGCTGGTCGCCCTCATGGGAACTGCCGGTGCGAGCGGCGCCGCACAGTCCGATTCGGCGCGGACCTCCAGCGGTCTTTGGTTCGCCCAGCGCGGGCACGGACCTCCGCTGGTGCTGGTCCATGGGTCCAACTTGGACAGCAGGTCGTTTGACTGGATCGCGGGACCGCTCGCCGCTGGACGGCGCGTGGTGGTCATGGACCTGCGCTTCCACGGCCGGTCCACCGATCCTGGGGGGCCGGTTTCCTGGGAGCGGGACGTCCTGGAGGTGCTCGACGCGCTCCGGCTCGAGCGCGCCGACCTGCTAGGCCATTCCCTGGGGGCCCAGGTGGTGGTGGATTTTGCCCTGGCCCACCCGGAGCGGGTGGAGGGGTTGGTGGTGGTGGGGCCCAGCGTGAGTGGTTACGTGCCGGCCACCATGCCCGACGGGTTCGACGCGGTGGTTCAGGCGGTGCGCGCCGGTGACCTCCGGGGAGCGGCGGCGGCCATGGCCGCGATGCCGGCGATGGGGTTGGTGTCCGCGGTCCAGCGCCGGTCGTTCGTCGAGCGGCTTTTCGAGGAGAATGCGGGCCTGTTCCGGCAGGACACGCGGCGGCTGGTGCGGGCAGACCCACCCGCGACGGAGCGGCTGGAGCAGCTGACGGCGCCGATGCTGGTGTTGGTGGGTGACTCGGATCTGACCTACGGACCGCAGGTGGCGGACCTCCTGGTGCGGCGCGTCCGTGGCGCTCGACGCATCACCCTCCAGCGCTGCGGGCACCTGGCGCCGGTCGACTGCCCCCAGCAGGTGGTCCGGGCCGTGGAGGCGTTCCTGCGGCGGGAGTGATCAGGCGGCGGGTTTCGAGAACGGAAACACGATTGGCGCGGCGATCCGCCGCCAGTCCGGCATCGCCAGGATGATCGAATCCGTGAGCGAGCCGGCGTTGAAGGCGATGCGATCGTTGGTGAGCATGGCGTCGTCCGCGTAGAGATCGAGGTCCAGCACCGGCCGGCCGAACGGCGGAATGGAACCGGGCACGAGGCCCGTGAGCTGCAACAGCTCCTCCGGCGTCGCGAAACGGGACCGCCGGGCCTGCAGGTGCCTGCGGATCGCGGACGAGTCCACCGCGCGCGCCGCCGACAACACGAAGAGGTGAAAGGTCTCATCGACTTTCATGACGATGGCCTTCCCGCCGATCTCCACGCGCTCGCCGCGCGCCGCGGCCGACTGCTCGGAGGTGTGGGTCGGTTGGTGATGGACCTCACGGCATTCGGCGCCGTGCGAGGCCAGCAGCTCGCGGATGGTCTGGAGGGTGCGCTCCTGGGCGTCCGGCGGGGGCTGGTGCATGTAGCCAACGCTACGCCAGCGCAAGGGGTGGGTCAAAGCCGAACAAAGACCGCTCTTGATGGCGGCGCGGGGCCTTCGTATTATGGCGTCGGCAGCCGGATCTGACGGAGCAGCGTACTGAGCCAACACTGCTCGATGACGCGTCCGCGGCCAGGGCCGATGTCAGGCCCCCTCCGGGGGAAGGCAAGAGCCTCGGTAAGGGCGCGGTTCCTTTCGGTCGGGCTTCAGTGACAGCCTTCAGGTCCGGTTCATGCCCCCGCCGGTGCACGCTCGCGTGTGCCGGCGGTGGTTGTTTCGGGCCGTTCGCTTGACGCTGCCCGGGGGCCCGGGTACCCTGCTCCCATGGTCAACCCTTCTCAGAAGCGGGCGGCGCCCCTGGCGCCGCTGGTGCGACAGTTGCTCGAGGGCCTCGGCGAGAACGTGGAGCGCGAGGGTCTGCGCGACACCCCAGGGCGGGTGGAGGAGGCGCTCAAGTGGCTCACCAAGGGCTCCACGATGTCGGTGGAAGAGGTCGTCGCGGGCGCCGTGTTCGACGAACAGCATGAAAGCATGGTGCTGGTGCGGGATATCGAGCTGTACTCGCTGTGCGAACACCACATGCTGCCGTTCTTCGGCAAGGCGCACGTCGCTTACCTGCCCCAGGGCAAGATCATCGGGCTCTCCAAGCTTCCGCGGATCGTGGACCTCTTTGCGCGCCGGCTCCAGGTGCAGGAGCGTCTGACGGACGACGTCGCGGACGCCATCATGCGCGTGCTCGATCCGTTGGGCGTGGGTGTCGTGATCGAGGCGTACCATCTGTGCATGATGATGCGCGGCGTCGAAAAGCAGAATTCCAAGACGGTGACCAGCGCGTTGCGGGGCGCGTTCCGGGACGATCACAAGACCCGCGATGAGTTCCTGCGGCTGGCGCACGGCGGGCGCTGGCTGGATTAGGTGTTCATCGAAATCTCCGAGTTTCTCCGCTGTCCCCAACCGCACGAGGACAGCTTCTGCGTGGTCGTTCCCCACGAAATGACCGGACGGATGATCCTGCGGGGCGTCGTCGGCTGTCCCGTGTGCAAGCGGGAATACCCGATTACGGACGGCGAGGTGCGTTTCGGCGAGACGGCAGGCGCGGCAGAGGCGGCAGAGGCGGCAGGGATGGCGGACGTGATCTGGGCCTTGCTTGGCCTCACCGGTCCGGGCGGTTTGGTGGTGCTGGTGGGCTCCGCCACGCGGTTGGCGGGCGCGCTCGCGGCGCGGATGGGCGGTGTCCATTTCGTTGGGCTGAACGCGAGCGCGGGCATCGAGATATCCCCGGAGCTGTCGCTCTTGCGGCATCCCGACCGCATCCCGTTGCGTCATGCCGTGGCGCGCGGCGTGGTGCTCGGCGCCGAGACGGCGGCGGCGCCGTGGATCGGCGAGGGCGTCCGGGTGCTGCTCAACGGCCAGCGCCTCGTGGCGGTAGCGGAAACGATGGCAGCGCCGGGACTCGTTCGGCTGGCGGCGGGACGCGGATTGTGGGTGGGGCAGAAGCGCGGCTGACGGCTATTCGTGGTACGCCGCGTCAATCAGTGTCTGGTACTTCTTCTCCACCACCGCGCGTTTGACCTTCAGCGTAGGCGTCAACTCACCGCGCTCGATGGTGAAATCGTCCTGGATGACCACGATCTTTTTGGGCATCTCGAAGCTCGCCAACTCGCGGAGGTTGACCATGGCCTCGCGCTCGATCTTCGCCACGACGTCAGGCTGGTTGAGGAAGCCGTCCGGGTCGTCCGCGGGGAGGCCCCGCTGGGCCGCCCAGGGGACGAGGGCTTCGACGGCCGGAACCACCAGCAGCACCGGGTACTTCCGCTTGTCGCCGATCAACACCGCGTTCTTGAGGAACGGCGTATTGCGCACCAGGTTCTCGATCGGCTGGGGCGCGATCTTCTTGCCGCCAGCCGTGACGATGATGTCTTTCTTCCGGTCGGTGATCGTGAGGAATCCGTCGGCATCCAGCTGGCCGATGTCCCCGGTGTGAAACCAGCCCTGGGTGTCGATCGCCTCCGCCGTGGCCTGCGGCTGGTGATAGTATCCCTGCATGACATTGGGGCCGCGCACCAGGATTTCCCCGTCCTCCGCGATGCGCACCTCGACGCCCGGCACCGGGCGGCCCACCGTGCCGATCCGCAGGGCCTTGCTCCCGTTGACCGACACCAGCGGTGACGTTTCGGTGAGCCCGTAGCCCTCGAGCACGGGGAGGTCCGCGGCGTAGAAAAACTTGGCGATCTCGGGCGCCAGCGGGGCGGCGCCGGACACCAAGAACCGGATGCGTCCGCCGGTGCGCGTTCGCAGGTTCCGGAACACCAGCCGGTCTGCGATCCGCCGCCTCGCCCGCAGGCCGAAGGGGATGGGGCGCCCGGCGAGCTTGAGGTCCGCGTACGCCGCCCCGACACGCCGGGCCCAGAAGAACACCCGCCGCGCCACGGCACCGCGCGCCATCGCGACCTCGGTGACGCGCGCGTAGATCTTCTCATACACCCGAGGCACCAGGAGCACGACCGTGGGGCGCACCGCGAGCAGGTCCTGCGCGACGGTGTTCAGGCTTTCGGCATAGTTGATGGTGGCGCCGGCGTGGAGCATGGTGTAATGGCCCGCCATGCGCTCGAAGCTGTGCGCCAGGGGCAGGCAGGAAAGGCAGGAATCGGTGGATCCGATGCGCACGGCCTGCAACGCCGCCACCACGTTGCTGCAGAAGTTGGCGTGCGTGAGCATGACGCCCTTGGGCTCGCCGGTGGTGCCCGACGTGTAGATCAGCGTGGCCAGGTCGTCCGGGGAGGCGGTCAGGGCGTCCTGCCGGTACGCCGGGTACCTGCTTTCGGCGGCGGCCCCGTGGCGCAGGAGCTGCTGGAACGGAATGACGTCGTCGCCTTCGCGTGGCGCCCCGAACATGAACACCGTCTTGAGCTGGGGCAGGGAGGCGCGCACGGATTGCACCTGCTCGTACTGCCCGCGATCCCCCACGAAGATCGCGGTGGCCCCCGAATCCCGGATCAGGTACTCGATTTGCTGGCCCGGCAGGGTAGGGTAGATCGCCACATCGGCGCAGCGCGCGGTGAGGCAGGCGTAGTCGGCGACGGCCCACTCCGGGCGGTTGTGGGAATAGATGGCGACGCGGTCGCCGGGGCGGATGCCGAATTCGTACAAGCCCAGGGCGGTGTGATGGACGCGCCGGGCCAGCTCCTGATGGGAGATGTCCCGCCATACCCCGTCCACCCGGTGCCGCAGCGCCGCCCGCTTGGTGCTGAACCGCTCGACGGCGTCGAAGAACAGGTGGTTGAGCGTGCGGGGCGTGGTCATGGGATGGGAGCGACCACCGTCACGGTAATGGCATCGGATCGGATCTCCTCGACGCGTGCCTGCACCCGCCAGGCCCCGGGCGCCCGCGCGATGACCCTCCCGCTCACCGAGTCGAGCGCGATGCCGACCACGCCGGTGTCGAGCACGGCCCACACGATGACGGCGCCGATCACGGTGTCGCCGTTGGCGGCACGGGCCCGGGCCGCGAGCTGCAGCGTGTCGTCCACCGGCACGGTGTACGTGATGGGGCCGAGAATCTCCAGGGCGATGATACGGTCCGGGTCGCCCAGGAGCAGCTTGCACCCGAACGCCAGCAGGACGAGGGCCGCCGCCCGCCTCACGGGGCGCCGGCTTCTCCCAGCTCGATCAAGGACTGATTGGCGTGCTCGACCCACTTCTGGGCGTCCGACCCGCGCGGCGCGCGAGCCAGAAACGCCCGGAGGTGCCGGACGGCCTGATCGCGCTCTCCGCGCTTGAGCAACAGAAACGCGAGGCCGTAGTGGGCCCCGGCGAGGGTGTCGTCGATCTCCAGGGCGCGGCGGTAGGTACGGATGGCGTCGTCGTGCCGGTTGGTCTTGGTGAAGGCGATCGCCATGTTCTGCAGGACGCGGAGGTCGCTGGGGCGGTCTCGGAGCGCCAGCCGGTAGGACGTGAGCGCCGCCTCGTAGTCGCCCTGCCGCTCCAGCGCCAGCGCTTCATTCAGGTAGTCCAGCCGCTGCGGCTTCAGCTCCCGGGAGCGATCGCGGCCGAAGAGGCGGTTCCAGAAGCCCATATTGGAGCGTCAAGATACCGCCCGCCCGAAGCTCAGGCAACGCGGAAAACCGCGGTTGTCAGCCTCGGGGCGCGGTAGTAGTATGCCTTTTCCATGCCGACGAAAGCCCCTCCGACACCCGTCCGCGACGTGCTCGAAGTCGACTGGCCGTTTTTCGGCGAGCTGTGCCGCGCCCTGGCGTTACGCATCGCCGGATCCTACGATCCCGAGCTCGTGGTCGGCATCGCCAAGGCGGGCGTCATCCCGGGCGCCGTGGTCGCGTCCATCCTGCAGCGCGACTTCGCCTCCATGGCCGTGACCCGCTTTGGCGAAAGCTCGCGGCCCACGCTGGTCACGGCGCCACCGCCCAGCGTGCGGGGCCGCCGGGTGCTGGTGGTGGACGAGACCTGCGACTCGGGGGAAACGCTCAAGCTGGCGTTGGGCGCCGTCCGCAAACTGGGGCCGGCCGACGCCCGCACCGCCGTCTCGTTCAAGACCAGCGCGTACGAGCCGGATTTCTACGCGATGGCCACCGAGAGCTTCATCATCCTGCCGTGGGACCGCGAGATCATCGTGAACGGGGAGTTCGTGATGCGACCGGACTACGCGGACAAACTCAGGCAGCAGCCGCCGGGCTAGCCGACGATGCCCGTCGCCCCTCAGAGCACCGCGGTATAGTCCCGCCCTTCACTCATCGCCTGATACACCGCCTCCATCGCTTCCGGCTGGCCCAGCAGGAACCGGCAGCGCGCGTGGTGGGCGCTGCGGCACTCGACTTCCATCACGGCGACGGTCTGCTGCGAAAGGGCGCCTATGAAGCCCGCGAACAGCCCGGCCGAGAAATGGCAGGACGGGTAGGGGGCGTTGTCCCCCGGATCCGCCTCGGCCCATTCGGCGGTGTCCATCGCGATCCCGGTCTTCCCGACGCGGTTCATGGAGACGGGGCCCCAGCCCAGGGCCTGGAAGAATTCGGAGAGGACCGTTCCCAGGGCATTCGCCGCAATGGCGCCTGGATCGTCGAGCCCGGCCGTGGCCTTGAGCCAGCGGCGGAAGCACTGGTACACATCGCTCCCTGCCGCGTGCCCGGCTTCCTGCAGGCGCTCGGCCGCCTGGTCGCCGAGCGAGGCCTGGACCGCCTGACGCAGGGCCCGGAACCCGCCTCGTCCGAGGCCGACGGTATCGCCGTTCAGCTCGACCACGCCCGCCATCCACGCCCGGCCCGTTGAAGTTGGGCCAAGTTAGGGACGCTCCCCAAGGCGACGCAAGAGTTCCGCTTCATCGATCGTCTCCACGCCCAGCTCCCGCGCCCGGTTCAGCTTGCTGCCGGGGTCGCTGCCGGCGATCACGGCGGTGGTCGTCTTGGAGACCGCCGGCACCACGCGGGCGCCCGCCTGCTCGATCAACTCCTGTGCCCGCGCGCGCGACAGGGTGGGCAGGGTCCCGGTGATCACGTAGCGGTGCCCCGCCAGCGGACCGCCGCCTTCCGCGGGAACCGGCTCCTGCATGCTCACGCCGAGCGAGGCCAGCCGTTTCACCAGCTTGCGGTGCCGCTCGTCGGCGAAAAAGCCGACGACCGCCCGGGCAATGACGGCCCCAATGCCGTGGACCGCGCTCACCTCCTCCACCCCGGCCCCCGCCAGTCGGTCCATGGTGGTGAAATGCCGGGCCAGCACCCGGGCGCCCTGAACCCCCACGTGCGGCGGCCCAAGGGCGAAGAGCAGCGTCGACAGCGGCCGCTCTCGGGACCCGTCGATCGCGGCGATCAATTGCGCGGCCGACTTCTCGGCGAAGCCCTCCAGCGCGAGCAGCTTCCGCGCGTCGAGTTGTTTTCGATCATACAGGTCCGCCACGTTCTCGATGAGTCCCGCGGCGAGGAGCGCTCGCACCCGCTCATAGCCCAGTCCCCGGATGTCCATGGCGCCCCGCGATGCGAAGTGCACCACGCTCTCGAGCACGCGGCCCGGGCAGGCAACATTGGGACAATACACCATGACTTCGTCCGGGAGCTGGACCACCGGGGTCTCACAGACCGGGCAGCGCTCGGGACGACGGAAGGGGCGCTCCTCGCCGGTGCGACGTTCCCGCACCGGCCCCAGCACCTGCGGAATGACTTCGCCTGCGCGGGTCACCTCCACCCAGTCCCCCACGCGAATATCCTTGGCCTCGAGCAGCTCGAAGTTGTGCAACGTGGCGTTGGAGACCGTGACGCCGGTGATCTCCACCGGCTCGAGCACGGCAAACGGGTTGAGGCTGCCCGTGCGGCCCACATTGACCTGGATGTCCACGAGCCTGGTGACGGCGACCGCGGGGGCGAACTTGCGGGCGATCGCCCAGCGCGGCTCCCGGTCTCCCACCACCCCCAGCTCGGCGTGGAGCGCCAACCGGTTCACCTTGACCACCACGCCGTCGGCGCCGTAGTCCAGCCGGTCGAGCACGGTTTCCAGCCTCGCGATGGCCCGATGGGCCTGTGCGAGATCCGGCACCTGCTCGTGGTGGGGCTCCACGGGGAAGCCCCACGAGGTGAGCTGTTCCAGGAGCACATGTTGGGTCTGGAACGGGCGTGTGGCGCCGGGCGCCTCGATGTGGAAGCAGAACAACCGCAAACCGCGGGCGCGGGTCACCCGGGAGTCCAGCTGGCGCAGCGCACCGGCCGCCGCGTTTCGAGGATTGGCGAACGAGGGCTCGCCGCTCGCCTCCCGCTCCCGGTTCAGCCGCTCGAAGCGGGATTTCGGCAGATAGACCTCCCCGCGGACTTCCATCACTTCGGGCCACCCGGTGCCCTGGAGGATGAGCGGGATGTCCAGCACGGTGCGGAGGTTGGCGGTGACGTCCTCGCCCTCGACGCCGTTACCGCGCGTGGCGCCCACGGCCAGCAGGCCGTGCCGGTAGGTGAGACTCACGGCGGCGCCGTCAATCTTCACCTCCAGCGTGTAGCCCGCCTCCCGGACCTCCGGCGCCAGGCGCGCATTGCGATCCTGCCACTCCGCCAGCTCCTCCTCGCTGAAGGCGTTGGCGAGCGAGAGCATGGGGACGAGGTGCCGGTGCTTCTTGAACTGCTGCGCCGGCTCGGCGCCGACGCGGTGGGTGGGCGAGTCCGGAGACCGGAGGTCGGGATGGGCGCCTTCCAGATCCGCCAGCTCGCGAAACAACCGGTCGTATTCCGCGTCGGACATCTCCGGCGCGTCGAGCACGTAGTAGGCGTAGTTGGCGCGGTTGAGGATCCGGCGAAGCTCGGCCGCGCGCCGCTCGGCGGCCGGTGGGGCGGGATCGCGGGTCAGCGGCCCTTGCCCTCCTCGGCGACGACGGCCATGGCGATCTCCACCAGGCGGTCCAGCTCCCCAGCCGAGGTTTGCGGCAAGAGCCCCTCGATGCTGGTCCCGTCCCGCTTCTCGAACGCATCGAGAAAGCGTTTGAGGAAACTGATCAACGCGATCCGCTCGACATCGGCTTGACGGCTGTCCCCTTTGGGCCCGGACTGCCGCTCCACCAGGCGCTCGTAGCGATACGCGTTGTGCAGCGCCTTGGCCGTGAGACTGCCCACCACCTGTGTAAAGCGCACGTCGGCGTCGGAGAAGGTGGGACCATCGCGGAAGGTGCGGAGGAAGATGGCCCCGATCGCGAGGCCGCGCCAGGTGATGGGCACGACGGTAATGGACTTGACGTTGCGACTGACGATGGAGGCCTTGATGTGCTTGAGGGTGGGGTCGGACTCCGCGTCGGGGATGAAGACCGTCTCCCCCGATTGGAGCGCCCGCTTGAGCTCCGGGTAGCGTTCGAGGTCGACCACGTAGTTTCGGATACTCGGGTCTTCATACGACGCGACCAGGCGCGCCTTGGTGCCGCCGCGCTCGGCCAGGAAGATGGAGCACCGGTCCAGGCCGAACGCTTCCCCCAGCCTACGGGTAATCGCCTGAAGGATGTCCACGAAATGCAGGGTACCCGAGATCTCTCCCAGGATCTCAATGACCGCCAGCAGGTGCTTGCGCTCCTGCTCGAGTTCCTGGACGCGCGCTTGAAGCCGGGGGAGGTCGTCGCTCATGGAGCACAAGTTTGGCGCTCTCGACGGAGATGCGTCAAGGCGGTTACAATTGGGCCCCGTGAGAGCCCTTGCCTGGTTGCTGGTCGCCGCCCCGCTCGCGGCCCAGTCGCTGCCACCGGCCCCCGAGCCGCTGACCGGGCTTCCCGGGGCCGGCCGGCCGGTGAACCTGACGGCGACGGCCGCCCGCCGGGAGGCGCTGCTGTGGCGGTTGCCGCCCGGCATCGCCATCGTGCCGGCCGCCAGGTCTCGGGACCTGGAGGACGACGTGCTCCAGGACAGCCATTTCCGGCAGGACGACGACTTCTTCTACTTCACCGGGCTGGAAACCCCGGACGCGGTGCTGGTGCTGGCGCGGGCCGAGGCCGGCGCCACACGCGTGATGCTGGCGCTCCCGCCGGCCAATCCCGCCGAGGAGCAGTGGACCGGCGTGCGCTTGGGGCCCGGCCCGGACGCGGCGCGGCTCAGCGGCATCGCGACGGTCCTCTCCACAACATCCCTGGATTCCCTGCGATCCGAGTTGCTGCGGACCGTCCGCGGGCCGATCTACACGGTCGCCCGCGCGCCGCTCTCGGACAGCGCGTTGGCTCGCGCCTGGGCACGCGAGGACCGCCGGGAACTCGTCAACCTGGCCCCGGTGCTCGACAGCTTGCGGGTAGTGAAAGATGCCGACGAAATCGCCAGGCTGCGGCGCGCCGTCGAGATCACGGCCGAGGCGCAGCTGGCGGCGATGCGCGCCATGCGGCCCGGCCTCAAGGAGCATCAAATCGAAGCGACGGTCGAGTACGTGTTCCGGGACCGGGGCGCGGATCGCGTGGGGTTCCCGTCCATCGTCGGCAGCGGTCCCAACAGCACCACGCTGCACTACGACGCCAACCGGCGCACCATCGAGGACGGTGACCTGGTGGTCATGGACGTCGGGGCGGAGTACGGGCAGTACACGGCGGACGTGACCCGCACCGTGCCGGCCAACGGTCGCTTCACGCCGCGCCAGCGCGCGATGTACGAGCTGGTCCTGGCGACCCAGCAGGCCGCCATGGATGCCGTCAAGCCGGGAATCACCGTGAGCGAACTCAACGCGATCGCGCGGCGCTACCTGCGCGAGCACAGCGGCGATCTGTGCCGGCCCCGCACCTGCGACGCGTTTTTCATCCACGGCTTGAGTCATTGGCTGGGGATGCGGGTGCATGACGTAGGGGACTACCGCATGCCGCTTCAGGCGGGCATGGTGCTCACCATCGAGCCCGGGATCTACCTGGCGGAGGAGCGCCTGGGCGTGCGGATCGAGGACGACGTGCTGGTCACCCCCACGGGCTACGAGCTACTCTCGGGCGGCGCTCCGCGCAGCGCCGCCGACGTCGAGCAGGCCATGCGACAAGGAGCTACGGATGCGATACGATGAGGAGCGGGATCAGTCCGACGAGCCGGACGAGCTGGACGAGCTGGACGCCGAGCCATCGCTGCAAGCCGAGGGGGCCACCGGCATGATTGGTTTCGTGGGCGGCCTGGTGCTGGGCGCCCTGATCGGCGCCGGGATCGCGCTCTTGGTCGCCCCGGAGCGCGGCCGGGTCATGCGCCGGCGCCTGGCGCGGCGGGTGCGCGACGCGGGTGACGGGATTCGCGACGAGTTCGATGGGCTGCGAGCGTCGACGCGGCGGAGACTCGCGAGGCGCCGCCGCCGGCTGCGTCGCTTGGGCCGCGAGGTCTCGTAGCGATGGCGGCCCGCAGCCGGGCCGCCTCCTCGCGGTAGATCGGGTCCATCACATCCCGCACCGGAAGCGTCGCGATGCGTTGAAGCTGCTCGCGCGCGTCGCCGTCCCGATGGCGGTCGAGGTACACCTGCGCGAGCTCCAGACGGTGGTAGATGAAATCGGGACGCAGATCCACCGCGCGCTCCAGGTGCGCGGTCGAGGAGTCCCAGCTCGCGCGGCCCAGGAACCCCGCCCCGAACAGCGCCTTCGCCAGGAAGCGGGTCACCCCGGACAGCCGTCTCACCTCCGCATGCCACGCGCCCAGCACGTGGTGCGCCCCGTCGTGCCGCGGATCCAGCGCCACGGCCCGCGCCGCCTCATCGTAGATCATCCGGCCGTAACGCACCCGCTCCCGGCCGCCCCGGGTTCTGGCGTACCGCCCCAGCGCGTGCGCCAGCGCGAAGTGCCCCTCGGCTCCCAGGGAATCGATCCGGATGGCCGCGGCGGCGGCGGCGCGGGCCTCGAGGTACAGGCTGTCGCGATAGGGATCGTCGCGGCCGGGGCGTTGCTTGGCGATGTCGATCAGCGCTTCGGCCGCCTTCCACCAGGCGACGTACGCGGTGGAGTCCAGCGCCAGCGCGCGCCGAAACTCGCCGAGCGCGGCCTCCGGCTGCAGCCCGGCCGTCAAACTGTCGCCGCGGGCGATGTGCTCGGCGGCCGGCGCTTGCAGGGCGATGGCCAGGACGACCACTGGGGCGCAGGTCACGGACATCGCATCATGGCCGTTCAATGTGGGTAACGCCGCTCATCGAGCGCAAGCGCGATCGCGGCGCACTCACGCCGGCGGAATGGCGTGAGCTGATCGTCGAGTACACCGCCGGCCGGGTGCCGGACTATCAGATGGCGGCCCTGGTGATGGCGGTGTTTCTCAACGGCCTCCAACCCGCCGAGCTGGCCGCCCTCACCGGCGCCATGCTCGACTCGGGTGAGCGGCTGCGCCTCGATCATCTGGGCATCCCCGTCGTGGACAAGCACTCCACCGGCGGAGTGGGGGACAAAGTCTCGCTGGTGCTGGCGCCGTTGGTGGCCAGCTGCGGCGTGGGCGTGCCCATGATCTCAGGTCGCGGCCTGGGGCATACTGGCGGGACCCTGGACAAGCTCGAGGCCATTCCCGGGTTTCGGACCAACCTCACGGCGGCGGAAGTGCAACGGCAGATGGAGCGGCTGGGGTGTGCGATGATGGGCCAGACGGCGGACATTGCCCCGGCGGACAAGAAGCTGTACGCCTTGCGCGACGCGACCGCGACGGTCGAGAGCATCCCGCTCATCTCGGCCAGCATCATGTCCAAGAAGCTGGCGGAAGGCATCGGGGGGTTGGTGCTGGATGTGAAGCGGGGGGCCGGGGCGTTTCTCCCCGCGCTGGACGACGGGCTGGAGCTGGCGCGTACCATGATCGGCATCGGTGAGCACCACGGCTGCCGCACCGTCGCGCTGCTGACCGCCATGGACCGGCCGCTCGGTCGCGCTTGCGGCAACGCGCTGGAGATCGAGGAGGCCATCGCGGCGCTCAAGGGCGAGGGGCCGCCCGATCTGATGGAGGTGACGCTGGCGCTGGCCGCCGAAATGCTTCTCGTGGCGGGTGTGGAGACCAACCGTGACGCCGCGTGCGCCCGGGTGCAGGATCGGCTGGGATCCGGGGAGGCCGCCGAACGGTTCCGGTCCATGGTGGCCACGCAGGGTGGCAATCCGGCAGTGGTGGATGACCCCGCCGTGCTTCCGCAGGCCGAGGAAGTGGCCGTGCACACGGCCTCCCGGGGCGGGTACGTCGCGGCGGTGGACCCGCGGACCATCGGCCGGGCCATCATCGCCATGGGGGGCGGCCGCCGAACCATGGAAGACAGGATTGATCCCTCGGTAGGTTTTGTCATCACGGCCAAGCCCGGCGACCGGGTCAGGGCCGGTGAAGCCCTGGCGTCCATCTACGCGGGCGACCCGGAGGGAATCCAGATCGGCGGCGCGGCGTTGGAACGGGCCATTGCTATCAGCGAGGAACCGGGGCCCGCGCCCCTGCCCCTGATCTCGCATCGCGTGACGAACACGGGAGTCGACGCATTGGGGGGATAGGCGCTTAGCCGTCCATCTGCCGATCCGCCCATAGTTCGTCAATCCGCCGCGCCAGCTCGTCTCGAACCGTGCGAAACCGCTCCAGCCGAGTCGCGGCATCGCCGGTCCCCGAGGCCGGATCCGGGAGCGGCCAGTGGAGTCGCTTGGCCCGCCCAGCCGGCACCACGGGGCAGACTTCCTCGGCGCACAGCGTGACAATGAGGTCTGCTTCCGCCAGGGGGACGTCGTCCAGGCCCTTGGAGTATTGCGCGCTGATGTCGATCCCCATCTGGCGCATGGCTTCCACGGCCGTGGAGCTCAGCTGCCCCGGGTTGGAGCCCGCGCTGAACACCCGCCATCCACCCGGGGCGCGGGCCCGCGCCAGGCC
>Ga0209342_10003486_pt1 | contig 16571 bp, 17 predicted proteins | sample RifCSP16_2_FD_184023 | JGI IMG/M metagenome (GOLD analysis project Ga0209342, IMG submission 184023) | Soil microbial communities from Rifle, Colorado - Rifle CSP2_sed 16_2 (SPAdes) (version 2) | ecosystem: Environmental > Terrestrial > Deep subsurface > Rock core/Sediment | place: Rifle... | reverse complement strand
TCCACCTGCTGCGGCAGGCCTACTTCCTCGTCGAGGAAGGCGCGCTCCCGCAGCAGGTGGACAAGGCGCTGCAGGACTGGGGTCTCGCCATGGGCCCGTTCGCGATGATGGACATGGCCGGGCAGGACATCGGCTGGCACGTCCGCAAGCGCCGCCGCGCCGAGGATCCGGAGCGGCAGATTTATCCCGCATGGCTCGACCGGGTCTGCGAAATGGGCCGCTTCGGGCAGAAAACCGGCAAGGGTGTCTACAAGTACGAGGCGGGCTCGAGGACGCCGCTGCCCGATCCCGAGATCGAGCAGCTGATCATGAACCACTCGAAGGAGATCGGCGTCGAGCGGCGCGGGGTCAGCGACCAGGAGATCGTCGAGCGTTGCATCTTCGCGCTCGTGAACGAGGGCGCGAAGATCCTCGAGGAAGGCATCGCGCTCCGTGCGAGCGACATCGACACGGTGTACCTCACGGGGTACGGGTTCCCGCCGTACCGCGGCGGGCCGATGTTCTACGCCGACACCGTCGGCCTCACGAATGTGTTGGCGGCGGCGCAGAAGTACGCACAGGGGCGAAACGGGCAGTTCTGGAAACCCGCCGCGCTCCTCGCCCGTCTCGCCGGCGACGGCAAGACCTTCAACTGATTCCCTTGAGCCGGGAACGCCGCGCTCAAGCGCGGCGCTGGATTGTCGTCGCCAGTCGCCCCGGCAGGCGCTCGCGCACCCAGTCGACGAAGAGGCGCGTGCGCGCCGGCAGGAGCTTCGCGTGCGGATAGACGACGCTCACCGGCACGGGCAGCGGCCAGTAGTCGGCGAGCAGAAGCTTCAGGCGGCCGGCCGCGACGAGTGGGGCGACCTGATAGGAGAGGAACATCCCGATGCCGAGCCCGCCGGCGCATGCTTCCAGGAGCGCATCGGCCTGGTTGCCTGCGAGCGGGCCCCGGACCGGAACGGCGAGTTTTCGGTCCGCCTCTCTGAACGTCCACTGGTCCATCGCGCCCAGACCGCCAAAGCGGATGCATGCATGGGCGCGCAGCGCCTGTGGCGTCCTCGGTGTCCCGGCGCGCGCGAGGTACTTGGGGCTCGCGCAGACGACGCGGCCTACCTCGCCGACGGGGATCGCGACCAGCGACGAGTCGGGCAGGTCGGCGATTCGCACGCCGGCATCGAGCCCTTCCTCGAGCAGGTTCACGACGCGGTCGACGAACAGCAGATCGACCGACACGCCGTCGTGCCGCGCGACGAACCCGGCCGCGAGTGGTGCGACGTGCATGCGGCCGAACAGCACCGGCGCCGTGACGCGCAGCTCGCCGCGCGCGGCGCCGCGCCGGTTGCCCGCCGCCGCTTCCGCTTCCGCGACCTCCGCGAGGATGCGCTTGCAGCGCTCGAAGTAGTCCCGCCCCTCCTCGGTCAGCGCCATCCGGCGGGTCGTCCGGTTGAGCAGCCGGACGTCGAGCGACCGCTCGAGGCTGGCGAGCAGCCGGACCACCGAAGGCCCGGACACGTCGAGCGCGCCGGCAGCCGCGGTGAGGCTGCCGCTCTCCACGATCCGCACGAAGGTCGCCATCGCGCGCAGTTTGTCCATGGCGGCATATTACTGCGAATTTCGCATCAATCATCTCCAGACGCAGCCATTTATTCCCGCCGGCGCAAGAGCCATGATGCGCCCCGATGCGGCGTGCCACATGCCGCCGCCCGACGAGGAGACGGAGATGACTCACCGGTTCGCCGAGATCGCCTTCACCGACGCGGTAAAGGCCGCGCAGACGCACTACGGTACCCGTGCGCAGAACCAGCACCTCGAGGAGCGCGCCGGCCCGAGCGACGTGCTGACCGATCGCGAGGCCGCGTTCATCGCCGAGCGCGACAGCTTCTACCTGGCGACGGTGAGCGAGACTGGCTGGCCCTACCTGCAGCACCGGGGCGGACCGAAGGGCTTCCTGAAAGTCGTTGGCCCGCGCTCGCTCGCGTTCGCCGATTTCGGCGGGAATCGCCAGTTCATCAGCGTCGGGAACGCGGTGCAGAACGATCGCGCTGCGCTCTTCCTGATGGACTATGCGAACCGCCTGCGGCTGAAACTGCTCGGCCGGATGAGGGTGTACGACCTCGGCGACGCGCCGCCGGAGTTGGTCTTCGAGGTGGAGTTGCCCGACTACCGGGCACGGATCGAGCGCGTGATCGCGATCGAGGTCGAGGCCTTCGACTGGAACTGCCCGCAGCACATCACGCCGCGCTTCACCGAGGAAGAGGTGCGCGCGGCCGCGCAGCCGCTCCGGGAGCGGATCGCCGCGCTCGAGGCCGAGCTCGCTCGGGCGCGGGATGCAGCGCTTGCGGGACGCGTGCCTTTCCGTTCCCGGGCAGGGGGCGGATAATCCTCGTGCTCCGACGGCGCACCGGCGTCCGCCAGCACGTCCTCTCCGGGAGATCCCACATGACCGACGCAGTGATCGTATCGACCGCCCGCACGCCCCTCTGCAAGTCCTGGCGCGGGGCGTTCAACATGACCCACGGCGCGACGATGGGCGGGCACGCGGTGAAGCACGCGATCGCGCGCGCAAGACTGGATCCGGTCGAGGTCGAGGACGTGATCATGGGCTGCGCCAATCCTGAAGGCGCGACCGGCTGGAACATCGCCCGCCAGATCGCGATCCGGGCCGGCTGCCCGGTCACGACCGCCGGCATCACGGTGAACCGGTTCTGCTCGTCCGGCCTGCAGACGATCGCCATGGCCGCGCAGCGCATCCTGGCGGGCGAAGGCGAGATCTACGTCGCCGGCGGCGTCGAGTCGATCTCGTGCGTGCAAAACGAGATGAACAAGCACACGTTCACCGAGGACTGGCTGATGCAGCACAAGCCGGAGATCTACTGGCCGATGCTGCAGACGGCGGAGAACGTCGCGCGGCGCTACAAGATCCCCCGCGAGGCGCAGGACCGCTACGGCGTGCAGAGCCAGCTCCGCGCCGCGGCCGCGCGCGAAGCCGGCAAGTTCAACGACGAGATCGTGCCGATCACGGTGAAGATGAAGGTGGTCGACAAGCAGACCGGCGCCGATTCGATCAAGGAGGTCACCTCGACCCAGGACGAGGGCATCCGCCCCGACACGACCTACGACGGGGTGTCGCAGATCAAGCCCGCGAACGAGGGTGGCGTGATCGCTGCCGGCAATGCGAGCCAGTTCTCGGACGGGGCCTCGGCGTGCGTGGTCATGAGCGACCGGCTCGCGGCGCAGAAGGGGCTGAAGCCGCTCGGCGTCTACCGCGGCTTTGCGGTCGCCGGCTGCGAGCCCGACGAGATGGGCATCGGACCGGTGTTCGCCGTGCCGAAGCTGCTGAAGCAGACCGGCAAGCGCGTGGAAGACATCGGGCTGTGGGAGCTGAACGAGGCGTTCGCGGTGCAGGTGATCTACTGCCGCGACAAGCTCGGGATCCCGAACGATCTCCTCAACGTGAACGGCGGCGCGATCGCCGTCGGCCACCCCTACGGCATGAGCGGCGCGCGGCTCACCGGCCACGCCCTGATCGAGGGCAAGCGCCGCGGCGTGAAGCGCGTCGTCGTCACCATGTGCATCGGCGGCGGCATGGGCGCGGCGGGGTTGTTCGAGGTCGTCTGAGGGGCATCGCGGGCGCTGGGCCCCTCAGCCGCACGGGTCTTCGGCGATAAGGCATTGATTTCACTGGATTGGGATTAATCCCACCAAACTGCGTCCAATAAACGTGGTTGTCTTCCCACTCCGCCCGTGCCGAGAATGAGGGCGGAGGAGGGCTCCCAATGGAAGAGCTCCTGGGGCGCGCCACGACCCTGCTCGACAGCATCGCCGCGTTCTGCCGGCAGCGCGGCATGGCCGAGTCGACGTTCGGCCGGCGCGCGGTGAACGACGGCAAGTTCGTCGCGCGCCTGCGCGACGGCGCGCGCGTCACGCCGGAGACGCTCGAGCGCGTCTTCAACTTCATGGCGAAGCAGGGCGTCGCGCCGCCGCGCGAGGCCACTGCGGAGCTCGTGCACCTCCTGCGCGCGAGCCCGGGCACGCCGAAGTCCCCGGCGGCAGACGCGGCGCCCGGCGTCCGCGACTTCCGGTTCTTCGACAACCGCCAGAAGTACCTCCTCTTCGTCAACACCTGCAGCGAGAAGGAGGTCGTCGCCAAACGCGTCGGCCTGGAGCTCGCGCACATCCACCCGAAGCCGCCCGCGATCCGGGTGTTCGACGCCGGGATGGGCGACGGCACGGTGCTCACGCGGGTGATGCGCGAGCTGCACCGCCGCTTCCCGACGATCCCGTCCTACATCGTCGGCAAGGAGATCAGCCTCGAGGACGTGCGGCTCTCGCTCGCCAAGATGGCGGACCGGCTGTTCGAGCACCCGGCGACGGTGCTGGTCGTCACCAACATGTACTACACCGAGGCGCCGTGGCTCTCGCCGAAGGCGCTCGCCGCGGCGACCTCGATGGTCTGGCACGAAGTCCCGCTTGCCGGCGCCACCGCGCACGAGTTCGGCGAGCAGATCGCCGGCCTCGAGCGGTTCCTGGCCACGCACTGGCAGGCGCGGCAGAACCCGCGCAGCGGCAACCCGATGTACGAGCGTCCGGTCGCGCTGGTGCTCTACCGCGACGACTACCGCTTCCTGCTCGACGAAGTCGTCCCGCGGCAGGGCGCCGCACGCGCGGACTACGATCTGGTGATCGCCTCGCAGCCCTACCGCGCCCGCGCGCCGCTCGAGTTCAAGGCGCAGAGGGTGATCGCGCCGCTCGTCCGCTCGCTGCGGCGCGGCGGCCGCGTGCTGGGCATCCACTCCCACGGCCGCGATCCGGGCCTCGAGATCATCGAGCGCGTGTGGCCCGGCGAGAACCCGTTCACCACCAGCCGCCACGACCTGCTGCGCGCGGTGCGAGCCGATCTCGGGAAAGAGGCGAAGCGGTTCAACTTCAACGCCTATTCGGACGCGCGCGCGGTGTTCCGCTACGACATGCACACGCTCCCCACCGAGATCTCCTCGAGCATCGGCACCTCGACGCTGTTCGCGGCGTGGAACGCGGCGGTCTACGTCGCGCAGATCGAGGAGGAGCGGCTCACGCAGGCGCTCGGCGAGCGGCGCTATCTGGACGCCACCCGCGAGGTGCTGCAGAAGCACGGCGGCCTCTGGTTCCTGGACGAGTCGTATGTCGTCTCCAGAAAACGGGACTGAACGCCGCCGCGGCGAGCTCGACGCCGCCCGCGCCACTTCGGCCCGGATCGCGGAGCTGGCGTCGAACGGCTCGATCGAGCTCGCGCTGCGGGACTGCGACCGGGTCGCCGAGGCAGCCGCGCTGCTCCCCACGGGCGCCAGAGTGTATGTCACGGCGCTCCCGAAGCATTCCATCACCGCGACGCTGGAAGTCCTGCGTGCGATCCGCGCCGCCGGGCTCGATCCGGTCCCGCACGTGGCCGCGCGGCGCATCGCGTCGCGCGCGGAGCTCGCCGGATTTCTCGCGCAGGCCGTGCCGGAGCACGGCGTGCGGCGGGTGCTGCTGATCGGCGGCGACGAGCCCCAGCCGCGTGGGCCGTATCCGGACGCGCTGACGCTGCTCCGCGACGGACTGCTCGCCGAAGCCGGCATCCGCGAGGTCGGGATCGCGGGCTACCCCGAAGGCCATCCGCGGATCCCGCCGCCGGTGCTGAACGCCGCGCGCGACGCAAAGCTCGCCGAGATCGCGGCCCAGGGCCTCGGCGCCTACGTGGTCACCCAGTTCTCGTTCGTGCCGGCGCGCGTCGTCGAGTACTGCGCCGCGCTCGCGCGGACCGCGCCGGCGGTGTCGGTCTACGTGGGCATCGCGGGGCCGACCGATCCCGCCGCGCTGCTTCGCTACGCGCAGCGCTGCGGCGTCAGCGCGTCGCTGCGCGCGCTGCGCAACCTCGGTGTGGGCGTGGTCCGGATCGTGAGCCATACCGACCCGCGGGAGCAGCTGCTGGCCCTCGCGCACTACTGCGAAGGCCACGACGGCTGCAACGTCGTCGGCACCCACTTCTTCAGCTTCGGCGGCTTCCTTCCGACCGCGCGCTGGATAAACACCACAATCGCGGAAGCCACGACCCTCGCCGGCGCTCAGACGACGGCGTAGACGTCCAGGATCACGCACTCCCGCGTCCGCATTCCCGAGCAGACCGCTACCGTCCGGTTGAGCCAGGCGTGCTGCGGCGCCGCGGTCTCGAACACCGGCGTCGCCCGGAAGTAGTAGCGTGCCGGGTCGACCTCCTCTCCGCTCATCACGCGCGCCAGGACCTCCGCCGGCCCATGGCGATAGCCGAAGTTGCGCACATAGACGAGCGCACCGTCGGCGGTCTCGATCGTGTACCGCGCCTCGAGCACGGCGGTGCCGTCATCGCGTACGATCTGCCAGTCCGCGCCGCCCGGCAGGATCCGGCCGGCGAGCCGCTGGCCCGAGATCTCGCCGCCGGTGATGTCGACGATGCGCCGCTCGCCGGCGGGCGTGCGGCCGAGGAGGCGAGGCGCGGCCACGGCGACCTCGGCCCGGAAGATCGGCTCGAGGGCGGGTGGCGGCGGCGCGTACTTCATCGGAGGTCTCCGCGTCATGAGCGTGAAAAAGCTGTTGGATCTTACCGGCAAAGTCGCGCTGATCACCGGCGGCTCGCGCGGGCTCGGCCTGCAGATCGCGTCCGGGCTCGGCGAGATGGGCGCGCGCGTCGCGCTCACCGCGCGGAAGAGCGACGAGCTCGGCGAGGCGCAGGCCCAGCTCGCGCGCGAGCGGGTGGAGGCGCTGCCGGTCGTCTGCGATCTCTCGAAGCCGGAGGCGATCGGTCCGATGGTCGAGGCGGTGCTGAAGCACTACGGGCACATCGACGTCCTCGTCAACAACGCCGGCGCGACCTGGGGCGCGCCCGCCGAGGAGCACCCGCTGGAGGCGTGGCAGAAGATCGTCAACCTCAACCTCACCGGGACGTTCCTCGTCTCCCAGGCCGTCGGCCAACGGTCGATGATCCCGCGCCGCTACGGGCGGATCATCAACGTGGCGTCGATTGCCGGTCTCCGCGGCAACCTGCCCGACCGGATTCGCACCATCGGCTACAACACGACCAAGGGCGGCCTGGTGAACTTCACGCGCGCGCTCGCCGGCGAGTGGGGCCAGTACAACATCACCGTGAACGCGATCGCGCCGGGCTTCTTCCCGTCGAAGATGAGCCAGGGCGTGCTCGAGAAGATCAGCGAGAGCGTGATCGCCACGACGCCGCTCAGGCGCCTGGGCGGCGACGAGGATCTGAAGGGTCTCGCCTGCCTGCTCGCCTCCGACGCTTCGCAGCACCTGACCGGGCAAATCATCGCCGTCGACGGCGGGGCGACCGCCGTTTAGACTGACAGACTCGTGATCGGAGAACCGCACGCATGAGAGGCGACGAGCTCGAGCTCGTCACCCACCTGCTCGTCGCGACGCTTGCCGGCGGGCTGATCGGGCTCGAGCGGAGCTACCACGGCCGCCCGGCGGGATTCCGCACGCACACGCTCGTCTGCGTGGCCTCCAGCCTGCTCATGCTCGTCACCATCTATTCGGGCCGGTGGTTTCCGGCCGGAACGCTCGAGAAGGTGCAGATCGATCCGACACGCATGGCGCAGGGAATCATGACCGGCATCGGCTTCCTCGGCGCCGGCGTGATTCTCCGCGAGGGTTTCTCGGTGCGCGGGCTGACCACCGCCGCCTCCATCTGGGTCACCGCGGCGATCGGGATCCTCGCCGGCATCGGGTTCTACTTCCCGGTCGCGGTCGCCACGGCGCTCGTGGTGGGCGTGCTGACGGTCTTCCGGTGGATCGAGGCGTGGATGCCCTCGCAGTTCTACGCCCATTTCCAGGTGCGCTTCCCGCGCGACATGGTGATGCCGGAGCCGGAGCTGCGCGCGCTGCTCTCGAGGCTCGACTTCTCGATCGCCAACCTGAGCTACCGGCTCGAGGAGAGCGGGCGCTACTTCGAGTACCGCATGGTGATCCGGGCGAAGCACGAGGCGCAGGCACCCAAGCTCGCCCGGGCGCTCGAGGAGACCCACTCCGTCGTCGAGTACCGCATCGCACCGACGGGCGACTGACGGCCGCGCCCCGCGACCTACGCAGTTGTACGTATTTCCCGCCGCCAGGCACCGGCGGACCATGCCCCGCATCAGGCTTACGGAGGGTCCAATGTCGCGGATCTACCATGAAGGTCAGCGCGCGTTGCAGGACACCTTCGACACCCGGCGGCTCGCCGACCGGATCGAGCAGGTGATCCTGCGCGACCGGCTCACCGCCGACGATCGCGCCTTCGTCGAGCGGCTCGACCTCTTCTTCCTCGCCACCGCCGACGAGGCGGGCCGCCCCAACTGCTCCTACAAGGGCGGGGACCCGGGGTTCGTCCGTGCGCCGGACGAGCGCACCGTCGCCTTCCCGAGCTACGACGGCAACGGGATGTACGTCTCGACCGGCAACGTCGTGCGGAACCCGCACGTGGGGCTGCTGTTCATCGACTTCGAGCGCCCGCGACGGTTGCGGGTCAACGGCGTCGCGCAGGTGCGTCAGGACGACGAGTTGCTCGCGGCGTTCCCGGGAGCCCAGTTCGTGGTGCGCGTGCAGGTGCGCGAGGTCTTCGACAATTGCCCGCGCTACATCCACAAGTACCGCCTCGAGGAGCGCTCCGCGTTCGTTCCCCGGGCCGGCCAGCAGGCGCCGGTCCCGAACTGGAAGCGAAGCGCTTGGGCGTGCGACGTGCTGCCGGCGGGCGACCCCGCTGGAGCGCGCAAGGAGTAAGGCGGGCTCGACCGACTCATCCGCCGGCACGGATCGTGCGTGCCGGAGATCGGTGGCGCCGGACTTGAAGACGCGGCGCCGGGGATGCGATCATCCGGCCCATGAACGCGCCGCTGTCAAAGCTCCGGATCCCCTTCGTCGAGCACCTCGGCATCAAGCTCACCGAGCAGTCGAAGGAGCGCGCCGCGATCCTGCTCGACAAGCGCCCGGAGCTGCTCAACAGCTGGGGCGCGGCGCACGGCGGCGTGCTGATGACGATGCTCGACTACGTGATGAGCGCCGCGGTGCGCGGCCGCTACGGGATCGACGGCGGCGTCCTGACCGTCGACATGTCGGTCGGCTTCATGAATGCCGGGTACTCGGACAAGATCCTCGCCGAGGCCCGCGTGCTCCACGCCGGTCAGTCGACCGCGTTCTGCGAGTCCGAGGCGCGGGACGCCGCCGGAAAGCTGCTCGCCAAGGCGATCGGCACCTTCAAGCTGCTCGGCGAAAAGAAGTAACCCTTGCCGGGCGTTTCGCGCCCGTTGAGCGGCGCGTTAGCGTCCGCTCCAACGGGCGCAGTTAGAGCGTCGCCTCGGGTGAGGCTCTAACCGATCTTCGGCACGAGCGGGAGCTCCTTGCCGCCGAGGTACATGCGGTTCCAGGTCGGCGTGATCACGATCTCGTTCAGGCAGACGTGCGGCGGCTGCTCGGCGACGAACCGGATCGTGCGCCCGAGGTCGTCGGGCTTGAGCATCCGGTCGATGTCTTCCTGGGCGGGCGGCACCGGCCGCGCCCTGAGAATCGGCGTCGCGACCTCGCCCGGGTAGATGACGCAGCCCCGGATGCCGTGCATCCCCTCCTCGATGTTGAGGTGGTGGGTGATCGTGGCCAGCGCGTGCTTGCTCGCGCCGTAGGCCGCCCCGCCGAGATAGCCGACCCAGCGGCCGAGCCACGAGGAAATGTTGATGACGAGCCCGTCCTGCTGCGCCCGCATCGCCGGCAGCAAGGCGGTGATGCAATAGAGCGCCCCGTTCAAGTTGATCCCGATCACCTTGTCCCAGTCCTCCGGGACGAGGTCCCTGTAGTAGCGCTTGGGCACGTTCACCCCGGCGCTGTTCACCAGGATGTCGCAGCGGCCGTGGCCGTCGAGGAGCGCCTTCGCCGCGTGCGCGACCTGATGCCGGTCGGCGACGTCGAGCGGGAGCTTGTGGACCTCACCGCCCGCCGCGGTGACGAGCTTGCGCGTGTCCTCGAGCGCCTCGGCGCGACGCCCCGAGATCACTACGGTGGCGCCCGCTTTCGCGAGCTCCACCGCGCCCGCCTGGCCGATGCCGCTGCCGGCGCCGGTCAGCCACGCGATCTTGCCGCTCAGCGTTCCCATGCTCCTCCTCCGATCCAGGGCCATTCAATCGTAGCACGCAGTCGCGGCGCGGCCGGCGCCACCGCCGATTTCGAATGCCGGGGAGATCGCTTGGTTCAGTGCAAATATGGTACAAAAGCACTTGTTTCCCCCTGTACTCGATGTCCCGGCACGAATGTCTGGAGTTGCAAAATGACAACCGCCATCGCCCCATCCAAGACACCTTCCGGAATTGACGTCGATCACCTGCTCCGCATGTATCGGCGGATGCTCATGATCCGTTTGTTCGAGGAGAAGGTGAACGAGCTCTATACCCGCGCCCTGATGCCCGGTCTGGCCCACCTCTACATCGGTGAAGAAGCGGTGGCCGTTGGCGTCTGCGAGGCGCTCAAGCCCGACGATTTCATCACCAGCACTCATCGCGGCCACGGGCATTGCCTCGCCAAAGGGGCCGAACTGAGCCGCATGTTCGCCGAGCTGCTCGGCAAGGAAGCGGGCTATTGCAAAGGCAAGGGCGGGTCGATGCACATTGCCGATCCGGATACCGGCAACCTCGGCGCGAACGCCATCGTGGGCGGCAGCGCGGGAATTGCCACCGGTGCGGCGCTTTCGGCCAAGCGCCTGAAGACGGACCAGGTCGCGGTCTGCTTCTTCGGTGACGGCGCAATGGGACAGGGACTGCTCTACGAAGTCATGAACATGGCGGCGCTCTGGAAGCTTCCGGTGATCTACGTCTGCGAGAACAACCTCTACAACGAGTACACGCACAACTCGGAGACGCTCGCCGGCGACATCCTGACACGAGCTGCCGGTTTCGGTGTTCAGGGCCAGAGCGTCGATGGGCAGGACGTCCGCAAGGTCTACGCAACGGCCAAGGAAATCGTCGATCGCGTCCGTCGGGGGGCGGGTCCGGCCTTCCTCGTTTGCAATACCTACCGCTTCATGGGACACCATGTCGGCGATGTGAACCGCGAGTACTACCGTTCCAAACAGGAAGAGCAGATGTGGAAGACCGAACGCGACCCGCTCAAGCTGATGGCGGATTGGTTGACCAAGGAGCAGCTCGCCGATCGCGCTCGACTGGATCGGATGCAGGCCGAGGTAACGTCGGAAATCGAAAAGGCGGTCGAGTTTGCGGTATCGGCGCCGTATCCGAGCGTGGACAAAGTGGATCAAGACGTCTATGCCCCAAACCCGTGAATTGACCTTGGGAGAAGCGGTCCGCGAAGCGCTTGCGGAAGAGATGCGGCGTGATCCGCGCGTTTTCATTTGCGGTGAGGACATTGCCGAAGCGGGAACGGTGTACAAGGTGCTCAGCGGCCTGGTCGAGGAATTCGGCACCGAGCGCGTGCTCGATACGCCGATCTCGGAAGCGGGTTTCACCGGAATGGCCGTTGGCGCAGCGATGACCGGAATGCGGCCGGTGGTCGACATCATGTTCGGCGATTTCTCCACCCTGGTGATGGATCAGATGGTCAATCAGGCCGCCAAGATTCACTACATGTCGGGCGGGAAGTGGAAAGTCCCGATGGTCATGCGCGCCACGCTGGGTGCGACTCGCCGCTCGGCCGCGCAGCACTCGCAGTCGCTGCACGCGTGGTTCTGCCACATCCCGGGATTGAAAGTCGTGCTTCCCTCGACGCCCTACGACGCCAAGGGGCTCATGAAGACGGCGATCCGGGACGACAACCCGGTCGTCTTCTTCGAGGACAAGATGATGTACAGGATGAAGGGGCCGGTGCCGCCGGACGATTACACGATCCCGTTCGGCGTGGCGGACATCAAGCGCGCCGGCACCGACATCACGATCGTCGCAACGAGCAGCATGGTTCAGGTGGCGCTTGGCGCAGCGAAGCTGCTCGAGCAGGCCGGCATCAGCGCGGAGGTCATCGATCCGCGCACCGTCTGGCCGCTCGACGAGCAGACGCTCGTCGAATCGGTGAAGAAGACGTCGCGCGCCATTGTCGTCGACGAAGGCTATGGACGTTACGGCGTGACTGCGGAGATCGCATCGGTCATTGCGGAAGGCGCATTCTTCAACCTGGAGGCGCCGGTAAAGCGGATGGGGGCGATGCACGTTCCCATTCCATTCTCTCCGCCCCTGGAAGACGCCACCGTTCCCACCGAGCAAACGGTGTTCGAGGCGGCACGGGCGCTCTGCGGCTAGAACCCCACGGTTATTCAGTCGATCATCATGGCCGCTAGTGTTGTCATGCCGGCGCTGGAAATGGCGCAGGAGACCGGAAAGATCCTCGCGTGGCTGAAAAAGGAAGGCGACGCCATCAGCAAGGGCGAGCCGCTCCTCGAGGTGGAAACCGACAAGGCCATCGTCGAGATCGAGGCGACCGCTGATGGGGTGCTCGCGGGCGTCAAGTCGCACGAAGGCGACGTCGTTCCAGTCGGCGTGACGATCGCGTGGATCCTCGCTCCCGGAGAGCAGCCGCCTGCCGAATCCCCCACTGCCGCGCCATCCGCACGCAAGATCACCGAGCAGCCGCAACCCGCAGCGGCAAGTCCAACTCCGGCGCCTGCGGAAACGGCCGCCCCCGCCGAAGGCGGTGCCAGAATTTCACCCAAGGCCCGACGCCTGGCCAAAGAGCGCGGCGTGGACATCAACCGCATCCGCGGAACGGGTGCGGATGGAACCATTACCAGCGAAGACGTTCTGGCGGCAGCGGAAGCGCCTCCGGTCGCAGCCGCTCCGGCCCAGGCGTCCGCGGCTCTCAGCGCCATCGCCCGGTTAATGGCCGAGCGAACCACCCAGAGCTGGACGCAGGTACCGCACTTCTTTCTGGTGCGTGAAATCGACGCCGGAGCTCTCGTGCAGACTCGGGAGCAACTGGGACCCGCGATCGAGCGCGACCGCGGGGTGAAGGTCACTCACACGGATCTTCTCGTCGCGCTCACGGCACGAGTGCTGAAAAAACATCCCAAGCTGAACGCGAGCTGGGCCGGCAATGCAATCCAGCTGAATCCGCAGGTGAACATGAGCGTGGCCATGGCGGTTACCGACGGCGTCGTCGGGGCCGTGATTCCCAACGCCGACCTCGCGGCGCTGGCCGACATCGCGCTGCAGCGACGGGATCTGACCGAGCGCGCCAGAAGCGGGCGCCTGAGGCCCGCGGATCTGGCCGCCGGAACCTTCACCATCACCAACCTGGGCATGTACAGCGTCGACGCTTTCAACGCCATCATCGCACCCCCGCAGGCCGCCAGCCTGGCCGTCGGGCGCATTGCCGATCGGGTGGTGGCGGTGAATGGTCAACCCGGCGTCCGTCCAATGATGACCCTTACGCTCTCGGGCGATCACCGAGTCGTCGATGGCGCTCAAGCCGCCGTTTTTCTCAATGATCTGGCCGAAGCGATCCGCGTCCCGGGGGAATGGCTCGGTTGACTAGCGCCGCGCGTACTGGACGGAGCCGAACATCACCTCGCGCTGCTCGGGGGTGAGCGGCCCGGTGCGGCGCCGGTCCGCGAGCACCTGCAGCCCGCGCTTGACCGCCGGGCGTTCGTTGAGCTTGTCGAACCAGCGCCTGACGTTCGGGTAGTCGTCCATGTTCACGCCCTGCCGCTCGTAGGAGCGCAGCCACGGCATGACCGCCATATCGGCGATCGTGTACTCGCGGCATCCGACGTACGGACTCTCGCCGAGGCGCCGGTCGAGCACGCCATAGAGCCGGTTCGCCTCGTTCCGGTAGCGGTCGATCGCGTACGTGATCTTCTCGACCGAATAGCCGAGGAAGTGGTGCGCCTGGCCGAGCATCGGGCCGATGTGCCCCATCTGGAACATGATCCACTGCATCACCGCCCAGCGATCGCGGATGTCGGCGGGCAGGAACTTGCCGGTCTTGGACGCAAGGTAGAAGAGGATCGCGCCGGATTCGGCGAGCGCCATCGGCTTGCCGCCCGGCCCGTCGCGATCGACGATCGCCGGCATCTTGTTGTTCGGGCTGATCTTGAGGAACTCGGGCTTGAACTGGTCGCCGGCCTGGATGTCGATGGGGTGCACGGTGTACGGGAGCCCGGTCTCCTCGAGCATGATGTGGATCTTGTGCCCGTTGGGCGTGGGCCAGGTATAGAGGTCGATCATTTCTTCTCCTAACGACGGGCGGCCACAGCCGATCCGTGGTCGTCCCTAAACGAGCTTCACGAGCTGCTTGCCGAGGTTCTCGCCGCGCAGCATGCCGATGAACGCCCGCGGCGCGTTCTCGAGCCCCTGCGCGACCGTCTCCCGGTACTTGATCCTTCCCTCGCCGACCCACCGCCCGAGCTCCTCGAGCGCGCGGGGCCAGAGCTCCATGCGGTCGCTCACGATGAAGCCCTGCATCCGGATGCGGTTGACGAGCACCGAACGGAGGTTCCTGACGCCGTAGGGCTCGGTCGCGTTGTACTGCGAGACGAGCCCGCAGATCGTGATGCGCGAGGCCGGGTTCATCAGCGGCAGGACGGCGTCCAGCACCTCGCCTCCCACGTTCTCGAAGTGCACGTCGATGCCCTTCGGCGCCGCGGTCTGCAGGTCGTCGCGGAGCCGGCCCGCCTTGTAGTCGACGCAGGCATCGAACCCGAGCTCGCCCACGACGTAGTCGCACTTGGCCTTGCCGCCCGCGATGCCGACCGCGCGGCAACCCTTGAGCTTCGCGAGCTGTCCGACCACGCTGCCGACCGCGCCCGAAGCGGCGGACACGGCGACGGTCTCGCCCGGCTGCGGCTGGGCGATATCGAGCAGGCCCATCCACGCGGTGACGCCGGGCATGCCGAGCACGCCGAGCGCGTAGGAGGGCGGCGCCTTCGAGCGCTCGACCTTGCGCACGCCCGCGCCGTCGGAGACGGCGTACTCCTGCCAGCCGAACGCGCCGGTGACGAGATCGCCCCTGGCGAAGCGCGGATGCCGCGACTCGACCACCTCGCCGACCGTGCCGCCGGTCATCACCTCGCCGAGCTCGACGTACCTCGCGTACGACTTCTTCGCGTCCATGCGGCCGCGCATGTACGGGTCGAGCGAGAGCCAGTGATTGCGGACCAGGAACTGGCCGTCGCCGGGCTTCGGGATCGCAGCTGCGCTGAGCTTGAAGTTCGCTTCGGTGACCCAGCCCTCAGGCCGGCTGACGAGCAGGATCTGGCGATTGGCGGGCACTGGCACGTCTCGGACTGACCGGCGCGCAGTGTAGCAGGGGCGAGGAAGCGGGCGCGGTGGGAGGCGCCCGCACAAAGCGCACGCGCCGGTCGCGGACTCCGCGAACCGGCGCGTGCGTAGAGCTCGATGGCGGCGGCCCGTTCAGGCCGCCGCGGGTGGGCTTACTTCTTACCCTTCTTGGTCGCCGCAACGCTCGACGACGGGACGACGAGGCGCTGATTCTCGGCGACGCTGCGGACCTGGTAAAGCCCGTCGGGGCGGAAGAGCCAGGTCTCGACGAAGCTCACGGTGTCACGGTTGCCGAGCAGCTCGGGCGAGGGCGCGGGCAGCGGGCCCGCGCGATGAACGCTCCGGATCGCGATCTGCTCCACGTCCTTGTGCCCGTTGGAACGCATCACCGCCACGTGGACCGGCTTGCCGTCGCGATCGATGCTGATGTTGAGCACGACCACCGATTTCAGGATCGGCGGCAGCGAGTCGGCGCGCTCGCGCGAGTTCTTCGCGTGGATGTGCTGCGCCACGTGCTTCTTGTACACGTCCATCGTGGCCGCGTTCGACGCCGGTCCGCGCACGACCGGCGCCGGTGCGGCGGTGGGCGGCGCGACGGCCTGCACCGGCGGCGCCGCGGGTTGCGGTACGGCCGGCGGGGGCGACTCGACCGTCGCGCAGCCGGCGACGGCGGCGATCGCGCAGAGCGCGAGGTACTGCGGAATTCGGTTGCGACGCATGGCGATGATCCCTCCCAGGGTTCCAATCGAACCAGGGCAGGCTAGCATCGGCGGCGCGCGCCGGGCGCCATGTCGTCGTCATGATCGTGACCGAGTGCTTGCCGCCGCGCGCGGCGATCGTCGGACGGTCGTCACGAGCGTGACCGACTTCGCAGTGTCCGGTCGTCGTCATGAAGCCGACGGCGCCGTCAGCCGGCCGACAGCTCAACCGGTGGCGAAGCGCTCGGTGTGGAAGCTCGAGTCGCCGAGCCAGAAGTCGATCATCGTCAGCCGCTTCGCGAGATGCGCCGCCGGCAGCTCGTTGGTGACGCCCATGCCGCCGTGCAGCTGGATCGCCTCCTTCGCGACCGCGCGCCCCGCGCGACCGACGAGCGATTTCGCGGCCGAGACCGCGCGCCGACGCTCCGCGGCATCGTCGGACTGCGCCTTCACGGCGGCGAGGCAGGCCATCGACTTCGACTGCTCGGCGTGGATCAGCATGTCGACCGCGCGATGCTGCAGCGCCTGGAAGCGTCCGATCGGCTGGCCGAACTGCTGGCGGGTCTTCAGATACTCGAGCGTCGCCGCATTGAGCGCCTCGATCACTCCGACCGCCTCGGCGCAGAGCGCCGCCGTGAAG
>Ga0209342_10003485_pt1 | contig 16572 bp, 16 predicted proteins | sample RifCSP16_2_FD_184023 | JGI IMG/M metagenome (GOLD analysis project Ga0209342, IMG submission 184023) | Soil microbial communities from Rifle, Colorado - Rifle CSP2_sed 16_2 (SPAdes) (version 2) | ecosystem: Environmental > Terrestrial > Deep subsurface > Rock core/Sediment | place: Rifle... | reverse complement strand
TGGCCGCGGAGCCGGGTGCGACAGTGGCCATCGTCGGACCCACCGGCGCGGGCAAGACGACGCTGGTCAACCTCTTGATGCGCTTCTACGAGATCGACGCGGGGCGGATCACGATAGACGGCATCGACACGCGCTCTGTGCGGCGCGAGGACGTGCGGCGCGAGTTCGGCATGGTCCTCCAGGACACGTGGCTGTTTCACGGCACGATCCGCGACAACATCGCCTATGGCCGCGAGGAGGCGACGGAGGACGAGATCATCAAGGCCGCCGACGAGGCCCACGCCGACCACTTCGTGCGCACGCTGCCAGACGGCTACGACACGCTCGTCGACGACGATGCGACCAACCTCAGCCAGGGCGAGAAGCAGCTCCTGACCATCGCCCGCGCGTTCCTGGCAGACCCGCGCATCCTCATCCTCGACGAGGCCACGAGCTCCGTCGACACGCGCACGGAGGTGCTCATCCAGCGGGCCATGGCCAAGCTGATGGCCGGGCGCACGACGTTCGTCATCGCCCATCGCCTCTCGACCATCCGCGATGCCGACCTGATCGTGGTCATCGATCACGGCAAGATCGTCGAGACGGGCACGCACCAGGAGCTGCTCGACGCGAATGGCTTCTATCACGAGCTGTACCAGAGCCAGTTCGTCGAGGCGCTCGCAGAGGCCGCGTAGTTCAGGCCGTCTGGCCCTGCCAAGAGAAGGTCAACCCAGCGACCATACCGGGCTCCGGGCCCCACCCCGGCCGGTGCACTAGGAGTCGTCCCATGGTCGATCTTTCAACGACCTTCACCGGACTGCGCTTCCCGAACCCGTTCATGCTCGCGTCGGCTCCGCCGACGGAATCGGAGAGCAACATCATGCGGGCGTACGAGGCCGGCTGGGGTGGTGTCGTAACCAAGACGATCGGCCTCCACCAGGTCCACAACGTCCGCGGGCCGAAGACCAAGTTCCTGCGGGTCGACAACGACGGCCCGCGGATATCCATGGCCAAACGCCCACACGCAACCCTCGTCGCCTCGTGGAACTGGGAGCTCATCAGCGATAAGCCGCTCGACTGGTGGCTGCCGCGCCTGCGCCAGATCAAGCGCGCGTGGCCGGAGCGGATCCTGGTCGCCTCGATCATGGCCGGCTCCGGCAACGACCGCGAGCTCAACGCCTGGCAAACGCTGACACAGGGCGTCCAGGACGCGGGCGTCGATGCGGTCGAGCTGAACTTCTCGTGCCCGCACATGGATCGCGTCGACATGGGCTCCAACATCGGCAAGGACCCGGTCCTGTGCTCGACAACGACGCAGGCCGTCAAGGCGGTGGCCAAAGTCCCGGTCTGGGTGAAGCTGACCCCAGCCGGGGCGGACATCGTCGAGGAGGCCGGCGCGACCTTCCGAGGCGGGGCGGATGCCATCTCGTCCTCAAACACCTGGCCGGCGATCCCGCTCATCGACCCCGAGACCCTCGAGTTCGAGATCAACGTCGACGGCTTCGTTTCGGCCGGAGGAATGGGCGGGCCGGCGATCCTGCCGCTGTCGCTGGCCAAGATGGCCCAGATGACCCAGGCCTTCCCCGACCGCGAGTTCTCTGGCGTCGGCGGGATCTCGACCTTCGACCAAGCCCTGGCGTACTTCATGCTCGGCTGCGGGACTGTCCAGGTCGCGACGGCAGCCATGCTCGACCACGCCATAGGGCCGAACATCATCCGCGGTCTCACGCTCGCGATGACTGAGTTCCTCGAGCGGCACGCCGACAAGGGCTGGACCACGCTCGACGACTTCCGCGGCCTGCGCCGGGGGCGGGTCGTCTCGCAGGCGCAGATCGCCCGGCCCGACTCGGTCGACTACCGCGATGGCCACAAGGATGCAGAGGGATACGCGACGCAGGAGGAGGCCGAGCCGGTCAGTCGCTAGGCGGATCGCCTATCGGGAGCTCCATCGCCAGCGCGCCGAAAGCCCGGCCGGATTCGGCATCGGGGCCTTCCGCCAGCACGTGGAAGCCGATGCGCTCGTAGAACCGCAGCGCACCGTCGTTCGCGCCGAATACCCACAGCACCATGCGCTGCCCGCCCCAGCCGCGCGCCCACCGCGCCACCGCCCCGATCAACGCGGCGCCCACGCCAGCACGACGCGCCGCGGGTGCCACCCACATCGAGAAGACGAGGCAATCCTGGGGCGGCCGGCGGCGCGCCTGGACCAGGCCAAGGACATCGGCCACGCCGTCGTCCATCCGCGCAACGAACCACGCACGGCGATCGCCACGCGCCGAAGCTCGCGCCGCGCTGCGCCACTCGCTCTCCGGCTCGGCGGCTGCGTTCTCGTAGCGCTGACCGAACGCCTCTGGAGCGTCCAGCAGGCTGGCCAGGCGAAGCTCGCGCAGGAGCGGCCATTCATCGGCCCTGATTCGGCTCGTCTTCACGCGGCGCAGCGTAGTTGATCGCGCCTCGAAGCCTGTTCGTGACGTTAGGCTCTTGGCCGCCCAAACGCGTGTCGCTGTATCGTGAAGGACGATGGCCCGCCTGCCCGCCCGTGTAGCTCGCCTGCTGTCTGCCGTTGCGCTGCTGGGCGCTCTCATGGTTGGCGCGCCGACCGCTCTGGCGCAGGACATCCCGCGTCTTACCGAGGCGGTCACCGACCAGACGGGGGTCCTCAGCGCCGACCGACCACAGATCGACGTCGCCCTGCAACGGCTGTTCGATCGAACCGGGGTGCAGCTGTATGTGCTCTTCGTCCACACGACGGAGGGCATGGACATCGTCGATTACGCCTACGAGGTGGGCCAGCAGAGCCTGACTGCGCGCGACGCGCTGCTGGTGGTGGCGACCGACGATCGGACCGACATAATCAGTGTCGGCAGCGAGCTGGCGCAGTTCGTCTCACAGACGAGCATCGACCGTGTGCGCTCGGACGTGCTCGAGCCCGGCCTGACGAGCGGCGACTTCGGTGGCCCGGTGGTCGACACAGCAGATGCGCTGGGCGACGTCTTCCCGCAGGTCGCCCCAACCGGTGTGCCGGTGACGCAACCGCCCGTAACGGCGCCACCGGTGACGACGCCACCCGTGCCGACGGTGCCGCCTGGCCCATCGGAGGGGAGCGGCGGCGCCGGCAACTTCCTGCTCCTGCTCCTCGCGGGCCTGCTGATCGCGGGCGGCGCGGCCATCCTGATCGGCCGCGTCGTGCGCCTGCGCACTGAGCGGCGAGCGCTGTTCGAGGAGGCCAAGACGCAGGAGCAGCTCGGCCGCCAGGCCAACGCGCTGCTGCTCGAGACGGACGACGCGCTGCGCGACGCGGACCAGGAGCTCGGCTTCGCGGAGGCCGAGTTCGGCGCTCCGGAAGTGAAGGCGCTGAAGGACGCGCTGGCCACGGCGCGCGACGAGCTCAACGCCGCCTTCCTGATCGGCCAGAAGCTGGACGACGCCGAGCCGGAGACGGCCGAGCAGCGCCGCCAGATGATCCAGGACGTCATCACCAGGGCGCAGCAGGCGCACGCCACGGCCGACCAGCAGACCGCCGCCCTGGCCCGACTGCGCGATATGGAGAAGAAGGCGCCTGAGGCGCTCGACCGGCTGGAGGGCCAGGCCAGGGTGGTCGAAATCAGCGTTGACAAGGCGCGCACCGACGATGGGCGCCTGGCCCGCTACGCCGATTCGAGCACGGCCGCGGTCGCGACGAACATCGAGTCGGCGCTGACCAAGATCGCCCATGCGCGCGACCTGCTGCGCGAAGGCCGCGAGCATCTCGCTTCAAACGCGCCTGCCAAGGCGGCCGTGGCGGCCAAGGGCGCCGAGGATGCCCTGACAGATGCCGCCACGCTGCTCGCGGCCGTGACCAACCTGGCCGACACTCTCGATCGGGCTGCGGCGGACCTCAAGGATCAGCTGGGTCACGCGTCGGACGATGTCGAGGCCGCGGCCGCCCAGATCGCCGCCGGGCCGTCAGTGCCGGAGCTCAGCGCGGCGCTCCACGACGCTCAGAACGCGCTCGCCGAGGCGCGCCGCCTCGCGGACGCGCCGCGGCCAGACGTGCTTGGGGCGGCGCGCCGCGCGACAGACGCCAACGCCATCGCCGACAAGCTGCTTGCCGGCGTGCGCGAGGCCCAGGACCAGCGCAAGCGCGCCGTCGCCAACGCCAACGGGGCCATCGCCACCGCCCGCGCCGACATCTCTCGCGCCAGCAACTACATCGACGGCTACCGCCGAACGCGGCCGATCGGTCGCGAGCCGCGCAATCGCCTGGCGGAGGCTCAGCGGCGGCTGGCGCTGGCCGAGGAGGTTCTGCCGACTGACGTCGACCAGGCGCTCGACCACGCCCGGACGGCAGACGGCCTGGCGAACCAGGCGTACACCCTCGCGGTCGCGGAGCAGCCGATCGGCCAGCAATTCGACGTCAGCCAAGCGCGCCCGGACGACTCGCTGGGCTCGCTCGTGCTGGGCGCTATCCTCGGTGGCATGTTCGCCAGTCGAGGAGGGGGCTTCGGGGGAGGCCGGCGTGGCGGCGGCTCATCTGGCTCGGCCAATCGGGGTGGCGGGTCCTCCGGGGGCCGGCGAGGAGGATTCGGCGGCGGTCGATCCAGCAGCGGTGGCTTTGGCATCGGCAACTTCGGTTCAGGCGGCTTCCACGGAGGATTCGGTGGTGGCTCGCACGGTGGTGGTGGCTTTGGTGGCGGTCGATCCAGTAGCGGCCGCTGGTAGAAGAAGGAGACTCACGTGGCAGAAAGCATCCTGGGGCGTATCGGTCAACTGATGCGTGCCAACGTCAACGCGCTGCTCGACTCGGCCGAGGATCCGGAGAAGATGCTCGACCAGCTGATCCGCGACTTCACCAACAACATCGCTGAGGCGGAGCAGTCGGTCGCCCAGACGGTGGGCAACCTGCGCCTGCTCGAGGACGACAACCGCGAGGCCCAGGCGGCGCATGCCGAGTGGGGTGGCAAGGCCGCTGCCGCATCGCGCAAGGCCGACGAGATGCGCGCGGCGGGCAACACCGCCGAGGCGGACCGCTTCGACGAGCTGGCCAAGATCGCCCTCCGCCGGCAGCTCAGCTTCGAGCAGCAGCTGGGCACCTTCAAGACCCAGATCGATCAGCAGACGTCGCTCACCAACCAACTGAAGGACGGCCTCAACAGGCTGCGCGCCAAGCGCGAGGAGCTGGTCCAGAAGCGCGACGAGCTGGTCGCGCGGGCAAAGATGGCGCAGGCCCAGATGCAGGTCCAGACCGCGGTCAAGAACGCGTCAGTCATGGACCCCACGAGCGAGCTGCACCGCTTCGAGGAGCGCATCCGGCGCCAGGAGGCGATGGCGCGCGGCATGGCCGAGGTATCTGCCTCGTCGCTCGAGGAGCAGTTCGCCGACCTGGAGGATGCGGAGGGCGAGACCGAGGTCGACGCCCGCCTGGCCGCGCTCAAGAAGCAGGGCTGAGCAGGCGCCCGAGGCGCCGCGTTTCCTCCGTTGGACGCGGCGCCGTCCAGGCGCAGGCCAAGTCAAGCGCTGAGAGGCTCTGTTCAGGCTGAAAAGCTCCCAGCTGCACGCTGGCTCGTTCCGCTGGGTGGATTAGGCCCGCTTACGACCTCATCGTGGACGCCGGCGCGTCCACGTGGGTGGGGCCGCTAGGGCTGCGGCTGGGTGCAGTTGGGGCAGCGCTTCGCGGCCAGCGGGATCGTCGACGCACACTCGGTGCAGGTCTTGGTCGTGGGCGAGGCAGGCTCGGCGCCCGCCTGGCGGCGCTTCTCAAGCGCATTGAGTGGCTTGATGACGAAGAAGAAGATCGCCGCCGCGATGAGGATGAACGAGATCAGAGCGTTCAAGAACTTGCCGTAAGCGATAACCGCGCCACCGGACGTGGTCAGCGTGAGGGTCGAAAAATCGGGCACGCCGATGAGTCCGAGCAGCGGCGTCAGTATGTCGCCCGTGAACGAGGTGATCACCGCGCCGAACGCCGCACCAATGACTACCGCGACGGCGAGCTCGATCACGTTGCCGCGCAACAGAAAGTCGCGGAACTCCTTGAACACCTCGTGCCTCCTCTGGCCCCCGCCCGCCGCGTCAATGGTGCGGCGTGTGCACTCTAGCGCCTGGTGCGTGCGGCGATGCGCTTCAGCGCGCCCTCCCAGCCGGCGTCGACCGGCACTCCGGGTGCGTCGATGTCGACGAACAGCGGCGCATGATCGGACGGCACGGGCACGCCCTTGCGCGCCTCACGGTCGATCTCCGCCGCAACGACGCGCCGCGCCACCGGCTGCGACAGCAGGAGATGGTCGATGCGCATGCCCAGGTTCTTGTGGAAGTTGCCCGCCCGGTAGTCCCACCACGTGAACCGGCCGGGCTCCGACCGGAGCGCTCGGTAGCCATCGGTCAGGCCCCACAACAGCAGGGCGGCAAACGCCGCGCGCTCGGCCGGGGAGACGTGCGTCCCGCCGTGGACCGCGTTCTCGTCCCAGACGTCGATGGGCGCCGGAGCGATGTTCATGTCGCCGCCGATGACCAGCGCGTCAGACGTCGACGCGGTCTCGCGCAGCCAGCGCAGCAGGCGCTCGTACCAGGCCAGCTTGCCGGTGTAGAAGGCCGATCCGACGACGCGGCCATTTGGCGCGTACAGGCTGGTGAAGCGGATACCACCGGCGACGGCGCTGACCATGCGCGCCTCATCGAACGGGTCGAAGTCCTCCTCCGCCAGGCTGGTCGTCGCGCCGGCGCCGCTGTCGCGCACCGGGCCATCGCCGAAGTTGGTCACGATCGACTCCGGCTCAACGGGCAGTCGGGAAGCGATGGCCACGCCGTTCCAGCGTCCCTCACCGTGATGGACGAGCTCGTAGCCACGCATCTTGAAGGGCAGGACCGGCGCGTCGTCGTCGGCCAGCTTGGTCTCCTGCATGAGAAGCACGTCTGGCGCCGCGCGGTCGAGCCAGTCAAGGACGCGCTCCATGCGCGCCTTGAGTGAGTTGACGTTCCAGGTTGCCACGCGCACTCGGCGGCCCCTCAGGCAGACCGTGCGAGCGCGAGCAGCTGCCGCTCGCCGCGCGACATGCCCGCGATCCGTGCCGCGTCGCGCGTGAAGTCGACTACCAGCCCCGCCACGATCCGGTCGCCCGGCCCGTACGTCAGGTAGCGCACCTTCCTGAGCTTCAGGTGGGCGCCGCGCAGCCGGCCGCGCGGATCGGCCATCAGCGTGCCCACCTGCCAGCCGACGTGGACGTGCTCCTGCTCGGGCCAGACCCAGGCGAAGTACGTTCCGTGGCGCGTGATCGGCAGGTCGTAGCCGATCAGCCGCCAACCCGGACGGAGTCGCTCCACGGCCGTTGGCACGGCTTCCAACACCAGGTCGCGCAGGCGCTGCGCGTGAGCGGCGATCGGCTGCGGGTAGAAGGCCAGGAACTTAGCGATCTCGTCCACTTGGGACCAAGCCTACGCGCCAGGTTGTGATGCCGTGAACGGGGGCGAGCCTACCTGCCGGTGCCCCCTACGGGGTTGGGTTGACGAGGTCGGCACATGCCGTGTAGGTGGCCATGTCATCGTTCGAATGGTGCAGGTTGATGGCCAGGTCGCCTGCCAGCAGCTCGCTCAGCGACGCCGGCACGACGGTGCTCGCCTTACCGTCAACGACGTTGCGCAGCGGGAACTTGGGCTGCGGCACGAGGTCGTCGCACGAACCCGGATGGATGTGTGAAGGCATGTCGGGGTGTCCAGCCGGATCGACATTGACATCGACCTGCGTCTGGTCCCCTAACGAGATGAGCGTTACCGAACCCGTCACGCCCGACTGGTTGAGCGTCTGGAGGTCGATCGTGACACGCGGCCCCGTTGCCGCGCAGCCGACGATGATCAACACCGTTGCCAGCGAGACGGCGATCGCAACTTTCATGGCCGTCGATTATGGGCCGTGCTGGCGACCCGTGACGGCCTTCTCGTCGCGCCGACGCCGGATGTCGCCCCGAGAAGGACGCGCACGCGCTGGCGTCGGTCGCGAACGCGCGGAAGAGCGCATGCCGTGGCGCACGAAAGCACTCATGGCGGCTGGCGTGAGCGGCTCGGCGAACAGGTACCCCTGTCCGAGCTGGGCCCCCATGGCGCGCAACTCCGCCAGCTGCCCGTCTGTTTCGATGCCCTCTGCCACAGTCTGCAGCCCAAGGACCTGACTGAGCGACACGATCGAGCGGACCACCGCCCGTTCTGGTTCGCTGGTCTCAACCTCGGCGACGAAGGCCCGATCGATCTTTAGCGCATCCACCGGTAGGAAGCGCAAGTAGCTCAGCGACGAGTAGCCGGTGCCAAAGTCGTCGATTGCCAGCCGTATGCCGAGTGCCTTGAGTTGGTGCAGCCAGGTCACCACGGTGTCGGCATCGTCGAGCAACACGCTCTCAGTAATCTCGAGCGTCAGCGCTCGAGGCTCAAGTGCGTGCTCGCGCAGCGCCTCCGCGACAAACGCGGCCAGGCCCTCATCGGCAACCTGGCGTCCGGAGACGTTCACGCTGACGTTCAGCTCTTCGCCGCCGCGCCGCGCGTCACGCCAGGCGCGCACCTGACGACAGGCTTCGCCTATCACCCAGCGGCCGATTGCCACGACCAATCCGCTCTCCTCGGCCAGCGGGACGAACTCGGCCGGCCCGATGACGCCGCGCATCGGATGGTTCCAGCGCAGTAGCGCCTCGGCACCCAGAACGCGCCAGTCGCTCAGGGCAACGATGGGCTGATAGAGCAGGTTGAGCTGGCCGTTCTCGAGCGCGGCGTGAAGGTCGGCTCGCAATTGATGGCGGTCGATGGCGACCGAGTGAACGACCGCTTGGTAGACCGTCAGTCTGTCCTTGCCCTGGCTCTTGGCGGCGTACATCGCCACGTCGGCCAGACGGAGCATCTCGTCTGCCGTCAGGTCAGGCCCGTCGTACGCCGCCACGCCGATGCTGCCCTGGATGTGGACCGTTTTCTCGGCGATCCTGAAGGGCTCGCGCAGCGAAGCCAGGATGCGCTCCCCGACACGTACCGAGTCGGGCAGATCGACGGCATCCTCGAGCACGATGGCAAACTCGTCACCACCCATCCGGGCACATGTGTCCGCATCGCGCAGACAGTGCCGTACGCGCTCGGCCACGGCCACCAGTAGCTCGTCGCCGGCCTGATGGCCAAGGCTGTCGTTCACCGCCTTGAAATCGTCCAGGTCGAGGAAGAGCACGGCCAGTGAGGCGGGCTCGCGCCGGGCACGGGTGAGCGCGTGCTCCAAGCGGTCCAGCAACAGCGCCCTGTTGGGCAGCCCGGTCAGTGCGTCATGGAAGGCCTGGTGCCGCAACTGGTTCTCCAGCGAGCGCCGCTCGGTCACGTCACGGTAGTTGACGACGATGCCGCCCACGGCAGGGTCGGCAGCAAGGTTCTTGATGGTCGCCTCGAGCCAGCGCCACGAGCCGTCGGCGTGAGCAGCGCGAAACTCGGCCGTTACCTCGGCGCCCTCGCGCCGCGAAACGTCGGCGACGAGCGATCGAATCCAACTCAGATCCGCGGTGTGGACCGAGTCGTACAGCGAGCGGCCGACGCGTTCGTCGGGATCGAAGCCGAGCACACGCGCGACCGCCGGGCTCTCGTATCGGATCAAGCCGTCTGCCCCGCAGATAAGGATGATGTCCGACGCGTTGCGCACCAGCGACCGGAAACGCTCCTCGCTCCGGCGCAGGTCCTGTGCCAACAGCCGCTCCGTCTCGGCGCGACGGCGCAGCAACGCATTGCGCCGCGCAAGTAGAGCCGACGCACCGGTGAAGGCCAGGGCGACGATTGCCAGCACGACGGTGGCCGCCACCAGCGCCACCAGGAAGACCTGCTTTCGGGTCGAATCGACACGCTCATTGATCGTGCGCGCATCCTGCTCGACCATGTACACGCCGATCGGGTTGCCATCGACAGTGCCGCGGATGGGCACATAGATCTCGATGTTCGACTGTGCCGAGTTGGTGTGGCCGGGCAACAGGGCCGCATCGGCCGGGCCGTATGCGCTGATGCTGGTACCGAGGAAGGCAGTTGCCACCAGATCGCCGATCGAGAACCGGCGGCCGCGGAGCAGGTCGTCCGTCGAATAGGCGATCCGGCCGTCGCGCGACCAGATGCTGATCTGACGAATGTCGCCCGAGATGGTCAATCGGTCGAGCTCGTCACCGATGCCAGGAGTGGCCGGCGCGCCAATGCCCAGGCTGTCCTCGGTGATCGCCGGGTCAACGTAGCCGCGCACGATGGCCTCGATCTGATGCACCGCGGCATCTGCCGCTGTGCGGCGCAGCTCGCCTGCCGAAATCTCGGCAATGGCCAACGCCATTCCGACAACGACGGCGATGACCAGGGCTGCCACGGGCACCCACAGTCCCGGCCTCCAGCGGCGGACTGCCGCGAGGCGCAACCGGCGCAGTGCTGAGCGGAGAGGCAAGGGTCACCGAGCCTACGACGGAGGTGCCGTGATGCACCACCCGCCGTTGGTACTGCATGTTTCGTTGACCGTCGGCGCCGACCGGCACGGTAAGCATAGTCTTGTCCCTGTGAGCCCTACGTACCACGTCCCCGGCGCGACTTTCACCGAGCGCGAGCACAGCGTGCCGCTGGACCACGCCGCGCCAGATGGGCCGCGCATCACCATCTTCACGCGCGAGGTGGCGGCGCCCGACGGGAAGGAACGGCCGTACCTGCTCTTCCTGCAGGGCGGACCCGGCATGGAGGCGACGCGGCCGACCAGCCCACCAGAGGGCTGGATGAAGCGCGCCATCGCCGACTACCGCGTGCTGCTGCTCGACCAGCGCGGGGTCGGCCGATCAACGCCGGTGGGACGAAGGATCCCTGGAGCGGACGCAATGGCGCAGGCGGAGTACCTGACCCACTTTCGCGCCGACTCGATCGTGCGCGACGCGGAGCTCATCCGCGCCGAGCTCGGTGGGGAGCGCTGGAGCGTGCTCGGCCAGTCATTCGGCGGCTTCACGTCGATGACCTACCTCTCGATCGCGCCAGACGGGCTGCGTGAGGCGCTCATCACCGGCGGCCTGTCACCCATCGGCCGGTCCGCGGATGACATCTACGGCGCCACCTGGCGGCGCGTGCTGGCCAAGAACGAGGCCTACTTCGAGCGCTACCCGGACGATCGCAACCGGGCGCGCGACATCTTCGCGCGGCTCGAGCGGGAGGATGTGCGCCTGCCCAACGGCGACCGGCTGACGGCGCGGCGCTTCCGCCAGCTGGGCCTGTGGCTGGGTGACTCGGCGGGCTTCGAGCATTTGCACCACGTGCTCGAGCTGCCCTTCGGCTCGCCCGCGTTCCTGTGGGACGCGGAGAAGGGCGCGGCGCACTTTGCGCGCAACCCGATCTACGCCACGCTGCACGAGTCGTCGTACGCCGACGGCGTCGCCACCCGGTGGAGCGCCGCGCGGCTCGAGCCGCCGGAGATTGCCGAGCGCGGCTATTTCACCGCGGAGCACGTCTTCCCGTGGATGTGGCAGGACTACGGCTGGCTGCACGATCACGCAGAAGCGGCCGAGATCCTCGCCAATCATCCCTGGCCGCGCCTGTACGACGCGGATGTGCTGCGCCGCAACGAGGTGCCGGTGGCGGCGACGATCTACATCAACGACCTGTACGTCGAGCGCACCTTCGCCCAGGAGACGGCCGAAACAATCGGCGGCCTGAAGGCGTGGGTGACCGACGAGTTCGAGCACAACGGCCTGCGCGCGGACGGTGAGCGCGTCCTGGGACGGATGATCGCGATGGTCCGTGGCCGCGCGTAGCCTTGGCGGCAGCGCATCGCAATGGTGATCCACGCCACGCCCGGCTTGGCCGCTCGACGAGTGCTTCTTGGGGCTCTCATCGTCGCCGCCACCGCATGCGGGCCGCCATCGCCAACCCCAACGCTTGCGCTCGCGTCGCCATCGCCAGCCATCGGCCCCACGGCACACCCCACGGCGAGCGTCGCGGGCGACCGCCGGATGCTGATCGGGACCGAATACGTGTTGATCGACAACGCGGCGCGCGCGGACAGCCTGGCGGAGATGCTCGCGCCCGTCGGGCTTGCGGTCGCCAAGCCGCTGCCAGAGCAGATCGCGTGGGACAAGATGCAACCGACGCGCGCCGCCGCGATCGACTTCGCTCAGCTCGACAACTTCGTGTCGGCCTTCCAGGGTGCCGGCTTCAGCGAGCTGATCCTGGCCCTCAAGTCCAACAGCGCCTGGGCGTCACGGGCATATGGCCAACTGGTCCACCCCGACCCGGCGCCCAAGCCGGAGTTCGTCGACGACTACGAGGCGTGGATATCGGCGGTGGTCGAGCGCTACGACGGCGACGGCGACGATGACATGCCCGGTCTGGGGCGTCCGGTGCGCTATTACGAGATCGGTTCCGAGTTCTCGAGCTACGAACCTGAGCCTGTAGACGAATACCTGGCCATGCTCGAGCGCGCCTACTCCGCCGCCCATCGGTCCTTCGCCGGAGCGATCGTGACCCATGCTGCGTTCCTGACCACGCTGGCATTCGCGAGCCGACCCGAGCCCGAGCAGTACGAGACCGCCTTCGAGGCCGTCCCGGATACGACTCACGGACTGGCCGACATCCGGCGCGTCCTGGATCGCCCTGACCTTTTCGACGTGCTCAACGTCCACGCCCTGGGCGATCCGTACGAGATCGAGGACATCACCGCCTGGCTGCGCTACGAGATGGCGCAGCGCAGCTACGCCAAGCCGATCATCGTCAGCGACACGGCCACGACACCATTCATTGCCTGGGGTCCGGCGAGCGTCTGTGATCGTGACCCGCGGCAGATGGGCAGGGTCGTGCCGCCCGCCGTTGAAGCAGACCGCTGTCGCCTCGCGGCGTACTTCAGCAGCCTCCTCGCCGACGACGACGCGACCGTCCGCTGGGTCCAGAGCTTCGCCGCGCGGGATCTTGTGTACAAGGTAGTCGTCGCCGCGGACCAGGACATCCAACTGCTCAACACCGCGTTCACAGAGGACCTGCTGCTGCTCAAGCTGCCGTTCGCCCAGGCGGGCGCCGGCAATTCACCCTGGGCAGGGCTGGTCGACGTGGCGCGGCAGGAACGGCGGGCGGCCTACTACGCCCTGCAGCAACTTGCAGGGCACTTGGCCGACTACGACGCGATCACCCGCGTGGCCTACGACGACGAAGGCGTTCGGGTCTACCAGGTCAGCCAGAACGAGCAGCGCAGCTGGATCGCCTGGTACGACCCGGGAGATCTGGTGCTGCCGGGCGACGCGGTTCCGCAGACGGAGATCCGGCTTGACGTGAGCTTGCCCACGATCACAACCGAGGAGCTGATCACACAGGCCGAGCAGACCCAGCCGGTCGTGTCCGTGCTCCAGACCGATGACGGGATCGCGAAGCTCGTGCTCACCTCGGCACCGCTGTTCATCACCCCCGATCAAGGACGCTAGGCGACCAGGATCCGCCGCCAGGGTCCGTTTGGCACTCGACACCGGCCGATGCGGCGCGTGATGGTCGAGGCTCACATGATTCGACGAGGAGCGAACGCATGACCGCAGTCGGCCAGGTCGCCAACGAGTTCCTGTCACACAAGCGCGTTGCCGTGACCGGCGTCTCGCGCACGCCCAGGTCACATGGCGGCAACATCGTCTTCAACCGGCTCAAGGACCGCGGCTACGAGGTTTACCCCGTCAACCCGAACGCCAAGACCGTCGAGGGCGTGACCGCCTACCCCAACCTCAAGGCCATTCCCGGTGGCGTCGACTTCGTCATCATCGCCACGCGGCCTGAGCACGCCGAAGCGACGATGCGCGAGTGCGCTGACCTGGGCATCAAGCGCGTCTGGATGCACCGCCTGATGGGTAGCGGCTCGTGCTCGCCAGATGCGACGACATTCGGCCGAAGCAACGGCATCACCGTCATCGAGGGCGGCTGCCCGCTGATGTTCGGCCCGACCGCCGACGGCGGCCACAAGTTCATGCGCTTCATCTTCTCGCTCACCGGCGGCGTGCCGCGCCAGGCATGAGCGGCCCCGGCTACACCTTCTTGGCCGACCTGGCGGCGGAGGCGCAACCGCCACAGCGCGGCATCCTCAGCCAGACGCTGTCCGACGAGGGCGGCGTCGAGCTGGTGCTCTTCGCCATGGCCGCCGGCGAGCGCCTGTCGGAGCACACCGCTGCCCGTCCGGCCATCGTCCACGTCCTGTCTGGCACGGGCGAGCTGACCGTTGCCGGCGAGGATCACGCCCTCCAGCCCGGCGCGTGGCTGCGCATGGCCGCCGGCACGGCGCATGCCCTGACCGCCACCACGGCTCTGGTATTTGCCCTGTACCTGTTGCCCAAGGAGTGACGCCATGACCTGGAACTCGGCCGCATCCGAGTCGCGCGACCGGATGCTCAGCGCCGCCGTCTGGATCATCAGCCTCGGGTCGGTGTTCCTGGTCCAGCAGTACTTCGGCTGGAGCTGGCCGGAAGCGTGGCCGCTGTGGGTGCTGTTCGTGGGCGTGGGCACCCTTGGCTCGGCCGTCCTGGGACGGGCCCGATCGGCCTTTGGCATCTGGGGCACCTGGTGGCCGTTGGCCGTGATCGCCGTCGGCGTCGTTCTTCTCCTGAGCACAACCGGCAACCTGGCGCTGGCGCCGGACGAGCTCCTGGCGTGGTGGCCGCTGGCGATCATCGGTATTGGCGTCTGGTTCCTCATCGGTGCCGTCTTTGCCCGCCGGACCTCCGCCGCGCAGGCCGAGCAACTGAGCATTCCCCTTGCCGGACTGACGGAAGCTGCGGTCAAGCTCAGTTTCGGCGGCGGCGAGCTGGTCGTGGGCCAGGCTGAGCCGGGCAAGCTCGTGTCGGGCACGTTCGAGGGCGGTGTTCGCCAGCGCACTCACGGCGTGGGCCGGCTCGAGCTCGAGCCGTTCATGGAGACCTGGCCGCTGTGGTGGAACCGGCCGCTGCACTGGCAGGTCGGCCTGACGAGCGAGATCCCGGTCAGCCTGGAGCTGCACACCGGCGCCAACCGCTCGAGCATCGATCTATCTGCGCTCAGGTTGCGCCGCCTGGAGCTGCACACCGGCGCCAGCGAGACGCACGTCCGCCTGCCGGAGAGCGGCGCGACAGAGGTGCGCGCCGAGGCCGGCCTCGCGTCGCTGACGATCGAGGTGCCGCAGGGCGTCGCAGCGCGCATCCGCTCGAGCGTCGCGCTCGGCTCGGCGACGGTCGACGAGGCGCGCTTCTCGTGCACGATGGACGGCTGGGCGTCGCCTGACTACGACACCGCCACCAACCGGGCCGATCTCCATCTTTCCGGGGGGCTGGGCTCGATCCGCGTCGCCTGAGCCAGGCTGACACCACGCCCAGTGCTGTTTGTCATGCCGCTGCAATGAGATACGACCCCGATCCGCAGAACCGCTTCTCGACGCTGCGCTCGTTCGAGATCTGGGGCTGCCTTGGGACCGTGTCCAACAGCGATTGCTCCGGCACTACCGGCTGGGTGCGCATCGGGCGCTTCCTGAACGCATTCGCCTCAGACCTGCCGCGACCGCTCATGCCGAACATGCTCATCAAGCAGTTCGACGTGACGGCGATGAACGCGGACCACCTGCGCCTCGTCGTCCTGGACAACGCGTGCACCGGCAACCCGCTGTATCACGGCGAGCAGGACAACGATCCGGCGAACGACACCGACTGCGTGGCAGCCTCCGAGCAGGGCGGCAACGTCCGCATCGCCGAGCTGCAGGCGCTGTCCGCCAAGCCCTATGTGAACTAAACAACCCACGCAACCCTTCTGATCCGGCGGTCCGCGGTGGGCCGCCGGATCACTCGTACCGGCCTGATAATCAGCCGCGATGTACCAGCCCGGCCACGGCAAGTTCAGCGTCGACGACCCGTTGGCGTTGCTGACCGAGCTCGCCCAGCATCGAGCGGCCACGCTGGTGTCGCTGGGCGACGACGGCTTCTGGACGACGATGCTGCCGCTGATCGTTGGCGACGGCGTCCTGCGCGGCCACGTCGCGCGCGCCAACAGGCACTGGCGCGCCCTGGAACGCGACTCGGGGGCCGTGGCGATCTTCTACGGCCCGGACACGTACATCTCGCCTGCCTGGTACGAGGAGAAGCGCCTCACGGGCAAGGTCGTGCCTACATGGAACTACAGCATGGTCGCTGTGCACGGCACGATCACCGTCCATCACGAGCCCGACTGGCTGCTCGAGAACGTGCGCGCGTTGGTGCTGCGCCACGAGACCCCGCGGCCGGCACCGTGGTTGATCGACGACGCCCCGGCCGACTACATCGCGACCCAGGCGCGTGCGATCGTCGGGCTGGAGCTGGCAGTAGAGCGCGTCGAGGCCAAGCAGAAGCTGACGCAGAACCGCTCAGTCGAGGACTTCGAGGGCGTCCTCGCGGCGATGAGTGCGGGCCTGCCGCGCGAGCAGGCAGTCGCGCGCGACATGGCGACGGCTACCAAACGTCCCCGGCGCGCCACTCACAGCTGATCGGCGCGTCCCAGTCGAGCGCCGGCGAGCGCGGCGTGGGGCGGACCATGATGTAGCCGTCCTCGTCCGGCGTCGGCATGACTCCGTCCGCGGTGCGGACGGAGCTCTGCCCGCGCCAGATGCGCCAGCCCAGGCGCTCGTAGAAGCCGTGA
>Ga0209342_10003484_pt1 | contig 16573 bp, 9 predicted proteins | sample RifCSP16_2_FD_184023 | JGI IMG/M metagenome (GOLD analysis project Ga0209342, IMG submission 184023) | Soil microbial communities from Rifle, Colorado - Rifle CSP2_sed 16_2 (SPAdes) (version 2) | ecosystem: Environmental > Terrestrial > Deep subsurface > Rock core/Sediment | place: Rifle... | reverse complement strand
TGTACACAACGCACACCGGACAGGAGGTCAATCGTGAAAGCGAAAACCTCTACCGTATTCGCCCTCATCGCCGTCCTGGCTATGACCCTGAGCGGGGCCGCGGCGGCGCAGACAGGGGCAAGCCAGGCCCCGCAGGGGCCGGCTCCTTCTCTTGTGGCTTCCCAGCAGGCACGGCTTTCCACTGCCCCGCTCTCCGGCCCCGTGATGTTCATCGAGAACGTCGGTCAGTTTGGGGATGGCGCGCGCTTCCAGGTGCGCTGCGGTAGCGGCACCATCTGGCTGGCGGAGGATGCGCTCTGGGTGACCGTGCTCGAGAAGCCCTCATCCTCAGAGGCCCCGTCTCCTCCATCAGGAGATGGGGAAGACTCGCTCCCCTCTCCCAGTGGGAGAGGGGACGGGGGTGCGGGCACCCCTCGCAAGGGCGTCAACCTCAGACTCTCGTTCGTCGCCGCAAACCCACGCCCGAGCCTGGAACCCTTCAACCGCCTGGACACCCACGTCTCCTACTTTATCGGCAACGACCCGGCGCAGTGGCGCGCCGACGTGCCGGCGTGGGGCGGCGTGCGCTACACAGATCTGTACCCGGGCATTGACCTGGAGATCACCGGCGAGAACGGTTACCTGGTTCAACGCCTGGTGGCGCGTGAGGGCACGGATTTGGATGCAGTACAGCTGCGCGTGGAGGGTGGGGATGAGATGACATTGGATGGCGACCTTCTGCGCCTGAGGACGGCGGTGGGCGAATACACCCTGCCCCTGCTGCAGGTGAGTGGCACTGGAAATGCAGAACTGCCGCCTCCGACGGTTGCCGGCAACCAGGTCACTTCACCCTTCGGCCATGCGCAGGGCGAAGCGGCAGCGGCCGGTCCGCAATCGGGCGCGTCCGACCTGCTCTACGCCACCTTCTTAGGGGGAAGCAACTCCGATGGTGGCCGCGGCATTGCGATTGACGCGAGCGGCGCGGCGTATGTCACGGGCTGGACCAACTCTTCCGACTTTCCCACCACGGCCGGGGCGTTCGATACGAGCTTGAATGGCGACTACGACGCATTCGTGGTGAAGCTGAACGCGGCCGGTTCGGCGCTCACCTACGCCACCTTCTTGGGAGGAAATCTCAAGGACGAGGGCTACGGCATTGCCATTGACGCGAGCGGCGCGGCGTATGTCACGGGCTGGACTGTATCTGGCGACTTTCCCACCACGGCCGGGGCGTTCGATACGAGTCATAATGGCGGCTATGACGCTTTCGTGGTGAAGCTGAACGCGGCCGGTTCGGCGCTCACCTACGCCACCTTCTTGGGAGGAAGTAGCAATGACCTGGGCTCTGCCATTGCCATTGACGCGAGCGGCGCGACGTATGTCACGGGCTTCACTGCATCTTCCGACTTTCCCACCACGGCCGGGGCGTTCGATACGAGTTTCAATGGCGGCTACGATGACGCGTTCGTAGTGAAGCTGAGCGCGGCCGGTTCGGCGCTCACCTACGCCACCTTCTTAGGGGGAAGTGGCGGTGACCAGGGTTGGGGCATTGCCATTGACGCGAGCGGCGCAGCGCATGTCACGGGCTTGACTAGTTCTTCCGACTTTCCCATTACGGCCGGGGCGTTCGATACAAGTTTCAATAGCGGCAATTACACCGACGCGTTTGTGGTGAAGCTGAGCGCGGCTGGATCGGCGCTCACCTACGCCACCTTCTTGGGGGGAAGTAGCGGTGATGTTGGCTATGACATTGCCATTGACGCGAGCGGCGCGGCATGTATCACGGGCTACACCTGGTCTTCCGACTTTCCCACCACGGCCGGGGCATTCGATACGGGTTTTAATGGCTACTACTATGACGCTTTCGTGGTGAAGCTGAACGCGGCCGGTTCGGCGCTCACCTACGCCACCTTCTTGGGAGGAAGTAGCCTAGACGAGGGCTTGGGCATTGCCGTCGACACGAGCGGCGCGGCATATATCACGGGCTACACCTGGTCTTCCGACTTTCCCACCACGGCCGGGGCGTTCGATACGAGTTCCAATGGCGACTACGACGCTTTCGTGGTGAAGCTGAACGCGGCCGGTTCGGCGCTCGCCTACGCAACCTTCTTGGGAGGAAGTTACGATGACGAGGGCTTGGGCATTGCCATCGACACGAGCGGCGCGGCGTATGTCATGGGCTACACAGAATCCTCCGACTTTCCCACCACAGCCGGGGCCTTCGATACGAGTTTCAATGGCGACCGGGATGTTTTCGTGGTGAAAATGGCAATGGGTGAACCAGCAGCATTACCGTTTCTCGATTTGCCACTTCAATACACGGACTTCTCTGTTGCGGTTAAAGGCAGTAACGGAGGCGTTGGACCAGGCTATGTTAACTCGTGGTTTGATCACACACATCCTGGATACGGAAATGCTGACGGCACCTTGACTACTTGGCTTGGACCTTATACGGGAGGCGGGAATATCGGTCGAACGAACTGCAATGAACCACCAGGAGGTCTGGGGTTCCGTTGTTACGACAGTCACGATGGCATCGATTTCAGGCATGTGTCCGACAATGTCTTGGCTGCAGCCACCGGAACGGTATTTGGAATAGGATACGAGTCAAGCGGCTTCGGGAATTATCTGTTGGTCGACCATCACAACTGTTACGCGAGTATCTATGCTCACTTGAAGACCATATCCGTGGCAAACGGTACGGTGATTACGGACCTCATTGCCCAACCTCTGGGGATGATGGGTAATACGGGATTGAGTATGGGGGGCGGGGTTCATCTCCATTTTGGTCTCTACTATGATCCAACCTGCGATGGGAACTGGTCGGACAGAATTGCAGTGGACCCATACGGTTGGAGTGGAACAGGTTTAGACCCTTGGGCTGGGCCTAGTAGATATCTCTGGCTCCACCCTTATCCCTTTGCACAACAACCAATCAGCAGCTCGGGTGGTAGTGTATCCACTCCATCCGGAAATCTAACCGCTACCGTTCCGGCCGGTGCAGTCAGCAGTCCTGTGACGCTGGAGTTGTGGGATACACCCCCCGTGGCTGAGGCATCCGCTGAATTGCGCTCAACTGGGTACTCTTTCTGGATGCGCGTGTTGGAGTGGCTGACCGGAGGTAGTAGCTCTTCACTCATGGCAAACGCTTCGACGCATAGTTTTGATGTGCCGGTAACGGTTGCCGTTCATTACGACCCATCGTGGATTCCGCATCTTGATACCAATCAGTTGACGATCTATCAACGGGACGACGTAGGTGAAGGCTGGATTGGACTATCAACGATTATCGATGCCGTGAATCAACAAGCCTCTGCGCAGACCACCCAGCCAGGTCACTTTGATTTGCAGGCACCCCTGGTTTGTCCGGCAGATGCCCTCGAGCCCAATGATAACTACGATGGAGCAAGCGTCGTACAGACCGATGGATCGGAAGTGAGCAATCTATTCGACATCGCCCAAGATGAAGACTGGTTCAAGTTCCTTGCCGTGGCAGGGACCGAATATGCCATCCAGACAACGAACCTGGCTGCTGGAGTAGATACTGCTTTGGAAATCTACGATACAGACGGTGTGACGTTACTTACGTCAGATGATAACGGTGGAGGTGGGCAGGCATCTTCTCTTGCCTGGCAAGCGCCGCGGGATGGCTTGTACTTTCTCCGGGTATCTCGCGCCGCTGACAGTGAATACGGCTGCGCCGCAAGTTATCGACTCAGCGTGGCGCAGAGCCGGCGATTATTCCTGCCGCTCATTTTGAGATGATAGCGCAACGTCAATAAAGGGCTTTGAGATCATGGCCGGGCTATCACTGGGAACAGTGGAAGGCGGCGATGGTCTTGAGGTCGGGGGTCAGCTTGCCGAGAAGCCAAACGAGGTCGAGGTTGCGCCCGGCCTACTTTTCCAGGAGGCGGCTAGAGCGGATGCGGTTGAGGTGGCGGTAGTGAAATCCAAGGCCTGCAGGTTGTGGGAGTCGACGAAGGTGTCGGTAAATCGAACGGGGTTGTCCTGGGCAATGTAGTCATCCAAGGCCTCGGGGAACAAGGCCGGTTGGTCTCGGTCGATCCCTTGGATGTGATCCATCGAGGGTCTCTATGTGGACAACGGACGGCGGCTGATCTACCGTGTGTAACACCGGACTTTTCACACAGTCTCTCGCTGGAGCGGGCCCGCCCAGCTCGGCGATTTCACGTGCAGTTGTCTCGGCCGGGCCGCTCCCTGGCTTGGCCTGGCGGCAAGCCAGGACAGGCAGCCCGAAACCGTTCGACGGCTTCATGCAGCTTCAGAAGGGGCAACAATGTCTTGGCACATCGCCCAACTCACTAGGGGGGTAGTAACGCTCGTCCTAGTAGGGGCGTTCGCAGAGGCTGAGGCACCGTCCCCCACTGCTCCTATTGTTCAACGACAGATGCCAAGCCTCGAATTCGTTGGACATCTTGATACCCCCGGTTCGGCCTATGCGATTACGGTTGCTGGCGAGTATGCCTATGTTGCTGACAGCTACGGCGGCTTACGAGTCCTCGATGTTTCCAATCCATTTAGTCCATCCGAAGTCGGCGCTCACGTGTGGCCGGGTTCATCAGCTGAGGATATTGCAGCATCGGGTAACTATGTCTATCTAACCAATGGGGTGCTCGAAATTGTCGATGTTGCCAATCCGGCAGCACCGACCGTAGTAGGATTATTCCAGGCCGGGAATGTATTTGGACTGGCCGTGGCAGGCAACTATGTTTATGTGGCTGACTTGCAGTTGGGACTGATCATCGTGGATGTAAGCAATCCAGCCAACCCGATAGAAGTGGGCTTCTATTACATACCCGGTGCAAGCCGTGGCTATGACAAAGTCGCAGTAGCTGGAGATTACGCATACGCCATAACATGGGGCGGCGCACTCGACATCCTTGATGTATCCAATCCGAGTAACCCTAGTTCCATCGCCGGGTATGGTGCACAGCCTTGCTTCTCCTTCACCCGTGTAGCCATAGCCGATGGGCGTGCCTATTTGAGTTGCTGGAACACCGATAATTCAGGCGGACTGAGAATCCTGGATATTACCAACCCCGGACAACCAACACCATTAGGTTTTCTCAATTTCGTCAGCGGCGCACGGAGTGTTGCGGTCACGGGAGACTACGCACTGGTCCCAGCCGGGAACAGCGGCCTGCGCGTCGTTGATATCTCAAATCCCGCGAGCCCAAATGAAGTTGACTACTACGATACTCCCGGAACTGCCTCTGGGGTTGCCGTCGCCAATGGCTATATCTATGTGGCCGATGGGAGTAATGGAGTGGTCATTTTGCGCGACGCTGATTTGGCAGATGCCGATGGTGATGGGCTACCGGATGCTTGGGAGCTAGATGGGTTGGACGTGAACCAAGATGGAACTGTTGACTTGAATCTGCGTCTCCTAGGGGCAGACCCCGCCATCAAGGACATATTTGTCGAGATTGACTATATGGCAACCGCTGGACATGACCATCAGCCCGACCCCGCGGCTCTCGCTGATGTTGAGAGAGTCTTCGCAGCACATGACATTGCTCAACATCTCATAATAGATGAAGCCGTTCCCGAGATTGAGCCTATTCTTTTCTCGACACAGGGGCCCGGAGCAGCTGACGATTTCAACGACTTGAAACTGGGGAATCCTGTTGAGCCATGTGGTACGGGCCCCAATGATGGGCACTTTGGTTCTATCACGGATCGTTCCTCACCTAACTGCATGAATATGATTGACGCTCGCCGCCAGGTGTTTCGCTACGCCATCTTTGGGCATGACCATGCGCATCAAATAGGCTCTTCAGGGATAGCTGAACTTCCCGGTAATGATTTCATGGTTACCCTTGGCGGATGGACTAATGACGGACTAAACGCCGTTGGAGGACGGCGAGCGGCCGAAGCGAGCACCCTGATGCACGAACTGGGGCATACTTTGGGGCTTGGCCATGGGGGAGGTGATGGAGTTAACTGTAAGCCAAACTATTTGAGTGTTATGAACTACTCCCTTCAGTTTGCGTATTTTGATCCGACTCGCCCACTGGATTATTCAATTCAAAGCCTGCCAAGCTTAGACGAGAATGCCGGCCTCAGTGAACCAGCTGGTATCGGCGGGCCGGTGGATCGTCGTGTCATCTATGGTATCAATGGAACGATCGAGACTCCTCCCCCTCCTGCCAATGGACCGATCAACTGGAATGGCGACTCCGACTCCTATGACATAAATGTGACTGCTGATATCAATCGCATCAGCCTCATGGATGCTTGTGCAACTGCCGGACTATCACTGCTTACGGGCTTCAACGACTGGGGCGGCCTCGTATACAACTTCCGCACTTCATCTGACTTTGCCGATGGATCGACTCGCATCACGCCTCACGCGGTTGCTGAAGTTGCCACTGATCAAGCTGTTACAGCGGCCGAATCAGTGGATTTTGATGAGGATGGTTTCTCGAACGCCTCCGACAATTGTCCTGCGATCTTAAATCCTACTCAGACAGATACAGACGGCGATGGCATAGGCGATGCCTGCGAAGTCTATCCAGTCTACCTGCCCTTAATTCGCCGCTGAGGGGGTGAAGTTGGCGTACATCTCGACGCCGGCGTCGACGCCGAACGTCGGGCCACAGGAGTGGCTTCCAAAGCGCAAAGGGGCGGGATGTCACATAACGCAGCCATTGAGCGATACGATACACTGCGACGAGACGCGCACTCTTTGTACGGCAAGCGTACGGAGACGAATACAGCGCGACCTTCGATAGCGGCGTCTCCATTGAGTTCAGCGGACTGAGCCTCCAGGCCGTCGGCAACAGTCTTGGTGCTGTGATAGGTGATCGAACCGTACGCATCCGGAAAGAATACTTCTACGATCCCGCCTCCGGTCAGCTCCGGCGCATCGAGTTGGCTCTCATCGGCGAAGGGAACCCCGCCTTCTACACCGACGTGACCAAGAAACAGGTCTCAATGACCTGCACTTTCTCCGGGTCCAGTCTCACTCCCTCCCTGATTGAGGTTATTGGTGGAGCGGAACTGCTCTCCGACCTGGATGAGCTGTTCTCGTCATCAACCGAGATCCCCTGCGTGGTGGAAGTCCAAGACGGATCGAGCGCCAGCCTCGTCCCAGAACTGCAGATCCCTGGCGTGCCGATCAGGCTCGGTCTCGGCTTGGAGGTCGAGAGCCTGCGCGATCTTGTGGCCGAACGACGTGTCTTCCTCGATGGTGAGGATTATCCGACCGAGGCCTACACCGCAGATACCTATGTCGCAACTCCTGGCAAGAGCTGGGTGGACCTGACCGAGAATGCACTGGGCGGGTTGTGGCTGCTGGTGAAGGACGCCTTCAACTGGGTCTCCGAGCAGGTGACATCAGGAGCAGAATGGGTGCTGGACGTGATTGCTGAATCAGCAACGAACACTCTCTTGGGCACAGCGCATTTGTATGCCCCTCCAGGCACGCAATTCCTCATGCAGATCGACGGAGACCTTGACGCCCTCCCAGAGGCGGAAACGATCGAGGTGACCGGCATTGGTTGGGCCCCCGAGGACGATTCCGGAGCCGTCGGCTTGGTTCAAGACCCCTCGGCCCAGGCTGCTTCGGGAAGCGGGTTCGTGGTGGGAGGGCTTTTCGAATTCCAGCCTGAGGGCCTGAGCCTCAATCAGGCAGCGACGCTGACGATCACGTATACGGATGACGCTCTGGAGGGGAAGGACGAGAGCCTTCTGGGTCTGTTCCGATGGAACGCCGACGAGAACAACTGGGAACCAGTAGCCTCCCAAGCAGACCTGGAGAACAACACATTCACCGCCGAGATCACGCAATTGAGCAGCTACGCGTTGGGCTATGATGAGCAGCCTCCACAGATCGAGATCCTCACACCGGCGGATGGAGAGTCCATCGCCAACGCCCAGCCTCTGATCTCAGCGCTCGTGGGGGACCAAGGGGTGGGGATCGACCCCGACACGGTGGAGATGCAACTGGACGGACAGGTCGTGAGCGCAACTTACATCGCCGACATGGGCCAGCTGTTGTACCTGCCAGGCACCCGGCTGGAGAGCGGCCCCCATACGATTACGGTTTCTGCCTCGGATGCGGTTGGAAACGGCAATCAGCGGACCACAACGTTCACCTGTGGCAGCCTGATCTATCTGCCGCTTGTTGCCAGGTGATGGCATGTACGCCTGCTCACCGAAAACTCATTAGTAGGATGGCTACATCTTGTCCGGGACAGATGCGAAGCGCGCATTGAAGGCGTGGGGGTGGGCGGTCGCGCACGTTGCTGTGGCAGACATCCATCAGGACTCTCATTTGCGCCCACACCCCTTTGACCATTCGTGCCTCATTGTGCCAGCCTCAGGCTGGTCTGATTGCCCGGACACTCCACGTTCGGAGGTGATTCACTCCTCGATGAATACTTCATTGCGTGGACCGGCTGACTCGAGAGCGGTTGTCTTCGACAGTGTGGCAACGCACCGTAGCCGACTTGTACGGTTGCAGTCCGCCTTCAGGAAATCGTAGAATGGCCATAGGGCACGGATCGGCCCCGAACCAGCTGGAGGTGAGGCTCATGCACGAAGGGAGGATGCAATGGACAAGAATCCGGTCAAGATCCTTTTGTGGTCGTTGGTAATTCTAGGCCTGACTCCACTGCTGTTGCACCGCCTAACGCGTGACGCCCAGGCAGCCGCCGACGATTTCACCGAGGTGGCGACCTCCCTCACGCCCGTCGACTACGGATCCGTTTCTTGGGGCGATTACGACTCCGACGGTGATCTGGATGTCCTGCTGGCCGGTTGCCCACAATCCGGTTGTACCAATATGCTGGCGAAAGTCTTCCGCCAAGGGCCCACGGGTGTCTTCACCGATATCGGCGTCTCACTTCCGGGTATCTACTTCGGTGACGTCCGATGGGGTGACTATGATCGTGACGGCGATCTGGACATTGCTCTGGCGGGTTGTCCCAGCGGAGGCGGAGGGGGCGGCTGCACGGGCGAGACAAGCCGCATCTTCCGTAATGACGGCTCCGACGTCTTCATCGATATCGGCGCCAGCCTGTACGGTGCCGTGGGCGGATCCGTCGAATGGGGGGATAGCGACAATGATGGGGATCTGGATCTGCTGGTGACCGGCTCGGACCGCAACGGCTCGGTTTCGGGGACACGCCTGTACCTCAACCTCGGCTCGGACACCTTCAGCGAGTCGGCCGAGGGCCTGCCGAGGGTCTACTACAGTGACGGCGCCTGGGGGGACTTCGACAACGACGGAGACCTCGACATCGCCTTAACGGGACTCAACTCCACCAACCCAACAATTGTCGTGTTGACGAGGGTGTATCGGAATAACGGGTCGAATGTTTTCACTGACGCCGAGGTGGGTCTGACGGGCCTGCTCGATGGCAGCGTCGACTGGGGCGATTACGACAACGACGGCGATCTGGACCTGCTAGTGACGGGGAAGACCACTCTGGGAAGCGCTCCGAAACTCACCCTGCTCTACCGGAACAACGGAGATGGCACGTTCTCGGAAGTGACCCAAAGTATGTCGGACGTCTGGCTCGGGTCGGCAGAATGGGGGGACTATGATAACGATGGCGACCTGGATGTCCTCCTCATGGGTGCCGATGGACTCCAGACTGCATCCATCTATCGCAGCAATGGTGACAACACTTTTACAGATATCTTCACGGGGCTAGCCGGCGCGCGATATGGCGAGGCGGCCTGGGGAGACTACGACAACGATGGCGATCTGGACGCCCTCTACAATGGTTGCTCCGGCTCTCTGTGTGACACCTCCTTGACCAAGCTCTACCGGAACAACGCCATCACCTCTAATTCGCCGCCTGCCGTGCCGACCGGTCTCTCGGAAACGGTCACAGGCATCACCGCCACGCTGAGCTGGAACGCGCCAAGCGATGCTCAGACTCCGATGGACGGATTGACTTACAACTTGCGGGTTGGCACTTCGCCGGGTGCGGCTGACATCGTCGGTCCAATGGCCGACTCGACGACGGGGTTCCGGCGGGTGGCCGAGATGGGAAACGCCAACCTCGGCACGCAGGCCGAACTGAGGCTTCCCTTCGGCACCTACTATTGGACTGTGCAAGCCATTGACACGGCCTTCGCCGGATCGTTATTCGCCGACGAGGGGAGTTTCGATGTCGTCCCCTCGGATTGGCTCTACCTGCCCATCATCGCCAGGTAGCAGGAGCCTTGGCACAGGTGGAATATGCGTAAGCGGCGTTTTGGCGAAGCCAAAACGCCGCTTACGCATATTCCCCTCACATGCAAGAGGCCTATGGGTCAGCGCCGTGTGGATTGAAGAACGTCCTCGGCCTATCCCGATCCAGCTTGTTCAGCCTTCCGTCGAGCACCTCGAGCAAGTGGACGAATCCGTCGAAGGTCAGGGCGCGTTCATCGAGGAGCCCGTTGACGAGGGCGACCTTCGTGCGATGTCCTTGGATCCAGACACAGGAAATTCGCGGCTGATCGTTCATCCTGACGCGTTCACAGTGAGAATCGACGAGATCCTCCACGGTGAGGGGCCGGAAGTCGATCACCGGGTCCGACGGGCGATCCAGGTTGTAGAAATCGAGCTCGTCCGAGTAGCCGGCCGCGCCACTGGCAGCGTCAGGGTAGATCGTCAGCCGGTGTGTCACGGCCGGCTGCATCGCATCACTGACGTCCCGGTAGCGAAAGGTCAAGGTATGGGATGACAACGCCCCGTCGATCCTGGGGAAGCGCCAATACTCAGTGTACCACTCGGGGCCGAGGTCGCGGGCCGAGAGCATGGCTTCGTAGGGAAAGTCCGTCGGGACGATTTCGATGTTGACGCATGCGGCGAGGATTAGCGCTGCCATCGCGACGGTTAGGAATGGACGCATGTACGGCCGTACAGGATTGTTGCACCGAGAAGGGCAAATTGCTGTCCGCAATCCGAATTCCTCGCACCAAGCAAGCGATGGCGATCTGGCTTGAACCCGCACTTCCGCCCTGGTTGGCTAGCCTCGCTTCAGATGCCTGTTGACATAGCTAACATCGATGGATGCGAAGAAGGATCAGGTGGCGAACTTGAGGATCACGTTGAGCCACCAGGGAGCCAAACGGATCTGCCATAGAAGGACGAGCAGAACGAATAGCAGAATTCCTGTTGCTATCCTCCCCGCCACGGCCCGACCCAGGCCAGGTGCCAGGATGGCTAGCACGAGTGCGGGAATGATCTTCCGTTCAGGCTTCGAGCCCATACTCATCTAGATTCCAGGCGGTTGAGCCTGATGGGCGGCAGACGGCGGACGACGGACGACGGACGATAGGCGATGGTGGGCCGAGGACAACGGACGGAAAATGAAACCCCAACCGGGGGCGAGATCTTCTGGAGTCCAGAAGATCTGCTTCTGTCCGCAGGCGGAGCCTGCGGGATGAGGAATCATGGAGGCTGGATGCTTATGTCGGAGGCGGCTCCGTTCCGTTTCCCGGCCCAGGCCGCCCATCGCAGAGTTCTTGGCTCCCCAGAACGCCGTAGATGCGTCGGCTCATGCAGCAAGGCCCTATCTCCGTTACACTCGGACGAAGCCTGTGAGGCTGCTCGGGTCCATCCGGGATTGAGTAGGAGAGCGATATCCCCATCCGCTATCGAGGGCAGGATTTAACGCAAATCGCACGTTGATGGTACGGTCCTGTCCTGTCGAGCCATTGAAGGTCCTTATGGATTCGGAACGCTCATCCACCAGATATCCGTGCCGGACCGCAAGGCGACGCGTCTCCCACCAGGGGCGACCTCGAACGGCCGACCCAGAGGTGACACTTGCTCCAGCTGGGAGGATGCCGCCACCGTTCGGAATTCGCCCGTCATCATGTCGAAGACATCGATCGTATCGAGGACAAACCATTCTGCGCCGCGGTAGAAGAAAAGCCTCTCGCTATCCGGCTGCCATCTCACGTTGTTGAAGATATGGGGTTGGTGTCGCCGTCGCCGAGGAAGGGGTCCGGTAGACCGTCGTGACGGCTGGCGGGGTAGGTGGAGAGCCTGACGTCAGACTTGCCGGGGATGGCAGGCCACTCCTACAGCCGGTCAGCATGACAAGCGCACCGAAGGCGGTCAGACTGGGGTACGGGCAAGTGACCTTCGACTGCCTAGTAGCCTTCATTGTCAAACCTGGCCGGTATGGGAACCGACTTCCCCTGAGCGTGGAAATGTCTCCCTGGGGCTACTGTTGCTAGATCGGGACAACAAGCCAGATTAGCTTCCGGTTAGTGCCCGAAACGTGAGATGCCAATCGGAGGCGACCAAGCCGAACCAGGCCCCCTTTGAGACCCTCAACTCAGCCGTGTGCGCGATTCAATATTGGCTCATTTCCTTGTTCTGGCTTTTCACTGATGAGCCGTCCCCGAGTACCGTAGTGGTTCTCTCCACAGGACTGTTGAGCACGATGAATGGCCGACCGCAATTCGATCGATTGTCAGCGTGAAAGCCGGCGCCGACCCGAGGGAGGCCGGACGACACAAATCGATGTGAACATTCACAAACCGGTCGGCGAGCCACGGACACAAGACTCACTCCTTGACTCGTTGTGCCTCCTTGATGATGAAGACGCCGATGAGGGTCCCCAGCTGGTATAACCGGACAATCAAGAGCAGGCACATGATCCCTATAATCACCTCGGGCGCAAGCTGGCGGATGGGGAAGCCTACAATCTGTGCAAGTTCCATCGGGCCAGGGACGAACAATAGGACCGCTCTGAGGACATACAGTGTGCCGATGACGGCCAACGCGACATAAACCAGCGCGATCCCTCCCCATGCCTTCCTTCTTGACAGTAAGCCAACTGCAATTGGGATACAGACCAGCCTGGCATCCAGGACCAATTGTTGATCTGTCAAGAGAGTCACGAGGATCCTGTAGAGGTAATACAGTCCCTCCAGAATGAACAGCGCAACAACGGAATTGAGCAGGAGAGCTCTTCTTTGTGAGTGCATGGTGCTACCTCGGGAACAGAATCTCAAGGTCCGAATATGGCCACTCTCCATTGTCACCCGCATCGGCCGGGAGAGTGCCTCTGCCCCAAACAGCCGTTATCAGATACGCGCCATAGTGTTTGTACTTTAGAAGATTAAAGGAGTACACCGACGCAACCAGAAGATCTTGCTCCCACAACGCCAAATTGACGGTGACTGCTGGTTCGACCAAGTACTGCTTCTCAGGAAAGAGGGTCGGCGTGTGATCCAGGAAACCGAAACAGACCCTGACATGCCAGACTTCGCCATTTTGGTCTTGAGAAATGCCTCGGGACCAACTCTCGGTGTCTATGACATCTACACCTGCAGGCAGGGGGAGCGGAATCGGCAGGCTGATGGGGAATTGCAGCCAGCTGCTGTGATAGATCAATGGGTCAGCTGTTCCGAAGAACAAGTCCTGTTCGTAGAGGGTGATGAGGCAACGACAGAAGTCAGAATCACCCGTCCGCGCAGAATCGCCCACAGGATAGAGTCCACTGGGGTCGATTGCGTTAACTGGATCGGAGTCCACGTATAGCCATCTGTTTTGCGACAACGGATGCTCAAGTATCCCGCCCCAAGTATCCTGGCTCAGGAACCGTCCTTGCTCGGGCGAATAGTAGCGAGATCGCAGGTACACTAAACCTGTTCCGTCCCTCTGCTCGCTCGTGAACTGGAAGACCGTGGAGGCCAATCCAGTTGAGGCCAGCGTGCTCCCGAACGGCTCGTAACTCCTCGCAACTGTTACTGCCCCTGTTGGATCAGTCAATTGCCTCACGCTGCCCAGCGCGTCCCCATGATGATACTGCCAACCATCCGGTTGCTGTTCGCCGATGCGCCCAGCACCGTATAGGTAGGCGTTCATCCCGTCGTAGAGGACCTGCGTCAAACCCGCATTCAAGTCGAGCGTGTAGTCGACGGTATCACCGTTGACCGTCTGCTGCAACCGGTCGCCAAGACCGTTGTACTCGAAGGTATAGGTCTCTGGCCCCTGGACGACGGACGTTAGACGATTGGCGTGGTTGTAGCTGTAGTCACTGACCCCGTCGCTTCTCAGGTTGCCGTTGTCGTCCCAACTGAGGGCCACTCCATTGACCTCGATCAGCTTATTCGCCTCGTCGTACACGTACGTGTCCGTACCGGCCAGGGTATCCTGCGTCTGGCGGTTGCCGACCGCGTCGTAGGTGTAGTGGTAGAAGGTGCCGTCGTCATAGTCGGCACCGGTGAGCCGGTATAGGGGATCGTAGCTGTAGTCGATGGTGTGAGTGATGACATCTCCGGAGGTTTCTGCGTCAGCCTGGCCTCTAACCGGAACGAGTGCGGCCAGGCCCGGGAGCCTGATGGCACCCGCAGATTCCGCCAAGGTCCCCGTCGGTTCGATCGTCGGCGTCCCTTCGGATGCCAGGGTCGCCGACTCGGTCGCCGATGTTGCGGGGGTAGCCGTGGCCGTCGGCGTCGCGACCGGAGTCCCCGTACCCGTCGGCATGGGCGACAGGGTCCAGGTTCCAGTCGGCGCCAGCGTTGGAGAGGGTGTCTCCGTCGGCTCGGACCTCGGAGAGATATTTGAGGTGGGTGAAGGAGTTGCCTCGGTGGCGGCCGCCGCTGTGGGGGTCGCTTCACCAGGGCTAAACCCGGAATCGTCTCCTTGCATCCCGTTCAACACCAGGGGCAGGAAGAGCCGATACTCTGGAAGCGAGCCCGGCTGCCGCAGGATCTCCACAACCTGTACTCGATTCCCGACGGTATCATAAATGTACTCGAAAGAGGAGAGGGTCACCGATTCCGCGGCGTGAGTCAGATTCGTCAACTGACCGGCTTCATTGTAGCTGTAGGTCGAGACCACGCCGTTGGGGAGAGCCACCGTCTCCAGCCGATTGCCCGGATCGTAGCCGTAGGAAGTGACCTGGCCCTCCCAGTCCATGACCTCGATCAGGCGGTGTGAAGCATCATAGGTGTAGTCGACGGTCTTCCCGTCGGGGTAGCCCAGGTTGGTGCGATTGCCCATGGCGTCGTAGGCGTAGCTCACCGTCCCGTTGAAGGGATCGGTGATGTCTGTGGCGCGGTTTAGGGCATCGTAGGTCCACGTCGTCGAGCCCACGCCGTCGGTCATCGCCACCCTGTTACCGGCCGCGTCGTAGGTGAAGCTCGCGTCCACGTCGGGGTCGGAGTAGTCGATAGCCGTAAGTCGGTTGACCTCATCGTAGTCGTAGGTCGTAGTGAAGCCCTCGGCGTCCGTCAGGGAGATGCGGTTTCCCACGCCGTCGTAGGCGTACTCGGTGGTGTTCCCGATGGCATCGGTTTCGCGAGTTAGCCGGTTAACATCATCGTAGACGAACGTGGTGACATGACCGTTGGCGTCTTCGATCGTCAACTGGTTTCCGGCGGCGTCGTAGGTGTAATTCGTTCGGACGTTGGTCTCAGGGTCGGAATCAGCACCGCCCTGGAAGTTCTCGACCACCGCGCTCAACCGATTCAGCTCGTCGTACTCGTAGCGCGTCGCCATTCCATTGGCGTCGGTCATCGAGACTCGATTGCCGACGGCGTCGTAGCCGTACTCGGTCGTGTTGCCCAGGGGGTCGGTAGCCGCCACCTGACGGTTGAGGGCGTCATAGGCGAAGCGGGTGGTGTTGCCCAATGCGTCGGTTACGACGAGGGCATTGCCGAGCGGGTCGTAGGCCGTGGTCGTTGTATTGCCGTTGGGATCGGTGAAGAAGACCGCCCGATTCAGCTCGTCATAGGACGTGTCCGACGTGTTTCCATTGCCGTCGGTCTCGCTTACAAGGTTGCCGACGGCGTCGTAAGCGAAACTCGTCCCACCGCCCAGCGCATCTATCTGTTGGACGAGCCGGTTGAGGATGTCGTAGCTGAAGGATGTAACGTTGCCGTTGGCGTCCCAACGGCTCGTGACGTTGCCCACGGCGTCGTAGCTGACTTCGGAGAAGTTGTTCAGATGGTCTGAGGTTTCGACTAACCGGTCCAGGTGATCGTAATAGAAGGATGTTCGGTGGCCGTTGGCATCGGTGACCCGGGTGCGGTTGCCCACCGAATCGTAGCGGTAGGTGGTCGTGTTCCCCAACGCGTCGGTGACGGAGACCTGGCGGTTCAGGGCATCGTAGGTGTAGGTCGTGGGGTTCCCATTCGGGTCGATGGTCTGGAGGCGGTTGCCGACCTCGTCGTAGAAGTGCTCTGTCACGCCGCCCAGTGGATCCGTCTGGCGGATCAACCGGTTCAGAGCGTCGTATTCGTAGGTGAGGGTGCGGCCGAGGGCGTCGGTCGTACCGAGGACATTGCCGGCTTCATCGTAGGTCGTCGTCGTGGAATTCCCGAGGGGATCCGTGACGGCAACCAAGCGCTTCAGGTCATCGTAGGTATAGGTCGTGGTCTGGCCCAGAGCGTCCGTTCGGCTGGCGAGCGTGCCGTCCGGGTTGTATTCACTGGTGGTCGTGTTTCCGAGCGGATCTGTCATGCCGATCAGGCGGTTCAGCTCGTCGTAACTGAAGGTGGTCGTCCGGCCGAGCGCGTCGGCGGCGGCGATCAAATTCCCTGTTTCGTCATAGGCGTTGAAGGTCTCGTTGCCCGCGGGATCCGTCGTCCGGATCAATCGGCCTGCATC
>Ga0209342_10003478_pt1 | contig 16582 bp, 20 predicted proteins | sample RifCSP16_2_FD_184023 | JGI IMG/M metagenome (GOLD analysis project Ga0209342, IMG submission 184023) | Soil microbial communities from Rifle, Colorado - Rifle CSP2_sed 16_2 (SPAdes) (version 2) | ecosystem: Environmental > Terrestrial > Deep subsurface > Rock core/Sediment | place: Rifle... | reverse complement strand
AGTGAGCGCATGGCCAGGAAAGGAACAGGATGTCCAGGTACATAGTGCCGCTTCAGGGGATCGGACGGGGCGATGTTCAGCGCTGCGGGGGCAAAGGCGCCAATCTGGGCGAGCTGATCCAGGCCGGCGTCAGGGTCCCTCCGGGCTTCTGCGTCGTCTCCGAGGCCTTGTCCTCCATGATTGAATTCAACTCGCTCGGCGACCCGATCGCAGACATTGCCTCCGGGCTGAACTTCGAGGACTACAACGCTGTCGAGGCGGAGACCGCCCGCATCCGCTCGATGATCGGCTCGGCCAAGATGCCCGCGGACCTGGAGCAGGGCATTCTCGACCATTACGAGGCGCTGATCAACGGCGCAAACAAGTACGTCGCGGTGCGATCATCCGTGGCCGTGAAAGACAGCCCCGTTTCATCCTTTCCGGGGATGATGGACACGTATCACTACGTGGTAGGTGAGAGTGAAGTGCTCAAGAAGATCCGCGAATGCTGGGCCTCGTTGTGGACAGCGCGCGCGGCGTTTGCCCGTTACCAAAAAAACATCCCGCATGACCGGGGCCTGATCGCCCCAGTGATCCAGCTCATGGTCAACGCGGATACCGCGGGTGTGCTGTTCACGGCCAACCCGATCACAAAGGCCACGCAGGAGATGGTGATCGAATCCAACTGGGGACTGGGCGAGTCGGTCGTGTCAGGTCGGTCCATGAATGACTTTTACGTGCTCGACAAGGAGGGCCTATCGATTAAACAAAAAAAGATCGCCCGCAAAACCGTGATGGTGACGATGGATGAGGACCAAGGCTCCGGACGGAAGGAACAGCCCGTGCCGCCTGAACGGCAAACCGCGCCGACGTTGTCCGACGCCCAACTCGTCGAGTTGGGGCAGGTGAGCAAGACGATCGAACGGCACTTCGGCTTCAACGCCGATATCGAGTGGGCGTATCAAGGCGACACTCTCTACATTCTGCAGACGCGCCGGATCCGGGACTCGCGAGAAAAAACCTGATGAGCAAGAACAAGGAGACCACTATGGCTCAACGAACGGTTGACGTTCACAACCACTGGTATCCGCCAGACTATCTTGAATATCTCGTGGACCGCGCCGAGCTGCCGTACATACGGCAGACCGGACCGACCAGCTATGTGGCCCATGCGCCGAACAACGTGATCGTGGCGCACATTGACCGGCCTGGCCATTACGATCTCAAGGCCCGCATCCAGGACATGGACAGGGGGAATCTGGATACCCAGGTGATCAGCATCACCATCCCCGGACCCGAGAGCCTGCCACCCAAGGAGGGCGTCTACTGGGCCAAAAAGATCAACGATGCCTATGCCAAAGCGGTGCAGGACTACCCTGGCCGCTTCTACGCGATGGCGAATCTTCCTTATCAAGCTCCGGACGAGGCGGCCAAGGAGCTGGAGCGCTGTTACAAGGAGCTGGGCGTCAAGGGCATTCAGATGTTCTCCAATGTGAATGGCGACCCACTCTTCCTGGACAAGTACGATCCGATCTTCGCCATGGCCAGCCAATGGGAACTCCCCATCCTGATGCATCCCGCCGTTCCCTGGACGGCTTCGATTCTGGATAAACTGAGGATCCCCTACCAACTGTACGGCTACACCTTCGACACCACCCTGTCTGTGATCAGCCTGATCTTCAACGGGGTGTTTGAGCGGCACTCGAATCTCAAGATTGTGCATGGCCACCTGGGCGGCATGGTGCCCTATCTCGTCCAGCGCTTGCGACACGCGTGGAAGGGATACAGCAAGGAGTGGGGGCTGGAGCTGAGTGAGACCCCCGATGTCACCTACCAGAAGCGCGTCTATCCCGACACCACCTCGTTCTATCTGCCCGCGATGAAGTGCTGTCTGGAATGGGTGGGGCCTGAGCATCTGGTTGTGGGCACCGACTATGCCCATCGGGTCGGGGATCCTGAGGGCGCGATCAAGGCGGTGAAGAATCTGGGCGCGTCGATCAACCTGTCTCAGGACAAGGTCGATGCGATCCTGGGCAAGAACGCCGAAACGCTCTACAAGCTCCCGTCCAGGTCCAAGAGTTAGGCCGTGTATCGCAGGGGAGGCATCCCGGGGTCGGGCGGTGGCCCGCTCCGGGGTGCTCTCCTCCTGTGGTTAGTCTGCGCGCCTGTCGGAGTTACGGCGTACATGAGGAGGCTCCTATGCCCATAGACAAAAGCGTCAGCGCACTCAGAACACTCAGACCGGACTACGACCAGCAGATCTTCTGGTTCAGAGACGACCTGCACCAGCCTTACCCCATCTCGCCGATGGGCTTGACGACGATCCAGGTGCACCACGCCTGGGGCTATCACGTCGCTGCCGAGCAGACGCAGTTGCCGCCTTCGAAAGGCGCCCACGTCAAGGTGTATAAAGGCCGGGTCTATCTGGGCTTTGCGCTGATCGACGATCAGGAAGAGGTCGCCCGGCGCGCGCGAGAGTTCGCCAAGCTGGTGGAACACTGCAAGGACCACTGGAAAGAGTACTACCACAACTATATCAGCGAAGTGATCGCGAATCTGAATTCCCTCTCAGCGGTGGACGGCAACCGATTGACGACCCCGCATCTGCTGGACTACCTGAAGAAGAGCGAAGAGTTGAACCGCCGGCATTGGGAGATCCACTTCATCCTGATGTACCCCGCAGACACCATCTACCTGGAGTTCGAGGGCTTCTGCAAAAAGTACGGCCTCGAGGAGAAAGACTTCGTCGACATGCTGAAGGGGTTTGCCTCAATGCCGGCGCAAACTGACGAAGAGCTGTGGAGCCTGGCCAAGATGGCCCAAGCGTCCGGGCTGCGCGAGACGATCTTGAACGCCCCGATCGAGTCGTTGCTTGAGACTTTGGAAAGCAAACCGGAGGCCTGCCAGTGGTGCCACCGTTTCGACGACTTTCTCAAAATCCACGGCAACCGGATCAGCGCCGCGCACCTGGACGTGATCTTCTCCACCTGGAGGGAAGACCCGACGCCTGTTTTGGAGACGCTCAAGAGCTACTTCTCGAGGATGGACGCCGGCTGGGACCTTCTTCGGGCGCGCCGCGCGGTCGTGCAGCAGCGCGAGCAGGCCGTTGCCGAATTCGAGAAACGGATATCGCCGGAGGACAAGCCGGCGTTTCAACGGCTCCTCGCGGTGGCCCAGGATGTCTACGCCTATCAGGAAGATCACGGTTTTTACATCGATCAGGGCTCCACGGCCGCGCTCCACAACAGTCTGGCGGCCTGCGGGCGTCGGCTGCACGGCTTCGGATTGCTCGAACGCGCCGATGACGTGTTTTTCCTCACCTACAGCGAGCTGGTCGAAATCCTGAGCGACCTGTCCCGGAACGAAAAAATAGGCACGTATCATCACCAGGCTCTTGTGCCGCCACTGATCAAGGAACGAAAAGAGAACTGGGCAATGGCCCGACAGGCCGACGCGCCTCTGACGGTGGGCAGTGTGCCCTCGACGATGACCGACCCGATCGCGATCAAAGTCTTCGGGATCGTTGACGAGGTGCTTCATCCCAAAGGGGAAAAAGAAGTTGTGGAGCGTCTGGAGGGCTTCCCGGGAGCGTCAGGGGTCGTCGAGGGACCGGCCCGCGTGATCTTGAGTTTTGAAGAGTTTCCCACTCTGCGATCGGGCGACATCCTGATCTGCCCTTACACCGGCACCGCCTGGACGCCGCTCTTCCTGAAGATCGCCGGTGTGGTGACCGATACCGGCGGCATGCTGACCCACGCCGCGATTGCCGCCCGCGAGTACGGTATCCCCGCGGTGGTCGGCACCTGGAATGCCACCAATTCGATTCGCGACGGGGACATCGTCAGGGTGGATGGGAACACGGGGGTGGTTGAAGTTTTGAAAAGAGCAGCGTGAAAGGTTTGATCAAAGGCTCGATCGGGATCGGGAACGGGAGAGAGGAAACATCGTGCGTGTCAAGATAGCCGATCTCAAGGAAATCGTCGCCGAGGCCGGACAACTGGCCTTGTCGTACTACGGAAAAGTGTCCAGGTCGGTCAAGGCCGATGCGAGCGTCGTCACCGAAGCCGACGCGGCAGTCGAGGATTATTTCCGGCGGTCGCTCACCGCGCTCGCGCCGGAGTACGGCTATATCGGCGAAGAGACCGAGGAATCGCGGCCAGCGGCGCCGGGAGAAGGCCATGTGTGGGTGGTGGACGCGCTGGACGGCAGCCGGGCGTTTTCGGCCCGCATCCCGCTCTGGATGCCGGCAGTCTGTCTGATGAAGGGTGACCGGCCGGTCGCCGGAGCCGCCATCAACCCGCTCACCAACGAGCTGTTCTGGGCCGACGAAGACGGTCCGGCCTTCTGCAATGATGAGCCGCTCCGTCCGAACTTCTCCGCGGCGCTGGAGCCGAACAGTTTCATCTTTGGGCCGACCAATCACCATCGAACGTTTACGATCGATTTTCCGGGCCGAATCTACTGCCTGGGCGCGCCCATTTATCAGTTGTGCCTGGTCGCGAAGGGGGCGGTCTCGGCCTTGTTTTTCGATCCGGTCGTCAACCTGTGGGACCTGGCGTTTCCGTCCCTGCTGTTGGAACAAACCGGCGCGGTGATGGTCTACGCGTCCGGCCGGCCGGTGGTCCTGTCGGAATTGAAGGGACGCGGGAAAGTCCCTGAACCCATTTTCGCCGGGGGAGCCGAAATGGTTGACATCCTGCGCCGGCGGATCACCTATAGACAGGCCGGGAGCAAGAAGTGATAACGGCCCGTAGGGTTCCGCCAGGCGCTGTGAGATATGAAGGTCCCAAAGGGGGCAAACACAATGCGATATGAACACCTCTTTTCACCCATCACCATACGGGGAGTCGAGTTCCCCAACAGAATCATGCGAACCGCGATGGCTTCGTGCTTGGCAACGGAGGACGGGTTTGTCACCGATGCTCTGAGAGAGCGGTACCAGCGGGAAGTCAAGGGCGGAGTGGGATCTCTTGTGGTGGAGGCGGCGGTGGTCCTGCCGTCACGGAGCTCTTTCAACCTGCGCATTAGCGACGATCGGTTTGCCGATGGGCTCAAAGGCATGGTCGAGGCCATCCGCCAGGCCAACCCGGCGACCAAGATCGGGATCCAGATCATGCACTTTTTGAAGATCGCGCGGAGCGGGTGGAGGCAGAAGGTAGAGGATTTCAAGCCCGAGGATCTCCCGGCCATTGTCGAGCAGCACGCGGAGGCCGCAGGGCGCGCGGTCTCCGCCGGATTTGATTTCATCGAGCTTCATATGGCGCACGCGTACACCCTCGCCTCGTTCTTATCCAGGTCGAACAAACGGACCGACCAGTACGGCGGGAGATTCGAGAACAGAATACGGCTGCCGATCGAAGTGTTTCGAGCGGTTCGAGCCGCCGTCGGTGAGGCGTTTCCCCTTGGTGTGAGAATAAACGGTGAGGACTTCACCGTCGAGGGAAGCACCCTGCTCCAAAGCACGCGGGTCGCGAAACGGTTTGCCGGGCTTGGCGCCGATTACATCAGCGTCACTGCCGGCGCCCGTTTCGAAGACGCGTTACCTCCTGCGCCAAACACCCCGCCGGACCCGATGTCCGGCTATAGCGGCCATCGGATGAGTCCGTGGTGGTGGTTCCCGGAGACGACGCACGTCTACCTCGCTGCGGGAATTCGAAAATATGTCCGTGACGCCGGATTCGACGTACCGATCGTGACCGCCGGCAGGATCAAAACGCCGCAGCAGGCTGAGGAGATTTTGGCGGAGGGCAAGGCGGACATCATCGGCCTGTGCCGCGCGTTGCTCTGCGATCCGGATTGGCCGGTCAAAGCCAGAGAAGGTCGTGCGAATGAAATCGTCCGGTGCACCGGCTGTAACTGGTGTCTTGAGGCTGACTCCAGATACGAAAAAGTTGGTTGCTCCCGTTGGCCCGAAGGCAGCTTGGCTGCCCCAGACCACTTTCTCCCGAGTATGGCAGGCCCTTCTAAACTTCCAGAGGACGCCACCGTATAGCAGTGAGAATACTGGGGGCGTATTTGTCGAACGTTCAGTAGCAGGGTGTTGAAAACTAGTGCAGGTTGTTCAAAAAGGTCCAGATGTAAGGCGGCGAGGAAGCGAGGAGCGAGGCGTACTTGGCGTACGTTGCAACGACGAGCGACGAAGCCAACGCCGCAGATGGGCCTTTTTCAACAACCTGCTAGCGCTGCGGAACGACAGTCATCCACCCACCCGGACACTCCTGCACGTACGGATAATACGCCCTGGAATTCTCGCAGTAGTACCAGTATTGGGATGGCTGAGGTGGTGCGGGCTGCGCATATACCGGAGGGGCTTGCTGGATGATCACAGGAGGGGAGTAGATGTAATAATACGGGGACACGTAGACGGGTCCCCACCAGACACGGTGGCCTACGAAGACGCGAGGCCCGACAAACACATGGGCATGGCGTCGATGGTCTCGTTGCCAAGCGTGGCTCTGGAGGGCGCTGCCGAGAAGCAAGACGATCGTCATGAAACCTACCCAAACGATTTTTCTCATGATACATTCCCCCCCTGAGTCTGAATCCTATGACGATGCCGGCGCCAAGGATATTCGCGCTGACAAGCTTGGAAGCGCGTCTTCTCAGTTATCGGGAATTATCTTACGCCCGAACGGCGCATGGAGGCTACAGATGAAACAGTGGGCGTGGACTCTCCTCCTCGTCATGCTGCCAGCCGTTGTTCACGCTCAAATGGGGGTGACGAACCCCACCACTCCTACGAGTAACCCACCCTTTGGAACACTGCCCAACCCCTTGAATAACCCGTTTCCCACCCAGCCATGGAGTCAGCCTGGTGGGATGATGGGAACAGTCGTTCGGGAGGTGAATGTCCCGCCCCAGACTATCGCGGTGCCAATGGAGGTTCCCCAGCCAGGATCGCTCCCCAACAGAATCGAGACTGTCACGGTCACCATCCCAGGCTACCGGATTGTAGAGACCAGCATGGGGTACTGGGTTGATTCCCGCCATACCTTGGTTCAAGGATCGAACGGCGCCTACTACTGGCAAGGGGTGACCGGAGGATTCATCTCCAAGTGAGTTGAACTCGACCGGCCGCCAAGAACCGGATTCAACTGCGCCTGGATTCCCCAAAGAAAGTGGTTCCGCCCAGCAAATAGTCCGCCGGCCTCGCCCGTCAAATATGCCAGAAAGGAGGTGAACGTCATGCGCCGGCTAATGGCTGTCGTTCTTGTTGCGGTTCTCATCGTCGGTGTAACAGTCCCCGCCGCGTACGCCGGAACCGGGACGAATGTCGTGCTGGGTTTAGCTTCGTTTGCCGTGTTTAATCAGCTTGTCGGGGGGTTCTTCCACCCCCATCCGGTCCATGCCCGGCCAGTGGTTGTCTACTCGTCACCCCCACCGGTCTACGTTCCGGCAACAGTCGTTACCGTTCCGTCTCCACCCCCTCCTTCACCGACAGTCGTCCACTATCCGCACGGCAGGTACGAGCTGCGCGGTGATGGGGTGAGCCAGCCTTACCTATGGGTCTGGATCCCGAACCCACCACCTCCGCCGCCTCCGCCCGCACCTTTACAGTAGATAATCTGAATCTCGCCGGCAGGGATTTTCAATTCACGCCCTGCCGGCTTTTTTTCTAACAGGCCGCACTCCCAGTGGATCCGGCTCCTGCCAGAGGATCCTGACCGGGGCGGTCGCATTGCTGGTCGCATGGACCTTCACTATGTGACTGCCGAGGGGGAGCACAAGATCGCGGTCGTCCGCGAGGGCGAGATCATCTACTGTCCGGCAGGCACGCCGCATTCCCCGCGCTTCTCCCCTGACTCCTTTGTGCTCGTGCTTGAGCGGAAGCGGCGGTCCGATGAGCGGGATCGGTTCCTCTGGTTCTGCGAGCGCTGCAGCTCGAAGCTCTACGAGGCGACTCGCCGGGTCACATTAGGGCTTCACGTTTCTCGAATTGTGTAAGTTTTTTCGCGCGATAAAAGCTGCGCGGTTCCCCATGAGCGTGAAATACCAACGCTTGCGGTAACTTGACCGCATTTTGCCGGTACGTCTGGCAACGTTTTTGCCTCACTCGCTATGGGGAGTCCTATGGACAGATCACGCGATCGACAAATTGAGCCGCCTATATCAGGTTGCGCCGCGCTCGATAATTCTTTGAAGCCCGATCTCGGGGAACTATGGTGAACCAACAAGAGCTTCTGACTGTAGGAGATTTCGTGAACGCGCACGCGAGGCGAAGGGCTGATAGTCCCGCGATCATGGCGCCCGGGCGCGAACCCCTCACATACGGGCGACTCCACACCCACATCGAGGAAACCATCGGAGCGCTGAATGCCTTCGGCCTGGGCCGTCGTGACCGAGTTGCGATCGTGCTTCCTCCTGGCCCGGGATTGGCTGCGGCTTTTCTGACGGTCGCCGCAGGGGCGACGTGCGTACCGCTGAATCCCGCGTACACCGAGTCAGAATTCGACTTTTATTTGTCGAACGTAGGCGCGAGGGCCTTGATCGTGCAAAAAGGCCAGGAGTCGCCAGCGATTCGCAGTGCGCATAAATTGGGAATTCAGCTCATTCAATTATCGCCGCGTTTAGACTCGCAAGCCGGAACCTTTACACTGGAGGCCTGTGAGCGTGTACGGCCCGTTCAAGGCGGTGTGTCACAGCACGAGGATATTGCCTTGCTGCTCTTCACTTCCGGCACGACCTCCCAACCCAAGGTCGTCCCGTTGACTCACATGAATATCTGCACCTCGGCCACCAATATCGCCGCCACCCTCGGGCTATCGGAGCGCGATCGTTGTATGAACCTGATGCCGCTGTTTCACATCCATGGGTTGATCGGTAGTCTGCTCTCGTCCGTCGCCGCGGGGGCGAGCTTCCTCTCAGTCCCGTACTACGAAGTCCCCGGCTTCGCTCAGTGGACCGCGGAGTTCAGCCCCACGTGGTACACGACAGTTCCGACGGTTCACCAAGAGATAGTGCGTCATATTCAAGCCCAGCATCCGGAACACTGTCGGTCACTGCGCTTCGTTCGCTCCTCTTCTGCGCCGATGTCCGCGAAATTGAGAGATGAGTTGGAGGCCCTTTTGCGTGTCCCGGTGATCGAGGCGTACGGGATGACCGAGGCGGCCCACCAGATCTCAAGCAACCCGTTGCCACCGGGCCAGCGCAAGGCCGGCTCTGTGGGCCTTGCAACGGGGCCAGAGGCGGCGATCATGGATGGGGCAGGCCGTCTCCTCGAGCCGAACCGCACCGGTGAAATCGTGATACGCGGCGCGAGCGTGTTTGCGGGGTACGAGAACAATCCAACCGCGAACTCAAGCGCGTTTCAGCACGGCTGGTTTAGAACGGGCGACCAGGGATTTGTTGACGAGGACGGGTATCTGTTCATTACAGGGCGTCTGAAGGAGATGATCAATCGTGGAGGGGAGAAGATCTCCCCTCGCGAAGTCGACGACGTGTTGATGGGCCATCCAGATATCAGGGAAGCCGTGACGTTTCGGGTGCCCCACGACACGCTCGGTGAAGACGTCGCGGCGGCCGTGGTATTGCGGGAGCGCGCGTCAGCGACCAGACGAGAAATTCGTGAGTTTGCGTCTCGGCGGCTGGCGGCGTTTAAGGTTCCGCGGCGAGTCGTCATTGTCGAGGAGATCCCCAAGGGGGCATCGGGCAAGCCCCAGCGTTTCAAGCTGGCTGAGGCACTCGGCCTCAATCGATTACGGGACGGGCGTGAGGTCGTCGCACCTGAGCGGACGGTGGAATATCAGTTGATTGAGATCTGGGAGCAGCTTCTTGGGGTGAAGCCGATCGGCGTCGAAGACGACTTTTTCGAGTTGGGGGGACATTCTCTCCTGGCGGTTCAGCTGATGAACGAGATTGAACGTGTGTTTGGGAGAAGGCTGCCTATCACCGCGCTCCTTGCGGACGCGACTGTGGAAGGTCTGGCGAACTTACTTCTCGATCACCCGGTCGCCGATGGCCGACTGCTGGTCAAGATTCAAGACGGCGCGTCCAAACCGCCATTTTTCTTTTTGCACGGGGATCATGTCGGGGGTGGGTTCTACAGCTTGAAGCTCGCGCGCGGGCTCGGAGAGGAGCGGCCGTTTTATGTCTTTGTCCCGCATGGCATGGATGGCCGACCGTTGCCCAGCGTCGAGGCCATGGCAGCGTGCTATGTCGAGATGATGCGGTCCGCGCAGCCCCACGGGCCATACCTTTTGGGAGGATTTTGCAATGGCGGCGTGATCGCTTTCGAAATGGCCCGACAGCTTCAGCAGCAGGGACAGAAGGTTGACGCGCTGATCTTGATTGCCGCCTCGGCGTGGAACTCGCCCTGCAGATGGCTTTATCGGTTGGTCAATCGGGTTGGCGGGATCATTCGGCTGAGTCCCGAAGAGCGGGTGAACCAATTCAGGCGAATACGTGATCGCTTGATGGGGCTGTCGTGGGTGTTCGACTACTACGTCACCCGGCTGAAGACCTTGGCGGGGCTGGCGCGTCGGGCGCCGGGCACATTCGCGCTGAAAACATTAAAACGTGGGTGGTGGGCACTGGCCGGGATGGTTCAGCGTGACCCGCGCCGTGAGCGTCCGGCGGATGTTTCGGCCGGCCCGCAGCATCCGGAGCACCGTCCCCTGTGGGCGAAATACAAACAGATCCTCAGCAACTATGTCCCCGGAGAGTACCACGGTGACGTGACGCTTTTTTGGCCGTATGGAAACCCTGTGAAACTGCATGATGATCCAACGATGGGATGGGATGATGTTGCCGATAGGGTGACAGTCCGCGTGATTCCCGGTGGCCACATCGGCTCGATCACGACGCACATAAATTTTCTCGTGGATCAACTGCAGGAACATCTCCGCCAGGCGGACGTGCCCGACAGAGACGCGTGACAGCCGGTCAGGCCCCTTGACAAGCTTGTCAAGGGCCGTAGCGCGCCGCCTCCGGCGGCGCGCCCCCCCTGCGCGTTGCTGGTCATGCGCGGTGCGTGTTGCAGCCGGCGGGACCGGTATCCCACAACGGATGGAGACGCTGACCTATTTTTTTAGGCGGAGCTTGCTTTTGAGCTGAGCCATCGACATTGTCGGTTGTTTGCGACGCTCGCGAATAAGCTTCCAGAAGTTGGGGTCTGTTTGGAGCACAACGTCTTCCCAATCTTCTCCTTCGACTCCGACAAGTACAGCGGCTGGTTTCCCATGGCGAGTCACGACGACTCTGTCTTGCTGTGCGTCGTCAACGCACTCTTTAACCTTCTTCTGTAGATCGCGCACAGTGACCGTTTTCATAGGACCTCCTCCGTAGTTTTACCGGCAGGCTTTTCGCGAACTGCCCGGACGTAAATTTGTCGCCGGTGATCATACGCTGGTGCTTTCCGCGCACACGCTGCGGGAGCTTCGCGGAGCCACAGAACCGGTGCGCGAGCGTTTGCGGGAAGTTCCTGAGCCACACGTGATAGTGCTCCCCGATCGCTGACGCCTACCTGGCTCGAGGGGTGCTGGGACCCGGCTCTCATTCGGACGCGCTGCACGTCGCGCTTGCCACGGTCGCTCGCGTGGACGTGCTGGTGAGCTGGAACTTCAAGCACATCGTCAATCTCGGACGCATCCGCCTCTTTAACTCTGTTAATATCGAGTGGGGTTACGGCTTGGTGGAGATACGGTCGCCCAAGGAGGTGCTTGAGTATGAGTGAGCGCTTCGATGCTGTTGCCTGGATGCGCCGCAGGCGCGAGGAGATCGATCGAGAAGACGAAGGGCTTACATGGGAGGAGAGAAGTCGCAAGACCTTAAATCTGCTCAGCGATGAGCCCCTTTGGAAGAAGTTGAGGGCGCGGCTCGTCAGCGCTGATGACCTGCGCGCCCACCGACAAGCACGTACGGCCTGACGCTTCCCGAAGGAAGACGCGCCGATGAGCACGGCGCCTCTCCGCCCTGACATCATTCCGGTTCGATCCGAGAGTGCTCCCCGTGGAAACCTCGCACTACGTTTATATCCTGAGGTGCTGCGACGGAACGCACTACTATGGCTACACCAAAAACTTGAAAAGGCGCCTCACGCAACACCGATCCGGGGATTCGCATATTCAGCTTATGGTCAGAACGCTACGTTCGTCGAAGTGAACATCTTGCTCGGCTATCCGACTATTGATATTCTTGCCCCACCCGAACTGTAGGGAGAGCAACCATGATCTTCGATTACTTGACGGCGGCCAAACGAGCAGGGATCCCCGCTGACAAGCTGGAGCGGCTCTGTGCCCTGGCGCGTGCGGAGTTTCCATCAGACAAGATGATGGCTGAACTTCACATCTTGCGGGCGATCCTGGCCGTAGAGCGCGGCGACACAACCCTCGAGGAGATTCTGAGTCAGGAAGTCACCGGCTAAAGCCCTGTCTGGCATTCGCTCGTCTTCGCTTCCGCATCCACAACGCTCTCCGCTCGCCAAGATTCGGCCTCCGTGTTCGCCATGGGCGAACCGAGAACCGCCCTTGCCCTTGACATCATTCGGGTTTCAACTGAGAGTGCTCCCGTGGAAACGACCCATTACGTCTACATTCTCAAGTGCCGCGACGGGACGTACTACCACGGCTATACGAGGGACTTGCAGAAGCGCCTCACGCAACACCGATCCGGTGAGTCGCACCCCACCCGGCGCAAGCTGCCGGTGGAGCTTGTCTACTTCGAGACGCTTCCCAGTAAGACTGAGGCGATGAGGCGGGAGCGACAGCTCAAGAACGGTCGCACACGCAAGGAAACCAAGGAGAAGCTGATCCGAGAGTTTCAGGAGAAAAGCTCGTTCCCTTCCTGGAATGATGTCAACCCTTGACACCACGGCGTCAAGGGCTCGCCACGCCTCCCTTGACAGGCCTGTCAAGGGGACTCCCCCTCCCCGCAAGGGAACGTAAATAGTTCTGAATTCGCCCCTCTCGGAAATCAAAACGGCTTTGAGAAGTAGAGAGGGTAGCGCTATCAGTTTCAAAAAGTCGCAGAAAGCGCGACCGTTTGCAATCATCACAGAAGGTCTGAATGCCTCGCGTTCCCATCACTGCCAACTTGGCCGTCCAGAAATGGTTCCAGAAGGCGTTGTCGATTGGGTCGGGAATACCGGTGTAAAAGAACGTCTCGGTCAGGCTCCAGCCACGGGCGGTGGCAATGTGCTCCGCCAGTGCTTTGGGGTCATAGTTAGGGTAGGAGTAGCCAAAAGCTTTTTTCGCGGCGTAGAAAAGGCTCTGTCCGTCAATAAACACGGCAGTTCGTTTGATCGCGGGTTCAGGAGGCACGTTTGCCTCCCAAGAAAAACAAAACCCCGCTGGAGGCCTTACGGCTGATCCAACGGGGAGTAAATACTAAAGTAACTATATTGCTCACAGCCGCCATTGTCAAGCCGATCCTGACGTGGGCTGCCTGCCATAGCCTAAGCTCTTTAGATTCTGCCGAATCGCCTGCTCCAGTCTCGTACCCTCGGCAAACTGTTCTTCCAGCGTGGCGGTGAGCTGCTGCATCTTCTCCTCGAATGGCTCGCCGTCGTCCTCTTGCGCCTCCGCACCCACGTAACGGCCGGGCGTGAGCACGTGGCCGTGCTTACGGATCTCCTCCAACGTTGCGCTTTTGCAAAAACCCGGCACGTCCTCATACCTGCCCGCTGCCTTCTCGCCGCGCCAAGCGTGGTAGGTGCTGGCGATGCGGGTGATCTCTTCGTCAGTCAGTTCCTTGTGCGTGCGGTCCACCATCTCCCCCAGCTTGCGGGCGTCGATGAACAGCACCTCGCCGCGCCGGTCGCGGAAGCGGCCGTTCTTCTTGTCGCGCGCAATAAACCAGAGGCAGGCCGGGATCTGCGTCGAGTAGAAGAGCTGGCCCGGCAGCGCCACCATGCAGTCCACGAGGTCAGCCTCGATGATGTTCTTACGGATCTCGCCCTCGCCGGACTGGTTGGAGGACATGGAGCCGTTGGCAAGCACGAAGCCCGCGAGCCCCGCAGGCGCGAGGTGATAGATCATGTGCTGGACCCAAGCGAAGTTGGCGTTGCCCGCGGGCGGCACGCCGTACTTCCAGCGCTTGTCATTCCGGAGCAGCTCGCCGCGCCAGTCGCTCACGTTGAACGGCGGGTTGGCGAGAATGAAGTCGGCTTTGAGGTCGGGATGGCGGTCGTTGTGAAACGTATCGCCGTGAGCGATCTGGCCGTCGATGCCGCGGAGGGCGAGATTCATCTTGGCCAGCCGCCAGGTAGTGTAGTTCGACTCCTGGCCGTAGATGCTGATGTCGCCCTTCGCCTTGCCGCCGTTCCGGTTCCCATTCGCGTGGGCACGGATGAACTCGACAGACTGCACGAACATGCCCGACGAGCCGCAGCAGGGGTCGTACACGCGCCCCTTGTAGGGTTCCAACATTTCGACTAGGAGCTTGACCACGCAGCGCGGCGTGTAGAACTCGCCGCCCTTCTTGCCCTCAGCGCTGGCGAACTGAGAAAGGAAGTACTCGTAGACGCGGCCGAGCACGTCCTTGGCGCGGCTGTCGGCGTCGCCAACGCGGATGTTCGTGATGAGGTCGATGAGCTGGCCGAGGCGCTGCTTGTCGAGCGCCGGCCTCGCGTACTCCTTGGGCAGCACGCCTTTGAGCGAGGGGTTGTCGCGCTCGATGCCCGCCATGGCATCGTCCACGAGTTGGCCGATGGTGGACTGCTTAGCTTGCGCCTTGAGGTGCGTCCAGCGCGCTTCGGGGGGAACCCAGAAGATATTTAGGGCTCGGTACTCGTCGGGGTCCTCGGGGTCCGCACCCTGCGCCTTCTCGGCCTGCAGCTTCGCGTGTTGCTCCTCGAAGGCGTCGGAGATGTATTTCAGGAAGACGAGGCCGAGGACGACATGCTTATACTCGGCCGCATCCATGCTGCCGCGGAGCGCGTCCGCCGCCTTCCACAGCTCGGTTTCATAGCCGATGTTGGCGGCGGTATCATTCTTCGCGGACGTCTTCTTCGTACCCTTCGGCATCCGTTCCCTTGCCGGCATCCTGGCTGCGTGACCGTGGCATCGCGCCGGAGCACAGAGGTTCTCGGGGAGCGGGAATTCAATCGAGTAATGATCATAGCATGAGTGAACATCGCTTCAGACACACAAGTGCCTTGCCCCCCGCTGTATCATGGCTCAGGTTCAGCCGGAGTATGTGGATGGGTACAGGAGCGGCGGCGCGCGGGGTTCGGGAGCGAGGGGCGAGGGTAGTTGAGATGACCCTTGACGCCAACGGCGTCACGGGCGACCACCGCTGGCGGGGGCACCCGGCCATAGAGTAAGCCGGGAAGCTTGCTCACCCCAAAAGATGACTTCCAAGTAATCGCTCCCAGGGTCGTACCAGATTTTTCAGCTTTCTCTCGGGCATCGCTGCACCCCTTTCTTGACTTATGGCCGGACCTCCTCGGGCAGGCGGGCGAGGATCGCTTCGTACACCTCGCGTGCGAGTGCGAGAGCTTCCTCTGCTTCTTCGCGCGATGGCTCCTCCGGCTCGCCGGGGTATCTGAATCTCCAGGCGTAGTCGGTCAAGACCGCCGCACGGCGCAGCAGCGGCTCGAGGTTCGGGTCCAGCGGCGCGCACATCTCGCCGAGCTCGCCGAGATTGTGCGTCTTCCGGAACACTCGGCTCTGCCACGTTAGAAACCCTTTTATCGCCTTCTGCCGCCTGCTGCGCATGAAAGACGGCATCCCCTGTCAGCGGCGCCTCGGCGGCGAGATCCACCTTGCCCCCCGCGAGATCGCGCTGAGCACGGACCAGCCATCCCCGCGTCTCCCCAACGAGCTCGGGGTCATGCGGCATAGAGGACCTTGCCCTCGCGAAGCACGGTGGCAGGCAGCGAGCAGACCACGTGGGCCCGCCGTTCGAAGCGCGTCCGTTCCCAGACGATCACGTCGGCGGCCGCCCCGGTGCCCCACAGCACTCGGTAGGCCAGCTTGCTGTCTTTCCGCTCGGGGGGCGCCCGGTCCGGCACCACCACGAGCAGGTCGTAGTCGCTGTCGGGCCCGGCCTCCTGCCGCGCGACCGACCCGAACAGGTAAATCCGTTCGGGCTGATAGGCTTCGACCAGTCGCCGCACGATCTCGGCAAGCTTGGGATCACGCCCGAGCAGCTTAGATTCCATCAGTTTCTCCTCGTCTCAACTCACGATCATAGCATGAGCGAAGATTCCCTCGGATATACAAGCGCCTTGCCCTCCGTCGAGAATATGCACACGGACACAAGAGGACGGGGATCGGGAGCGAGGGGCGAGGGTTGGTGAGATGATGAAGACGGCGTGGAGCCCGTCTCGGCTTGTTCTAACGGGCCGATTCTAACCCTCGAACTCGCTCTTCCAATTCGTGATGCCGCGTTTCCAGCCCCTGAATCCTTCGTTCAAGCTCTGCATACGAAACCGGATCATTGCGCTGAACTCCCTTTGTGACCGTAGGATCTCTTCGCGAAGGTTTTCTTCGAGCCTATCAAGACGACTACCCAGTGTGCCAACGCCCTCTGCCACGAGTTGCACCTGCGAGCGCATCGCCTCCGCAACAACATCAAAGTGGCGTCGCTGGTCGTCAAGATAGGTTCTGAACTCGGGATCCATGACGTCTCCGGATTTCGCGCGCGGGCTTTACCCCCCGGTTTG
>Ga0209342_10003477_pt1 | contig 16582 bp, 7 predicted proteins | sample RifCSP16_2_FD_184023 | JGI IMG/M metagenome (GOLD analysis project Ga0209342, IMG submission 184023) | Soil microbial communities from Rifle, Colorado - Rifle CSP2_sed 16_2 (SPAdes) (version 2) | ecosystem: Environmental > Terrestrial > Deep subsurface > Rock core/Sediment | place: Rifle... | reverse complement strand
AGCATCTCCTTTAACAGTCATAGCAAACGAATCCGCTGGCGCTGGCGTTGTCGTTGATTACCGTGAAGGAGGCGAGGCAACTTTGGACATAGCTAGTAACGTGAACATAACGACAACCAATTCAAATTTAACTCTTTCTTTACTTACAGGGACTAGCGGCGATCTGACCATCGGCGCTGGAGCCAGCCTGACATGCAGCGGCGCCGGAACGATGAGCCTGACTGCGACAGATAAAAATATTACTCTTGGCGACAGCGTCAGCTTGCAGGCCGAAAACGGCAATCTTTTTTTAAGTGCGGGAAGAGATGTTATAGCCCCAAGTGGCATAATTCAAATAACAGGAAATGGAGAGCTTTATATTTTGTGCGACACCCTGTTCCCAACCCCGCCTTTATTTGGAAGCGGGAGAGTTGATCTCTCTTCAGCAGTATTAAGCACTGGTGTAGGAAGATTGCTTATCTATACTTCGCAAAGGTCATTGAACACTATGCCGGCTATAATTAACGGCACAAATTATGTCCCGGGGCCGGAGTTTGTCAATTCAACAACAGAAAAGTGGGGAACCTATTATCCAAATTCCAGTGGCATCCCATTTACGATCTTTTATAAGGAAGAAGGAATTGTACCTTCCCGGGTTATAATTAACGCTCTGTACGGTGTAACTACAGCAACCGCTGGAGTTTTCCGGGAATTTGCCAATCCCTGGCATAAGGATATGTATCTTGGAGATGATCCAAAATGGCCTCGTTTAAATTTGCTCTGGGAGCAAGAAACATCTGGGATTGAATTTGTTCCTTGGATAAGATTAAGATATAGTGCACCTTTCATATTCGTCCTCTTGTTTTTAGCGTTTGTGTTTAAGAAGCTTAACACTGTGTTTAAGAAGCTTAACACTATATCTTCGAGAGGACTTTTTTAGAATTATTTTTTATTCCCCCACAAAAACCCAACTGGAGTTAATGGTCCCCCAGCTATATAGACTGTAAAGATCACGAGGCTGGGGGACGATTAACGGAAGGCGGAGTGGGTGCGCCAAGATAAGGCGTACCGATTAAATGGGTGAAAATCCCATCTGGACAAGCGAGGCCAGCATCCAGAACCGAGTCCTTGGACTCTTGATGGTGACATCCGGGGCTAAGCGTAGGACAGGGGAGAACAGGCCGTAACGAAAGTGAACTTATTGAGCTTCGAAAACGCACGTGGGTGTCGACTGATTCCGACGAAAGGAAGACCACACCTCGCACAACGAATGGCAAGATGTGCGGGAGACCCACCGGAGTCCTAGGAGATGGCATGTTCTCAAATAGATCGGTAACGCAACTTGGGAGATCTCATATGCTCCCATGCAACATAATGGGTGAAGATCCACTGATGCAATGGGTAGGGGCCGTGTACGTGGTAACAGAACAGTTACCTCCCTAATGGTGTATGAGAAGTCGGAGATCTTCGTAGTACCTGAGAAGTGGAGTAATGTCCATGGAGGGAAGGAGGATCGAATATGAACAATCAATGAAAGGAAAGACAAGGCAGGGCGCATTCCCATTTTCTGGGTAGCAGCCTAACAGGTTATGCCGCATAGAGCAAACCTCCTTCATATGCCATCTTCTTTAACAGATTCCAACGACCACTCTTGTAATACGCTCGCAATAGCAACATCTCCTCAGCCGTGTCTTCTTTCCAGTAGATGCAGGGACTTTTTAGTCTCAGGTTGATGACCCGACGCACAGCGCTTTCGATGGCCCCACTGCCTATCGGCAGTTTCTGGGCTGCCACCTCCTGGTATGAAAGCCTCTCTTGATTGTTGACGAAGTACATGAGCTCTCTCTGAAGGAGCTTATTTTTTGAGCCTTTTGTAGCCATCCTTAAATTCTCGAGTACTTTTTTAGTTTTGCCGCTCTTGAGCAATGTCTTCTGCTGAGAGACCCACTGCTTTCGCTTTTTTCCTGACCATTGGCATTTGTGCTCAGCAAATCCGTGTAGATGTTGTACTGCATGGTAAAAATCGATCAACTCGATGATCTTACAGTGAAATCCGATCAGATTAAGCATCTTTCGAGCACACTGAATCGCATCCCATATCCAATGGGCTCCGTCAGCGACAAACAAGATTTGGTCCACTGCACTCAGGTTCAATGATCTGAGATAAATGTGCAGGAGGGCAAATAAGGCATCGGTTCCTTTTAAGGTGCCATCTATAAGGGGGAGGATCTTCTTGTCGATCCTTCCTTCGTCGTTGACAACGTAAATGATAAGCAGTTTTGGCTCGCGCCAGTCGGTGCTATAACGAGATCGTTTCTTTTTTGTCCGACGGCCTCGCTTTGGCGTTCGAATACGAAGGCGTCCTCCATCCGATGAGAGAACCACTCGGCGCCCCTTTAAGTCTTCTGCACGCAATACCTCAATCACTGAAGCTGCTTTCTGCCCCAGTCTTGCACGGCATGCAAAGCGTTTGGCTATATTCCTCACTGTCTTAACATCCAATGGACATCCTCGAGATTCCATCATGTGCCTGGCCTCTTCGAAGGAGCAGAGGGCCGCGGCGGCCTGCGCAACCTCTGAAGCTAAAAACGGGGTACAGTGGTCGTGCATTCCTAAAAGGTACAGCTCCGGGTAAAGCCCCTTACCACGTCTTCCTGCTGCACCTTTTCTGGCCCAATAGGTTACTCTTAAGGAGACGATCGTCCCACCAGAGAATCTAATCTGAACGGAAACACGACCCTTATTAACCAGCGTTTTACGACATTGATGAGCCAGCTCAATGACAGATGCGCGAAATGCCTCATCTTTGTCAATATTTTGCTGTACCTTTTGCGCAATGATCAGATCCCCGAACTCTCTCATAAGCAACTGCACCTCCAATTCCAGTTTCTCCAGGTCCTGCTCATTGTTGATCTTGTCTGTCCGAGCGATGATTTTCAGCATTTGTTCGTTTACGGCTTGAATTTTGACGACGATGTCTTTAGAATCTTGAACTGTGCCTGTATGCATGTGTGTCCTCTTTGGGTTTGATCGTTCAAAGAGTATCAGTGCTTTAGGCACTTTTTTTAAACAAAATTTTTAATTGGCTGCGGTACCCAGAAAATGGGAATGCGCCCATTCGACATATACCTCCTGATTTTCCGATTACCGCTGGCATTGATCCTACACCGGACAATTCACCATTTTCATTAGCTTTAAGCTGGAAATAAAGGACTTCATCACATGAGGTAGAAATACAATTTAAAGATTCATGAGGCTTAAAACCTCCTCCACTGAGTTGATATATAGAATATTTAAAACTTGATGCACTAATTTTCACTTCAGCTCCATCTTTTGCGACAGCCTCCGCAACTACTACTTCTTTGTTTGTCTTTCTGATACCAGTCCCTAATCCTTGACTGAAAGCTATCTCTCTTAAAGCCTCAGCGTATGTTTCTCTACATATGGGATGATCATCATCTGCACGAGTGTAATATTCCAAAACACCATCAATAGATGAAATGTAACCGATCTTGTCGGGAGGAAGCTTTTTCCTATCTGGGCCATAAATAAATATTCTTATTTCTACATTTTTGGAAGTAAATGGATATTCATGAAGGTAAGGTCTAACATCTTGGTTATTGTTGATATCAGAAAGATATTCATTAATGGCATAAATTAGTAATTCCCTTGCCTGCTCTAAATTGACTTCGTGGTAATAATTGAAACTCATAGCCATCATCTGTATATCATCCATCATTCTTCCGCCAATGCCTATTAAGATGAGTTTTTTTTCTTTTTTAAGCTTCTCAGCGGTTCTATTTGTGATTTTATCTGCAATTTTTTCATACTCTGGCATTTTATCTCTAAAAGAATTGCAACCAAAAACAGAAACAAACATAAATAAAAATAGTGAAAAATTTAAAAAACGCTTCATTGCACTCCTCCATATTTTTTTATATAATCTTTAGTATGACGCTTGATTGGTTCTGCAAAAGTGGGGCTTAAGAAATCATGATCAAAAAAATTGGCATCTGGATGGGGTTCTAATACGATTAACTCATCTCTGTGCCTCATCTTTCCAACAATATCAAAGTGGGTGACAAAATCACGCCTACTCATGTAGTTATAAGATTCATAACATAGTGTCTTAGATACAATCTCCGCAGGAGCAATCGCTAAAACAATAATGCGTTGTCTAACTTCCTTTGGAGAGGTTAAGAGTGCATTCTTGACATGAGTAGCTCCATGACTATGGCAGTGCTGAAAAAATTTTGCTTTATGTCCACTTGTTGCAAAAAAACTATGCCATTCATCTTTTATTTTCTGGGTCGGAGGGGTCATGATGCCAATACGCCCCAACCCAGAATCAATAAGATCCCCAATAACGCTATTCGATGCGTTGTAAACCCCATAAACTTTTGCCCCTCCTGCATATTGGCTTAAGTATTGTGCTTTTGCCATTGACTCTTCTTTATTATTGGCAATGCCATTGATAAAGCCGATGGCGCCATTTGGCAAATTAAATGAGCCAACTTGAAAAGACTCCGAATGAGTAAGATTGTGATTATAACAATAAGCAGAAAGCCAATTGCCAGCCCTAACAGTTTGGCTATAACCAGTAAGATGATCTAGCCCTGCAATAACCGTAGGTTTTATCATTTGATATATTGGTGATGCAAATCGACCATCTGGATCAAAGTAATTAACTGGATCCCCATTAGCGTAAGCATATAGATCTAGGCACATCGGGTAAGACACCGGATCTTGGCTTAAGAATTGACCGCTTCTAGAATCATAGTATCTATCCCCCATCCAGATGAAACCTGTTGGATCTTGGGCCTTACTATGCCAATTCAAAGACTGGGCATAGGAAATCAGATCTGAAGAAACAGAAGGATTTATCTCAAGAGGCCCATAGAAGGAAGGGGGCTTTTCGCTATAGAGAATTCCTTGGTGAGAAACAATTCCTGTCAGCTGCCTCAACGCATTGTGCATTAGGGTAACGGATGCTCCTGTTTCATCACTGATCGCATCGCAAGCATCCGGCCCATAAATTTTCCAAAAGGTTTTCCCTCCGATTTGTACCCCGATCTCTTCAAATTCTTCTTCAGGATCGTAGAGAGAATTGGTGATTAAAGTTTGCTCTCCTGATTTTGTATAGCGAGTCTGGAGTCTTCTACCCAAAGCATCGTAAGAGGCTTCCCAGAGATAAGAAGGGTCGGTCACTTTGGTCAATTTGCCCCATGGATCCCAAGACAATTGTTTTTGACCATGAGTAATCACCTCCCCCATTGTATTGTAACCTGTTGAAAGAGACGTCTTCTCAAGCACCGAAGCAAGAATTCTACCAAAATCATCTAATCCGTTTTGCGGCACATACCAACCTGGGGCAGCTGTTCGAACACCGGCGCCTGCAGAACCAAAGTCAAAATCGTATTTTTCCGACCCTGTCGATCTTAAATTCCCTCTTTCGTTGTAAGAAAAACTCTGATCTCTTCCTGGAGCAGTATAGGTATAGATTTTTCCTGAGGGGTACCAATCGAGCTGCTCCTGATAAGAGCCTTCAGGTAGACTGGTTACAACCGTCTCTGGTAGACCCGAGGAATTATAATCGATCGTAGTAGAACTCAGTCGGCTATTTTTGCTCTTCAGAGCTCCTCTGAGGTCATACGAGTAGGATACCCCTACATGTTGAGTTGAAACCTGAATGAGCTGATTGTTCTGATAGAAGAAATCACGAACATGGTTTCCAATCTGCAAAGAACGGCTATTAGCCGTCCATTTTTGCTTTGTCTGTTGGATCAGATTGGAATTCAAATAGACTGACTCAAGAGCTAAATTGCCATCTGCGTCATACGAGCGCTCTACGAGAGAATTTTCGTTTTGTGACCCATATACCCAGCTAGATAGCCAGGAAGAGGCTATATCTGTAGCCTGACTTGCTGTCGCAAGAAATCCCCTGGGCTCATAAGTATAAGTACGCTTGCCGCCTTCAACGCTATCTTGGAAGACCCTTCCATAGTGATCATAAAGATAAGTATGAGTCCGTTGCATAGGATCTCTAGCTTCTCTGAGATAGCCATCTTCATAAGAGAAGGTCCAGCGTTCAGAGGAACCTCTTGAAGAAATAAGCTCCTCTGATTTTTTTCTATGCATTGAATCATACGAAGCTTTCCAGACATTGCCGTTAGGTAGGTGGTATTCTGCTAAGTTAGAGTCTGAATCATAGACAAATTCAAGAACAGTTCCATCGGGTAAATATTTTTGGGTCAAGCGGCCTAATCCATCGAATTCTTGACGGGTGATTCTTCCATCTCCGTCGATTGAAACAATGCGATTTCCACAAGCGTCATATTCGTGCTTAGCTGTGATTGCGCCTTTTTCAATCTTGATTGGCAACCCGAGAGCATTTCTCCAAGTGACTGTTCTTTCATCTCCTTCAATGACTTCTTCCTTGTTATGCTCAAGGTCAACCTGGAGTTCTGAGACAGCAATAAGAGTCCCTCTAGAGTTGCTGGTCTCTGATTTAATAGCTCTTGCCCCAGCATATTGAGTGGTGGTTGTTTCACCACTAGGAAGAGAGCAGACAATAATGTTATCCTGATAGGCCCAGCTGGTAGATTTGCCACTAGGACTTATCTCAGTCTTAAGACGATTAAGGCCATCGTAGGTTTTTTCTAAAGTATAGCCCGCTGCATCAGTAAACTTGATGAGATTGCCTCTTGAGTCGAACTCGCTAACTTCAAAGCTCTTCGTCTTTAGATGGGTCCTTATCACCTGATGATGGGCATCGTCGTACTTGATTTCCCAGGAGATATCATTCTTTGTTTCTAGAATGGGTCGTCCAAAGAAATCGTAAACGATTGTATTCTTGGTACTATCAGGGTAAATCTCTTCTTTGAGAAGCCCATTTGTTGTGTAATGGCGTGTGAGTTGTCCTCCGGATGGAGAGGTAATGGTTTCAACGAGACCGCCAGCTTCGTAGGAAAAGAGAGTTGTATGGCCTTCTTTGATTTCGTCTTTAATCCGGCCAAGAGCATCGTAGTCCCTGTAAGTAACATAGCCCCTAGGATCTGTTTCTTCTATGAGATAGCCTGAAGAGTTGTATTGATAAAGGGTGTAGGCAATTGAACGGCTTGGGAAAAGCGACTGTCTTTTGGCTTTAATGAGTCCTGAAGCGTGATAATCAAAATAGACAATATTCTCGGAGTTAGCCGTCTGTTTCCATATAGAGGCATTGTTCAGATCATATCCGATGTATGTTGCAGAAAGCAGTTCTCCAGAAGGAGAGAATACCTTTGTTTCAGTTTGATTCCCTACGAGATCATAGTCACCCTCCAGCGTGCCATCGACAGAGGTAATCTCTATGCATTGCCCTTGGGAATTATAGGTGTAAGTAGTGACAACGTCTGGGTCTTCCGTCCCTGTCACTTGGATTTTTTCATGGGGGAATCCTCGATCATTATAATGCCAAATAGTAATCGATCCCGAACGACCTTCCTTTTCTAACTGCCCCAAAGAGTTGTAATCGAAATCAATGTAAGAAACCAGCGTATTTCCGCTGTATTTTTCAATTCTTTTTGGTAGATAAGGAAAGATAGAATCATAAGTCGTGAGTATTTTTTGCCCATAGACCTCTTCTTCAATGCAAAGATTTCGCTCATTATAGGCGAGTTTCCTTTGAACTTTTGAGTCTCCGCTTCCTGTGAGATCTTCTCCTTCGAGCGTGATAATTTCAGGATTTCCTTGGGCGTCGTAGAGGTAAGAGGTTGTGAGTCCTCGTTTGTCAGTCGTCGACTTCAAACTTCTGATTGCACCACCCTTTTGATTCCATTCAGCCACTTCTTCAGTTTCTGGATTGAACCATGACTCTTGGTCTATGAACCAAGCTTGAGTAGTGGTAAAACCTAGAGGATCAGTTATTTTATAAATCTTCTTATCATGGATTTGATAGGTTGTTCTGCCTCCTTCGGCATCAGTGACAATCGTTTTTCCAGCTGCATATTCAAATATGGCTGTTGTAACCATTTGTTGATTATAGCCCATTGGAGATCTTTGCTCTTTGACTTGTCCCTCATCGGTATAGACGTTTTCTAGGACTTTTCCATGAGGCTTTGTTTCTCGAATGACCCGATGGTTCCGATCGTATGTGTAACTAATCTCAGCCGTATTAGGGAGGGTGACTTTGACAAGATCTCCTTGTGAATCATAAGTATAAGAAATGCGCCTGCCGTCTTTTGCATAGATTTCAGAGATATTGTCTTCATGATTGTAATGGACACCACAGAAATCTCCATTGGAACTTTCTATACGGGATAAGCGATCATCTTTATAAGAGAAAGAGAGGGTATTCCCCCTAGCATCTATCCATTGTTGAAGAAGTCCATCTTTGTAGGATCGTTTTGATCCATCCGCTCCATATAAGACATCATTTTCGATGTAGGAATGGAAAGGGCTAGCAGAGCTGCCTATCCCCTGCTGATTAAAATTGGAGAGCTCTGGATTTTCTTCCGGAAAAACTTCCCATCGATCGGTCTGTCGATTGTAGCTGTAAACAATCACCGTTCCATCTAATTCAGCAGCAAAGCGTTTACCATCTTGATCCACAAGGAATGGATTTAAGCTGAGCTTCCATCCGCAACCGAGATCACCAATGAGTGGATTTTGGCTGTTATAGTTACGGCGAATGGTTAGAGGGAAAGGTCCTGGAAGAACCAAATCGATTTCATCGATATAGAACGCTCCTGACACAATATCAATGGGATCTGCCACAAAATTCCAGCTATCTTTAAAACCTGCTCTTACATCAGAAATCCAATCTCTCTTCCCTGGTATAGATTGTTCAATGATTGGAAGGGGATGAGCTGGCAGGTTCGAGAAATTAGGCTGCGTAGGAACTTGGAGTGCATAGCCATTCGTATAGCTACTAGATGTAGGGACAAGATCCCAGTTTCTAATCGCCCAAGGAGAGAGATAGTAGTTAGGAAGTGGAGTCCCCAAGCCTCCATTGGTTACGATGTCGTTAATCGAAATCAGGGCGTACCATGCATGAGGGCTTATGATGATAGTCCCCATTTCCTTACGCGTTCCATCTAAGCTAGTTACCAATCCAGGAGTCATATAAGCATAGGTCCAACTGCTCCATGGTTGATTCGGATCCATAAGAGTTTGCAACATGTTCCATTGCCACGGCGATACAGTCTTTAAATCAGAAAGATTGAAGTCTTTTAAATTAGAAAAATACTGGCTTTGAGCGGACTCAGGGTTTTTATTGGCAGCTTCAAAACTAGCTGGAGTAAGAGTCAAAAACCCCGCCCCTTCTAATCCTTGCTTTTGTTGCTCAAGATGAGCTAACTGCAGTAGTTTCACCGTAGAAACAGCATAGTCGTCTTTAAAAATTTCTCGTAAAATCTGATGTTCATTCGAAGAACCGTCAATTAGAGAGAGCGCTTCAAAACCAGTCCTCGCTGTATGCAGCTCCTGATGCCAGGCTGAAGGAGTTGATAACTCCGAAGGGCCCGCATGAAAGCGGAACATATCGACTTGAGGAAGTACTAGGTCTTCCTCTCCTCTAAAAGGGCCTTTTGAGAGATCAGGAGAGAGCTTAGCAAGGCCAAAAGCAAATGGCGAGGTAGGATTGACCTTATGCAAGGCAGCGAGAATATTGGTTGATCTACTGCATTTCTCGAAATATGAGGCTCCAACGAAGGCCAAAAGAGATAAAAGTTTCTTTTTCTCATCTTTTTGAACTTTAAATTGCTCAAAATATTGGGAGGTCACTTTGGGGCTATCCCCACCGAAATGTGAACAAAGTGCTGCACTAGTCCCTTTCTCTATCCAGAACGTTTGCTTTTGGGCAAGACTCCGATTCCCAAGAAGAAATTCTACTTGAATAGAGATATCAATAACCCGATCTGAGGAATCCAGCTGAACTGCAGATAAATCCTTTCCTGCCAATTGAACGAAAAGAGTCTGATTGTTCCCATTGGTATCAAAACGAATAAAAGATGCTCCCGAATTGAAGAAAGGTACCGGGAGTGTACGAGAGATTGATTTTTTAGGATTTTGACGAGAATTTATATCTATTTTCATCCAAGCATATATTTGGGGAATCGCATCTAATGAGTTATAAATTTGAGGTTGAGATTGGATGCTGGGATGGGGAAAATCTCCCCAACAGGAGTATTGTTTTTTTAGTTGGGTTCGATGAATCCCAACATCGCTTAAGTGTAACCCCTCTTCCACAAAACGGACAAAAAGCACCCCGGCCGTGTCGTCTCCGTCAGGTCCAATATGCTTTAAGATTTCTTGGTCTCCTTTCAGGTACTGTAAGATCCATCGATCGGCGCTCGCATATTTTTCTGGTAAAAAGCTGTAAAGGTCATGTCCTTCATGGACTTGGATATCCTTCATCCAAGGAAAAAGAGAGATCCATTCCTTACCGTCAAAAAATAAGATCCATGGATATTTAAGCAGAGCTTCCTGTTTGTCTTCCGGCAGTTTGGTTAAAAGCATTCGCTCTACAAAATCCTTAGGAAGTGAGCAAGAGTCCCCTAAAGCATAGACTGCTTTGAAACCCGCTTTGCGTAAAAGGTAAACGAGTAGCTGACATTGCTCCCAAGCGGATCCTTGTTTTTCAAGAAATGTGGTACAAGGATTTCTATAAACACTTACTGGATGAATGATCCCATTTTCTTGATGGAGAAATGCATCGACGAGAGCAATTTCATTTTGGACAAAGCTAGCCAACGCTATCGGGTCTTTTCTCAGCTCTTCAACGAGCTGATCCAATGTAGGATAAACCATCGATTCTAACGAAGTGATGAGCAGTTGCTCCCCTTCTTTCAGCGTTACATCTATAGAGGGTAGCGAAGTAGAATTTATAGGTTTATTGGGTTGAGCTGAAGCTGGTTTTCTTAAGGTTTCAAGCTGCCATGGTGGAGGAGCTGAAAATTGACACGCATAGTGTGCAGATTCTTCTCCTAAGGAAATCGCGAATTGGTAACGCAAGTCCGTACTTTTTTGTGAAACAATGAGAGAAAATTTGTTGCTTGGATCGGCAGCAAAACTTAGACGCAGCTCTAAACCGAAGTCCGACTTCAGTTTTGTATCCGGAATGAAAACCATTCCATTCTTTAGATAGTCTTCCCAACTATCGGTATTTTTAAATGGAAGAGCGATTTTTTCTGTATGGACTTCCTGCCCATTTTCAAGAACTTTGACGATGAGTTCAGGCTCGGAAGTATGGCTTTGGATCAAAAATCGATAAAACTGATCTGTATAAAGAGAAAAATCTCCTTCCTTTTTTACTGTTTGCCCATCTAGCGGAACCATTCTAGGAAGTGGTTCATTTTTAACCGTTTCAGGCAAATAAAGATCAGGATTTAAAAGGAAATCACTTTTGAAAAATAACTCTCTCCTCTCTTTTTCCCGAGCCTCGAATTCCTCCTTAGAGAAAACTGGTTTTACATCTGTTAAGCGGTTGTCATCAGCTTCTTTCTCAAAAGCAGCAATGGATGCTTGTAATTGCGTTTGTTCCTTCTTGAGAGCAGAGGCTTCCTCACTGGTATTGCCATCAAGTAATTGTTCTAATAGGAAAAGAGCGTGTTTTTGTAAGTCATAGCAGCTTCGCTTTAATCCTTTTTCTGTTAAAAGTTGGCAGTCCGATTTGATTTCTGCTATTTTTTCTTTGCGAGCTGCTCTGTTATTTGCTGCCGTAGATGGCCACTCAATTGCTTCGTTTTTGTATTTTCCAGCTAGCTCTTGATAATTTACTGCCTGTCGCCTTAAGGCTGCCTTGTCATCTTCTTGAGGATAAGGATTGATAAGAGATAGAGCTTGATTTGCAAGAGAAGAAGCCTCTTCATAGAGTTTTGCTGTTTCATTGAGAACTGAAACAACTTCATCGACGTTATTAAATCCTCTCTCACAACAACTTCTATCCTTATTTCCTGCTGCAGCAGCTTTTTCCAAGCTTGTATTATAAAGAGCTGTGGCAGAGATATTTGCCTCAACCCTGCTGATGTCAATCTGCAGTTGATTAATCTCTGCATTTAACCCTTGTTTTTCTTTCTCGCATCGACTTTTTAAATCGACTCTCCACTGTTTTTTGCGATCATCTTTTTTCTTGCTGGCAATATCATTGAGAATAGTATCGCAGTGCCCTACGGCTATTTGACAACATGCGAGCGATTCCCTAAGGAACTGAAGTCCTTCCTGAGTATAAGGTTTTTTCCGAAATTGCTGGATCAGTTCAGTATGTCGATTCCACTCAGGGAGAATTTTGTGAAAGATATTCGTGCATTCTTCTTGGTTAAGACCATACATCAAGGTGGGGAGAAGAAAGATAATGAGAAAAAAGCGCTGCCATTTCATAAGTGATCATTTCATATAAGAAAGAAAAAAGATCTTATCCAAAATCCCCTTTCCCTCAGAAGGGAAAACTTGCTTTGGTATAATTTCCGTGGACCATTTGTGGACCACTGGCATACAAAAAAGAGCGATAAATCACGACAGTTCACAGTAGCTCGAAAGGCTTGCTTTCCGCTATGATTTCGGGGAGTTAACTGCTGGGAACTCGCTTATTGGAAGTCCCGTTTGGGAGCCTACGCCCTCGTCCATCTCGATTCAGGTTTGCTCGGTAAAGAACGACGATTGTTAGTCGATACCCCGACCCAAAAAGGGGGCAAGCGCACGTCATCAACAACAAACCGCTATATGTCATCGCTCTCTGCGATTCTTACTTATGCAACACAGAATCTGAAGTGGATTAGCGAAAACCCTGCTCTCGATCTAAAAAAACTCAAAGAAAACCCTGGAAGAGATCGAGTTCTCTCTGAACAAGAAATCACACGACTCTTCAAAGCCTCGAAGGAGAGCCAATCCCCTTACCTTTATTGCATCATCCTGATTTCCTTAACTACAGGCGCCCGCCAAGGGGAAATTCTCAACCTTGAATGGAGACATGTCGATTTTGAAAATCAAATTGCCTATATCAAAGAGAGCAAAAATGGCAAACCTCGCAGCATTGCTCTTTGTAAACCAGTCATCGAGGAACTCAAGTTACTCTACCAAAATAGAAATCCTCAAAAGCCTCTAGTGTCTCATAGGACAGATGCCGTTTTTCTTCTCGACAATGCTGCGGATATAGCTGCCATATTCGTTTTTCGAAAATTGATGGGAAAGAAAAAGCAACTGTTCGTCACCTATAAAGCCCATCTGACAGGCGATTTCTTCAATACAGGCAATCTTAATCCCTTGCCTTTCCTGAATGGTCTGCACATAACTAGACGCCTGCTGCAAGGTTTCATGCGTCCCGGTATCCAGCCAGGCAAATCCACGTTCGAAAAGATGCACTCGCAAGTCCCCTCTTTCCAGATAGGCCCGGTTAACATCGGTGATCTCATATTCCAGGCGGCTAGAGGGTTTTAGAGAACGCGCTATCTCAATGACATCGTTGTCGTAAAAGTAAAGTCCGGTAACGGCGAAGGGAGATTTAGGTGCCACCGGCTTTTCGACAATGTCTATAACCTTGCAATTTTCATCAAATTCTACTACCCCATAGCGCTGAGGATCTTTCACTTCATAGGCAAAAATCAGTCCCCCTTTTTCCCAATTTTTACATTGGGCCAAAAGCTCCTGGAGCTTATGTCCATAAAAAATATTGTCTCCCAAAATGAGCGCCACATTGTCGTTGCCAATAAACGACTCGCCGATTAGGAAGGCCTGCGCAACACCTTCTGGTTTGGGTTGTTCAGCAAAAGAAAGAAAGAGCCCAAGATGAGAACCATCGCCTAAAAGTGATTTAAAACAGGGGAGATCTTCGGGAGTCGAAATAATCAGGATCTCGCGAATGCCAGCCATCATCAAAACCGAAAGCGGATAATAGATCATCGGTTTATCATAGATTGGCAGTAGTTGTTTGCAGAGGGCCAAGGTGACCGGGTGCAGCCTGGTCCCGCGTCCGCCTGCTAAAATAATCCCCTTCACTTTCCACTCCTATGGGTAGCTAAAACTGCCGTTTTCAGGTTCATCAGACTGCAAAACATAAACACCCGGAAGCCCGCGAAAATGCTCTTTGTAGTCTAGTCCATAGCCTACAACAAACTGGTTTTCAATCTCAAAAAGAACATAGTCCGGGATCCAGGCTATCTCGCGAGAGATTTTTTTGGACAACAAAACTAGTGTCTTTAAACTCTTAGGATTTTTCTCGACCAATTTATCTTTAATGAACGAAAGGGTTGTCCCGGAATCAAAAATGTCGTCAACCAGAAGGAGGTCTTTCCCTGCAATATCGAAATTTTCAATTCCGAAAACAGAAAGTTTACCGCGTTGCGACCCTTGAGCGCCATAGCTGCGCCCTTGCACAAACTCTATCGCACAGGGTAGCTTGAGTTGTCGAATCAGGTCAGCCACCAGGCATAGGGCTCCTTTCATGACCATGACGATAACGATTTCCCGCTTGTTATAATCGCTTTCGATCTGTTTTCCTACCTCTTTGAGCTTTTGCAGAATTTGTTCTTCTGAGATCAAAAGTTCAAGATGCTTCATTATGCCCTGAAGTATTAGTCTTTATGTTCCGTAAATGTACAGCCTTCGAGAATGAGCTGGTCTACATAAGTGATGAAATAGTCGCCATTTAAAAAACGGCTGTCCTGCAGCATCCATTGATGAAAAGGGATCGTTGAATGCACCCCGCCAATGTGAAATTCGCCAAGCGCCCGCTTGGCAATTGCGATCGCCTCGGTACGGTCGTGTCCGCGGACAATCAACTTGGCGATCATTGAATCGTAATTTGGAGGAATGCGATACCCGGAATAACATGCGCTGTCGATTCGGACATGGGGGCCTCCTGGAGGAATATAATATTCTAGATTTCCAGGAGAAGGGGCAAAATTGGCAAATGGATTTTCAGCATTAATGCGCAATTCGATCACATGGCCGCGGAACTCAACATCTTTTTGTTTGAATTTTAGTTTTTCCCCCATAGCGATCTTGAGCTGCTCTTTTACAAGGTCAATGCCCGTCAGCTCTTCAGTGATGGTATGCTCTACCTGGATGCGCGTATTGACTTCCATGAAGTAAAAGTTCTTCTTCTCATCTAAAAGAAATTCAACGGTGCCAACAGAATGATACTTTGCAGCTTCAGCAATCAAAACTGCAGCTTCACCCATTTTTTTGCGCAGAACCGGCGTTAAAATAGGGCTCGGCGTCTCTTCTATCAATTTTTGCCGCCGCCGCTGAATTGTACAGTCCCGCTCGCCTAAATGGGCATAGTTGCCATGTTTGTCGCCAATGATCTGCACTTCAATATGCCGAGGATTGACAATCATCTTTTCCAGATAGACATCAGGACAGTTAAAGCTCACTTCTGCTTCCGTACGCGCTGCAGAGAACTGTCGAATAAACTCATCAGAGTCATGAGCAATCCGGATCCCCTTCCCTCCGCCTCCGGCCGTCGCTTTAATAAAAACGGGATATCCAAAATGCTTTGCGACCTTCAATCCTTCCTTGACATCTTCAATGATGCCGTCAGAACCGGGAATAACAGGGCATTTGACGCTTTTAGCAGTAGCTTTGGCCTTAGACTTATCTCCCAAAAGGGCAATTGTGCCAGGAGATGGTCCAATAAAATTCAGCCCACAACTTTCACAAATAGATGCAAAATTGGCGTTTTCACTTAAAAAACCATAGCCTGGATGAATTGCATCGGCTCCCGTGATCTCGCAGGCTGATAGAATATTAGAGATCTTTAGGTAGGATTTCTGGGAAGAGGGCTCTCCAATACAGATCGCCTCATCTGCATGCAATACGTGGAGCGCTTCAGCATCCGCTTGAGAATAAACAGCTACTGTCTGCAGACCGAGATCATGGCAGGCGCGAATGATGCGGACAGCAATTTCTCCACGATTTGCTATCAATACTTTCTGAAATTTCTGCATATACCCCAACTTTAGACAATAGACCTTTTGCATAACTAAGGCTCTGTCGATTTTCGGGTTCTTTTGAGCCGATTTTTGATTCTTTTTTGGGGGGTTATATCAACATTCGTATATTACCCCCCAAAAAAGAATCAAAAATCGGCCAAAATAATCCCGAAAATCGACGAGCCCTTAGTTATGCAAGAGGTCTAATGTGGAACATTTTAGTGCCGAATTCTACAGGATGGGCATTATCGACCAGAATTTCGGAGACAACGCCTTTCATGCCAGCTTTGACCTCATTCATCACTTTCATGGCTTCAATGATGCAAATGACGCTATTCTCATCAACCTGATCTCCAATCTTTACAAATGAAGGATCTTCTGGCGACTGGGAAGAATAAAAAGTTCCCACCATCGGCGATGTGACATATTTTCCTTCTTTTACCCCTTCTCGCGAATGATCTTCGTCTGCCGGAGAAGATTGCCTTTGTGCCGCAGATGCCATTGCGGGAGACCTCATATGCGCTTCAGCTTCACGAAGCGGAAAGTGCTGGGGAGCATAAGCGGCAGCGTATGTAACAGGAGCTGGGGCATGAGCGTGTTCATCATGTCGTTCAAGATGCACTTCGTAACCAGTCTTTTCCTTAATGCTCAGTTTTTTGATCCCAGCCCGCTCCATGGCGGTCATGAGCTCCTTG
>Ga0209342_10003476_pt1 | contig 16583 bp, 23 predicted proteins | sample RifCSP16_2_FD_184023 | JGI IMG/M metagenome (GOLD analysis project Ga0209342, IMG submission 184023) | Soil microbial communities from Rifle, Colorado - Rifle CSP2_sed 16_2 (SPAdes) (version 2) | ecosystem: Environmental > Terrestrial > Deep subsurface > Rock core/Sediment | place: Rifle... | reverse complement strand
CCTTTACCCTGGCTTAATTTTTTGTTTCCATTTCTGTTTCGGAGATTCGGATATAAATTCAGCCAGGGTAAAGGCTTCTTTTTCCTCATTGATTACGGATTGTCTAATTTGGAATTCAAGCCATTGCCCTTCCGTAATATCCTCAAATCGTTTTCCAAAGAAATAGCCAGCTTTCTGAGAATGTTCAAATTTGTAATTGAGAAAATAATCTTGTCGAAATTTTTTTTTAGCTCCATCAAATCTTCATCGGTGATATTTTCCCCGTTGATTTCCTGTTTAAAATCCTCATATTGCCGGATTAAATCGAGAATTTGCTTATCATCCAGAATCCGAACATCATTTAAGGTTTTGAAATAAGGTTTATGTAATCCGGTTTCACCATCTCGAATATAATCCGGGTCTACGGAAAATAGAAATATTTGTTGCGTGAAATTCTCGATAACATAAGCATCCTGAATTTGAACGGGGGCAACAGAGGAGTCTATTTTATGGTCTTTAAATTTTTCTTCGGTATTAAAATCGCATTGCAAACGTTGCGCGGAGGAAAGAATCTGGAGTCCGACTTCTAAATCAGACCCTAGTATTTTAACGATTCTTTGAACATTTCTTCCTAATTTCGCCGGATTGAATTGAGCCATGAGAAATTATCATATCACAAGATTAAGTTCCTGTTGGAATAGATGCCGGTTGCGACAAAGCGGTTTCATCCGTCATATATAAAAATGAAAGGGTAATATTCCGGGTGGCGGTATCTGTTGGGATAGCAGATATCCCCCGGTTTTCAATCGCCACATCATGAAATATAACCACCTGTCCATCTTCGCCATATTCCACCCGCATGGTCCCGGCATTTGCCAGCGTCAGATTTTCAAAATTAAATTCATCGGTCGGTATCAATATTTGGGATTTGAAAGTAATCGTCCCCGCTTCAGAAATCGATTGACCCCGCACTGTACCGGAGGGGTTTACCGCCGGGTCCGTGAATACTTTCTTTTTGAATAATTTCGGGTTATCAAAAGCAACATCGAAATTTTCAATCGAATAACTGAAGGTCGTTTGCTTTCCGTCTTTTGCACTCACGGAAATTATTAAATTAGATGCTGCATTGTCTGCCATAAATGATTCTCCTTATAGAATTAATCGTAATTCGGCGGCGATAATATATAACCCCGGTACAATGGGACTTGGTATCGCAATATCAAGACGAGTATTGTCTTGGATATTGCGTTCCAGAATGAGTCCGGGAATATTTGCATTGATATCCTGTAAAATTTCCAGTTGCTCCTCATTTTTTAAAACAGAAATAATGGCTGACCGGATTTGCGAAATTGCCCTATCGGTAAATTTCTGACGGGGAAATTGCTGTAACAATCGGGTGCGTATGGCAAGCCGGGTATAATCCAATATTAAAATTACATTCACGTCAAGCAGAGCAATAGAGGGTGCACCGCTTTGAGTCATAAAAGTAGTTATGGTTCTAACAATTTGTGAGGCTGAACCCTGACCTACTTCAATAGGAGTGCAACCTTTTGTCATCAACGATTCCTGTTGAGTCCGGGATAATCGAGATACAACAGGAGCGGGAGTAATTCCAGTTAATTGAACTCCGTTAAAAGGTAAAGCGGGATCGCTAGTAGAAGCCAAAACAGAAGCTACGGCCGCCGCTACATTATAATGATGCGCCGCCGGGTTCGGATAACAAACAGAAAGCATACGCCCGCTATTGAGTGCGGCCGCCGCCGTTGTAGCCAAAGTCATTGTATTTGTAGAATTAAATGATGCGGAAGTTGTGAATGCAAACACCGCTACTTGACCCCGTTGCTCAATCGCATTACCGGCGGTTTCAATATGTGTTTTTAATAATAAAAGAAAATCTGTTGAATTAACAGCGGGAACAATAAAATTAAACCGGCTTGGAAATACATTATCCAATACCGTTTGAAAACGGGTTGTCGATACAACCATTGTCGTGGATATCGCATAAGCCGATGTGCTGGAATCAAAAGCCATTGCAAAAATGGATACATAGGGGTTCGCTACAATCGCTGAATTAATCATACTAGCAATATTGGAAGTAGAACCAAATACAGATGACCCTGCATAACTATCAAATATTTCATAAAGCGTTCCAATCGTTCCTACACCGTCATCGCTTTTCATTCCAATCAATAAAACGACCTGTGGGTTTTGTACCAGTCCCTGATTTGCCAAGGTTAAATTATAATCGATGTAAACCCCGGGTTTTCTTATATTGGACGGGACATTATAAATATTCAGGTTTTGAGATAATACCGATACAGCCAGTAATAAACAGATAGATAATAGAAAATATTTTTTCATTGATTTCTCCTTTTTATTCGTTTGCTAATTCAACATAATCCCCGGCGATTTTTAAAACTTCATCGTAATTATTTGCCCGGAGTGCCCGTTTGACAAATTCATTTAATTTGGGTTGTAAGTTATTTTTCGACATAACCCGCTTGACTTCCTCAATGACAGAAAATTGATTATCAGCAATATTTAATAAATCGCAAATCGGTTTTTTTACTTTTGATTTTTCTTTTTCCTCTGGCATAATTATTTTCTCCTATGTAACAGACTCTTCTAATTCATTGATACTGCCATGCTCCTGTTCACTGTCCGGGGTAATATTATCTTCTTTAAATGGACGGTGTGGGTCATTGGGATTAAAGACAAACCCGATGGTTTCCAGGAACGATTGAATATAACTATCATCGTAAGTTAATAATGTTTCCCGTGCGAGCACACCGGATGTAATAACACCCAGGGCTTTATTTTCCGACTCTTCGGTATGATATAACGTTTCATTGGCTATGATTTTACCATGTCTTCCCAAATTCGCAATATTCTGAATTTTCAAATCGTTCATATAATTGGGGTCATGTCCCCGTTCCAACCAAATGGCAATCGCTTTGGAAAGCGTATTTAATTTCTTGCTCATATTTTCCGGTATCGGTTCGGCAATTTGAATCCGTATCATGATATTGCAATCATCATCTGTAGAATCAAATACTTTATTCACAAAATTACTTCGTATCCGGAATACTTCAAGGCTTGGCATTTCATTCCATCCAATCGAAGTAATTAAATTTCCGGCTCCATCTCGTTTCGCTTTTTGATAATGAAATACTTTCTGAATGAAATTAAACCCGGCATAATAATTGATGACCGTTTGTAAAAAGTCAGCGATCGTTTTAACGGTTAAATCTGGTTGTAATTGTTCAGCCATTGATTTCACCTATCAAATAATCCGCTATAATCCGGTTGGCATCATCGGCATCTTGTTCCTGGATAACGGCAATGGGTCGTGCGGGGATATTTCTTTTATCACTTCCCAGATCATGAGTCGCAGCGTAAACTTTTTTACTTCCCATTTCCAGAATATTTTTATTAATAATCCGATTCACGTTATCCGAACTGTTTAACCGGACAAAACTTTGCATAAGTTGTGCGGTATCTATTAATATCTGTGCATTTTCAAGAAACCCTGCGGATGATTCTTTATATCTTGCAGAACCCACCGATTTCATGCCCCGCATTTTTTTTGAAACCAATCCCTTGCCTTTATTCCGGCGATAATAACGGGCGATAATGGTTTCCGGTTTCAACGGTTTCCATTTTTCCGGTCTGCCTTGCTCCATAAAATTCTGTTGGAATGACGGGACTATAATGGTAGTCGCAATAACTTTAAAAGGTTTCGTTAAATCAATTCCCCGCTTTAATAAATCCTGGGTGAATAATTCACTCTTATTTGTAAAATCAGTTATATCAATAGCAATTGATTCCATTTACCAAGTCCTGTATCCTGAATTTCCTAAATCACTTAATCGGGTTGTATTCATCCGGGGCAATGTAGATTTGTTACTTTGTGCCGGTGCCGTGGTCGGTGCCGTTTCCGGGTCGGTTATCGACGCTTTCCCTTCTTGAACTCTCCGCAAATACATAATTTTTTCTTTGTAGCGGGCGTATCTCAATCCGTCTGCATCCTGCTGATTATTTTTTGACATTAAATTCCAAATAGCGATATCAATACAGCATTCCAGAAGTGCTCCTGTCCACGACGTGATATCTTCAATCGCTTTCCGGTCAATCATATAACCCTTGACTTCGGAAATCGCTTTATTGATTTGTACATAGACACGGGAATTGGGAGCCGTATTTTTATTGGTATCGTTATCCGTTAGAAAAGCGGTATAGGCGGTAGTATCTGTTTTATCCTGTACCCATGACAATAATAACCCACTAGGTAGTGAGTCGTTAATATTTGTCAGAGTAACAGGAGGTAAAGCCATTCACTTTTATTCGCTTTCATCGATAATGACTATTTCGATATTCGGATTTTTTTCTAATCGTTCCAATGCAACCTTTGTAAAATCTAGCGGGTCAATCTTTTTCCCTGCTTTTAATTGCAGGATATTTTCAAAGGTGAAATTATTCTTGACCTTCAAAACTTTCTTTTTGCTAGGGTCAACCACCCGGACATATCCATCTTTGATGAACTGTGCGCGTGGATTACCACCCCGTTCGTCTTTCTCCGGTATTTCATTGATAGGAAATGGTTCGCCGGGTTGATATAATTTTTTATTATGATTAATAACGACATCGGCATAATATTCAAGCGTTTTCTTTGTTTTTTCTGCTGCCATAATTACCTCATGAAAAAGATTAACCGGGGAATCGCAGGGGATGAGTCTTTTGATTTCCCCGGCCGGGATTAAATTTATTTAAGGTCTATACCAAAGTTGAGCTTGTCCGGATTGATAACTATAATTTCCATTTGCATCTGTAACCACAATCCAAACGCCTTCTACTGGAAAATAAGGAATCAAATTACCACTGGAATTTTTCAAAAAAGGTCTTAATGTAATCGCTAACGGGTCTGCACTGGTTCCATTATTAATCGCATCTACATTCACAGATGAAATTGTAAAACTATCGATGATATGAGCAATTCTACTCGCGATAGTTACTTCTCCATATGTTTTTGCATCATAGAGAGTATATTTAATTGCCGTTGTCACCGAGGAACCGGCATTGATGGTAAATAATCGCAATCCATAATATTTGACAATGGGAGCTTTCCCTGAGGTCGTTGAATTCCCCAAAAATTGCCCGGTTGTAATATTCAACAGGGTAATATTGAAAGTAGACATATTCATATATGCCAACCCCGTTACCGGGTCCGGTTGTGTAGGCACAGTCAAACCAAACGAGGAAACGACAGAAAGAATGGCAACCACAGTTATCAGGTATAAAATCTTCAAAGTTTTCATATTTTAAATTAGCTCCTTTTATTTAATTGACTAATGCTGCGTTAATACAATTTTGGAATAAATACCCTGCCGCAGGTAGTGGTACTTTCACATCCAAATATTGACCACTGCGAACAAAGGTTGTTTTCACCGGTTGTTCATACCAGGTATCCGCAACCATTCCACCGGAACGGAATGTCATACCTAATGTGGGTCGTTTTCCATCAGGGCTGGCGATTGCACCCGGATCGATATAGGCTAATACCATATTATTTCCCCAGATAAATTTCCGAGTCTGGGTAGCTTGTGCGTAATTATTGAATGTAGCCACTGATTTACCGATATAAATATTTTCGATTGCAAAAATAGTTTTTGCCTGTTCTTCGCTGACTTGTTGACGGCCTTGATTGAAAAACATATTTTGTAAAGCCGGATGAAATTTCAAAACAGACCAAACGGATTGAGCAATAATAAGGCTGTTGGGTTCAAACCCGGTCGCTTTTAAAATAACTTGCCGTGCCGCTTCCACGTAAGGGCGGGGGTCCGCATTACCATTGGAATAATTATTAAATTGATTGGCAGCAGAAATAGTTTCATATTGTGTCAATGTCCCGGAATCGCAATAGAGAGCGGCCACTTTCGCTTCATGATTTAATAAAATCTGGTCGGTAACTGAAGTAGTGCCGAATCGATCCAAATCAACACCCGTTTGATTTCTCCGTCTATCTTCATCGGTAATTGGAAATTCTAATGAATCTTCCGAGCAATTAAATTGATACCATCTGATTTGCCGTCCAATTTGGTTGGCTCTTGTGCCCGGTGAACGGTTGGCAGAAGCAATTTGAAAAATAAAATTATCATCAAATATCGGGAATTGACCGGATAATAAAGCTCCACCATCACCGGCTAAACCTACGGGGACCATCGGGCAAACTTTTTCTCCAATTAAATTATCATTTTTTACTCCAAGGGCATGACCGGTTAATATCGGGTCTTGTGTTTGTATTCCAAAAGTCGGTGCTGGCATAAGTTATTAATTCTCCTTTAAATCAGTTTATGTTCCCCAGTGATGAATATTTACAAGAATAGCAATTCTGTCTCCGGCAGCCGCCGCAGGTTCAAGCGTTTGACCAATAACCCAATTTCCGGCAGTCGCTGTGGTAACTTGTGTTCCAGATGAATACATAACGTAAACCCCAACTGTAAGTGCACCGGCGGCATAAACATAAGCTCCGCCGCCGTTGCAAGCGATAACGGCTTCGTCACCCGCTGCACCGGCAGCCGCGGGTCCGGCAGCTTTAATCAAATCCCATAATACACCTACGGGAATATCAGATGCAGCCGCTAATACTGTGATTGCAAATTGACCCGCCCAACCTCTTGATGGAGCAGTAGGTCGAGTCGTAATTTTCATACCACAACCCATATATCCAGTAGTCGGAGTTACAATAACCGCTCCGGCGGAATTGGTTAAATCAATAGCGGCAATTGATGAACGTAAAACGGGAGGCGGTACGCTTACTCCGGTTTGTAAATTGTCGAAAACAGTTGTCATAATTTATTAGGCTCCTTTAGAAACGAATTCAACAACATTATTCCAGTTGGCTTTATATTCACTGGGTTTTAAATTTCTTTTACGGAATTCTGCAACTACTTTATCAAATAATGCTTTAGATTCCGGGGAAGTATTTTTATTCGGGATAGCAGTTTGATAACCGGCTTCAATCATATCCGCATATTCATGAACTTTTTCCAGTTCGCCTTCCATTTCCGTTTTTCCAAACGGGATTAAAGCATTTTTTGGAATCAAATTGACAAATTCCTGAATACTGGCAAACAGGGGTTTCTTCCCATACATAATTTCAGCGATCGGTTGAATGATTTCTTTTTTCGCCCCCGCTTCCACTTTCTGATTTACATATTCAGTAATTTTGGGTTCAATATCTACAAATTCTGTGACTTCCTGAATAGAAGATGACCGGTAGAGAATCGCTTCCAACATATTTTTCATGGGGATTGTTAAACAACCGGATTCTTTTTTACCTTTGCAATATTCGGCAATAGCAGATTGGTTGGATTGTCTTTCCTGCGTTGCCTTATATTCGGAAACGGCTTTCTCAGCGGCTTCTTTTTCAATTTTCTTTTTTTCTTCCGGTGTCATAGAATCTCCTTCTGACATATAGCAAATAATAGGATGATTTTCGGAATAGGATTTAATTTCCATTCCGTGCATGGCGGGTGAATCAATACTTAATCCAGCGGCGTGATGAAATCTTTTTGAAAAAGAGGCAACTCCTGGTGAAATATAACGGACTCTTTTTTCTTCAATCCAACGCTTCATATCATTGGTTAAATTATGAACACGGGCATAAACAGATGTGCCTTCTTTTTTAAGGGTCATGGGTTTTATCCAGCCGTGTATTTTATCCGGTTCTTCGATATAACGTCCGGTGTCGGGGTCTTTTTTGGGATGACCTAATGTAAATGGGATTTCTGTATCACCGTTTCTTGAATAAGAAATTGAATTATCTACAAATACTTGCAAATCGGATTCGGATACATCCCCTTCAGGATATTTGCCCGCTTCTGCAATTTTAACAAGTAACTCTTTGGAATTTTCATCATAGGTTATACAATCCGAATATTGAATCACTTTATTTTCCGGTTCCTTGGTTTTAATTCCCAGTATGGTATTGACTAATTTCCCGATAAAAGAAATTTCTTTGCCATGGGTTTCTTTTTCATGGAATTCAATTACCTGGTCGATATTGTCTGCAAACTGGGAGACGTAATTTTCTGCATCCTTGACCGACATCCCTGTTTCTTTGAAATATTCTTTTGCGCAATGTGCTTTGGCTTCTTTATCATTCATTCCTTCGCCGGTTTTCTTCATCACGCATTGTTTATATTTTTCAGGCATAAAATAAAAAAACCGGATTAACTTATCATTAATCCGGTTTCGCATTCCCTTTTCGTTTTGGCTGATACTAAATTTAACATTGTGTAAATAGTTATAAAACCAAAACCTTATAATGTCAATAGTCAAGGTTGTCAATTAGTCAACCTTGAAAGTGGTAGGAGTCCGGGAGTTTCCTTTAGAAATAATTTTAATTTGTTGTTTTTTTATAAGTGATTTTAAGGCACGGTTCACATTGGATTGATCCAGATTTAAGAATTCTACAATTTCTGATTGATAACATTTTACAATTCCTTCAGTCGCTAAAATATCCAGAAATGCTTTGATAAAAATTTCATTCCGGGAATATCCATCCACTATCATTTGAACATCCACCGGGAGGGTCTGGCTCATACAATCGCTTCCTGATTTACAAATTTTACATCCCGAAATCCTTCATCTGGTTCTACATTCGGGGGATTGCCTACAGGGTACATTTGATTCAACCATCCGTTTCTATCTGCTTCAAATCGGGATATGGTTTGAATACTACAACGCTCATTAAACCCGTTCGGTGTCCACCAGCGTTTCCAAACTGGTGCATCTTTTCTTGCCACAAATCCCGCCATTGCCAAATGATTTAGTCGATTTCTTCCATCACCGGATTTCCCACCGACTGTGAGATAACGATAACCCCAGACAAAATCGGCTACATCGGGGTCGTTGGTTTCTTCATACAATCCCTGAGAATATGCACTCGATGAATTGGTTCTAAATATCGTTTCAATTTGATGCGGTGCTCTCGGTGTTAATCCGGTGGATTGTTCGATTTCCTGAAATCTGGTTTTGAATTGTGCGAAGGTTTCACCGGATTCAAAAGAAGTTTGAAAAGAATTTTTTAATCGTTCTATCGTGTTTGTATCGGTGACATCGGCTACCGTAAAAGCATATGCCCGTTCCCGTTTTGCCAGTTCCATAAATTTATCTTTTGGCATGGGGATTTTATTTTGAATGACAATCTCCGCCGCCGATGTACCCAACCCTGATTCCATGACATTCTTAATTAAACTATTTCGGGTAATCGGATGGATCAGGGAAGTCGGAGCGATTAATAATTTCTGTAATAATTTTTCCTTGCTGGATAAGGCTTTATTCCCCGGGAAATCTTCTTTAAGTATATGTGCTGTTACCTGTTCCTTGATTATATAATCAATATCCCCGTTGGATTTTTTAATCTTCCAAGCGGGTAATGAATTCTTTCCGGCTTTGATATTTCCCTCTCCAACTATTTGACCGCTAATTAATCCATCGGCAACTACGTCTCCTTTTTTCGGTTCCCGTTTTGCAAATTCAGAAACCGGATAACTGCTGAACCGGAATCCTTTTTTATTTAAATCGTAAACTAAATCGGCTCTACCCAGTAAATTCATAATCAATCGAAAGTTACCTATTAATTTGGAGATGCTATCCAGCTCATCGGGATTGAATAATTTATGTTGATTTAGAAATTCTATAGCATCATTGTGGTTTGTTTTTTTTTAAGCTCGTCAATCAATCGGCTTAATGCCTTACCGGATATTTTGGAATAATCGTCAATCGCCATTTGTTCAATTTCTTCCAGAGAATATCTCTTTGCAAATTCCTTTACTAATTCTGGATTGGAAAATTCTGATTCGGACGGATTTCCAAAACCGGAAACGCCAAATTGTTTCTTCGGGATAACTGCTTCCCCGGCGGATGGTTTCGGGACTCCTAATTTCTTATATGTCCAATCTTCGGGTAAATCCACCAATTCATTCGCTGCATTTAATTCTTCTGCAATCTTTTTGGTATCCTCTTCTTTTTCATGCTTGATATCGAAATGCGGGTATCCTTCCTGCGGACCAAAATTAATATCCACAAGGAACCGGACCAACTGCCAGTTAATCGCCGTTTCAATATTTTTACAATATCCTTGGATAATCGGGTCGGTGACTTCAAATTGCAAAGTTTCATCCCGTGCTTGGCTCCCAACATTCTTAGAACTGCTGGTTCCTTCCTGTCCCAAAATACAATAAATAATCTGGCTATCGCAATATTCAATTGCCTGTTTATATCCATCGGTTGAGCCGGTTCGGGTAGCTTCCAATAATCTTATTTTGGTATCATCGGGAATAACGATGGAAGATTCGGTTTGAATTGTTTGTAAAATATTTAATAACTCATCGATTTCAGGTTGACCTAGGCCTCTCGCATATTCACCCAAAGCAGTCGGTTGACCGAACTTATCCAGGAAGGTTGCCCAAAATTTTATAATTTCTTTTTTAATCCACCACCACCAGAATATCTTGTTACCCAATGGATTTCCATAAGGGTTATCATTGCGGGGATCAAACCGGAAATGAATAAATTTATTTTTGGGTACATATTCCCCCGGTATCATATTTTGACGGGTCATCATTTTCATTTCATTTTCCATTGTGAAACCGAACCGTCTTTGATGACGCATGAGAATATCGTAAACGCCCACCATATTATCAACTCGTGGATGTTCCAAATCCCCGGAATAAACAATTTCCTGAATACAATACCCCTTTAAAATCCCATCCAGCATTTCATGAATTTTATCATCTATGGAGGGAATTTCATTCAACAAAACATCCTCTGCAAAATCGGCAATCATGGAATCTTTGGGGGTAACATCCTGATTTTTCTTTTGAAATGGAGTGACCAGTTTGGGATAAGAAGTGATTTTGTTTTTAATCTGGTTGAGTGCTCCCCATACTTTCGGGTCGGTTTCAATATCGTTGAAAATATCGATTTGCTTCCCGTCAGAATGAAACGTAACAATGAAATCCGGGTTGGGACTCCACATATCCGGGGGAGCCAGCCAATAACGAAATGGATTATCTTTTACGGGGGCAACGACTTTGTAAATGGGTCTATCGAGAATCTTCCCGCTGGGACCGTATAGTTTAACAATCGGCATGGCTAATAATTTATTCTAACCGGAATGATTTGTCAATTTAAAACCCTTTTAGTTTTTTCTGGGTTATCCGTTGTTCCCCGGTCGCTTTGAATTGCGGGATGGATGCATCCTGTGCAAAAGTCAGCATTAATCCCTCATGACAATCCGGGGAATGAAACCCCAATTTTTTTAAATCTGCTTTGGATATAAAAAACAATACCTCATCTCCAATGACTTTAAATTTAGAAGCATAAAGTAATTCTTTCCACCCGGGATGTTGAATTAATTTACCGCCTTTTTTTAACCATTTGATTTCTTTTTCAGTCGCCTCCGCTTTCAATGAATCGTATTTCATGACGTGTTGTGACCGTCTATCTTTTTCATGAGTTTCAATTTCTTTATTTTTCTCTTCCCGTTTTTTTTCCGACATGGAACCGATATTGATACCAGTTGCAAAGAATCGTAACGGGGGATTATGCAAGTAGGATAACAGGGCATGATTATTTACAATATCCAGAAAACAATTCGAGGGAAGTATTTCATATTCACGGGCATAATTAATTATTTTATTTGCAAATACAATCTCATCCGATAGTCTCTCTATAAATAATATTTTTGATGAATAATCATCCCGGTAAACAATCGTTGAATAATCCCCGCCGGAAGCCTGGTCAATTCCCAATCTTCGGCGGGTCCGTTCGGCCTGCGGTACAAACTGGGATTCTGAAATATAAAATGATTCCAGCATTTCTAAGGTTATGGCTTGTTGATATCCCAATCTGTCATACGCCTCTTCAGGAGGAAATAAATTATTGAATAAAATATCGAATAATAATTCATCCTTCGCCATTTCGATTATCTCATCGTCATATCCATGATACCCAGCGATTCTATCGGTTATACTATCGCGGTAATTAATTCTGATTTGATACCAACGGGGATCGATACTATGCCGGTATAAATGATTCCGGTAAAAAGGATTTCCTAGTTTAATTATTTGAGTCCGTTCTTTTTTCTTTCCGGCAATCATACGGAATATCGTTGACCAAGTTTGGTCCGTAACCATAGCACCTTCGTCCAGGATCACAACTTCCCCGCCTTTTCCCATAGCCGATTCAATCGATGAATTAATCCGGGAAGATTGAACAGACAGGGTTTCAATCGCTCCCCGTTTTTTAAAATTCAAATTCCATTTGCTGCGATTGCGCCGTAAACGGTCATAGGTTTCATGCGGGTCTAATTCCAGTTGATAGGCAAGGATGGGACAATCAACAATAAATTCCCGGATATAGGACATGATAATATCGGCTTTGTTATTCGAGGGTGCAACGATAATAAATTTATAATCCGAGGAGGGGGCTTTTAATGCGATAGCGCTTCCGGTGGTAAGCGATTTTCCATCCTGTGTGCAAGCAATACAAGTTACAAACCGGTGAATTTTAAATACAATTTCGTTCCAAAGTTCTTCATAACGTGGCGGGATAATGAGCGGGCTTCCGTCTACCTTGAAATAGATTTGAGTTAAATCGGAAAGTTTTCTCATTCATTATTTTTTGAATTTTCTGAAATCAATTTCATTAATTCTTTATGCTGTTGTTCTACTTCAGCGATATGCGGGAGTTTTACATCCGCCTGTATTTTGGTAGGAGCCAGCTTGTCCATGATTTTATTAAAACAGGTTTCACTACTTAGAAACCGAAATAAAATAACCTGTTTTCCGGTGAGCTTATCTTCTTTGGTAATCAATCCTTTTTTTATTTTTTCCTGAATCTCCAAATATTTTTCAATGGAGATATCCATATCGGGGATAGTTTCCAGCCAGCGGTAGAAATCTTTTTCAACACGGGCAGTTTTTCTTCCGGTCCCTTTACCATTGTGACCCTTCGCGTATTGATTTCCTGGAGGTCCGCCTTTTCCTGCCATTGGTAGTTATCTTCCTTTAACTTTATATTTCACAATTTTATAACATAACCAGTTTCCATAAATAGTATTATATACCAATCTTTGCCAATCTTTCGGGACTCTATGATACCAGCGGAATAAAACGGGGTTTCCGGTTTTGAATTTAAATCTTCCAGACATATTCTTTCCCGTTGCGTTTTAATTTGTTGTTGCCGGTAAATTTGATATAGCGTTTGATAATGACGTCACAGTAGAAAGGTTTAATTTCCATGCCATAGCAAATGCGATTGAGTTGTTCGCAGGCAATGAGGGTTGTTCCTCCCCCTAAAAATGGGTCATAAATACCATTATCCTTAATTGAATAACAATTCATAGCTGTTACTGGTAATTTTACTGGATAGGGTGCAAGGTGTTCCTTCTCCTTATTATTTGCGGTAGATATTTCCCAAACATTAGTTAATGGAATATCAACCCCTAATTCAAATACTGGAAACTCTCCCCCCGGTTTTTGAAATACTAATAATGGCTCAAATGAAAAACCAGGATAATATTTATTATGTTTTTTCTGATGTGATAATCTTATACCTGTCATGCCTTGTTTTTTCCAAATAATAGAATCAATATAAATAAAACCTTCATCCTCAATTATTATAGAATGATGAGCAGATATATGACGATGATTCGGCGAATCATCACCCACATTCCAAAATAAAATAGCACCATTTTTTGAATTGTGAAAAATAACTGAAAATGCTTTTTTCATATCTTTAAGATAATTTTGAAAATTATTCCATTGAGAGTAACTACGCTGATTCCAATATGGCGGACTTGAAATAGTCATATCCGCTTTCTTCCCGTCCATCAACCTCTCGACATCCTCCCGCTTGGTAGAATCCCCACAAAGCAACCTATGCCTTCCCAGTTCCCATAAATCCCCTGTCTTACAGATAATATTTTTCTCGTCAATCGGAGGCGGTTCATCCTCGATAATATTTGGAGTAGTAGGAAATTGCTCTTCGAGAGTCCGGGGTGAATCAAACCCCAGATTAATATTTGACCAGTTGACCTTGAAAGCATCCATGATATTAAAAAGATTATCCGAATCATTGGCATAATGGGAATTTAATTTCTTGCTGATGGTCAGGGCTTCATCTTTATCCTGCGGGCAATGCACCACACACCAGAGAGAATCATAATCATGAGTCCCGGTATCCTTGATAATTTTCTGAATGGCTTTCAGGCAATGATTCCCGCCCAAGATGGAATAGTCAGAAACTTCTTTCTGATCCGGGCAGCCGATGGAAACATGTATCGGGGATAAGGAACCGGATTCTTTCAAAGATTCAATCAGTTGCAGGAATTTATCTTTTTTAATTTCCCGGGTTTCCTTATTCCATTTCCATTCGATTAATTTATTGATCGGGATTTGTAGGAATTTCATTTAATTACATTCCAATACCTTTTCCAGTTTCAGACATCCAGGACAAGGTTCATAATCGGGATTTTTGTCGTGATATTTTCGCCAGTCTACGATGGCTTTCCGGAGTCTGCGGATTTCCAAATGAGATATATCCAAATCATGCTTTAACTTCCGTGCCAAGTCCCGCAGTTTTGATAAATCTTCAGTGCCATATGATGCTTTTCCTAAATATTTCCTTAATTCTTTTTCCGTCATTTTCCTCTCTCTGTCGCTCATGGGTTCTCCTGTTATAAAAACTCAATTTCCATTTCAATGCGGGGGTTTTCTTTATCCTGAAATTTACGGATGTTCCCACCTAGAATCATTTTATCGTTTTCAATTAATATTCCTTCGATAGAATCTCCCACTTCTTTAATTAAATTATCCCAGTCACTTTTTTCAATATTCGACATAAAGAAATCTAATCGCTTGAAATAAATATATCCCTTGTACGGTTCGCCTTTATATTTCATCCGGCAATAAATCGCTATCGTTTCCCGATGTCCTTTTAATCTTTTGTAAAATCTTTTTATTTCCGGGTCGTCATAATATCCCTTTTTAAAACTTTGTTTTGGGATAGGTTCTATCGGGATTATGATAGATAAAGTTTTCATCAATCCCCGCTGATTTCCCAGTATTTGATTTCCGTCTGATTTTCAAATTTCGTATTCTCATCGACAATCTTTTTGATTTTCTCTTTGACTTTTTCCGGTAATTGTTTTTTCTTCGGTTTCTTTTCCGCCGTAAATCCCTGGTTCGGGTTATCCTGGGTATGAAAATTCCCCAGGTATTTCCGGGCCTTGATAATTGCATCCCCCTCTTTTTTCTTATCTTTCAATTCCAACCGGGCTGCGACAACCTCTTCATCGTTCACTATCTTTTTTAGTTCGCAAATCCGTTTGATGATCGGGTCCAGTTCAGTATCCTCCAAGGTTTGCATAACCAAATCCAGTTGCGCCGATTTCTCTAGTTTCTCTAGTTTATTAAATTTATCCTGAATAGCCTGGGTAAATTCAGCGGCGGTCATTTCCAATTCACCTTCGGGTGTAACGACCTTGAATTTTTTCTTACTCATGACTTAACTCCTTTCGGGAATTGTTTTTGTGTTGATGATAGTCTTGTTTTTTCATATTCAACCATTTCTCTAAGCCTATTGGCATTTTCATAATTATCAAAAATTCCCAGCAATTCCCATTCGGAAGGAATATTACGAAAATATTTTTTTATGTTTTTCTCTATAATTGATTTTAAATCGTCTATATGAAATGCTTTTTGATTTGAATTATATTCAAGTGTATACATTTTTATTTTTCCTCCTGAATTAATTTTTGTGGTTCATGGGATATTTCTTTTGTTTTTAGTTCCGGCAAGATCAACCAATCCCCATCTTCTTTTTTAATTGGGTTTCCGTCCGGCAAACAAGCATATCCTTTGGAAGTATTTGTCACTTCCAACCAGCCAACCATTTTGGGATTCTTTTTAGGAATACCGTTTTTTAAAAATACCCGGTAATTTTCCTCAAATTTTTTATCCCACCAATTCAATTCATCGTCTGTCAGGTTATGGCGTTCATTCAGGGTCGCATACCACCCCCCATAAACGCTCTGGATTAGATTCGATAAAACCGTATCTTTAAAATAAAATGACTTTGTATAACCATATTTGGTAATCGCTTTTTTGAAAGTCGTCATGGCTTTCAAAATTAACATTTCGGTTTTTTCCGGGGGATTCACCGCTTCCAAAAAATCAGCGATCATCGGGAAATTTGTATACTTCCGGGATTGAACCACGCTATTAACGGATTTTTTAAATTCATCGATGGTGAGGGATTTTAAACCATTAAAATAAATATCTCCAACTATCTTAGATATTGTTTTATTGTAATATTCACTTAACCCGGACAATGTCTCATAAAATTTAATTCGATCTGATTCAACCATTTAATAATCCCCTTTCCTGTAAATCTTCCGTTAGATTTTTAATGGTTTTCCTTCCTGATTCAGAAAACCTATTATCATCTTTATTTGGTTCAACCTGATTTAAATATCCGTCAAATTTATTTCCGTAGAGGGTTGATGGTCGCAGGTAGGGTCGCATATCTTTTTG
>Ga0209342_10003473_pt1 | contig 16594 bp, 10 predicted proteins | sample RifCSP16_2_FD_184023 | JGI IMG/M metagenome (GOLD analysis project Ga0209342, IMG submission 184023) | Soil microbial communities from Rifle, Colorado - Rifle CSP2_sed 16_2 (SPAdes) (version 2) | ecosystem: Environmental > Terrestrial > Deep subsurface > Rock core/Sediment | place: Rifle... | reverse complement strand
GGCGATGCTCGGCGAGTCCTACTCGATCGCCGAGAACAAGAAGGCCCTGATGCAGATGAACTGCAACGTCTGCCACCGTTACGACCGCGAGACGAAGGGGGCCGATTTCATCAACCACGCCAAGAGGCTGGTCCAGGAGAAGGGCTGCCGCGCCTGCCACGTCATCAACGGTCGGGGAGGAACGATCGGCCCCGACCTCACCTGGGTGGGGGACAAGGCGCCCGAGCAGTACGAGTACGGACGCCTTTCCGGGCAGAAGACGTCCTTCGCCTGGCACGTCGCCCACTTCAAGGACCCCCGGGCGCTCGTGCAGGACACGGTCATGCCCAATTTCCACTTCACGACCAGGGACGCCCAGGCCCTCTCGATGCTGGTGATGTCGTGGCGCCGGGCGCCCGTGCCCGCGGAGTTCGTGGCGGGGACGCCGCGCACCGACCCCCAGACGCCGGAGGAGATCGAGGAGGGCCGCCGGATGCTCGAGGGGCCCGGGGCCTGGTTCGTGAAGACGGGCTGCTTCGTGTGCCACTCGATCTCCGTCTTCGGCGTCAAGAGCCCGGCCCAGATCGGCCCCGACCTCTCGACCGCGGTCGAGGACGTGCAGACGCGGTTCGGCCGCACCCTCGACGACTTCCTCCGCGAGCCGAGCGGCACCATGTCCGTCGTGCTCTCACGCCAGATCGTCCTCACCCCCGAGCAGAAGCAGGTCGCGGTCGGCAAGCTGCGCGAAGCCTTCGCCGAGTACGAGCGGCAGCGGGAAGTCGGAGGCCGGCCGACTTCAGGCCGGAACTGAAGTTGCGGAGCCAATCTGCATGGCGCGCGCACGTGTCCATCGCGGGACATGTGCGCGTGCAAAGCCCTCACAGCGTTGCCCTCCCCCTACGTGGGGAGGGTTAGGGTGGGGGGTCGATGAACATTTGGCCTTGTTCAATCCAGAAGGAGACAGTAATGAAAAAGAGCAGGGGGATGATCCTCGGGAGCCTCCTCGGCATCGTCGCCCTCGGTCTGCTCGCGGGCCGCTGCGCCCCAAGCGGGCCGAGAGCGAAGAGGGCCGGGGCCGTCTCCGACATGGCGGTGGCGGCGCAGAAGGTCTACGTCGCCCCCGGCGACCTCGACGAGTACTACATGTTCGCCTCCGGCGGGCACTCGGGGCAGGTCTACGTGTACGGCCTTCCCTCCGGCCGCCACATCTCGACGATCCCGGTCTTTGCGCCCTATCCGGCCACCGGGTACGGCTTCGACGACGAGTCGAGGGCGATGCTCGGGGACCTCACGTGGGGCGACGTACATCACCCGTCGCTCTCGGAGACGAAGGGCGACTACGACGGACGCTGGCTCTTCATCAACGACATGAACGGCCGCATCGCGCGCATCGACCTGCGGGACTTCAAGGTCAAGCAGATCATCGGGCCCGTCCCCAACGTCTCCGGCAACCATGCCTCGGCCTTCGTGACCCCCAACACCGAGTACTCGGTGATGGCCTCGCGCTTCTCGATCCCGATCCCCAAGGGCACCGCGGTCGAGGTCTCGAAGTACGCGACGAACTACAAGGGCGTCGTCACCGGGATCAAGATCGACCCCCAGAGCGGGCAGATGTCGATCGGCTGGCAGATCGTGATGCCTCCTTTCGACTACGACCTCGGTGATGCCGGGAAGCTCGTCTCCGACGGCTTCGTGTTCTTCACCTCCTACAACACCGAGCGCGCGACCGGGAAGCTCGAGGTCACCGCCAGCCAGCGCGACCGCGACTTGATCGCAGCCGTCGACTGGAGGTTGGCGGAGAAGGCGTTCGCCGAGGGGAAGGGCAAGACGATCGGGGGGCTCAGGGTTCTCGACCCCAAGGAGGTGCCGGGTCTCGTCTACTTCATGCCCTGCGGAAAGTCGCCCCACGGTGTCGACGTTTCGCCGGACGGCAAGTACGTCATCGGCTCCGGCAAGCTCCAGGGCGTGACCACCGCCTTCAACTGGGAGAAGGTCCAGACCGCGATGCGGAACAAGGACTTCCAGGGCGATGAGGACGGCATCCCCATCCTCAAGTACGAGTCGATCAAGGACGCCGAGGTGCCGGTCGGTCTCGGGCCGCTGCACACGCAGTTCGGCCCCGACGGCTACGCCTACACCTCGCTCTTCGTCGACAGCGCGATCGCCAAGTGGAGGCTCGGGACCTGGGAGGTCGTGGACAAGGTCCCGATGTCCTACTCGATCGGACACTTGAGCGCGGCCGAGGGCGACACCGTGAGCCCGGACGGGAAATACCTCGTCGGCCTCAACAAGCTCTCCCACGGCCGCCACCTCTCGGTCGGCCCCTCGCAGCCGGAGTCGAGCCAGCTCGTGGACATCACCGAGGAGAAGATGAAGCTGCTCCTCGACTTCTTCACCGAGCCCGAGCCTCACTACGCGCAGATCATCAAGGCGGACAAGATCAAGCCGATCGAGGTCTACCCCAAGGAGGAGAACAAGCACCCGCTGGCGATCTGGGACGTCAAGGATGCCGGGGTGACCCGCCAGGGCAACAAGGTCACGGTCAAGATGGTGGCCGTGCGCTCGACGTTCACCCCGACCGACTTCGAGGTGAGGGAAGGCGACGAGGTCAAGATCGCGCTGACCAACATCGAGCAGACGACGGACGAGCTGCACGGCTTCGGCCTCCTCGACTACAACATCAACATCGTGGTGGACCCCGGGGAGACGAAGACGGTCACCTTCAAGGCCAAGAGGAAGGGCGTTTTCCCGTATTACTGCACGAATTTCTGCTCCGCGCTCCACCAGGAGATGCAGGGCTACCTGGTTGTGCGCTGACGTGAGCCCAGGGGCGGCGGGCCCCCTGCGGCCCGTCGCCCCCCAACCCAGGGGGCATTGCGAAGACCGATGCGCGCATTCTTCGAGAAGACCAACCGCTTCCTCGACCTTCCCCTCGACCTCTCGCCGCGGGTCCTCCTGCTCCTCGCCGCGCTCCTGCTCATCCCCGCTCTGTTGCTGCCGCTCCACGACATGACGATGTTCGCCCCCCAGTACCCGGACGGCCTGCGGCTGCACATCTACGCCCACAAGCTGGACGGCGGGAACCGCGGCCAGGACATCAGGGAGATCAACGTCCTCAACCACTACATCGGGATGAAGGACCTCGTCACGGAGGACTTCACCGAGTTCCAGTGGATCCCCTTCGTGCTGGGGATCCTCGCCCTCCTCTTCCTGCGGGCCGTCGTCCACGGGAAGACTTCGCACCTCGTCGACGTCCTCGTGCTGTACATCTACTTCGGCCTCTTCGCGCTATGGTCCTTCGCCTACAAGATGTACGCCTACGGACACAACCTCGACCCCAAGGCCGCGGTGCGTGTGGATCCCTTCATGCCTCCGCTCTTCGGCTACAAGAAGCTCGCGAACTTCGAGGTCTACTCCTATCCCGGAACCGGCAGCTACGCCCTGCTGGGGGTCGCGGTGGTGCTCGCCCTCGCGGTGCTCCTCGCCGGGCGGGGGGGCCGGCGGGAGGCGGCGGCCTGACGGTCGCTTGACACCCGTGTTGCGAGAGCGGCCCATGCGGGCGGTGTGGGGGCGAGCGGCGGTGGTCTTGGCGCTCGGTGTCCCCGCCCCGGTCCTCGGGCAGGAGATGGCACCGCTGGCGCCCGGCCAGCTCGAGGGTCGGCCCGGTGCGGGACAGGCCTCGCCTCTGCAAGCCCGGGTCGACGCTGCGGCCTCCGGGACGACGATCGAGGTCGGACCGGGGAGCTACGAAGGCGACCTCCTCATCGACAAGCCGCTGCGGCTCGTCGGACGGGGCCGGCCGCTGCTCATCGGCTCGGGTGCCGGGAGCGTCGTGCGCGTGCGCGCCGACGACGTCATCGTCGAGGGCTTCGACATCGACGGCCGGAGGGGGGGCGACCTCGGGCGCGACTCGGCCGGCGTCCACGTGTCCGGCGCACGGTCCACGGTCCGCGACTGCCGCATCCGGGAGGCGCTCTTCGGTGTGTACCTGCGCGAGGCGCACGCGGCCACGGTGGAGCGCTGCTCGATACGGGGCATCCCCGGCCGTGATCCGGGAGAGAAGGGCTCCGGCATCCACGTCTGGAATACCGTCGGCTTCCGCTTCCTGGGCAACGAGATGGCGGACGTGCGCGACGGCTTCTACATCCAGTCGGCGTCGAAGGGCCTCGTCCGCGGCAACGTGGTGCGGGACGTTCGCTACGGGCTGCACTACATGTTCTCGGACGACAATGTCTTCGAGGACAACGTCTTCGAGAACGGGGCGGCGGGCACCGCCCTCATGTACTCGAAGCGGATCACGTTCCGCCGGAATCAGTTCCTCCACAATCGGGGCTTCGCCTCCGTGGGCCTGCTCCTCAAGACCTGCGACGACGTCGTCGCCGAGCACAACCTGATCGCCGACAACGCCCGCGGCATCTTCCTCGAGGGCTCGAACCGAAACGTCTTCCGAGGCAACGTTGTCGCGGAGTCCGACGTGGCGATCGTGATGTACGCCTCCTCGGACGAGCAGAACCGCTTCGAGGGCAACGTCTTCGTGGGCAACATGTCGCCCCTCAACCTGATCGGGAAGAGAACCGACGCCGTCTTCCGCGGGAACTACTGGTCCGACAACGTCGAGCCCGACCTCGACGGTGACGGCCGGAGCGACCGGCCCTACCGCCTGAGCAACGTCTTCGACCACTTCCGGGGGAACCTGACCGCGGCCGACATCATGTCCCATGGCTTCGCCGCCGCCGCCATCGGGGCGGCGGAGGCGGCCTTTCCCGTCCTGCAGCCAGTCCCCGTGGTGGACACGGCGCCGCTCGTGCGTCGGCCCCTCCTGCCCGAGGTTCCGCCGCCGCTCCGTCGGGACGCGGGCGCGAACCGGCTCGGGCTCGCGGTCTGCCTCGCCGGTCTCGGCCTCGGAGGGGCGGTACTCGGTCGCGGGCGCCAGAGCAGGAGACATCGGCCGTGATCACCTACCGGGCCTTCGGCAAGCGGTATGGATCCCATCGTGCGGTGGAGGGCCTCTCGCTCAAGGTCGACCGGGGCGAGGTCGTGGCGCTCCTGGGGCCGAACGGCTCCGGCAAGACGACGTGCCTGAAGGCGGCGGCGGGACTGATCCGACCGACCGCGGGCGAGGTGCTGCTCGGCGAGGCGGGGCGGCCGGCGGAGGATCCCGCCGCCCGCGAGATCCTGTCCTACCTGCCGCAGCGAGTCGCCTTCCCCGACTCGCTCACGGGGCGCGAGGTCGTGGAGTTCTATCGCGCGCTGCGGGACGCGGCCGCCGCGCGCACGGACGAGGTCCTGCGGTTCGCCTCCCTCAACGGGGCGGGGGACCGTCTGGTGGGCACGTACTCGGGCGGAATGGTCCAGCGCCTGGGCCTCGCCGTCGCCATGCTGCCCGACGCGCCGGTGCTCCTGCTCGACGAGCCCACCGCCGCCCTCGACCCCGACGGGCTGTGCGCCTTCTACGGTCTCGTCGAGCGGCGCCGGTCGGAGGGCCGGACGGTGCTCTTCAGCTCTCATCATCTCGGGGACGTGGAGCGTCTCGCCGACCGCTTCGCGGTTCTGGTCGAGGGCCGACTGGTGGCGGTGATGAGCGAGCGCGAGCTGGCGAAGCGTCTGGCCGACCGCGGGGTGATGCGCATCCGGGTGGGCGGAAGGCCGGCGGGGCTGCTCGAGCGGGTGCGAGAGCTCGCGCCGCAGGCGCAGTGGGCGGGGGAGGAACTGATCGTGCCCGGCCCCGCCTCCCGACGCCCGGCGGTCCTCGACGCCGTCCGCGCCGCCGGCGCCGACATCCGCGGCCTGACGGCGGAGGAGGGGCGGCTCGACCAGCTGTACCGCGAGCTGATCGCGGAGGCCGCACCGTCGGCGGAGCGCGATTGATGATGAGGATGAGACGCCCGTCCGCCGTCTTGACCCTCCTCCTGGCGGGGGCGTGCGGGTCGGGGCCGCCGGGCCCGGCCCCGCTCGACAGCAGGAACGACGCCTGCGCCTTCTGCCGCATGGCGGCCTCCGACGCCCGCTTCGCCGCCCAGCTCGTGGCCCCGGGCGAGGAGCCGCGCTTCTTCGACGACATCGGCTGTCTGCGCGACCACCTGAAGGGAGCGACGGTCTTGCCGAAGGGAGCTGTCGCCTACGTGGCCGACCACCGCACGAAGACCTGGGTGCGGGCGGCGGCCGCCGTGTACACGCGGGAGCAAGGCCTGGAGACGCCGATGGGCTCGCATCTCATCGCCCATGCCGACGCCGCGTCGCGCGAAGCCGACCCGGATGCGAAGCGGGGCGAGACGCTCTCCGGGACGGACGTCTTCGGGCCCGCCGGCCCCCCGGGGGGGATGTGATGGCGGCCGCCCGCCCCCTTCTCCTCTGCGCGCGGCAGGAGCTGGTGCTCGCCGTGCGCTCGCGCTGGACGCAGATCTTCGCCGCCGTCTTCGCGGCGCTGGCGCTCGCCGTGGCCTCCGCGGGCTACATCCTCTCCGGTGGGCACGGGGTGCAGGACTTCGCGCGTACCGCAGCTTCCCTCGTCCAGCTCGTGCTCCTGCTCGTGCCGCTCACGGCCCTGCTCATCGGCGTGATGGCCCTGGCTCCCGACCGCGGGGCGGCGGAGCTGCTGTTCTCCCAGCCCGTCTCGCGCGGCACCATCCTGCTTGGGAAGCTGCTCGGTCTCTTTCAGGCTCTCGCCGCCGCGCAGGCGCTCGGCTTCGGCGTGGCCGGGCTCGTGATCTTCAATCAGTCCGGGGAGGAGGGGCTCGGGGGCTTCCTGCTGCTCGTCCTGGGCTCGCTCGTCCTCACCGCCGTCTACCTGGGGCTGGCGGCGGTCCTCGCCGCGGGGGCCCTCGGCCGTCGCCGTCAGCGCGTCCTGGCGCTGGGGCTCGTCGTGTGGTTCGCCTCCGTGGTGCTCTTCGACGTTGCGGCGCTGGGGCTGGCCTCGCTCCTGCCCTCCGGCGCCGCCTCCCGTGTGCTCATCGTCTCCGTGCTCGTGAACCCCGTCGATGCGGTCCGCACCGGGACCCTCCTCGGGGTCGAGGGGACGGCCGCCTTCGGCGCGGCCTCCCTTGCCTTCCTGCGCTTCACACGGGGGGCCTTGAGCGCCGGCCTCCTCCTCGCGCTGTCCTTGCTCCTCTGGATCGCGGTCCCCACCCTGGTGGCGCTCGCGCGACTACGGCGAGCCGACGTCTGAGTCCTGGCCGGGGGGCCGGGAGCGGGGCGGGAGGCGAGCTGGGCTAGACTCCGCCGATGCGAGCCGCTTTCGGCCCGTGTCTCCTCGTCGTGCTCGCGACGGGGATCGCCCGCGGCGCGGCGCAGGAGGAGCCTGCCCCCGCGCCGCCGCGTCCGCGTCTCGCCCTGGCCCTGAGCGGCGGCGGGGCGCGGGGCATCGCGCACATCGGCGCGCTGCGCGCCCTGGAGGAGGCCGGAATCCCGGTGGATGCGATCGCCGGAAACAGCATGGGCGCGGTCGTGGGCTCGATCTATGCGACGGGACGCACCACCGCCGAGCTGGAGCGAATCGTCCGCTCCGCGGACTGGGCGACCATCTTCAGCGGGCGCCCGGACCGACCCCAGCTGCCGGTGGTGCGGCGCCGGGACCGGTACGGCAGCCTCGCCGGGGTCAGCCTGTCGGGAACGAAGGTGCGCCTGCCCGCGTCCGCCCTCGGCGAGCAGCGCATCAACCGATTCTTGATCAAGCAACTCGCCCCGGCGGGATGGGCGGCGGGGGGCGACTTCGATCGCCTCCCGATCCGTTTCCGTGCGGTGGCGACCGCCCTCGACGACGGCGACCGCGTCGTCTTGGCCCGCGGCGACCTCGCGCGAGCGGTGAGGGCTAGCATGTCGATCCCGCTCGCGTTTCCGCCCGTGGAGTGGGAAGGGCGGCCACTCGTCGACGGCCTCGTCGTGGACAACCTGCCGGTGGGGGTGGCCCGGGCCTTCGGCGCGCCGGTGGTGGTGGCGGTGGACGTCAGCCGCCCTCCCCTCCAGCCCGAGGAGTACCGCGATGCGCTCGGCGTCGCGCAACGGGTGAGCCATCTGCTCACCGAGCGCCGCAACGAGGATTTCCGTGCGCCGGCCGACGTCCTCGTGCGACCGGACCTCGGGCGGCATTCCGCGACCGAGTACTCGGGGTTCGACGCGCTCATCACTCGGGGCTACGAAACGATGCAGAGGGCGGTCCCGGAGATCCGTCGACGGCTCGCGGAGGCGGGGGGGGCGGCGCCGAGGGCGGAGCCCCCCGCCCGCCCGCCTCTCGAGGGGACGCCCATCGTCGAGGTCGTGGTGAGGGGCAACCAGCGCCTCGACGAGCGGCTGCTCCGGCGCACGTTCAACATCCCCCTCGGGCGGCGCTTCGACATGGAGAAGGGGTTGCGCGCGCTGGACAAGGTCGAGGCGACCGGTCTTCTCGACCACGCGTGGATGGAGTTCGAGCCCGCGCTGGAAGGATTGAGGATCGTCCTGCGTGTGACCGAGGCCCCCCCGAACCGCGTCGAGGTCGGGCTGGCCTACAACGACCCGGAGGAGGCTCGCGGGTCGTTTCGCCTCCGAAACCGCAACACGCTCGGCTTCGGCGAAGAGACCGAGCTGCTGCTCGCGGCCTCCAACGCGGAGACGGTGGGGCGGCTGTCGCTGCGCGGGGACCGGCTCATCGTACCCGGCCTCGGGTACCGCGTGGCCGTCTTCTCGTCCGAGGACAGACCGCGGGTCTTCGACGCCGACGGCGACGAGATCAACCGGGCCCGCTTCGAGCGCCGGGGCGCAAGCGCGCGGCTGCAGATCCCCTTCGGGCGCTGGGGGCTCGTCGAGGCGGGAGCGGCGTTCGGGCAGGTCCGCTCGGTTGCGGAGCCGGGGCTCGATTACCGGGACGGGACGGACGACGTCGGTCTGCTGATGGCCTCCGCCACCGCCGACGACCTCGACGACCTGCTGTGGCCGGAGTCCGGCGAGCGGCTGGCGATCGCCGCCGAATGGAGCCTCCCCGAGCTGGGCGCGACGCGAGGCTATTGGCGGGCGAGCGGCGAGGGACGGGTGGGACGGAGGCTGGGGAGGAGGGGGACGGCGCAGATCGACGCCTTCGTCGGGCTGTCCGGCGACGACCTGCCCGTCTACGACTATTTTCGGATTGGGGGTCCGCGCCTCGTCCCCGGCTTTCACACCGAGGAGCTGCAGGGGGCGCAGGCCGTCGCCGGCGGGCTGAGCATTCGCTTCCGGGTCGTGCGCGCCCTGCGCGTCTTCGTCCGTGCGGGAGCGGGCAACGTCTTCGCCACCCGCGACCAGATCGATCTCGGCGACCTCCGCTGGGGCGTGGGCGGCGGGGCGATGCTCCCGAGCCGGGTCGGGCCGCTCGCCGTGGAGATCGGCGTACGCGATTCCGGCAAGCTGCTGGTCACGCTCTGGCTGGGCTGGAACTAGCGTGTCCTGTTTGGGGTGCGTGTTGACACTCGTCGGTGCCAACCGCGAGACGGGACAATTTTCTCGATTCTCCCCTTGACAACTTGCGGGAGCGTCTTCTCACGACGCAATCGGCGCGAGCGTAGTCGGCTGCGTGCGGCCCGCAGACGGGCCACAAACCCCGCAATCGGGCGAGCGACCTTCGAAAGTCAATTCGGGCCGTTGCGGCCGCCATTCGCCCTCCCAGAAGGTCGAAAAGCCAGGGCCCATATTCCATCCATGGAACACCAGCGCCCGCTCGAATCGGTGTCGGACGACGACCTCCTCCGCCGCCTGGCCGAGCTCACGCGACAGTCCCGCCGAGTCGAGTCCGACCTCGTCGCGCACATCGGCGAGGTGGACGAGCGAAGGCTCTATGCCCGCGAAGCCTCACCCTCGATGTTCGCCTACTGTACGGAGCTCCTGCACCTCTCGGAGGCCGAGGCCTATCTGCGCATCGCGGCCGCCCGAGCGTCGCGGGAGCACCCGATGCTCCTGACCATGCTCGAAGACGGCCGTCTTCACCTGAGCGGAATAGCCAAGCTGGTGCCGCACCTCACCCGCGAGAACAGGGAGGCGCTTTTGAAGCGAGCCACCCACCGCTCCAAGCGCCAGATCGAGGAGCTGCTTGCCGAGCTCTCTCCCCGGCCGGACGCTCCGGCGGTGATGAGGAAGCTCCCCGAGAAGCGGGGGAACAGAGTTGCCATGCCCGAGCCAGGAAGGCGTCTGGACGGAGCCGCCCTGAGCCACACCGAACTGCGTCCAGACGGAGTTGGCGCTCCTCCGGCCCTGGGGCCGCCCCCGCTCGTCCAGCCCCTCTCGCCCGCGCGGTACAAGGTGCAGTTCACGGCCAGCGCCGAGCTCCATGAGAAGCTCGAGCGACTCCGGGCGCTCATGCGCCCACAAGTGCCCGACGGCGATCTGGCCAGAATCATCGAGCAGGCCATAACCGAGAAGCTCGAACGGCTCGAGGCCAGGCGCTTCGCCAGGACGAGCACTCCCCGTAGAGGGCTCCCCAAGACCGACACCTCCCCCTCCTCGCGCCATATCCCGGCCGCCGTGCGGCGTGCGGTGAGTGAGCGCGACCAAAACCGATGCCGCTACGTGGACGAGCAGGGCAGACGATGCCCGGAGCGCAAGCGGCTCGAATACGACCACCGGCTTCCCTTCGGCCTTGGGGGTGACCACAGTCCGGCGAACATCCGCCTCATGTGTCGTGCCCACAACAACTACCTGGCCGAGCACGACTACAGCCGGGAGGCGATGGCCCGACACCGGCGTTCAGGGAACCGAGTCTCCGAAGCGGCAGGTGTCTACTCGGCGGGAAGCACTCTCACCCCAGCGCTCGCAAGCCCCCGGGGTACATGACCCGAAAGCTTCAAACCGAGCCGCGGGGCTCCGGAGTTCAACCTGTCAACACCTACCCCGAACAACACAGACTAGAGCGGCTCGGAGGTCGCGCTCGCGCGCTCGGGCCCGACCGACGCCGAGCCCGTCCCGGGCCGCTACAATAGTGTGGGATGGCGCGACCGAGGCCCGAGGGTGGGGGTGAGGTCCTCGAAAAGCCGAAGTCCCGCCAGAAGCGGCCGCAGCTCTTCCATGTGTTGCTCTACAACGACGATTACACGACGATGGAGTTCGTGGTTCGGGTGCTGGAGTCGATATTCGACAAAGGGCCCGCCGAGGCCTACCGTATCATGATGGAGGTCCACACCAAGGGCCGGGGGGTCTGTGGGGCCTACACCCACGAGGTGGCGGAGACGAAGGTCGTGACCGTGCACGAGCTGGCCCGGGGTGAGGGCTTCCCCCTCCGGGCCGGGATCGAGGAGGCGTGAGCCGATGTTCAGCGCGTCGCTCGAGCGTGTGCTCAACGTGGCCGCCCGCGAGGCCATGGTGCGCCGCCATGCCGACCTCACCGTCGAGCACCTGCTGTTTGCCGCCGCCCACGATCCCGAGGGGGAGGAGATCCTGCAGGCGGCGGGGGCGGACGTCCCGCGGCTCCGGCGCGAGATCGAGGAGTTCCTCGCCCAGACGCTCCACCGGCTCCCGGCGGGCTCGCGCCGGCCTCCCCAGCAGACGCTGGCCTTCCGGCGCGTTCTGCAGACGGCGGTGATTCACGTGCAGAGCGCGGGCAAACCGGAGGCGGACGTCGGCGACATGCTGGCCGCGCTCCTGCGCGAGCCGCGCTCACATGCGGTGCAGATCCTGGCGGGGCACGGGGTCAGTCGGCTCGACGTCCTCAACTTCATCTCGCACGGGCTCCGCAAGGCACCTGCACCTGGGGAGGAGGGCTCGGGCGAGAGCGAGCTCGCGCCCGGCGGCGAAGGGGATGAGGAGAGGACGACTTCCCGCGACCCCCTCGCCGCCTATGGCTCCAACCTGACCGACCGGGCGCGGCAAGGAAAGCTGGATCCTGTCATCGGCCGCGTCCGCGAGATGGGACGGGCGCTCGAGGTCCTTTGCCGCCGGAGGAAGAACAACCCCGTCTTCGTCGGGGAGCCGGGGGTGGGCAAGACCGCGATCGTGGAGGGCCTCGCCCAGAGGCTGCTCCGGGACGACTGTCCCGACGTGCTGAGGGGCGCGGAGATCTTCGCCCTCGACACCGGGGCGCTCCTCGCGGGGACGCGTTACCGCGGGGACTTCGAGGAGCGCTTCAAGGCCGTGCTCCACGCCCTGAAGAAGCGGCCGCTGCCCATCCTCTTCATCGACGAGATGCACACCATGGTCGGGGCGGGCGCCACCACCGGGGGCACCATGGACCTCGCCAACCTCATCAAGCCCGTGCTGAGCGTGGGCGAGGTGCGCCTCATCGGCTCCACGACCTTCGAGGAGTTCAAGCACGTGGAGCGTGATCGCGCGCTGGCGCGGCGGGTACAGCGCATCGACGTGGACGAGCCGAACGAGGGGGATACGATCCGGATCCTCGAGGGCCTTCGCGCGCGGTACGAGAAGCACCACCAGGTCCGTTACACCGACGGCTCCCTCGAGGGGGCGACGCGCCTCGCCCGCCGACATCTCCGCGACCTTCGCCTGCCCGACAGCGCGATCGACGTCCTCGACGAGGCGGGGGCCATGCTGCGCCTCAACCCGCCCGAGGACGGACAGCGTATCGTCGACGAGCCGGAGGTGGAGCGGGTTGTCGCCCGCATGGCTCGCATCCCGGAGACCCAGGCCTCGACCTCGGACCGCGAGCGGCTGCGCACGCTCGGAGAGGCCCTCAAACGCGTCGTCTTCGGGCAGGACGAGGCGGTGGAGACGGTGGCCTCCGCCATCAAGCGCGCGCGCGCGGGCCTGGGCCCCCCGGAGCGGCCCGCGGGATGCTTCCTCTTCACCGGCCCCACCGGGGTGGGGAAGACGGAGCTCGCGAAGCAGCTCGCGAAGCACCTCGGCAACGAGTTCCACCGCTACGACATGAGCGAGTACGCCGAGAAGCACTCCGTCTCGCGGCTGATCGGCGCCCCGCCCGGCTACGTGGGCTTCGAGCAGGGCGGGCTCCTCGTGGACGCGGTGCGCCAGCACCCCTACTCGGTCGTGCTCCTCGACGAGATCGAGAAGGCGCACTTCGACCTGATGAACATCCTGCTGCAGGTCATGGACCACGCGACACTCACCGACAACACCGGACGCAAGGCCGACTTCCGCCAGGTCGTCCTGATCATGACCTCGAACGCCGGATCGCGGGAGATGAGCCAGGCCGCGATCGGCCTCGTTTCCGACCGGCAGAAGGACACCAAGGCGCGTGGCAAGGCCGCCCTCGACCGGCTCTTCAGCCCCGAGTTCCGCAATCGCCTGGACGCGATCGTGACCTTCCGGGCGCTCACGCCGGAGGTCATGGAGACGATCGTCGACAAGTTCATCCTCGAGCTGGAGGCGCAGCTGCGCGAGAGGAAGGTCGCGATCGACCTCCGGCCCGAGGCCCGCGCCCACCTCGCCCGGAAGGGCTTCGACCCCGTCTACGGCGCGCGACCCCTGGCTCGGATCGTGCAGCTCGACGTCCGCAACCCGCTGACGGACGAGATCCTCTTCGGCCGCCTCGAGCACGGGGGCACCGTGCACGTGGGGCTCGATGGCGAGAAGCTGAGCTTCGAGTACGAGCCTTCGCCTTCCCCCCCGGCGCCAGAGACGCCTCCCGCCCCGCCCGGCGCCCTCACTCCCGCGTAGTCCGAGCCATCCCCGCCTCGGTCGGGCGATAAGCCAGCGGCTGCTACACTGGACGGCTATGACGGTCGAGCTCGGCCCGCGCCACGCCGCCCTCTTGGACGCGCTCGGGCAGCGCATCCTCGTCATCGACGGGGCCATGGGGACGATGGTCCAGGCCCGGGGGCTGGGAGAGGCCGACTACCGCGGCGAGCGCTTCGCTCGCCACCCGCGCGACCTCAAGGGCAACCACGAGCTGCTCAACCTGACGCGTCCCGACGTGGTCGAGGCCGTCCACCGCGAGTATCTGGCGGCGGGAGCCGACATCATCGAGACCAACACCTTCACCGCCACGCGCATCGCCCAGTCCGACTACGGCACGGAGGCGCTCGCACACGAGATCAACCTAGCCGCGGCCCGGGCGGCCCGGCGCGCCGCCGACGCCGTGATGGGGGAGGAGCCGGGGCGCGTCTGCTGGGTGGCGGGGGCGCTCGGGCCGACCAACAAGACCGCCTCGCTGTCCCGCGACGTCGCCGATCCCGGCGCCCGAGGGGTGACCTTCGACGAGCTGGAGGCCGCCTACCACGAGCAGGCGCTGGGCCTCCTCGATGGTGGCGTGGACCTGCTGCTCGTGGAGACGGCCTTCGACACTCTCAACGCCAAGGCCGCCCTCTTCGCGATCGAGCGGGCCTTCGACACGCGGGGTCTCCGCCGGCCGGTCATGGCCTCGGTGACGATCACCGACCGATCCGGTCGCAACCTCTCCGGCCAGACGCCGGAGGCCTTCTGGATCTCGGTCTCGCACGCGCCGCTCCTCTCGGTGGGGATCAACTGCGCGCTGGGGCCGAAGGAGATGCGGGGGCACCTCCAGGAGCTGGCGAGGGTCGCCCCCGTCTGGACGAGCGCCTACCCCAACGCCGGCCTGCCCAACGCCTTCGGCGGCTTCGACGAGACACCGGAGAGCATGGCCCGGGAGCTCGGCGAGTGGGCCCGCGCGGGCCTGCTGAACCTGGTCGGCGGCTGCTGCGGCACGACCCCCGCCCACATCCGCGCCATCGCGGAGGCGGTCCGGGGCCTGCCTCCCCGGCCGCGGCCGGACGTGCCCCGCCTGACCCGCCTCTCCGGGCTGGAGCCCCTCGTCATCCGCCCCGACTCGAACTTCGTCAACGTCGGGGAGCGGACGAATGTCACCGGCTCGCCCCGCTTCTCTCGGCTCGTCCGCGCGGGCCAGTTCGAGGAGGCGCTGGTCATCGCCCGCCAGCAGGTAGAGGGAGGTGCGCAGCTCCTCGACGTCAACATGGACGAGGGGATGCTCGACTCCGTCGCCGCCATGCGGCGCTTCCTGAGCCTCCTCGCCGCCGAGCCCGACATCGCGCGCGTCCCGGTGATGGTCGACTCCTCGCGCTTCGAGGTGATCGAGGCCGGCCTGAAGTGCCTCCAGGGCAAGGGTGTCGTCAACTCGATCTCGCTCAAGGAGGGCGAGGAGACCTTCCGCGAGCACGCGCGGCGGGTCCGCCGCTATGGCGCCGGGGTCGTGGTGATGGCCTTCGACGAGGAGGGACAAGCGGCGAGCGTCGAGCGGCGAGTCGCCGTCCTCACCCGCGCCTGCCGCATCCTGACGGAAGAGGTGGGCTTCCCGCCCGAGGACATCATCCTCGACCCCAACGTGCTGACGGTCGCCACCGGGATCGAGGAGCACAACGACTACGCCGTCAGCTTCTTCGAGGCCACGCGCCGGCTCAAGGCGAGCCTGCCCCGGGCGAAGGTGAGCGGCGGGATCTCCAACGTGTCGTTCTCGTTCCGGGGGAACGCCGCGGTGCGCGAGGCGATGCACTCCGCCTTTCTCTACCACGCCATCCAGGCCGGCCTCGACATGGGGATCGTCAACGCGGGTCAGCTCACGGTGTACGAGGAGATCCCGAAGGATCTCCTCGAGCGGGTCGAGGACGTGCTCCTCAACCGCCGGCCGGACGCCACGGAGCGCCTCATCGCCTTTGCGGAGTCGGTACGCCCGAGCGAGCGCGCACCGGAGCAGGAGGACGCCTGGCGGAAGGAAGCGGTCGAGGACCGCCTCGCCCACGCCCTCGTCAAGGGCATCGACGAGTTCATCGTGGCCGACACCGAGGAGGCGAGGCGGAAGCTGGGCCGACCCCTCGCGGTCATCGAGGGCCCGCTCATGGCGGGCATGAACGTCGTCGGGGACCTCTTCGGCTCCGGGAAGATGTTCCTGCCCCAGGTCGTCAAGAGCGCGCGGGTGATGAAGAAAGCCGTGGCCCATCTCACACCCTTCCTGGAGGCGGAGAAGGAGGCGGGCGGACGGAAGACGGAGGCGAGGATCGTCCTCGCCACCGTCAAGGGCGACGTCCACGACATCGGCAAGAACATCGTGGGGGTCGTGCTCGCCTGCAACAACTACGACATCGTCGACCTCGGGGTGATGGTCCCCGCGGAGCGGATCCTGACCGCCGCCCGGGAGACGGGGGCCGATCTCATCGGGCTGTCGGGCCTGATCACACCGTCGCTCGAGGAGATGGTCCACGTCGCGCGGGAGATGCAGCGACAGGGCCTGGAGGTGCCGCTTCTGATCGGTGGCGCCACCACCAGCCGCGCCCACACCGCGGTGCGGATCGCGCCCGCCTACCACGGTCCCGTCGTTCACGTGCTCGACGCCTCGCGGGCGGTGGGGGTGGTCGGCCGACTCAAATCGGCGGAGGGTCGGGCGCTCCTCGCGGACGAGAACCGGCGGGAGCAGGAGCGGCTAAGGCGCGAACACGAGGCGCGCCGGTCGGAGCGGCCGCTTCTGAGCCTCGAGGAGGCGCGTCGGCGGCGGACGCGGATCGACTGGTCCGGCTATGGGCCCCCCCCGCCGTGCTTCACCGGCCCGCGGACGATCGACCCCGTGTCGCTGGGCGCCATCGTCCCCTACATCGATTGGACGCCGTTCTTCGCGGCCTGGGAGCTGCGGGGGACCTTCCCGCGCATCTTCGATAACCCCGAGTGGGGGGCTCGCGCCCGGGAGCTCTACGACGACGCGCAGAAGGCGCTGGCGAGGATCGTGAGCGAAGGCAGCCTC
>Ga0209342_10003472_pt1 | contig 16597 bp, 21 predicted proteins | sample RifCSP16_2_FD_184023 | JGI IMG/M metagenome (GOLD analysis project Ga0209342, IMG submission 184023) | Soil microbial communities from Rifle, Colorado - Rifle CSP2_sed 16_2 (SPAdes) (version 2) | ecosystem: Environmental > Terrestrial > Deep subsurface > Rock core/Sediment | place: Rifle... | reverse complement strand
CGGGGAGAGCGAAGCGAATATCCGTAAGGCGCTCTCCGTGGCGGAGACCGTGGCGCCCTGTGTGCTCTGGTTGGACGAATTGGAGAAAGCGCTTGGCGGTGCCGTGTCGGGCGCTGCTGACGGCGGTGTAAGCGCCGATGCGCTGGGGGCGGTCTTAACCTGGTTGCAAGACCGGAAAGCGCCGGTTTTTGTGGTCGCTACCGCGAACCAAGTGGAGTTACTTCCCGCAGAGCTCATCCGCAAGGGACGGTTTGACGAAATGTTTTTCGTTGATTTGCCGACGGGGATAGAGCGGGAAGCCGTCCTGCGGACGGCGTTAGCGCAGTTCGGGCGCAGCGTCGACGGAGTCGATGTGTCTGCCGTGTCGGCGGTGACCGATGGGTACTCGGGCGCGGAGATCGCGGCGTTGGTGCCGGAGGCACTATTTGCGGCGTTCGCCGACGGGGAGCGTGGGATTACAACTGCCGATCTACTGGCGGCGGCCGCAACGGTGGTGCCGATGTCGGTATCGAGTTCTGAACGAGTCACCAAGCTTCGGGAATGGTCTAAGGGGCGTTGTAGGTTAGCAAGCGTGGGCGAGTTCGTCGCGGCGGGCGACGGGCGCAGTTTGGATATTTGAAAATGGACGGCCGCAATAGCGGCAGAAACGAGAGAAAATGACCGAGACACAACAGATTGAACGGAGCAGAGCGGGTCGGGCAGCGGCACTAAACCGTGCGCAGTCTGCCTGCGATACGCTGACTCACGGTGACCAAATCGCGCATCATATCATGTGCGGCGGGATGGTCATCATAGAGACATGGCGCGGGCCGTCGCTAATGCATAGCCGGACCGTATCGATTCACGAGGCCGAGTTGATGGCGGCCGGGAGAGATTCGAAATAGATTTTCCCCGACGCGGGAATAGCCGTAAAATACGGCGGAAAGTGAGTGTGTGCGGTGAATGAGATTTTTACGATCAAGCCTGGTTGGTTGGTGTCGTTGAAGACGCGCCTCGTGGGCGGGGTCCGGTATCAGACTACGGACCTGGGAACCGAGCGGGACGGTGAGCGCGTCGATGAAAAATGGGAGACCGTCAAGCACATTGACGACGCGAGCGAATTAAAACGGGCCAGTGAGACGCGTAGCAAAGCGCGCGGGTTCGTGGCGGGCGTCTGTGTCCATACGCCGTTCGGCTTGCTCTGCCCGGAATCTGACGGCGAGCTGTTGGAAGCGCGTCTCTCTGAGGCGTTGGATTTGTGCTCCCTGCACAATGCGGGTGCGCGCTTCACACGGGTGGATTTGTTCGTTTTGCGGGGTCTCATTGCCCGCGACGACAAGCAAGCCGTAAGGGCTATTTTCTCCGACCTGCGGGATTTGGTGACGGATCTCAAGGCGGGCATCAAGGCGTGTAACGTGGAGGACATTCGGGCCGCCGCGTCGCGGGCGAAGCAATTGGGGCGAATGCTCGATTCCCAACAGGCCGACAAGGTCAACAGGGCGGTCCACGCTGCCCGCCAGGTTGCGCGGGCGATGGTGCGGCAGATCGACGAGCGGGGGCAGGCGGTGTTGGATACGGTTCTCACCGAGATCAGCACCAAGCCCATAGATGATTTGCGCTTTGCGTTCCTGGATTTGGACGGGGATACGGACGGCGGGCCTACCGATGGGCTGCCGGCGGGTGGTGTTCCCGTGGCGGCGCGGGGTGTCGATCTTTCCGAGTCTGAGCCGACGTCGCCTACGGCGACCATTGGGGCGGAATTGGAGCTGGTGGCATGAGATTCTTACTGCATTGCGGGCTGCACGAAAACCCCGGGAGCGTCTGGGTGATCCTGGGTGGTGCTGTGGCGTGGTTAGTCTCGCTGCGTGTCGTGGCGGGGCTGGTAGGGGCATTGCGGGGGCGTTTACGGGGTGCGAAGGGCGGTGGTGGGTGATGCCGTGTGACAGCGTGCCGCAAACTCCCGAGTGGCAACGGCAGACCAAAGCGGCGCTGGATAGACTCGCGCAGTCCCTCGAGGGCGGATCTGTTGCGTTGGTTATCGACCGCGCGACGGGGAGTATCGCCTTCCGCGGGTGGGATGCTACCCAGCGCGGCGGGCTGACCGATCTGTGCGCGTACCGGCGGCTGTTGGCTGACAACAGTTGGCCTCTCCGCCTCGCCATTGCCCGAGCTGAGCAAGCCGCTGGCCGATCGGTCGACACGCGGTCACCGTAGGCTCAGGTGTTCATTCTCACGACGAAGGTGAAACGTGGTCCAGGCATTGATTCGGCGGTTGCGCGATTGGCTGGAGTATCGCCGAATCCTCCGTAAACTCAAAGGTTAGTCTCTCAGGGCCTTGGAGTGCTCATAATCTCAAGGCCCTTTCCATACGCTTGACAAGCTGGATTGACCTTGCTACGCGCGCGCACGCGCGAGCGCACGCGCGCACCTGCACGCGATAAGGTCTTTACGTGAGTTGGATAGAGCTCAATTGCTCGCCAAGATCGCAAGGTGATAGGCAAGGGGTGGGGGCAGAGGGCGACGAAGGGCGATAAATGGTGACGACGGGCACGCCGTCGGCGGGCTGCGCTCACATTATTGTTATCGGTCCTTCCCATCAGTTAGTCAATTCGTACTCTACATAATCAAGCATAGCCACCGCAACAGAATATCCATTATGAGACGTTGATTGCAAGTGCTGCATTCACAAGGGTTTATGATCGACGGCCAATATGGGACCCGCTGCGACCCAGCTTTGGAACCCAAACCGGTCCACAATCGACCGCCCCTAGGAGCGTTAGCCCCCTCCCGGCCATATAGGCTTGTTTTATACTGCGTTTGCACAAGAGTTTTTTTTGTGAGCAGCGTTTTTGTCTTTCGAGCGGCGGTTTTGTGTTAAGGGAGTCAATATCCCGCTCAAAGTGGGCGTGAAATTACCTATTTTAACAGTTTTTGGCTTTCGCGCGCGCACGCGCGTGTAGTAGCTAGTGGTGGTGTAGTGTTTCATTGAACTATTGTATAGACTAGTGGTATTTTGTGGTGAGTGGCAGATTAACACTCATTTTAACATTTCTCTGGTTTTGATTGACTTTTTTTTAGTGGGATACCGATGATGTGGTGATGAAGGCTGGCGACGGATTTCAGGCATACGACGGTTTTGAGTTCATTGCGGACGAGGACGGGTGTCACTCAGCGGAAGAGTTCGCGGAGAAGCGGGCGTTGGCGGTCTCGGTTCCGAAGTCAGAGGGCGACGAGGACGATGGTCTTCCGGAATTTCGTCGGTTGCGCGATGGCGGCGTGGTGAACGCTCGGAACGGTCGGGCGGTGGTTGCGAAGTTTTTGCCGGTGGGTGCCGGGCATGAGTTGGCGACGGTGTATTTTTGCTACGATGGCAACCCGGCGGATCCGGCAATGAAGGCAGGGACGGACGTTTACCGAAGTGTGAATCGCGGGGTGGTGGAGGATCCCGAGGATGCGGAGGCGTGGCTGTTTGGGAAATGGCCGTCGAGCTTGAAGTTCATCGAGGGTTTCAGCGTGCGTCTGAGTGGGTAGTGATGAGCTGGATCACTTTTTCCGATCCTGTTCGCGTGATGCCGCACGGCGAGCGGGTGATCGACGCCTTGGCGCGGTTGCACGCGCAGAAGCTCGGGCGTACGGTGATGGCCGCGGCGAAGAAGGAGATTTACCGCGCTGCGCGTGGCGAGGGCAGAGGCAGATTGGCCAACACGGAGAACTACGTTCTCGGAGTGCTATACGGTCCGGACGTGTTTCCGTGGCCGAAGAAGAAGCGGGCGAAGCCGGCCCCGCCGACGCTGAAAGAGCTGGTCGAATCGGCGCAGCGCGAGAAAATTACTAGTGACACTGCCTGACACTTTAGGCGAATTGATTCGTGCCCGCGGGGCGAACATCGATAGCAAGTCTCTGTTTCCCTACTACCCGCTGGTCCCGAAGGGACCGGCTGAAAACGCCGAATTTCGCGAGTGGCTGAGGGCCGTGGGCGACGCCGACGAGGACGGCGACCGCGGTTTGATTTTGGAAGCCTGCGCTGCGGATCTGCTGTTTTTGATCAATTCTCTGCTGTGGATCAAGCAGGAAAGTCCGATTCCCGCCGATCTGCCGTTCGTCACTTGGCCCAGGCAGGATGAATACTGCGAGCTTCTGGCCCGCACGCGGCGTGACGCCGAGGCGGACAAGTCGGGCGTCGTGAGAGGCGACACCCTCGCCGAAAAGCCGCGCGAAGTCGGCTGGTCCTGGCTGAACCTGGCGGAAGGATTGCAGATCGCGCGGTTCACTCGGGGGGCGACGTGCCTGATCGGCTCGCGGGTGGAAAGCGACGTGGATGCGACGGGGAGCTCCCGGTCTCTCTTTTGGAAGTTGGATTACTATCTGGCGAACCTGCCTGAATGGTTCATGCCGGCGGGGTACTTCAAGCCGTATCCCAATCCCGCGAAGAAGTTCCGCACGTCGGGTTCGGGGAAAATCAGGCTCGGAGTGCCTGGTTTTGGCACGTTTCTGGGGAGTCCCACCCACGAGAACTTCGGACGCGCCGGGCGCTTCGCGTGGATGCTGCTCGATGAGTTCGCCCACACCGACCGCGGACAGGCGGGCATGGGCGAAAAGATTTGGTCGTCGACCACGAAGACCTGCCGTCTTCGTCGCGTGGTGAGCACTCCCAACGGACGGGACAATAAATTCGCGTCGCTGCGGGCCTCCGGCTCACTGCCGGTGTTCACCGTGCAGTGGTCGGATGACCCCGCGAAAACCGTGGGGGCCTACGAACTCACGGAGTCCCTGGCCGTCGGGCCGGTGACGCTCCCCAAGGGGGCGCTGTGGTCGCCGTGGATGGACGCCACGCGAAAAGCCGACGACAACGACGCACTCTTCGCTCAGGAGATCCTGCTGAGCTATGAGGGCGTCGGCGGCAGCTTCTATGAGACGCTGCTGGATCGCGTTCGCGAGGAGATCCGCGAGCCGCTCTGGCGCGGCAATGTGAAACTTTCCCCGGACTCGAAACGGCCGACCGTGGGCAGTCTTGAGGCTTCGCCTCAAGGCTATTTCAAATGCTGGGAATGGTGGGACCGCGAAGAGTTCAGTCGCACCGGGACGGTGCGTTGGACGCCGGGAATCTACGTGGCGGGCATCGACGTGGCCAGCGGGTCACGCGACGAGGAAGGCCGCGGAGCGTCGAACTCAGTGTGGGCGGTGGGCCGCGTCGAAGATCAAAAATTAAAGAAAATCGCCGAGTATAAGACGCACGGCCTGCTGCCCCATCTCTTCGCGCGAATTGTGTGCGCTCTCGGCTGGTGTTTCCCCTGGCCGCCGGGCATGGGCGGCCGCGTCAGCGGACAGCTCCCCGCTTACACGATCTGGGAACTGAACGGACCGGGCGATATGATGGGCCAGACGTTGGTCAGGGAACACGGCTACCCGCACCCCTACTGGGGCGAAAACGCCGGCGGGTCCAGACTGGGGTTCCAGATGCAGACCTACCGGCTGGCGGACGGAAAACTCGCCGGGAGCCGCGTGAATGTGTTCAATTACCACAAACAATGCCTGGAAAGGGGCTGGTACCAGGAGCCGTGCTTCGAGACCTACCGCGAAATGGAGCAGTACAAATACACCGCGGACGGCGCGGCCGAACATGGCCGTTGCCGAGCTTCGCTGGATCCCAGCGAGGGCCGGACCAACCACGGGGACGCGGTGATCGGCACCATCCTGATGCTGTGGGCGGCGAAGGACTTGCGTGAACGCAGCGGGGAACGAAGCATAGAGCCCGCGGCCCCGGTCCTGAGCGTGGCGTGGGCGCAGAAAAAACGACGCCGGGAGGCGGCAACACTGTGGCGATAATCTGATGACGCCTGAGCACATGGAGATTATCGAAGGCTTGTGCGTCGAGCATCGCTTGGATATCGCCTACGATTCCCATGTGCTGAGTGACGCCGTGCCTATTCCGTTCGTCGGCTACATGAGATTGCGCAAAGAGGCGTGCATGAATGAAGAGGCGTTGGGATGTACGTTCGAGCGAAAGACGCAATCGATGGACATTACCAATGGCCTGCGTTTTCACGGCACGCCGTTGTCGCCTCGTGAGTTTCTCTGATGGCCTACTCCATTCACACCAAAATCAAGCTCTCCGAAAAAGTGCAGGCCGCGTGGCGGCGATTGGATCGTCACCGATCGGCCCGCGAGAAAATCTGGCGCGCCTATGTTGGCGACACCCACGGGTTGTCACCGATGGGCGGCACACAGATTCCCTTGAACGGCCATGCCCTTTATGCGAGGGCACTCTTGCAGTTTCTCGCGGCCCACCAACCCAGGCTGAGGGTCTCCACCGACGTCGGATCCTGGAAGCCGCGCATGGAACTGGTGGGCCGCCAGGCGACCCGGGTGATGAAAGAAGAGCGGTTCGGTTTCAAGCAGCAAAGATGGGTGCTCGACGCCCTGATGTACTCGCCGGGTATTCTGAAAGTCTGCCAAGAATGGGTAAGAGTGCCGGTGAATGGCACTGACGGCGGGTATTCGGGAGGCGACTATCAGCAGAGCGACTATCAGCAGAGCGACTATGCTGAAACCAACGGGGAGTCCACCGGCTCTGACGGTATCCAATACGCGTCGGTCTTGAAGACCGTCGTGGAGAACGTGGATTGGTCGGACTTCGTGTTCGATACCCGCGGCACTTCCATCTGGAACTGCGATTTCATCGGGCATCGCGTCTATGTTCCCATCGAAGACGCCCTGGCCAATCCGATGTTTCAGGGCGTGTCCGAAGACACCCTCCGTGGAATGTCCGGCTGGCGCATGGCCGACGATGACCGATTGTTCTTCGAGGAAGACGACAAGGACCAACCGTATCGGGAAACGGTGGCGCTATGGGAAATCTATGATCGCTGCCAGAATAGAGTGAAAATCTTCCCCGTCGAGGGCAACTCCGACCTGGAGATTTACAACCAGCCGTGGGACGGGCACCGCAACGGCCTTTTGCACTTCATCGATTTTCTCGATGTGCCGAACCACGTGGTGGGCCTTAGCCCACTCTGTATGCTGCACAATCTCATCGAAGCGTCGAACAGAGCGCTGAGCAAGACCATCAAGCAGACCGACGCCGCGAAGACCATCGCGAGGATTCAGACCGGCAGCTCCCGCGCCGAACTTGAAACGATCATGGAGTCCACGGACGGCCAGGCGGTCTATTCGGACAGCGGCGGCACCTTCGAAATGGTCCCCGTCAACGGCCCCGACCGAGCCACGATGATGATGGTGCCGGTGCTGAAAGACCTCTACAACTGGCTGGGCGGCAATATCAATGAAATCGCCGGTCTGGGCGTGAGCGCGCCGACGGCCACGCAGGGCGTGCAGCTCGCCAAAGCCGCCAGCGGAATGATTTCCCACATGGAGGCCAAAAAGAACGAGGCGGTGAACGGCGCCTGTGAAGCGATCGTACACAACGAGCTTCGCGACGAAGTGACCACCGAATACATGTCCGAAATTCTTCCCGACGGGCAGACCCTATGGCGGACGCTTACGCCCGAGCAACGCACCGAGATCGACGCCATGCTGATCCAAGTGGATTTGGACGTCTACTCGATGCGCTATAAGAGCCCCGAGGACCGCCTGCAAACGGTGATGCAGTGGTGGACGCAGGTGGCCGTGCCGGGCTATCAGATCTGGCAGGCGCAAGGCGGCGAGTACGACATGCAGGCTTTGATGCGCTCTTACGCCGAACTGGTCGATGAGCCGATCATCAACGAGATTGCGATTTACTCGACGAAGTCGCAGGCGGAATTGGCCGGCGCTGCCGGCCCTTTGCCCTTCAAGCAATCTCCCGTGACCACCCGCACCAACATACGGCAAGACCGCGGCGGCGCATCCCAGGAACTCGGCGGCGCGTTGGCGCAGAGCCTGGCGGGAATGGAGGCGGCGTGATGACAAGTCCGACGGTCGCGGTCGGTCGTGCCGAGTGGAATCGTCCGGCTGGTGAGTCCCCGAAAGATTTGGTCGTGGAAGACTTGTTTGCCGCCGAGTCGCTCCAGCAGATCGCGGACAGTTATCTCTCGTGGCAAAAACTGGAGGGCTACCATGTCGGCGTTTCTGAACCCACGATGGAAACTCCGTTTCGCTTTGGTGTCGTCGTATGGCACGACTACGCGCCCAACGAGACGCGGGCTAACGGCTATTTGGACAAACGCGAACTCCTGATGCTGCGCGGCCCGCAGGAAGTCGTGCGCCGCGTGTACGGCATGGTGGAGGGCCGAGTTTACGAGTGCCGTGACATTCTTGAGCAAATTCAACCCCGTGACCGTGGCGGCTACGGGGAGTTCGCGTTGGATTTCGCGGCGAGCAACACGCAGGGATTGGACTCGCGCGCAGCGCAGTTTGTGCAGCAGGTGGGGCCCTTCGATGTCCCGTTTATCCGGCGTGAGATTGAACGGCAAAGAACGGCGCAGGAGGTTCCCTTCCGCGTACCCGGCTTTCCCATGGAGGCCCTTCGCCCGCGAAAGGATGCGACACCGCCTAAGCCAAAGCCGCCGGGCCACTCGGAACTGACCCGCGAGCTGGATTTGGAGTAAGAGATGTTTCCAGAGTTCGACGCGAAAGATTATCAGCGAAACCTGTTGGCGCGACGTCTGTCCATGAAGCGCGCGGCCGAGGAAATTATTGGTCGTCCGTCGACGAAAAAAGAAGAGGAATTTCTGCTTGCCTTTGTCATGGCGACCAAAAGGAGTGAGTTATGGCCGAACTTCGCGTAGACGGACCGATCGACATTGACCCCGCCTTGGCGATGGCGCTGTACCGGGCCATGCCGGAAATGGGTCGGCAGGCCGTGGCTCAAATGTTTGGCTCGCGCCTGATGAGCGGCCCACTCAGCGAAGCAGCCGTCGCGGCTGCCGCGAGGGTCTACGCGGAGCGAATGAAAATCGGGGAGACGTCGGCCAAGGCGCTTCGGGAAGGAGTCGCGAACAAAGTCCGCGAGTGGGGCGAGAAGCAGGCCAACCCCGAACGGGTGCGGGAAATCGTGGAAGACGAAAGCCGCCGGGCGGCGGCTGAGTTGGCCCGCGCCAAGGTGGAGAGCTTGCTGACTCTCATTCCGCTGGAAGCTCTTATCTCAGCCGTCACGCCGATCGTTGCGGACGTGGTGAAAGCCCTTGCGCAGCAGTATTTTCTCAAAACCCAGAACGGCCAGAAGGCGGTGATGGAACTGATTGAGGGGGCCTTGGCCTCGGCGCGAGGCGTTCTGATCGAGAGAGCCGAAGAGAAGGTGATGGAGGCCGCCATGCGGCCCTTCGAGAACCGTTTGGCGAGCGCGTTGGCGCCCGCCGACAGAGTCGGCGACAACGGGGGGGCTTGACACGGTGTTTAAGCGTGTGAGAGTGTAGGTAGATCCTTGTTGTGCTTCGTGTAATCGGATCAAGGGAGATGAGTTCTCTTACCCTGACATGATGGAGGTTTTGGCTCCGTCGATTCGGAGAATAAGGCTACAGAAACAGAGCGGTCTGCGTATCGCTCAGTAGAAAATACGGGGCCACTTCCTAAGCGCCGGCCAGCGCGACCGAAGTAGCGGATATTCGAGAGCTTCCTGGAGCCAGAGACTTCAGGAGGCTCTTTTTATTTGCGTGGCCCCGCTTTGAGATTTTGCCGTGACGGAGCATGAGACGAAATTTTGCAGGCTGTGTTTGGTCGGTTTGCCGCACCGTCATGTTGGACAGAAAACCGTGTTGACTGAACCGCCGGTGAAGTCCTCGACGCATCGTCGCAAAGCCGGCGAGTATCTTCGGGGCCTCGGCCACACGGCCCTTGAGATCGGCGCGAGTCAAGTGAAAGAGATGGACGCCCACTACACGAAGCACGGGATTCACGTTGGCCACCGCCGCACACGCGACGGACTCGGCTACGAGCCCGCCTGTTTGGTGGGGCGAGATTTGGAGCGTTGTCTGCAAGCTCGGGGCCTGCGCCCGTAGGGAGTAAACAATGGCCAACTGGTACACGCCGTATCTGAACATGCTGTTTCCGCAGGGGTTTGGAAGCGGGTTTGGCAATGTGCAGCCACAGCAGCAACAGGGCGGTATGAACCTCTGGGGTCTGCTCAATCCATTGGCCACGGCAAGCTTCCAAGGCAGGCCGTTGTTTCCGGGTGCGACGGCGAACCAACCTCGAAACGCCCAGGGGTTCAGAACCAACGTCTTCGGTCAGCCGTACGGTACGTCGAATTTACCGTCCACGTCGGCGACTGCGCCCATTACCGATCCGATAGCGGCACTCACCGCCGATCTGGCGAACGAGACCGATCCGGTCCGTCGGGCGGCGCTGCGGAACTTCCTAGCTGGCGGATCGGCCCCGGTTCGCGGCAACTACGCCAAGCCTGCGCCGGTTCGCGCTCCAACACCCCGACCGGGGCCGCCGGCGGCAACGACATTGCCGCGGTCGATCGGACAGGGCTTTGGTCAGCCCGGCGCTGGATTCGATCGAGCGAACATCGGCAAATATAGAATGGCATAGGCGGGAAAAACCATGAGCGATTTGGATTTTCTGTTGAGCAGCGGTGACGGCGACTCTGGGACAGCTACAGCAACAGCGACGGCAGTCGCTCCCGTGAATGAATCAGCAACGGGGGTGATCGGCGCGGACGGCAAGCCGCCGCCGACGGGCAACGCGGCGCGGATGATGCAGCGCTTGCAGAAGCCGTCCACGGCCGTGCAAAGTGATTCCGATGAGGCCGCGAAGGATGTTCTTCTGGAGATCGCCGACATTCTCGCGCCGCCGCCCGAAGACCGGCCGGAGGCCCGTACCGAACGCGACGAGAAGGGTAGATTCCGGAAGCAGACTGAGGGCGAAGAGACTGACGAACGCAGCGGCGATGACGGGCAAACCGCCAAGCCTACCGCCGCAAAACCCATTCAGCACGACGCGCGGTTGATTTACCTGGCTTCGGCCAACGGGATCGGTCCCGACGAGGCGGCGCAATATCCCAATGCGCGCTCTCTGATGGCCGAGATACATCTGCGACGCACGGAGCGTGGGCTGGATAGTTCGCCCAAGGACGAACAAAAGGGGAAAGCCAAAACAGAAGAAGACGACACGCTGGCCCCGCCGACATTGGAGTTCGAGGAAGACATCGACCCGAAACTGAGGGCCAGCGTCGAAAAAACTCTGAGCTATGCGCAGAAGGCCCTTGAGCGTGAAGCCAAGGAGAAACTTGCGCTGCGCGACGAACTTGACCAGCTTAAATCCGAACACGAGCAAGCCGCTTCCGAAAGTCGCCAGGAAAAAGAAGCGAAGATCGCTCAGATGTTCGATGAAAAAGTGGCGTCCTGGGGTGAAGAGTATCAGGAACTTCTCGGCGTCCCCACGGAGTCATACGCCAAACCTGGCACCAAACAACACGCCGAGGTTGTCAAACTCCGGGAGTATGTGCTGCTACAGGCAGCAGGCTACCGGACTCTGACGGGCAAGGAACCGAGCTACGGTGATATCGATCGATGGCAGGAACAAGCCCGTTATGCTGTTTGGCCGGAGTTGGCGGAACGAGGTGCTCGCAACCGCGTCGCCAAGAATTTGCAACGCCAGAAGGGCGGGGTCGGCCTGCGGCCGACACGCAGTTCCCGGGAGACTGAGGCCCCCATTCAGGGGGACGAAGCCGCGAAGGCAGCGCTTGTGAACGAGTTCCCGGATTTGTTTTACTCTTGGGGCGGTAAACGGCGAAGCGCCTAGTGTGAAATTGAGAAACTGAAACGAAAATTCCCCGCGTAAGCGGGTTTGTTTGGAGAGTTACCGATGGCAGTGATTCAAGCCGATCAGATTGACGGCCTGGTGAAAACCACGCAGCGCCACATCGAGCGCGAGCGGAAGGCATCGATCGCGGAGAGATTGACCAAGTACGTCGGCGTCAGAAATCTCTTTACCAAAGAGAAGGTGATGGTGTCCGACGGATACGGGATCGAGTGGAACATGACCACCGATCATTCCGGCACGGCGCAGCAGGTGGGTCTGTTCGACACCATTGCGCCGGCCACCACGCTGAACCAGGTAAGGTTCAATTTGCCGTGGCGGCACACCCGCGGCCACGTCAGTTGGGATCTGCGGGAAGTGGCCATGAACCGCTCTCCGTCGCGGATTCTCAACTACGTCAAAGAGAAAATCTTCGAGATGGACGTCTCCTGGTTCGAGCAGCTCGAAGGCCAGACTTGGAACGGACCGCTGGCGGGCGATGACAGTTCGGTCATGGGGATCTGGGGCTATTGGCTCTACACGCCTTTGGATGGCGGCACCAGCAACGCCACGGCGCCGTTCACCACGACCAGCACGGGCGGACGGGTGAACGTCAATCCCATCTGGGTGACCGCCGGACCTGGTGGAGTATCGCGAGCTCTGTACGGTTCGCGCCATTCCCACTGGTATCAGAACTACGGGGCGGTCACCTATGGCGACCTGTTCACCAAGATGCGCACGGGGTTCGACGAAATTGATTTCGAATCGCCCGTCGACTACTCGATGCTCAAGGACGGCGCGACGCGGTTTGGGATTTACTGCACGCAGGCGGACGCTCGTCTGGCCGCCGATGCTTGCCGACTCCAAAACGAAAATATCGGGACCGACCTCGCCTACTATGACGGGAAAGCGATGATCCGCGGCGTTCAGATCACCGGCGTCCCCAAGCTGAACGCGATCGACGCCGCGCTGGTGACCGCCAATCATCCATTCATGGTGATTGACTGGTCGCAACTCCGTCCGTTTTGTCTTGAGGGGATTGCACCCTACGAGACCACGGAAACGGGCGGGGCGAATCAGCCGATGACGGTGACCCGGGCGAAGTATCTGACCTGGAATATTCGGGCGTGGAACATGAAGACGATGGCGTTGTTCACCCAGAACACGACCACGGGCCGTAAGGACGGCGGAATCTAAGAAAAGACCCACCGTTTTTGACGGTGTTTTTGGAGAAATACGATGGCTTACGGAGTACAACCGGCCCTTAGTGGCGGTGGCCTGCTTGGCGCGGGCCGTCACTACATGAGCAAACTTTGGGATGGGTATGACCCGGTTGCGATTGCTCGCACTGGGGGAATCGCTTTCGATGATGAATTTTTGAACATGGGGTCAATCATTCAGAACGTCACCAGCACGGACCTCTCCGGCTACGGTGCGTTCACGTCGAACAACTCGACGACGCTGGCCACGGCTGTGACGGGCGCGAACATTCAGGGCGGGGGGTTGCTTTTGCAGACCTCGGCTGATGACAACGCCGAAGCGGTGCTGGTTGGCGGTGGAGGCACGAGCTTCCCCTGGCATTTCGTCATCGCCGACGAGAATGACACGTGGCCGTACACGCATGTCGCTCGACTGCGCTTTGAAACGCGCTTTCGGGTGAGCAGCGTTGCGAACAACGACATCGCCTTCGCGTTCGGCTTCACCGGCGTGGCGCCGCAAACGGGATTTTTGGCGGCGGATAGCAGCGCTTTGCTCTCCACGATGGACTTCGTGGGTTTTCGCACGCTCCAAGCGTCGGCTGCGACGTTGCAGTTCACTTACCTAGAGAACGGATCCACTGTGCAGAACCTTTTCACGGTAGGGACGATCGTGGCCAACACCTGGTATAAGTGCGGGTTGGATTACGACCCGCTGGCCGATCCTGCCGAGCGAATCTCCATTTGGTTCGATTCCGGCACTGGTGAAGTACGCCAGAACACGTTTGTCACCGCGGCCCAAATGGCTGCGAGCACGTTCCCGTTCAGCAATGACGCCACCACGCGGCCGTTGGCCGTGTGCTTCGCGGCCAAGAATGGTTCGGCGGTTACCGGTGGGGCGCAGTTTATCGCCAGTCATGTTCGCATTGCGATGGATCCGCTGATCGCGGCCGACAAGGAAGCGATCGGCTAATGGGAGTTTCTTAGGGAGTTTTGAATGCGCGGCTACGTTGACACATGCCTGCGGAACATCACGGGGTTTCAGGGAACATTCAGCCCCCAGATGGAATCCTTCTGGCGTCAGGTGGAGCTGCTCTACCAGCATTGCAATGCGGTGAACGGGGTTCCCGTTGATCACATTCCGCTGTGGTGGGCGCGATGCCTGGACCTGAAAGTTCCATTGGAAGCCCCGGCGGTGATGACGCAGGCGACTACGCAGGCGCGCATGCCGGCGGTGCCGGCAAGGCCGGTATATGACCCATTGGCGGAAGTCTGCCGGCCTGGATGAGTAACCGATGGCAGTCGCGGGCCTGGGTTTACAGTTGACCGACTATCAGCTCGCGGCGAGCGCGGAGATCAACGCCTCGTGGACCGCGTATGCTGATCTGGACACTGCTGAACAAGCGGAAATCGACCGGCTGGTGTTGCGTGCGGAACGCACACTCTGGCTTCATCCGCCGGTCGATCCTCCGCATGTTTGGTCGTGCCTGCGGGATCCGGGCCTGTTGGATCTCTGGTCCGACGTGGCCGTCGATGCTGCCGTGACCGTGACGCAGACTTCCGGCACGCTGACGGCCGCGGGCGGCACACCCTTCTATGAGACGATGGTGGGTAAGGTGATCGCCGTGACCACAGAGGGCAATCGCACCATCAGCGGATACACCAGCAGCACGGTGGTTACGGTGACGCCCGCGACGGCGTTTGCGACTCCGAGAACCTTCTCCATTGCTTCGGATGGCGTCTTCCGGCTTCCGACGGATTTTGAGTCTCCGGAGAGTTCGACCATTCCGTTCGTGACCGAGAACTGGATCGACGATGTCCAGCTTATCAACGAGAAGTATCTCACCCGGATGCGGGCGGCGGACACTTCGCTGAGCTATCCCCGCTATGCTTCCATCCGCTGGGTGACCAGTGATGGCACTGCGGAGCAGCAGCAGGAATTGGTGACTTACCCGGAGCCCAACAAATACTACCAGGTGTCGCTTCCGTACATGGCGCAGCCCCAGGGAATGACCACGGCGAATCCGTATCCCCGGGGCGGACCCGAAATGGCCGACTTGTTGCTTTCAGCGGTCTTGGCCATTTGCGAGGAGGCCAAGAGCGGCCGCAGGGGCGAGCACTGGGGGGAGTTCAGGGATAAGTGCCGCGTAGCGGTCGCTCGCGACAAGGCCCGGCATCACAACTTCATCGCGGGCTATATGCGGCCCGACGGTGCGCGGCAGACAGGCCGATTATTGCGCGTTCGCGATTTGGTGGGCGAGGCGAGTTACCCGTAGGATTTGCCAGTAGGAGTACCCAATGGCAGCAGGACCAGCGAAGATTTTGCATCCCGACGATCTCGGAATGGGACCGTATCAGTATCAGCTTCTGAAATCCCAGAGCATCGCCCAAACAGCGATTACCGCGGCGAAGCTGTCTCAGAATCTGGAAGACGTCAGCTTTGACGAAGACACGGTCGAGTTCCTGGACGTCGGTCGGCTTTCGATGATTCGGTGCCAGGTCTGGGGCGTGGCCGCTGATACCAACGGACCGGTGATCAACCTCTACGGATGGCCTGCGAGCGGACCCGGCCAGCGTCTTGCGGTGATGACTTTGGCCTACGGGCCTTTCGTGAGCGAGGACGCGGCGAACGCAGCGCCCGGTTGGCACGCCGGCGCAAACGCCCACGCCAGCATCAAAAAAGCGTTTGATAGAAACACCGACTATCGCGGGTGTGACACCTATACGATGACGACCGAGTTCGGGGCGGAAAACATCATCGAGACGGGCTCACTCTATTACCAGGCGTACCGTCCGGTGATTTCTCCGCGGCTGTTGACGGATGCAATCCCGATCGCCGACTTCCCGTCCTACTTCACGGTGGACCTCAGTCGATCGAACTACAGGTATTTCGGCGTGCTGGTGACGACGCTTTCGGGTACGACCCTTGGAGCGATTTTTCAGCCGGTCGCGTATCGCAATCGGCTTGGTTGGTAAGTTGACCGTTAAGTGAACTGCCCTTTGGGCGCGACTTTGGAGATAAGCAATGTCGATGGGACACAATGAGTTTGAGAAGTTGGAGTTGCTGAACGATCAGTCGGCCGCCGGAGTCAACCTCGACCTCGGTAATGTCGATCTCGCAGTGCGGTCGATCTCGGCAAGTCTGGGTTTGGGCGTCGAATCTCCGCCGGCTTACACGCAGACGTTTAGTACCGCCGACCGCACGATCGCCAATGCGACGGTGGGTGCGGACCTCGGCGCGTTCACTGATCCGCCGTCGGCCGCTGAAATGGCCGCGCTGCGCACTTTTGTGAATGCCTTGAAAGCTGACGGTGCTGACTTGCGCCAAGGCCTCACCGCCGTGATCGACGATTTGCAAGCCGCGAAGATCGTCTCTTAGTTCGGAGTTCTCCGTGTGCAGCAGATTCACGAACAGATCGAGCTGGTTGCACCGGTCGGCGGGCTGCACCGCGCCGCTGGATATCAGCACAAAGCACCCTATTACTTTGAAAACGGACTGAACGTCCGCGCTTACGACGTGATCGAAGGCCGCGGGCGCATCGGCTCGCGGCCCGGTCTGGTCAAGCCCTACGCCCAGAACGTGAGCGTGGATGGGGTAGTGACCGAAGAGTACACGCTCTCTCCAATCTTGCTCACTAAGGGCGTGCGCATCGAAGGTCACAGCTCGACGGATGACGCCAACTGGTATGGATCTTTTGGAACCCTCAAGGTCGGTAATGATTCCGGGGCGCTTAATCCTC
>Ga0209342_10003471_pt1 | contig 16597 bp, 13 predicted proteins | sample RifCSP16_2_FD_184023 | JGI IMG/M metagenome (GOLD analysis project Ga0209342, IMG submission 184023) | Soil microbial communities from Rifle, Colorado - Rifle CSP2_sed 16_2 (SPAdes) (version 2) | ecosystem: Environmental > Terrestrial > Deep subsurface > Rock core/Sediment | place: Rifle... | reverse complement strand
CTCGATCCCGACGTCCCGGTCTATCGAGTGCGCACCCTGGAACAGCTCGCGGCCGACGCGGTCGCGCAGCCCCGACTCTACGCCGGCCTGCTCGGCCTTTTCGCCATCGTGGCAACGCTGCTGGCGGCCCTCGGTGTGTACGGCGTGGTGGCCCGCGCGGTCCAGCAGCGGCTGCGCGAGGTAGGGATTCGCATAGCGCTGGGAGCGCGGCCGGTCGAGGTGCGCCGGCTGCTGGTGCGGCAGGGGCTGGCGCCGGTGCTGGTGGGTGTGGGGTTGGGGCTCGCCGGGGGACTCCTGCTGGCGCGGGTGCTCAGGAGCTTGCTGTTCCAGGTGACCGCCTGGGATCCGGTGGCGTTCGCCGCGGCGGTGCTGCTCCTGGTGGGCGTTGCGGCACTGGCCACGTACCTCCCGGCACGACGTGCGACGCGCGTGGACCCGATGGTGGTCCTGCGATACGAGTGACCCGGCTCACGCATCTATCTGAGGACAACAGCCCAGAGGCGGCCATGGAGACCTGGTTCCAAGACATTCGCTACGCCGTCCGCTCGCTGCGGAAGAACCCCGGCTTTACCGCCATCGCGGTTGCCACGTTGGCCCTCGGCATCGGCGCCAACGCCGCGATCTTCAGCGTGGTCAACGCCGTCCTGTTGCGGCCGTTGCCCTATGAGGAGCCGCAGCGCTTGGTGGAGTTGTTCACCGGCGGCACGCGGGCCGGGGGCGAGCAATACCGCTTCTCGTTGTCCTACCCCGACATGCTGGAGCTGCGCGGGCTGACGCGGGCGTTCGCCGGCGTCGCGCCCTACACCACCCAACGCTACAACTTCACCACCGGCGGCGAGCCCCACGAGGTCCGCGCGGCGCTGGCAGACGATCAGCTGTTCCGGGTTCTGCGGGCCGAGGCCCTGGTGGGGCGCACGTTCGCGACGGGCGAGCTGCGCGACCAGGTTGTGATTCTGGGCTACGGGCTCTGGACCAGCGAGTTCGGGAGCGACCGCGGCGTGGTCGGCCGGTCCATCTCACTGGACGGGCGTCCGTTCACCGTGGTGGGCGTCATGCCTCGCGGGTTCCGCTTCCCCGACGAGGACACCCAGCTCTGGCTCCCGGTGGGCGAGTGGTTCCGCACCAGCCCGGCGGCCGAGACCGACCGGAACATGTATTTCTTCAACACCGTGGCGCGGCTCGCCACCGGGGCGACGGTGGAGCAGGCGACCGCGGACGCGGCGGTGGTGGCCCAGCGGATCAACGCGATGCAGCGCGATCGCGGCGAGCAGCGTCTGGAAATCAGCATGAGGGGCCGGGGGCCCGGAGGGGGACCCCAGACGTCGCTCATTCCGGAAACGCAGTTCCTGGTGGTGCCGCTCTTGGAAACGGTGCTCGAGGGCGGCGTATCGCGGCGGGCGTTGTGGGTCCTGTTCGGCGCCGTCGGGCTGGTTCTGCTCATCGCCTGTGCCAACGCCGCCGCCTTGCTGATCGCTCGCGGGACCGCGCGGCGCAAAGAGATCGCGGTGCGACAGGCCATTGGGGCCGGCCGGTGGGCCATCGTGCGCCAGATGCTGACCGAGAGCGTGGTCCTGGCGGTACTCGCGGGTGCGGTTGGCGTGGTACTGGCGTTCTGGGGAGTGGATTCCCTGTTGACGCTGTGGCCTGATGTGCTGCCGCGGGCGCAGGAGATCAACCTGGACCTCCGGGTGCTGGGCTTCGCCCTGGGTCTGTCCGTGCTCACGGGGCTCGTGTTCGGCATGGTGCCCGCGCTCAGGGCCTCGCTGTTCGAGGTTGAGCGGACGCTGCGAGACGAATCGGGCGCCAGCACCGGTGGGCGCGGGCGCCGGCGGATCAACAGCACCCTGGTGGCGGCCGAGGTGGCCATTGCCCTGGTGTTGCTGGTGGGCTCCGGCCTGCTGATCAAGAGCTTCCTGCGACTGACCTCGGTGGATCTGGGCTACGATACCCGCGACGTGCTGGCCGCGAGAATTCGCCTCACGCCGTCGCGCTACCAGGGCTTCCAGGCGCAGAGCGACTTTTTCCAGCGTCTCACCGATCAGCTGGCGCAGCACCCCGGCGTAGTGCACGCCAGCCTGTCGCGCACGCTCCCGCTCACGGGTGGCGTGCAGATCTTAGCGTTCGACCCGCGCCAAGTCCGCGCCGATTATCCGGAGCCGTTCCTGGCCGCGCGCATGAGCGTGGTGTCGCCCGGATACTTCGCCACCACCGGGATCGCGCTCAGGCAAGGGCGGGATTTCACCGACGCGGATCGGACCGACGCGCCCCCGGTGGCCGTCATCAACACCCGCTTGGCCAATCTGTTGTGGCCGGAGCAGGACCCCTTGGGGAAGACCATTCCGGTGGGCATGCCCGGCATGGGACCTACCAACCTCACCGTCATTGGCGTCATTGGGGAGGTGCACTACGCCTCGCTCGACGCCCCCATCATGCCGGAGCTGTACCTGCCGCACTCGCAGGCGCGAGGCGGCTTGGGACAGATGTGGGTCGTGCTGCGGGCCCAGGGCTCACCGCTACAACTTGCCGGCGTGCTGCGTGACGCCGTGCGGAGCATCGATCTCGAGCAGCCGACGGCCGAGATCGCCAGCCTGGATCAAATGGTTTCACGCTCAACGGCTACCCGCCGTTTCAACATGACGATGTTGAGCGCGTTCGCCGCGTTGGCGCTGGTGCTGGCGTTAGTGGGGATCTACGGGCTCACCGCCTACGCGGTCACCCAGCGCACCCGGGAGATGGGGCTGCGGATGGCGATCGGTGCGGTGCCGCGCGATCTGGTCCGCATGCTGCTCGCCGAGAATCTGGTGCTGATGGCCGTGGGCGTGGCGGTGGGCCTCGCGGGCGCGCTCGCAGCGACCCGAGTCCTTCAATCCATGCTCTTCGAGGTCTCCACTACGGATGCGGTGACGTTCGTTGGAGCGGCGGTGCTCCTGGCCCTGGTGGCGGTGGCGGCCACCTATCTGCCTGCCCGGCGTGCGGCCAAGGTCGATCCCATGGAGGCGCTGCGGTACGAGTGATTCATGCGCCCTCCGCCCAGTTTTCCACCCTGAGCCCCGGTACGCGATGGAACTCGCGCGCGTTGACCGTGGCTATGGACAGGCCGCGCGCCAGGCAAGCCGCTGCCAGCCAGAGGTCGTGCGGCCCAATGAGCGACCCCGCCTGTGCCAGATCCGTCCCGAGACGCGCATGCGCACGAGCCGTAGCCAGATCAATCGGGAGCAAGGGGAATCGCTCGAGGATCGTCTCTACGAACGCCGCCCGGCGCGCTCGGATGCCGGCATCCGTGGCTCGGTGCACGCCGTGGAGCAACTCGCTCGCGGTGATGACCGAAAGGAACAGTTCGTCGCCTTCGCGACCCGCGACATGTTTGGCTATTTGAAGGCGACCCCGCTCGTGCTCGATCAGGATCGAGGCATCGATCAGGATTCCCACGGGTCCCGTACGGCCAGCCGGGCGAGCTCGGAGCGAGCGCTTGCCAGGTCGCGGGCGAACGCCTCGGCCTCTTCCGGTGAGAGTCGGGGCAGGGATGCAAGTAGGGCCGCCAGTTCTCGGCCGGTGACTCGCCGCACGGCCCCTTCAGGTGGGGTGGGGACGAGATACCGCGCAACGGCTTCGCGCACCACCGCCGACTTGGGCACGCGGCGAGCCCTAGCCCACCGTGCTAGCGCACGGGCCAGTTCGGTGGGCAGACGAAGGGTGAGGTAGTCTTTCATGTGGGTTGATTGTAGTACAATCGTGATACGATCGCCAGTGCGGCGGGCGGGAGGGAACTGACATGCTTCAGGACCTGCGGTATGCGTTGCGGAGCTTGCGCAAATCCCCCGGCTTCACCACGGCGGCGGTGCTCACGCTGGCGCTCGGCATCGGCGCCAACACCGCCATCTTCAGCGTGGTGGACGGCGTGCTGCTCCGGTCCTCGCCGTTCGAGGACATCGGCCGGCTGATGGTGATCTGGGAGACCGACCGTAAGAGCGGCACCACTCGCGAGCCGGCATCGGTTCCCGATTACCTGGACTTCCGCGAGCGCACCGCCCGCTTCGGCGAGCTGGCGGCCATGGCCGCGTCCGAGGTCAACCTCACACCCGATGACGGCGATCCCGCGAGGCTCGCCGGCCTCCTGGTGACCCACGAGTATTTTGGGCTCCTGGGCTTGGTGCCGGTCCTCGGGCGCGCCTTTATGGACGAGGAAGACCAGCCCGGCGGCCCAGCCGTGGTGCTCATCGGCGAGGATCTCTGGGAACGGCTCTTCTCGCGCGACCCCGCCGTTGTGGGCCGCACGCTGCGACTCAACGATATCCCCCGGACCATCGTCGGCGTGCTGCCGCGCGGCGCCGACTTCGGCATGCTGCAGATCCTCAAGGCCGCGGCCTACTCGCGCGGCTTCGCCGACCGCGGGGGCCGAACGCAGGTGGACGTCTGGCTCCCGCTCCAGCCCAATCCGGCGGTGAATCCCCGCGGTAACCATCCGATCTTCGTGCTGGGGCGGCTGGCGCCGGGGGCCAGCGCGGAAACGGCGCAGGAAGAAATGGCCACGATCACGGCAGACTTGGAAGCGACTTACGCCGACAACGGCGCCCGTGGCGCCAACGTCGAGCACCTGGAGGGAGTGGTCTTCGGGCCCGTCAAGCCGGCCCTGATAGTGTTGCTGGGTGCGGTGGCCTTCGTGTTGCTGGTGGCCTGCGCCAACGTGGCGAACTTGCTCCTGGTCCGCGGCGCGGCCCGCGCCCGCGAAGTGACCGTCCGCACCGCGCTCGGCGCCGGCGTGCGCCGGCTGGCGCGGCAGTTCGTGGCCGAAGGTGCGGTGCTCACGACCGCGGGCGCCGTGCTCGGCGTGGGGTTGGCGATCCTGGGGCTCGATGTGCTGCTGAGCCTGGCCCCGGCCGATATCCCGCGCGTGGCGGAAGTGGGGATCGACGCCCGCGTGCTGGGAGCGACAATCGCCTTGTCGGTTGTCGTTGGTCTCGCATTCGGCCTGCTGCCCACGCTGCAAGCTCGGCGCCTCAACCTCCAGGCGTCGCTGCAGGGAGAGTCTCGCGGTGCCTCCGCCGGGAGAGAACACCGCCGGCTTCGATCCACGCTGGTCGTGACCGAGCTGGCACTGGCCGTCATGCTGATGATCGGTGCCGGCCTGCTGGTCAAGAGCTTCTGGCGTTTGCAGCAGGTGGACCCCGGCTTTCAGGCGAGCGGCGTGCTCAAGGCGGAATATCAGCTTCCCGCCAGCCGGTATCCCCGCGATTTCTCCCAGTGGCCCAACTGGCCCGCGCCACGCAGGTTCAACGATGATCTGCGAAACCGAGTCCGTGCGCTGCCGGGCGTCCAGGGAGTGACCATGGCCGGGAGCCATCCGCTGGATGCCGGCTATACCAGCTCCATTCGGGTGGTGGGCCGGGAGGCCGAAGCCGCGGACTGGCCCGAGCCGTCCATTCGCATCGTCGCACCGGGGTATTTCGAGACCCTCGGCGTCCCGCTGGTTGAGGGACGTCGCTTCGGCGAGTCGGACGTCGTCACCGCCACCCCGGTTATCGTGATCAACCAGGCGGCGAGGCGCCGCTACTTCGAGACCCAGGAGCCGCTGGAGCAGCAGATCAATCTGTGGGGCGCCAATCGAACCGTCGTGGGCGTGGTCGAAAACGAGCGCATCCACGGCGTCGCCACCGAGCCGCCGCCAGCCGTATATCTGCCGCTGGGCCAGGTTCCGTCGGCGAGCGGCTCGCACAGTCTGCTGGTTCGTGCGACCGGCGATCCCGTGGCCCTCGCTCCGGTGGTGCGCCGAGTGGTGCGGGAATTGGATCCCGCGCTTCCACTGTTCGGGGTGGAGCCGCTGGAGCGGACCCTGGCCAATTCGGTGGGCCAACGGCGCTTCACCATGCTGGTCCTCGGTCTGTTTGCCGCCGTCGCGCTGCTCCTCGCGGCCGTGGGCGTGCACGGTGTCTTGAGCTACACGGTGGCGCAGCGCACCCGGGAGATCGGCATCCGCATGGCCCTTGGTGCTGATCTGCGTGAGGTGCGCCGGCTGGTCCTGGGCCAGGGCGCCCGGCTCGCTGCGATCGGCCTCGGGCTCGGGCTGCTGGGCGCGCTCGCCCTCTCGCGCCTGCTCTCGGCGCTGCTCTACGGAACCGGCGCCGACGATCCCGCCACGTACGCGAGCGTGGCCCTGGCGTTGGGCGCGGTGGCGCTGCTCGCCACTTATCTCCCCGCGCGACGCGCGACTCGGGTCCATCCCGTTGAGGCGCTGCGCTATGAATGACTGGCTCACCCGGCCTGCCATTCCCGCACGCCCCACAAGCACGGCTGGTGTGGGCGAAGGCATGTTGGCTGACGATCCGTGGTGGCCCCACCAGGTGAGACCCCTGGGCCCCGACCGTGGTGACGTCGCATCGCGAAAGTTGGACGACCCGTCGCCTGGAGTGGACACAACGGTCCGAGGAGGTATCCTGTAACTAACTGTTTATCAACAGTTTACGTCCTGGCACACAATTCGCTGGCTCTGTCGGTTGGAAGGTTGACCCCGTAGCGTACCGGTAGGAGGTAGTCATGACCGCCGGCTCCCGCACCATTGCTTCCATTGGGCTGTTTGCCGCGCTCGTTCTCCCGTCGGCGCTCTCAGCACAGCGCCCCCCTCGCCCACCCGATGGGGGTCCCGGCTTCCTGTTCCACCCCTCACGCGTCAGCCTCGGCGTCAGGGGGGGGTTCAACCTCCGGTTCGCCAACAGCGGCATCTACGACTTCGGCATCGACTCGTTGACCCTCAGGAAGAGCGACTTCAACGCCTTCAGCATCGCCGGCGACCTCGGCATCGCGGTCACCGGTCCGGTGGACCTGGTTCTGAGCGGCGGATACACCACCACCAGCGCCCCCTCCGAGTATCGCAATTGGTGGGACCAGAACGAGCTGCCCATCACCCAGCGGACCACACTATCGACGATCCCGCTGACCGTCGCGGCCCGGTGGAACCTGGCCTCCCGCGGCCGTGAGATTGGACGATTCGTCTGGATCCCGGCGCGCCTCGTTCCATACGTGGGTGCCGGCGGGGGTATGATCCGCTATTCGTTCACCCAGGCTGGGTCGTTCATAGATATCAGTGATCTGGCGATCTTCGAGGCCGAATTCACGTCGGCCGGCTGGACGCCACTGGCCTTGGTCATGACCGGCGCCGACTATAGCTTAGGGAAGCGGGTCTTGGTGAACGCGGACGTGCGTTACCTGTGGGCCAACGCAGCGATGCAGGGCAGCTTCGAGGACTACACCGACGGGATCGACTTGAGTGGGGTCCAATTCTCCGTGGGCCTGCACGTCCGGATTTAGGGAGGGCGCTATGAAGAACGTACCACTCCTCTCCTTGTTACTGCTCGTCGGCCCGGCAACGCTCGCGGCCCAGCAGACCTTCGACTCGCGCTGGCTTCCCTGGCTGGGCTGCTGGCAGGCAGGCGAGGAAGCGGGGGCTGAGAACCGGTTGATCTGCGTGCGACCCTCGGCGGACCAAAGCGGCGTGGAGGTCGCCACCGTCTCGAGCGGTGAAATCGCCGCCACCCGCACCCTGATCGCCGATGGCCAGCCGCACGACCTCAGCGTGGAAAGTTGCTCGGGCTCGCAGTTCGCCGAGTTCTCGGGTGACGGCCACCGGGTGTATCTGTGGTCCACGCTCAGCTGCGACCAGGGTCGCAAGCGCACGGCCTCGGCCATCATGGCGATGGGGTCGCGCACCGAGTGGCTGGACGTGCAGGCGCTGGGGATGGATGGCGAGCGCATGCCGCGGGTGCTGCGCTACCATCCGGCGACGGAAGCCCAGTGGCCCGACGAATTCCGATTCGGCGCCCAGCGCGCGGAAGCGGTGGCCGACGCGCGATTGCTGGCCGCGAGCAGGGTGTCGCTGGCGGACGTCGAGGAAGCCGCGGCGCACGTGGACCACGAGGCACTGGCGGCCTTCGTTCTCGAGCGGGGCCACAAGTTCGATCTCTCGGCCGCCAGGCTCGCCGCGCTGGACGATGCCGGCCTTCCGGACGACGTGATTGACGCGGTGGTCGCGGCCTCGTATCCGGAGCGGTTCGTCATCGATCGCGAGGGCTTGCAGACGGCGCTCAAGCCGGATGAGCCGCGTGAGCGCCGGGGCGGGGCCTACGGGGATCCCTTCGGCTGGGGCTGGGGCGGATACGGGCGGTGCTACATGGGCCTGGGCTACTGGTCCCCGTACTGTGGCTCCCTGTTCTACGGGTCGGGCTACGGCTTTGGCGGCTACTGGCCCTACTACTACGATGGGTACGGCTACGGCGGATACTGGGGCCGGCCGATCATCGTGGTGCGAGAGCCCAACGGCGGAACGCAGGGCGGCACCGCCGTGCGGGGCCGCGGGTACACGCGGGGCGGCCAGACCGGCGGAACCGGGCGCGTCGCCCAGCCCCGTGGCGGCCAACCGACCCAGAACCGGGGGACTGCGCAGCCTCGGCGTCAGCCGGAGCCGGATCGGAGTTCTGCCGCGTCGGTCGGGAGCGGGTCGTCGTCGAGCGGCGGCAGCGGCAGTGCGTCGCCGGGCGGATACACGCGGAGCGGCGGGTCGTCCTCTTCGTCAAGCAGCTCGTCAGGAACGGCGAAGCCGAAGTGCTGTAGCTGAGCCTCCGGTAGAGAGTGATGAACGCGGCGCGGGAGATTCCCTCTCGCGCCGCGTTGGCTTATTAGACCCCTTACGTCTCACGTCTGACTTCTTACGTTTCATGGGTATCCGTTGCCGGCCGGTGACCCATGGAGACGTTCCTCGCCGATCTCCGCCACGCGGTTCGTTCGCTTCGCACAAGTCCCACGTTCACGTTGGTAGCCTCGCTCACCCTTGCCGTGGGCATTGGCGCCACCATTACGTCGCTCAGCCTCATCCACTGGCTTGTGCTGCGTCCGATCCCCGGCATTGACAGGCCCGACGAGTTAGCCCTGGTCTGGTCCACATCACGGCGGCCCCCGGGGCCGCTTGTTGCTGCCGCGGCCGGCCTGCAACCCCGCTGGGTGTCCTATACCGAGCACCAGGAGCTGATGCGAAGCCTGCCTGCGTTGTCCGGATTGGCGGCGTTTCAGCGGGGCGAAGCGAACCTAGGAGTGCCAGGCGCCCAGCCGCGGCGGGCCAACGTCCACTATGTGATGCCGAGTTACTTCACCGTGCTCGGCGTCCGGCCCGTCGTTGGCCGGCCGTTGCTGCCGGAGGACGACGCGCCCCCCGAGGGCCAACCGGTGGCGGTGATCAGCGACGAGCTGTGGGCCGGCCTGTTCAATCGTGATCCCGGGGCTATGGGGAAGGACGTCGTGGTGAACGGCCGGCCGTTTACGATCGTTGGCGTGGCACCCCCTGCGTTCCGGGGGATCGAGCGATTAGGTCGCACGGACCTGTGGCTTCCCGGTCGTGTGCTTGGGAGGAATGCACGGCAGGAAGGGTACTTCATGGGCGGGTACTATGAGTTCGTGGCGCGGGTGGCGACGGGCGCCACGTTCGCCCAGGCGGAGGCCCAACTGCACGCCGCGTTTGGCGCCCTGGAGGAAGACCGCGATGCCCGCGTGTTCCGCGGGCTTGGCATTCCACCGTTGCAGCGCCCGCAGGTCAGCCGATTCATGCGTCTCACCCTGGCGGCGAGCCTGCTGGTCCTGGTGATCGCCTGCGCCAACGTGGCGAACCTCTTGCTCTTCCGGGGGCTCGCGCGGCGTTCCATGACGGCGATGCAAAAGGTCATGGGCGCGGGTATCGGAGCGCTCATTCGGCGCCAACTCACCGAGGGCGCGGTGCTGGTGGTACCGGCCATTCTCGCGGGGCTGCTGCTGGCGAGTTGGTTCACGTTGAGCCTCGAGGGTGCGAGACTCGGCCGGTCGATGGAGCCGTTCGTGCAAATCCCCATCGTGTGGTCCGTGGTTGCGGTCGGTGCCGCTCTGGCGTTGATCACTGCCCTGCTCGCCGCCGTTGCGCCCGCGGTAGCGGCCAGCCGCACCGATCCCCGGGACGCGATCCAGGGCACCGCCCGAACTCAAGCCCGGGGTGCCGCACGGCTGCGCGGCTCCTTCGCCGTCATCCAGCTGAGTCTCTCCCTTACTTTACTGGTGGGCGCGCTGTTGCTGCTGGGAACACTCCAACGGTTGAATGCGATCGACCCCGGGTTTGAGCCGCGCGGCGTCCTGGTGCTGAGCGTCAATCCGGGAGACATGGGCCCCTCGGAGGCTCAGGCACGGGGCTACTATCGTGCGTTGCTCGCGCGGCTTCAGGCGGCTCCCGGTCTGGACCAGGTGGCCGTCGCCTGGCAGGCGCCGTTCGTGGGGCTGGTTCGCGTCGGCCGCATTCGCCCACCCGGCAGCTCGTCCGACGCCGAGGAATTCCGGGTTCGCCAGAACCTGGTTTCCCCGGACTACTTGCCGCTGCTCCAGACCTCGTTTGTCGAAGGCCGGAACTTCACGCCCCAGGAGTTCCTGCCGGATTCCTCGGCCCCACGCAAGGTAATCCTCAGCCAGTCGGTTGCTCGCCGGCTCTTCGGAGATCGCCCGGCCGCCGGGCAGGTGCTGCCCGGCCGGAATGGACGGCCCACTGAGGTCGTGGGCGTGGTGGAGGACGGTCGGTGGGAGAACCTCGAGGGCTCGCTCGGCCCATTCCTGGTCGAGCCGGGCCTCATGACCTACGCCCCGTTCCCGGGCAGCCCGCTGGGAGGGGCGGTGATCCTGGTTCGCTCCCGCCTACCGGACGGAGTGGCCGCCGAAACGGTTCAGCGTGTGGCCGGCGAAGTGGATCCAAGGCTGCCCGCGTACGGCGTCACCAGTATGCCGGACTTGATCCGGCGAACGCTGGCCGATCGGATCCTCCTCGCTCGGATGTTGGGACTCCTGGCGTTTCTCGCCGTCGCCCTCGCAGCGGTGGGCTTGTATGGACTCGTCGCGTACGGCGTCGCGGCCCATACCCGCGAGTTCGGGATTCGTATCGCGCTGGGCGCCGAGGCGCGGTCGATCCTGGGCCTGGTGGTGAGGGAGGCGGCATTGCTCGGCGGTATCGGCGTGGCGGTCGGGTCCGCCGGCGCCGCGGCCCTGAGTCGGCTGATCGCCAACCGGCTGTATGGAGTCAGTCCGCTGGACCCGGCAACCTACCTCCTCGCGGCCGGTGTGCTCTTCGCCGTGTGCCTGGTGGCGGCCCTCCTCCCGGCACGTGCCGCGACGCGAGTGGACCCGATGGTTGCCCTGCGGGCTGAGTAACTGCGCCTAGAGGTCCCGGGGCAGCAGGCGCGGCGCGCCGAGGAGCTTCACCGCGCCGAAGTGCTTCAGGTCCAGCGTCGCGATTGCGTCGGCCTTCAGCCGCTCCGCGATCGCCATCACCACGCCGTCCACCAGACCGAACTGAAGCGCGCGGTATTGCCGATTCAGGTCGTACGCACGATCGAGATCGTCGTCTACTCCCCACGCGATGGTGAACCGGTTAGCCCGTAGGTCCCCCAGAAACGCGGTATGCACGTGAGCGCCCAGGCGCGACCGGGCCAGGTAATCCAGTTCCGGGAGGATGGCCCACGGCAATACCCACGCGTCCGGGTCGGCGAGATACAACTCGTGCACGGTGGCGTGAAGCTCGTCGTGCGCATCGAGCAGGGCGAACACCGCCCCGGTGTCGGCGACGATCAATCCTCGCCCATGCCCTTGAGATACTCCTCGGCCCGCTCGCCGATGTCACCGAGCCCGCTACGACCCATGCCGATGCTCCGGGGTCGCACCGGGCGCGTACGCTTGCGCACATACTCCGCCACCGCCTCGCGCACCAACTTCGCCGCGGGCACACCCTGCCGGCGCGCCAACTGCTTCAGGCGCCGGTAATCGGCGTCGCTGAGATACACGGTGGTCTTGGTGGGCTCAGGCATATGGTTACCATATATGGTAATTCTCCCGGCGTCAAGGTCCGCCTTCCGACCGCAAGCTGGTCTGTTCGATTGTGGGACTGCGCGTCCCACTGACGGCCCGTGCGGCACCATGGTCAGTTGTCATAACATATTGATATGGCTATGGTTACTAAACTCCAACGCGTGGCACGGGTCTTGAGTTACTAGAGTTCCTGAGACCATGAACTTGCGACCCAGCGCCCCGACTTCCCAAACCGCCGACGGCCCCCGCCGGAGCTTGCGCCGTTGGCGCCCTGCCGACGTGGTGGCGCTCGTGGCGGTGGTGTGTTACGGCGCGGCCGCGCTCATCGTCGCGGCGGGGCTGTTTGTTCGACTAGCTTCTCATCCGTGACGGGGAAACCGGCCGCCGGGTATTCCGGCAAGTCGCTGGCGGACAAGCTTGGCATTCGCGCCGGCATGCGCATCGCCGCCGTGGGGGCGCCGCGCAGCTACGCCACGCTCGCCGGGCCGCTGCCCCGCGCCGTCACCGTCACCGCCCGCGCGAGCACCGGGGCGCACCTGGTCCACTGCTTCGTGGAATGGCGACGCGATCTCGAGGCGCGGATCGCTTCGCTCGACCGCGCCCTCGGGGACGACGCCGTCCTGTGGATCTCCTGGCCTAAGAGGTCCTCGGGCCACGCCACCGATCTCACGGAAGACGCGTTGCGCGAGGTGATCCTGCCGCTGGGCCTGGTGGACGTGAAGGTCTGCGCGGTGGACGATACGTGGTCGGCGCTCAAGTTCGTCCGTAGATTGAAACACCGTCGCTAACCGGCGCGCGGAGCGCGCATCCATACGTGACCCAGCCCGACCGTCCCGCCAGGATCCTCATCGCCGACGACCAGCGCGATGTCCTGGAGGCGCTGCGCCTGCTCTTGAAGGGTGAAGGCTTCGAGATCGAAACCGCCACCTCCCCCGGCGGGGTGCTGGCCGCGGTGGAGGCCCAGGATTTCGACGCCGTCCTGATGGACCTCAACTACCAGCGGGATACCACGTCCGGCGCCGAGGGGATGGACCTGCTCTCAGGGCTCCAGGCTGCGGATGCGTCGCTCCCGGTCATCGTGATGACAGCGTGGGGCACCGTGGACCGGGCGGTGGAGGCCATGCGCCGGGGCGCCCGTGACTTCGTGCAGAAGCCCTGGGACAATGCGCGGCTGATCGCCACGCTGCGCACCCAGGTGACCCTGGGCCAGGCGCTCCGCCGGAGTGAGCGGCTGGAGGGCGAGAACCGCCTGCTCCGGCCCGCGGCCGCTCCCACGTTCATCGCCGAGTCGCGCGCGATGCGCCCGGTGATGGAGCTGCTGCAGCGCATTGCTCCCTCGGACGCCCACGTGCTGATCACCGGCGAGCACGGTACGGGAAAGGAAGTGGTGGCGCGCTGGCTCCATGCCGGGTCGCGGCGTGCCCAGCGGGCCTGGGTGGCGGTGAACGTGGGCGGTCTCTCGGACGGCGTCTTCGAAAGCGAATTGTTCGGCCATGTGAAGGGCGCGTTCACCGACGCGAAGGCCGACCGCGTGGGCCGATTCGAGCTGGCCGATGGCGGCACGCTCTTCCTCGACGAGATCGCCAACCTGCCGCTGGGCCAGCAGGCCAAGCTGCTCCGAGTGCTCGAGACCGGCGACGTGGAGCGCGTGGGCTCCTCCAAGACCCGTCACGTGGACGTGCGTCTGGTATCGGCCACCAACGCGGACGTCCAGGCAGCGGTGCGCGCGGGGCAGTTCCGTGAGGACCTGCTCTTCCGGCTCAACACGGTGGAGATCGCCCTGCCCCCGCTCCGCGAGCGACCCGAGGACGTTCCGCCGCTGGCACGCCACTTCCTGATCCAGTACGCGCGCCGCTACCACAAGACACTCACCGGGTTCGATCCCGCGGCCCTCCAGGCGCTGCTGGATCACCCGTGGCCGGGAAACGTGCGGGAGCTGGATCACGCGATCGAGCGCGCGGTGCTCATGGCCCGGGGAGAGGTCCTGCTGGCGCAGGATCTGGGACTCCGGCCCGCGGACGGCGACGGCACGGCGCCGCTGGAGCGGATGAGCCTGGACGATGCGGAGCAATACCTCATCCAGCGGGCGCTCCAGCGCGCGGACGGCAACGTGAGCGATGCGGCCAAGCAGCTGGGCCTGAGCCGCAGCGCGCTGTATCGCCGCCTCCAGGCGTACGGTCTCAAAGCCCCGGGGTAACCCGCCCTGACGTACGAGCGCCGCCTCTTCCTTCGAGCGCTGCTCGCCGGCCTCCCGGCCATAGCGGTTGCACTGGTGCTGTTGTGGACGGGCGATTTTACGCCCAAGGTGCGTTGGACCGTGGGTCTGTTGGCGGTGGGCTGGTGGTTCGCGGTCGCGGCGACCCTCGGGGAGCAGGTGGTGCGGCCGCTCCAGACCATCTCCAACCTGTTGGCGGCGCTGCGCGAAGGCGACTACTCCATCCGGGCCCGTGGCGCCAAGACCGACGAGGCGCTAGGGCTGGCGCTGTTCGAGGTCAACGAACTGGCCGACGTGCTCCGCGGCCAGCGCCTCGGCGCGCTCGAGGCCACGGCCCTGCTCCGGCGCGTGATCGCCGAGGTGGACGTCGCCATCTTCACGTTCGACGAGGACCAGCGTCTTCGCCTGGTCAACCGCGCGGGAGAGCGGTTCCTGGGGCAGGCAGCCGCGCGGGCCCTGGGGCGCACCGCTGGCGAATTGGGATTGGCGCCGTGCCTCGAGGGAGAGGTCCCGCGCACCATGGAGCTGCCGTTTGGCGGACGACTCGGACGCTGGGAGATTCGCCGGAGCGTCTTCCGCCAGGACGGCCGGCCGCACCAGCTGGTGGTGCTGTCGGACCTGTCGCGGGCGTTGCGGGAAGAGGAGCGCCAGGCCTGGCAGCGATTGATCCGGGTGCTGGGGCACGAGATCAACAACTCCCTGGCGCCTATTCAATCGATTGCCAACAGCCTTGCCGAGATGCTCGACCGCGGCGGGCTCGCCGGTCCCGCCGGGTCCGCCGAGGACTTTCGCCGCGGCCTCGCGGTCATTGCCGCCCGGTCGGAATCGCTCAGCCGCTTCATGGCCGCGTATTCCCGCCTGGCACGGCTCCCTCGTCCCCGGCTGGCGCCCGTGGATCTCCCCGTGCTGGTTCGGCGGGTCGTGGGTTTGGAAACGCGGCTTCCCGTTCGGTTCGGCTCACAGCCACCACTGTCGGTGATCGCCGACCCGGATCAACTGGAGCAGTTGTTGATCAATCTGGTGAGCAATGCCGTGGACGCGTCCCTGGAAACCGGGGGCGGCGTCACGGTGGCGTGGGATCGTTCAGACCACGCGGTCGAGGTGCGCGTGGAGGACGAGGGGCCTGGGATCCCCGAGACGGCCAACCTGTTCGTGCCGTTCTACACCACCAAGCCCGAGGGGTCCGGCATCGGGCTGGTGTTGAGCCGCCAGATCGCGGAGGCGCACGGCGGCACGCTGACGCTGGAGAATCGCGCCGCGGGGCGGGGGTGCATTGCGCGGCTCTCGCTGCCGGTGTGACCGCGTCGCCGGTATCTCCAAGGCCGGTTATATATAGAAATCCCCTCCGCCAGGAGATACCCGTGAGATCCTCATTCGTCAGGTGGTGCGCGGCATCGCTCGCCGTGGTTGGCCTCGCCTGCGCCGGGGCTGGGACCGGCCTGGATGAGCATGGGAACCCCGTCACGCAGGTGTCGCCGTGTGTACCGGCAACCGGCGGGTGCACCGGCGGCGTCTGCTTTGACGTTGACATCCAGCCGATTCTCTCCAGCAACTGCGCTTTCTCAGGCTGCCACGCCGGCACGTCACCGGCACAAGGACAAAACCTCAGCGATGGCGTGGCGTACGCCAACATCGTGTGCGTCGCCGCAAACGAACGACCGGGCATGATGCGGGTGAGGCCCTTTGAACCGGACTCGAGCTACCTGGTCCACAAGGTGCAAGGAACCCACGGCACAGTGGGCGGGTCCGGAGGCCGGATGCCCCTGGGCTTGACCCCGCTGACCACCGAGCAGGTTGACCTCATTCGCGCCTGGATCACGCAGGGCGCCAGGAACAACTGACGCCATGATCACGCCAGTCTTCTTTGCCGCCATCGTCGCCGGAGCCGCGCATGCCGCGCCCGAGCCGTATCTCGCCGTGCGGACCGGGCTTAAGTGCTCGGCCTGCCATGTCAACCGGAGCGGTGGCGGCGGCCGCTCGGCCTACGGCAGCGTGTACGCCCAGACCCAGCTCGCCATGCGGACCGGCACGGCACGCAGCCGCTCGCTGAACGACTTCCTCGGATTGGGATGGGACGTGCGCACCCTGGGGTCCGCCATCGTGGAGGACTACGACGGAAGCTCGCCACGCTCGGCCATCGAGCTGGGCGAGGCCAACGTCTACCTCGAGGCGCGGATGATCGAGCGCCGCCTGGCGCTCTACCTGGACCAGACCCTGGGCCCCGGCCCCGCGAGTGCCCGCGAGGCCTTCGCGTTGATCGAGGGGCTGCCGCTCAACGGCTACGCCAAAGCCGGGAAGTTCCTGCTGCCGTACGGCCTCCGGCTCCAGGATGACGCCGAGTTCATCCGGTCCCGGACCGGCTTCTCGTACAAGACGCCGGATCAGGGGATCGAGGTGGGGATCGAGCCCGGGGCCCTCTCGTTCTTCGTGGCGATGAGCAACGGCAGCGTCGGGGCCGCCGAGAACAACAACGGCAAGCAGGTCACCTCGACGCTGGCGATTGTGAAGCGGCCGTTCCGGCTCGGCGGG
>Ga0209342_10003470_pt1 | contig 16602 bp, 16 predicted proteins | sample RifCSP16_2_FD_184023 | JGI IMG/M metagenome (GOLD analysis project Ga0209342, IMG submission 184023) | Soil microbial communities from Rifle, Colorado - Rifle CSP2_sed 16_2 (SPAdes) (version 2) | ecosystem: Environmental > Terrestrial > Deep subsurface > Rock core/Sediment | place: Rifle... | reverse complement strand
GGCGGGCGCATCATTCATGTGATGTCCACCTCGATGACACAGCCGATCGATGGGCTCATACTGTCCGACGCGGTCCGGAGCGCGGTGGTAGGGCTGACCAAGACCATGGCGAATGAGTTGGGCCGGGATGGGATCACCGTGAACGCCGTCTGCCCAGGATGGATCCTGGCTGACGGGTTCAGGAAGGTGGCGGGCGATCGGGCTGTCAAAGAAGCCAGCTCGCTGGACGAGTTCCTGAAGGCGGCTGAGTGTGAGATCCCGCTCCGTCGCTATGGGAGGCCGGAGGAAGTGGCGAGTCTCGTCGTCTTCCTCGCCTCTGAGGCAGCCAGTTATATTACTGGCACCACCATCCACGTCGATGGCGGCCTGGCGAAGGGATTGATGTGAACGAGAGCGTTCAGGGTTCCAAGTGTGAGTGATCACGTCTCGACTCTCTAGGGATTTTAGGAGAAATCATGAAAGCAGTCCGATTTCACGAGCATGGAGGGCCTGAGGTCCTGAGGTATGAGGACGCCCCGGACCCGGTGATCGCCCCGCATGAAGTACTAGTGCGGGTGAAGGCCTGTGCCCTGAATCATCTGGATGTATGGACCCGAAAGGGGATGCCGGGGGTCAAGGTCCCGCTGCCCCACATCTCTGGCTGTGACATCGCCGGTGAAGTGGCGGGGGTAGGAAGCATCGTGACCAGAATCACCCCTGGCCAACCTGTGGTGGTCTCACCGGGGATAAGCTGTGGGCAGTGCATTCACTGCCTCTCCGGTCGCGATAATCTCTGCCGCTCTTACGAGATCATCGGGGGGTACCGGATCGACGGCGGGTACGCGGAGTACGTCAAAGTGCCGGAGGTGAATATCCTGCCACTGCCGGAGGGGATGGCCTTCGAGGCCGCAGCCGCGATTCCCCTCACGTTCCTGACGGCGTGGAACATGCTGGTGACGCTCGCGAAGGTGAGGACCGGCGAAGACGTGCTCGTGATGGGGGCCGGAAGCGGGGTTGGAAGCGCCGCAGTACAGATCGCCAAGCTGTTTGGCGCCCGTGTCATCGCCACCGCCAGCACCGAGGACAAGCTCGGAAAGGTCAAGGGGCTCGGTGCCGATGAGGGGATCAACTACATAACCCAGGACCTGGTCGCCGAGGTGCGGCGCCTGACAGCGAGGCGGGGCGTGGATGTGATCTTCGAGCATGTGGGCGGGCCCGTGTTCGAGAAGCTGATCCCCGCCCTGGCAGCGGGCGGCCGACTGGTCACCTGTGGGGCCACCGCCGGCCACCTTGTCCAGACCGATCTTCGTTACCTTTTCATGCGGCAGGTGGCGATTATGGGTGCCCACATGGGCTCCAAGGCGGACCTCTTCGAGATCATGAGGGAGGTGGAGCGCGGAAGGCTTCAGCCGGTGGTGGACCGCGTCTTTCCGCTCAAAGAAGCCTCGGAGGCGCAGCGGGCGATGGAGGAGCGGAGGGTGTTTGGCAAGCTGGTGCTGGTGACCTAGGGCCGGTCCAATTAATTTCGCCTAGCGGTGTTGCTGGCCCCCGGCGCACTCCCTGCGACGTACCTGACGATGTACGTCTCGATCGGCCACTGGGGCCGCGCCTTGCTATGCTCGTTTCTTGGACCGGCCAGGGTACCGACCGACTTAGGGCGAGATAGTTGGAGCGGCACTAGTCGCGGGGTGGGCGGTTGGAGCAGGAGTGGTGGAAGCAAGTTCCGCCCTTGAGGCTGGATCGAGAGGGGCGATGGTATGACCAGGGGGCGTGGGTCACGAACGCTCGCCTTGCGGAGTTTCTGTTAGCCCACCTGAGCAAGGATGAAGACGGGCGCTACCTGGTGGTGGTCGGTCGCGACAGGCGGTATGTCGATGTGGAGGACGCGCCGTATCGGGCGCTCGGCATCCAGGTCGCCGGGACGTGCGCGGGCGCCGGATGCCTCCTCGTCCGCCTCAACGATGGGAGCCTTGAACTATTCGACCCGGCTACCTTCTGGATAGCCGATGACGGGGTTCCGTACTGTCTCGTCAGAAACCGGGCCCACAAGGTGCGATTCACCGCCGAGTCGTATCGGCAACTTTCCGCCTTTATCACCGAAGAGGCCGGCACCGGTCGCCATCTCCTGCAGATCGGGTCCCAGCGGATTCCTCTCCTGACCTCTGGTCCGTAAAGATCGATCTCTGACGCCGTCCCTCTTCCCGCCTTCTCCCGTTCCCTCCTTCTATCGCCGCTGGCAAAGCTCGAGGAGATACCCGTCTGGATCCTTTGCGGTAAACATCCTGGTGCCCCAGGGCGTGACCTTGGGGGTGGTCAGAATCTGGGCCCCAATTCCCGCCAGCCTTCTGTACGTCTCTTCGAGATCTTCTGTGGGAAAGGTCAGATAGACGCCCCAGCCCCGTCGCTCTGGCACTGGATCCAGCCTCCAGGTTGATACCTCGGCAGGGGTCAGATCCTCGTGGATGGTCAGGGAGATCGGGCCGAGGTCGAAGCGGGCGTGTCGTGCGTCTTGAGAAGCGGGGGCCTGCTCCAGAAGCTCTCGGTAGAAGCGGATCGAGCGCCCGAGCTGGCTGACCAGCAGAAAGACGTGCGATAGGCCGGTCACCATCATTCATCCAAGAACAAGGTTCCGGGTTCAGGGTGCCAGTTTCCGGCCCGGCGCGCGCTGCCGTGGTGCGCCAGCATCTGCGCGCCGGATGCGCCATAGGTCTGCCAGCATTTGCGCCGGGTGACGCACAAGTGTGACTTTGCTTTCGGGATGATTGGTCCAGCGCACCGGCATCTCGTTGACAAGATACCCAAACCGTCTCGCGATCAGTAAGACCTCGACGTCAAAGGCGAAACCGTCGGTACAGGTTCGTTGAAAGATTGCATGCGCTGCGTCGAGGCGAAACAGTTTGAACCCGCACTGTGTATCTTGAAACGGTATGTCCAGGGAGGCCCGTAACAGTCGATTGAAGAGCTTCCCCATCGACTCGCGCAGGCGGTTCTGACGCTGCACAATCTTTGACTCGGGTAGCGCGCGCGAGCCAATCACGACATCGCTGCCCCCCGCAAGGAGCTTCAAGGCGCCCTCCACCTCCTCGATGGGTGTTGAAAGATCCGCGTCCGAGAATAGGACGGCCTCTCCCCTGGACTCGAGCACGCCGACCCGAACGGCGGCGCCCTTGCCGCGATTGTGCGGGAGGCGGATCAGTCTGACCTCCGCCGCGTGTGTTCTGAACTCTTCCACCGTAGTGGCCGTGCCATCACTCGATCCGTCATCCACGACGATGATCTCGAAGCGGCCCTCCCCGTGGTAGGCCCTTAGGTAGTCCCAGACCCGTTGGAGCGATGGTTCGATTCGCAGGGCCTCATTGTACGCCGGAATGACCACGCTGAGTTTCATTTCCTCATCACCCGCATCGCGACATACTCCCGCATCTCACCTCACATTTGGACGGGGTTTGCAGTAGATGTTCTGGACCGCGGGGTTGTCGCGGAACCAGTTCGCCATCAGGCGAAAGGCTTGCTCGAAGGTATGCTGCGGTTGCCAGCCCAGCGCGGCCCGTATCTTGTTGTTGTCCGACACCCAGATGTTGGTATCCCAAAGGCGACTGGGCATGGAGCCCCACTGCGGCTCGACGGCGATCCCCAGTACACGTCGTGCAACTTCCACCACCTCGCGGAGAGAAGTCTGGATGCCTGTCCCCACGTTATAGACTGCACCAGGTTCCTGGCCAGGCTGCGTGGCAGCCAAAAGATAGGCGTCGATCACATCTTCTACATAGACATAGTCGCGCGCGATGTCTGCATTCGCCAACGGAGGCAGCTCCCCGTGCAAGCCCTTGACGATGAGCGTGGGCATCAAGCGCGTGGGTTCCTCGTAGGGACCATAGACCGAGTAGAGGCGCAGTGTGGGCAGGTAAACCCCCAGGCTTTGCGCGGTGTAGCGGCAGAACAGCGTCGCGGATGCCTTCGTCACGGCGTAGTAGCTGTTGGGTTCCAACCACTCCGTTTCGGACGGAGCCTGGTCCTTGAAACCATACTCCGATGACGATCCCGTATTGACCAGCGCCTCGAACCCTGCCTTGAGACAGGCCGAGACCAGATGCATCGTTCCTGCGATATTCGTTTGCACCATGCGGCGCAGGTCGGTTTGATATGGATATGCGCCGTATGCGGCAAGGTGAAACACCCACTCGGGCCGGATGTCGCCAACCACCCGGGCAAGCGCTTCCTCGTCGTCAAGATTCACCCGATGGAGACGCACCTGGGCGCGGATTGTTTCGATACGCCATAACTGGTAGCCCTGGCGAACCAAGAGGTGGACCTCATGCCCATTATGCACCAGTCGCCTGGCCAGGTTGGCGCCGATGAATCCGGTTCCTCCAGTGATGATCACGCGCCTTGCGCTAGAGGAAGCTTCTGTAATCGAAGGCATCCAAGTATTGCCAGGCACGGGAAGCGATTTCCTCGCGCTCCCGCCTGGAAAGCTCCTCGGCGGTGGAACGGTTTGCCTGAGGCGTCGGCCTGCGAATCGTGCCCCACGGGTAAATCTCGTCGAGGGAGATCCCGTTCCAGCTGGGCGTGTTCAGTGAGGTCGCCGGCTCCAGCCCAAGCGTGATGCAGAGGGCGCCAAGCGTCTTGAACGAATCCTCCAGGACATCCTCGGCCCTTACAAGATGCACGCGATCCCGGAAGGTCTCTTTGAATAGCAGAGCGTGATGCTGGTTCACCGTCCAGCCAAGCATGTAGTCCCGAAGAGAGAGCGGGACCGGGCGCTTTTTCGTGTCAGCGTAGGCCGACCAAGGATTACGCACCACATGGAGCAGCTGCGCCTGAGGGAAATCGCTCAGGATCTTCTCCGTGTCGATCACAATGATGGGACTGTACCCTACATAGATGAGTTGCTCGCCAGTCTGCGTGTAGTTTTTCCAGGCGTCGAAGGTGGCGCGGAAGAACGCCGCCACATTGTTAGGCCGCGAGCGTCCCCAGTCGCTCACATAGCGTTGATAGATTTGACAGCGCTCGTCGTCCGAAAAGTCGAAGGGCACGTGGCGGAACTTGCTGACATGAGGCGTGCGGGCTCGGACCTTGCACTCCTCGTCGATGATCGCCGTGTAGTCCTGGTGAGGCGTGGCATCCAATGCGAATTCAGGCCAGCGATACTTGACCGGGAACAGTGACGACAGGTGGTCAACCACCAAGCGCGTGCCGAGCTGCGACTCAAACGGATAGACCCGCATCTGTGGGTGTCCGTCGAGCAGACGATGGGTCATGTTGCCGCCGTTCTCATACATTGCCGTGAGCATCAGGAGCCGGAAGTCGCCGCTCATCTATGATCCTCCTTCGCAACACGAAACGCATAGAACAGCTTCTTTTCGCGAGCGGTTGCGCGCTTCTCACCAAGAGTGAAGGGGAAGCCGGATGTGAACCGGCTGGACACAGCTTCAACCGCAAAGGTCTGATTGCCGTAGGGCCAGATCAGGCTGCCGAGAACCGCGCCGGAGCGCGTGTCCACCGCATGAACGCCGCAGACGCTGGCGTCTACGCCCAATCCAGGAGCGTACTGGCGGAACCTGGGGATCACGCGCGAGGTACCGACGAAGGCGATGCGTTCATGAAAGCACAGACCTCGCGTCCATCCGGGCAGCCGGGCAACTGCCAGGAAGGCGCCATTCTCGATCACTCCCAAATCCCCGTATCCACTATTGTCCACCCAGAGTCTTCCATCGCGCAATCGTGCAGAGTGGGGGCGCGTCAATCGGCGCGCCACCGGCTCGCGTGTTGCGCCGGAAAAGATCACGCCACGTTCATGGACCGGAAAGTTCTTATGGCCAGGACGCCGCGCGGAGAGCTTGTCTGCCGAGGCGGAGAAATACGAGGTCTTCAGGTCTGTGCCGGCAGCGATGGAGTTCAGTTGGATATGATTCTGGCCAAAGACCGGCTTGCCATCCGTTTCGATGCACCGAGGCCACCAGACGCGCCGGTAGCTTCCATCGTCGCCCAGGCGCACGACCGCATTGTGCCCGACGGCGTTGGCGTGTAACGCGCCGCCGATCAACGCCATGTCGTGCATGTACAGGCAGCCGGGGAAGAGGCGCGACCGCACCGGCACAAGAGGATGGTGACCTCTCAGCGGCTCGATCTTCACGTCGATCCGGGACATCAGGCTGGTGACTGGCATCAAATCGTAGATTTGGTTTGGGTTGCGAGTGCTGGCGATGTGGACGACGCCACACTCACGATCAACCGCCAGACCAGACGGGTGGGGCATTGGCATGTAGGAGAGAGCCGGGCCCTCGTCAGACACGCGCATCGCCACCACCAGGTGCTCATATTCTCGCGTGACCAGAAGCGTGACCTTGCATGCTGCCAGCGTTTCCCACCAGGCCCCCCGGATCGTCCACTGCAACAATTGCGGGTCGATCTCGGCGGCTTCTTGCCATTGGCTGGTAATCTGGGCGGGGTCGCGCCATTCAGCGTGATGGCGTGACCAGATTGCGTCCAGCAGTTCTGGTGAGGCGGATCTCACGCGCCCCCCTTCCGCAGGCTTCGCCACAGTTGAATCGCGCCACAATACATCTTGAGAGCCGAACGATAGCCGGTGGCGGAGCTGCCTCCATGCCGCAGGTAAGAGAAGATCGGAACCTCCAGCATGCGGTATCCTTCGCGGCGACAAATGATGTTGAACTCCGCGTCAATAAGATCGTCATCGCGCGTGAGCGCCAGCAGTTTGTCGAACGTGCGCGGGAAGACCTTGGGCGTGCCATTGATGTCCCAGAAGGAGAGGTCGAACAATGCGCGACATTCCAGGTTATAGAGCAATGAACCCAGCCGCCGATGCCAGAGATCCCGTATCTTGCGGTTGGCTTTGATCACCACGTTGGGGCACGCGATCGCATAGAGGAGGAGCAACGTCAGATCCTGGGCGCTTGTGCGTGCCGAGTTGGTATAGCACAGTAGCTCGCCTCGTGCCTCTCCCAGACCCAGCTTGACTGCCAGCCCCCAACCACCTTTTTCGCTGTGGATCACGCGCACAAAGGGGTACTGTTCCGCCAGGTCCCGGCAGACGTCGAGCGAGCTATCGCGGCAGCCATTCACGACCAGGATAGATTCGTGGGGATTCGGGATTCGTGCAAGCGCTTCCTCGTATTCCCGCACGACGCTGCTGACATGGTCGGCCTGATTGTAGATGGGAAGCACGATCGACACGAGGAAATTGTTCATGTGGAGGCTCTTTGCACCTCTAACTCCTTGAGTGCGGTTTGCACGAGCGCGTTGCTGGAGAGCCCGTGCGAGTGGTGCAGATACCCTTGACTGCCGCTGGTGCCCCCTGGCGTGGTTCTGACTCCACAGCGCACCACCCGACACCCCAGGCCTCGCTCGGCCACCACTTCCGAGACCAGCGATCCGACTGCGCCGCTCACGTAATGCGCTTCGACCGTCAGCGCCAGCGGGAAGCGCGCGAGCAGCGCGGCCAGATCCTCGACGGGGGCGGGGTTGACGCTGGCCACAACAGCCACGGTGCAGGAGATGCCCCGGTCGGCCAGGGCCGCCGCCGCCGAGGCGACCTCGCTCGCGATGCTCCCCATCGTGAGGATCAGCAGGTGGGCGCCTTCGTGGATGAGTTGGATGCGTCCCAGTTCAAATCGACCGCCAAGACCGGTCACCACAGTCCGGTCGTCCTTTCCGAGCCGGTAATAGATCGGACCGGGCCGCTCCCAGGTCGCCAGAACCGCTGTGCGGGCCTGTTCGTGGTCGGCCGGGGCGATCACCGTCAGGCCCGGCTGCAGGCGCATGATGCCCACGTCCTCCAAGGCGTAGTGGGTCGCGCCCGCAGGGCCATACTCAAAGCCGCCCCCCACTCCGACGATCCGCACGGGCAACCGCTGCAGGATGGGGCCGTTCCGAATGAATTCATAGGGCCGCAGCGAGATGAAGGTGGCGATCGAATAGCAGAACGGGAGGAAGCCCGCTTCGGCCAGTCCGGTCGCCACCCCGACCAGGTTCTGTTCTGCCACCCCCACGTTGAAGAAGCGATTCGGGAATCTCTCCGCAAACGGTTCCAGGACCGTGTAGCCCAGATCGCCCGTGAGGAGCAGAATGCGCGGCTCCCGCTCGGCCAATTCTACCAGAGTTTTCGTGAATGCGCCTCTCATGGCGTCGCGTCGATCTCATCCAGGGCCTGCCGGTATTCCGCGTCCGACATGGGCCAGTAGTGCCACTTGATCTGGCGCTCCATGTAAGACACGCCCTTGCCGAACACGGTGTGCGCGACCAGCACGTGGGGCGGGCCGGAGGCAGTCTCGAGCCCCGCGATCGTCTCGGTGATGGCCGCGACGTCATGACCGTTGACCTCCTGCACATCCCAGCCGAACGCCCGCCAGCGCGCGGCCATCGGGGTTAGGGAGAGCACCTGGTCCGTATAGCCGAACGCCTGTTGTCCGTTCATGTCAATGATGGCGATCAGGTTCGCCAAGCGGTGATGCGCGGCAAACATGACCGCCTCCCAGAGAGATCCCTCGTTACACTCAGCATCACTCACCAGCACGAACACGCGCCGCCGGGAGTGTCGCAGGCGTGCCGCCAGCGCGGCGCCTGCCCCCATGGACAAACCATGGCCGAGTGAGCCGGTTGAAAAGTCCACGCCCCTGAGCGCATGCTCCGGATGGACCCCCAACAGGCTGCCATCTGCGCAGAAGGTATTCAGCTTCTCTGCCGTCAGCCATCCCTTCAGATGAAGCGCCGCGTAGACCGCCAGGGCCGCGTGGCCCTTGGACAGCACGAACCGGTCACGGTCAGGATCGCCCGGGTCGGGTATGTGCAGGACGTGCCCATACAGCGCAGCCATGATCTCGGCAATCGACAGGGCAGAGCCGATGTGTCCCACATGTGCCCGTTTCGACTGGTCAAGCACGATCCTTCTAATCTGACGGGACGAGAGCGGTGGTCCCTGCACGGCTTCCCTCTCCAACTAAATCCTCCCTCGCTTCCCAGACTCGCAGCGGTTCGGGCCTCCACGGGGTGGGGTTCGCGGGACCGGGGAATTCCCCGAGCAGGCGCCACCGTTCGCGGCCAACCTCGTCGGCCAGCGGAATGCAATCAATGCACCCGTAATACGGCTCCCTGCCTCCGCCGGTAACAAGGTAGCCGGACTTGATGGCGGCAATCTGTTTCCTCCTCACTGCGCGATCGAAGGACTCCAGCTCCTGAAACCTCCAGGGATGTCCAAAGTTGAGGATGCTCGCCCAGGTGGCAATTTGAAAATCCGAATAGACCGTTTTCGGCGGCAGGGCGGCGAGAAAGTAGCAGGCTTGGCGGCGGTCGTCAAAGGCGATCTGCGTCTTTGACGCTGTTGACGCGCTTTGCCAGGCGCTGAACGCGAGCACAAGACCCAGCACACTATAGCAGAGTTTGGGGTACCTCTCCCGTAAACTGACTAGATACCCCGTCAGCAGCAGAATCAGTGGGTAGATGAAGACGTGGGCATGTCGGATGTTTCTGAACCCGCTGATCCACACGCCGTGCACCCGCTGGATGTTGAACTGCATTCCGAGGAACACAAAGAAGAACCACCAGAACACTGCGGGTGAGGTCCGAATTCGCAAGGACCAGCTCGTGAGAGCCAGGAATACCAGGAGGTGGGGATAGATGGAAAAGAGCATGTCCCCATATTGATTCGGGAGAAACAGCCATCTGACGTAGCTCCAGAACACCGGGGAGCTCAGACGGTGACTCCGGGCTGCCTCTTTGCCGGCGAGGCCTTGCGAGGACAGCTCGGCATGATACGGGAAGACGACGTCGCCGGTCAACAGGTAAAACACAAGATGTGTTGCGCCGAATAGAATGGTCAAGGTGGCGAGGAAGTGAAAGAATTGACGGTCCAAGCGCTGCCGCTTCATCCAACAGATAAGCGCAATTCCTGGCAGGAGGAGAAGTGCGGAAATCTTGGCGCCGTATGCCAGCCAGAGGCCGCCTGCCGCAAGAATCCACAGTCGCCGTTTCCACGCAACACCTTCCTGCTCGAGGGCGCGTAGAATGAGCAGGACAGTGAGCGCGGAGAAGAACGAGAGTGGCACGTCGGTAGCGAGCATCGTGGACCACGCGAAATCGAGTGGTTGCACGACAAGAAGAAATGCTGCGATCAGGGCACCGGGTATGCCCCAGAGGGCCTTCCCGAAGGCGTAGATTAGGCCTATCCCAAGGGCTGCGGTAACGGTGATGGGAAGGATCATTCCAAATTCATTGAGGCCAAAAATCCAGGAGGACAGCGCCGTGGGAAACAACCACGTGAAACGGTAGGAAATGTTATCGGGTAGAAAGGCCCTGCTATAGAAGAGGTGGGCGATCTTATGGCGGAAGATGACGTCATCTCCGAGCCCGAACCCACTGCGATAAAGCAGTCGAAGCGCCACACCCACCGCCATCAGGCCAAACATCCAAGCGAAGTCATGCCACTGAAACAGCGGCTTCTCAATCCGTTCCCCCGGTATTTCTTTAGCGAGCAACGTGTGTCCTCGTGCGGGAGAATGACCCATGGACATCCAGGATGGCCCTTTCTACAAGGAGAGAGGGAAGCAAGGCAGCGGAACGACTGCCAGGAATCGAGGGCTGCCCGGGCCCCACGAGAGCCTGCAAGTCCGCACCGTGGAGATACGAGTGGCGAAGGAACGGCCGACCCCGACCCGGCGCAGCGGCTTGCCGGCTGGCCCCATCATCCCGCTAAAGCCACCGGTTGTTGATTGGGCGATAGGAAGTCTTTTTGAGGCGGGAGGCCCCAGCGCCCTATCCAAGAGACCTCCGCCTCCCCGAGAACATCCTTAAGATAGGCATCATTCTCCTCCTTCTGTCAAGAAAAACGCCGCGGATAAGTTGAGTTACCATCCATCGGTAACCCACCCTCCATTATGGGCAGACGGGTAACAACCCAAAGTTTCCACACTGCCAGCAAGGAGGGTAGCTCGTGGCACGCCTCATCAGGGGAAAGGCTATTCAGGAACGGTTGGACCGGGTTCCTGAAGGTCCAGGAGCTGATCTCGGTGGCCGACACCTCCCTTCTCTTCGGCTTCTCCCGTAAGACCGAGGATACGCGGTGACACCGATGTGCCGTCAGGCTGTGGGACTCTGGCAGCCGGATCGTTCCCCCAGGCAGAGCCGCCTCCTCGACCGCTACCTCCGGCGACAGGAGGGTCCAGGGTGTACCTGGCTCCTTCCCAGCCGCCAGACGCACCACCCCAGGATTCCTGCGACGGTCGCGAGCGTGATCGCAAGCCCGAGACGGTCCCACCTGTCGGTTCGGTAGTCGAGCGCGAGCTGGCTATCGCCGGCGGGCAGCTCGACGGCGATCAGCCCGTCCGGCGTGCGGCTGAGCCTGTGTGGGGAGCTGTTTAGAAGTCCATGCCACTTTGGTGACCACGCGATCGCGACGCTTGCCGCCGTGGGGGCCTCCGCCCAGGCCGCGATGCGGAGATGCTCAGGCTCTGCACTCTCGAGCTGGGCCCACGCCGGCCGCGCTGTGGCCAGTAGCGACGACGGGTCCGGCTGGCCTGGGCGCGGCCTCACAGCGAGGATCGCGAGCGGCGACGAGCGCCATATAGGCGTAAAACGGGGTGATGCGGCCAGACGGTCGGCGAGCGGGTCGGTGGGCGCCACCACGTGACTGACACCGAGGCGGACGAGGGTGTCGGCAGCGACATCGGGGTCACGGCGGTCGAGCTGCTCGGCCTCTGCCCCGACCCATGGGGTGCTGGACGACTCCGGCGTAAGCCCGGAGAGCGAATTGCGACCCGACTGCCAGGCGAGCCAGCGGTCCGGGCCAGGGATGGCGCCGCCGACACTATTCGGCCCATAGTACAGGAACTGCGGCGTGGAGAAGCGGGCGCCGGGCGGTACCACGCGCGCGAGCACAGCCGCGGCCTCGCGGAGCTGCGGAGCACCCTCAGGGTGTGGTCGAACGAGGTGCCGAAGTTGCCCGACAGAGAAGATCGCCAGCGCGGTCGTGACGGCGAGCGCGAGCGCTTTGCCCGGGATGCCGAACGGCCTTGCCATCGCGGCCAGGAGCATCGCCAGCGGAAAGGTCGCCACCACCCCCGCGTATCCGAGCCCGCGGAGAGCGAGCTGCATGGTCAGCTCGGATGGAAAGCTATGGTAGAGGGCAGGGCCGAGCACAAGGTAGGCCACGGACGCGAAGATGCCGGCGGAAGCCCCCCAGCAGTGGCCCCTTGCCATCTCTATTAGGACGAAGGCCCAGCCCGCCAACACCACCCACGCGAAGCCAGGGCGCAAGAGCAGCTTCCCGCCGAAGATGCTGTGGACGGTGTCGTCAAGCGACGGGACGCCCCACCCGCCGACCACGATGCCCACTAGGTCACGATGAGCCAGGAGAGGGATGACCCAGAAGCCGGCTAGGCCGGCCGCCAGCGCTCCCGTCACGCAGAGCCGCACCAGCGCCAGTTCGGGGTGCCGATCCAGGAGCCAGGGGAGGTAGAACACGGCGATGAATGGCAGAACCATCGCGGACGGGGTGTGAGTCAGCAGAAGAACCACGAGCGTCGTGGTACCGAGTAGCACCCAGCGCGCGGACCCGCCTCGCGCCACTCGAGCAAGTGCACCGAGCGCTACGAGAAAGTAGATCGCCCCGACGTGCATGTCGAGCAGCCCAAGGCCGAAGAGCCCCTCGATGCCGTTCCCGAACGGGTTCGAAACCAGAAGGGAGAGGAGAGCGGCGAGTCCAGAAGCCGTCCGCCCGAGGCCAGAAGAGCGGGCGAGGAAGGTGACTGCGAGCGGGAAAGCGACAAAGGACGAGAGGACGGCGATGTTTAGAGCTGCGACGGTTGGCAGAAGACCCAGACTTGCTGCCTTGATGAGCGCTGTGAGCCAGCTCATGCCGGGGCCGCGCAAGAGGAAGAGCTGGTAGCCAAGGTTGGCGGCGGGGAACCAGCCGTCGAGGCGGCCCCGAGCCACGAGCTGCTCGACCCCGAACGTGACTCGCATCACGTGGGCGACGACGTCTACGCCCGCGAACGGCCGCGTGCCCCAGGCCGGAAGGGTTACCCAGACCCCGATGGCGAGCGCAAGCAGGGGGCCACCCCAGGCAGCGAGGGTCGTGCCGAGGCGTTTCGGCACGCCCGAGGATCCGGCACACCTTTCGAGAGGCTTCATCGCCGCAACCGAGCGGCCAATTGTGGAGCGTGAGTTAGCGCTTGCTCCCATGGTTGCTGCTCCAGTCGGCGTACGCCATCCCGGCACGAAACCCCGCCTCGACCATTCGAAAGTCCAGCACGGCGCCGGAGAGTCCCAGGGCTCTCGCATGCGCCAGCGCGGCCTCTGGCGCCAGCGTCCCGCCCGCAGTCACCTCTGCGGCGATGAAGCACGCTGGGTCGGACCGGAAGAGACGCTCGCATTCTTCCCGGTTCGGAAACATCTTGTAGCCCTTCGAGTTGCACGGCGCGATGATCGGGGCGAAGCGGCGCAGCTCGGGGCCGAGCACCGCCGCCGCACGGAGCGGGTTGTGGGTGACAAGCCCTGCCTCGATGCCGAGGCGCTGGGTGGTGGCCGCGAGCGCCGTGAACACAGTCGTGGCGCCGCCGGCGAGCGCGATCTCGGTGACCTGCGGGTGAAGAAAAAGCCGGGTAACGCGGAGCTCCCGGAGGGCCGCAAGCTCCATATCGGACACCAGCATCGTTCCGACGGCAAGATCTCGTCGCCGGATGCCGCCCAAGGCGGACATCGTCCGAAGCCCGGTGCGCACCATTGCGGGGGGGGTGAGGCGCATGAAGCGGGCGCGCGTGGCGCCTACCAGGCCAAGGTCAGTGAGATCGCGGATGAAGGCGAACATGTTCGGGACCACCGCCCATACCGGGATATCGCGCCAACGTTGGAACGCCACGAGGGCCTCGCGGATCGCGTCGTTGAAGACGGCAAGGATGGCGCGTGCGCCGAGGGCATAGGCCTTCTCACAGAGCGCGTGAATCTCGTCGGGTTGGTTGAATCGGGCAACGGTTTCGAGGCGCTCCCCCCACGACGCATAGTGCTGGCTCTCCGGGGGACGGACCTCGAGTATAAGATGGCTCACGACACCTCCACCGGCGCGCCGGAGGCGGACGAGGCGTAGATGGCGTCGATCATGCGTTGCGTGTTACAGGCCTGTACAAGCGAGCAGAAGGGTAGTGCGCCGCTCTGGCATGCCTGCACAAAGCTGTCGAGCTGACGGTAGAAGGCCTCGCCGCCAATGTGGGGGCTTACGTCAAAGGCGGTGTCGGCGGGCAGGTCGCTCGCGTGGATCTCGCTCCACCCCGCGTCATGTCCGTCCGCAGGCGCAAGCAAATGGAGCAGAATCCGGTCGCGGCCAAGCACAAGCGTGCCGCGTCGACCCCTGATGGTCAGGCCGTAGTCGAGCATCTGCGCGCCTGGCATGCTCCAGGAGGTGTCGAGGAGCCCGGTCACGCCGCTCGAGAAGGTAAGCAGGGCCTGCGCGGAGTCATCCATCGCCGTCCCCAGAGAGCGCGTGGTCGCCACGACCCGGCGGATAGGGCCGAAGAACCACCCGAGGATGAACAGGAGATGCGAGGCCATGTTCGCCACCACCCCGCCGCCCGAGAGCTCCCGCTGAAAGAACCAACCCCGCTTGGGTCCGAATACCTCACTTACGTAGGCATGGGCGGCAAAATGCAGCGTCTCGCCGAGGACTCCTCGCGCAAGCAGGTCGTGCGCCGCCTGCACGATTGGGAGATGGGCGTATACATAGCCCGCAGCGTGAACGACCCGAGCCTCTGTGGCGAGGTGGAGGATCGCCTCGGCGTCTGTGAGGGTTGTGGCGAGGGGCTTTTCAATGAAAAGGTGGACGCGGCGTCCAAGACATTCGCGGACCACAGTGAGGTGGGTGTGCGTCGGCGTGCAGATGAAAACGGCCTCCGGCGTCGCCGCGGCGAAGAGCGCTTCGACGTTGGGGTAAAGAGGGGCAGAGAGCCCTTGGCTTGCGAGGTGGTCGCGAAGCCCTGTGTCGCGGTCCACAAAACCTATAACCTCGGTCCCGGGGTAGACCGAGAGTAGGTGCCCGTGGATCATGCCCATGCGGCCCGCGCCGACGACCGCGGCTCGGAGGGGGTGGCTATGGGTCATGTTGCCTCCGCGAACGTGCGCTTGAGCCCAACAGTCAGCGGCGTTAACGCTGGGCGGAAGTCCCGGAGCAGCGCCCTCAGGTCGCAGGGCACATCGAGGAGTGAGCCGTACACGTTGTCCACCGTAACTAGAGGGTTCGCAAGCACGCGCTCGAGAAGCCAGGCCAGCGTAAAGCCTAAGGCGAGCGGGATGTGCACGCGTCGGCACGGCCGGCCGAGCGCCGCACAGATCGCCGCGAGAAAGCCATTGTAGGTAATCCGCTCGGCGCCGCCGACATCATAGGTTCGCCCACTCACATCGGGGCGGGTGAGTGTCTCGACGATTAGCGCGACCAGGTCGTCCAGATAGAGGGGCCGAAGGTGCCATGTCCCGGGGCCGATCACTGGGATCACGGACAGCCGACGGACAAGCCCGGCGAGCTTCACGAACACTCCGCGCGAGCCTGAGCCGTACACCAGGCTCGGACGAAGGATCGTCACATCAAGTCCTGAGCCTGCAAACAACGCGTCGGCGATTCGTTTCGTACGCCCATAGGTGCCGCAGCGGGGCAGATAGACATGCTGCGTGCTGAGGACGACCACACGCCGGCAACTGGCGGCGCGGCAGGCCTCTATGAGGGCGGTTGCGCCGCCGACGTTCACCCGGTAGGCAAGCGCGGGATCGAGGCGTCCTGCCGAGGTTGCTGCGCCGAGGTGTACGACCACGTCTGCGCCTGCCACCGCGGCGCGGAGACTCGCAGGGGAGGTCAAGTCGCCTGCTATGACCTCGACCGGCGGGGCGGGCGCCGCCGCAGGCGGCCGACGCATGATGAGACGAGGAAGGTGCCCAGCGGCGACCAGCCGTGGAATGAGTGCTGTGCCGATGAAGCCGCTCGCGCCGGTGACGACGACGCTAGACACAGGGCATCTCTCTGCGGGGCTCGCCGTTCAGCTCGCGGAGCTGCTCGTCGGCGAAGCAGCCCCAGCGGTTCCCAGGGTAGGTGGTGATCACGTAACGGAACCGGTCCTTGGCCTCATTCAGGCGGCCGAGCTGTCTCAGGCAGAGGCCGACGTGGTAGTGGCTCTCGGCCACCCAGACGCTCTCGGGAAAGCGATCGATCACTTCCTGGTAGCCGGCACGCGCGGCAGCGGGATTGCCGGCGCGGAGCAGGCTCGCCGCACGGAAGAAGGTCGCGTCGGCGGCGGTATTCGACTCGCCGGCGAGGAGGATGGCGCGCTCGAAGTGCCGCCGCGCTGTCGTGTAGTTCTGCCTCTCGAAAGCCTCCCACCCGCGCTGGTAGTAGTACGGAGGGCCGAAGTCGTGGGCCACGTTCCAGGCTGTGGCCGCGAAGATCGCGACCACCATGCCCCTGATCAGGTACGGTTGCGCAGCGGCCAGCGCGCGCGTAGTTGCCCCTGAGAGCTCCGTTGCCGCGAGCGGCCGCCGGGCTGGAACCAGGTAGAGCCCTATGCCGACCACGCTTAGCAGAATCCCGAGCCAGTCTACCACAAGTCGCCGGAACCGGAGGCGTACGTGGGG
>Ga0209342_10003468_pt1 | contig 16605 bp, 11 predicted proteins | sample RifCSP16_2_FD_184023 | JGI IMG/M metagenome (GOLD analysis project Ga0209342, IMG submission 184023) | Soil microbial communities from Rifle, Colorado - Rifle CSP2_sed 16_2 (SPAdes) (version 2) | ecosystem: Environmental > Terrestrial > Deep subsurface > Rock core/Sediment | place: Rifle... | reverse complement strand
TACCTATGTCCCCGAACATCTGTTACCCTTGTCCCAGTCCATACACCTTTGTCAAAGGGGGAGAAAGCGGTCTGAATCCATTGTTGCTACGCAACCAAAACTCATCTGGAACGTAAGCGGGTATCTGAATCAATGCTTGGTTTTTTCAATATTCAACGCTCAATGCTCAATACTCAATGTTCAATTCTCAATACTTAGCGGAGGTAGCATGAAGCGATTAGCGGCAGTCCTCAGCCTGTTGGTGCTGAGCTCCGTTGTGTGGGCGGATGGCGGATCGGGCTTTAATATTCCGGTCGAGTACCATAAGCTCAAGAACGGCCTCAAGGTTGTGCTTTCGCCCGACAAAACGGCTCCCACCGTTGTTGTCGCGGTTTATTACAACATTGGATTCCGGATCGAGCCGAAAGACCGCACGGGGTTTGCTCATCTTTTCGAACATATGATGTTTCAGGGTTCGCAGAACCTGGGAAAGATGGAATTCATCAAACTCGTGCAGAGCAACGGTGGAGTATTGAACGGATCCACCAGATTCGATTTCACCAATTATTTTGAGATTCTCCCTGCGCATAAGCTGGAGACAGCACTGTGGGCGGAAGCAGATCGGATGAGAGGCCTGGCTATCACCCAGGATAATCTGACCAACCAGCAGGGCGTGGTGAAAAACGAAGTAAAGGTGAACGTCCTCAACCAGCCGTACGGCGGATTCCCTTGGCTGGATATGCCCCAATACGCCAACACCAACTGGTACAATGCGCACAATTTCTATGGGGACCTTGAGCATCTTGATGCCGCGACGCTTGCCGACGTGAAAGCGTTTTTCGACACCTACTACGCGCCGAACAACGCGTCGCTGGCGATCGTCGGTGATTTTGATCCAAAGGAAGCTCTTGCAATGGTGGAAAAGTATTTCGGATCAATTCCCTCGCAGAAGCAGCCACCGAAGCCGGATATTTCCGAACCGCGGCAGGAAAAGGAGAAACGATTCACGAAGAAGGACACGCTGGCGCTTCGTCCCGCACTTGCGTTCGCCTATCAGATGCCTGCCCGCAATACTCCCGAATATTACGCGATGGGAATTCTTGATCAGATCCTGCTTCAGGGAGATGACAGCAGGCTGACCCAGGTGCTCGCGAAGCAGAAAGGGTTCACGGATAATGTGAACGGCGGTATCAATCTGCTCGGCAACATGTTTAACTATAATGGCCCGATGTTGTGGATGGCGTCACTCATCCATGATCCAACCGCATCGGCCGATGATATTCTGAAAGCCCTTGACGGCGTGATTGAAGAAGCACGTACAAAGATGGTTGACCGGGCTACCCTCAATCGGGCTCTCGTAAAAATACGGTCTGACCTTTACGACAACATGGGCGGTTTCTTCGGATTCGGCAGAGCGGATCTGCTGGCGAGTTTTGCCCTTTTTGACGACAATCCGGCGCGAATAAACACGCTCGAGCAGGAACTCATGAAGGTAACGCCCGAGGTTATTCTCAAAACCGCACAGGAGTACCTGCGGCCAACCAATCGCACGGTTCTGATCCTCGAGCCGAAATCCGGATCGTAAAGGAACAATGATCATGAAAACAATTCGATTTGCAGTTCTGGCTATTCTGGTGATCACGGTTGCTCCGGCCCTTTTCGCGCAAAAGGAACTACCTCCGGAAGGATCGGCACCAAGAGATTTTACAATTCCCGTAAAACAGACATTCACGCTTCCCAATGGAATTGCCGTGACGATGGTACCGTACGGATCACTTCCCAAGGTCAGTGTCAATGTCGTTGTCAGAGCGGGGAATCTTAATGAGTTGGCGAACGAAGTCTGGCTCGCGGATATCATGGGTGATCTGTTGAAAGAGGGTACCACCTCTCGCACTGCAGAACAGGTGGCACAAGAGGCAGCGGGAATGGGCGGCTCGGTGAACGTTGGCGTGGGGCCCGATCAGGCCTCCATCAGCGGGGACGTTCTGTCGGAGTTTGGTCCGAACCTCATAGCGCTGCTCGCCGACATCATCCGTAATCCTCTCTTTCCTGAATCGGAGCTTGCCCGAATAAAGAACGACCGGGCACGTCAGCTGACGGTTGCGCAATCACAGCCGCGTCAGCTTACTGCGGAACAATTCTACAAGATCCTGTATCCTGATCACGCGTACGGCCGGTACTTTCCTACGACCGATATGATCCAGGGATATTCGATTCAACATGTGAAGGACTTCTATCGGAAGAATTTCGGCGGGCTCAGGACAAGCATTTACGTCGCCGGCGTTTTTGATGCCAAAGTAATGGAAAACGCGATCCGGGCGGGATTCGAAGGCTGGCAAAAAGGGAGTGAGCCCTTCATCAGCGTTCCGAAACCGTCTATGAAGAAGGCCTTTCACCTCATTAATCGTCCAGGTGCACCTCAATCGACCATCTATCTCGGCCTTCCCGTCGTGAATCCCATCGAATCCGACTATGTGCCTTTTGTTGTGACGAATGCTCTCTTGGGCGGGTCGTTCGGGTCACGAATCACCAGCAATATCAGGGAGCAGAAGGGGTACACGTACTCTCCGTTCAGCATGATTTCAACCCGCTATAGGGACGCTTATTGGGCAGAGGTGGCCGACGTGACGACCAACGTGACAGGGCCTTCCTTGAAGGAAATTTTCGGGGAGATCACACGGCTGCAGAATGAACCTCCTTCCGATGCCGAGTTGAAAGGAATCAAGAATTACCTTGCCGGCACCTTCGTTCTTCAGAATTCGAGCCGGGGCGGCATCATCGGCCAATTTTCATTCCTTAAATTACACGGACTGAAGGATGATTACCTCACAAATTACGTGAAGAGAGTGCATTCTGTAACACCGCAACAGGTGTCGGAGCTTACAAAAAAGTACATCCGGCCCGAGAACATGACTCTCGTTATCACAGGTGACAAGAGCAAGATCGAGCAGCAAATCGAGGAATACTCGAAGCCCGCAGTAGAACCGAAATAGCAGAAAAGTGCGTCGGTACCAAGAAGCCCGCCAGCTGTTTGAGCGGGCTTTTTATTTGTCCTATACCATCGGATGGAATCCGACGGCCAACAAACACGCAGAGGGACTGAGTGTAACCGGGGATTCTTCATAGGCGTCCATTTCTCATGGATGCCGTGCAGCAAACTCCCTGCTTCTGTACAATGGTATTTGTTGGAAAAAATATTTAGGGTACAAGGGGAAAGGCAGAGGTCAGAAGTCAGAGGTCAGAAATCAGAGGTCAGAAATCAGGAGTCTGATTCAGTTTTCAGCCGTTAGTCATCAGTTGTCAGATGGACTCATAACTCGAAACCAACCTTCCTACAATTCCATGAAAACAATCCTTCTTCGTTCTCTTGTTATCAGTCTCGCCCTTGTTTCTGCCGTTGTGTTCATGCGGTTTGACGTTTCGGCAGACGAGGGAATGTACCCGATCAGTGAAATCCACAAACTCAACCTGAAAGCAAAAGGACTCAAGATCGATCCGAAGGACGTCTATAATCCCAACGGCGTGAGCCTGATCGATGCTATTGTAATGGTTGGAGGCTGCACGGGGTCGTTTGTGTCTCCCGATGGCCTGATTCTGACCAATCACCATTGCGCGTTCGGCGGGGTTCAGGCGGCAAGCACGAAAGAGAAGGACTATATCACCGACGGTTTCATTGCCCGGAGCAGAAGCGAAGAAATTCCGGCCCGCGGTTATACGGTGAGGATCACGGAGTCGTATCGGGATGTATCGAAAGAGATTCTCAGCGTCGTCGATGACAAGATGGAGCTTGCCGAGCGGACAAAGGCAATCCAGAAGAAAATGCGCGGGCTGGTCGAGGAGACAGAGAAGGAAAAGCCGGGCAAACGGATTGAGGTTTCGGAAATGTTTGCAGGCCGAAACTACGTTCTCTTTGTGTACGCCAATTTCCGTGATGTCCGGTTGGTCTATGTCCCTCCGCGTTCCATCGGGGAGTTTGGCGGAGAGAACGACAACTGGGTATGGCCTCGTCATACCGGAGATTTCTCGTTCCTGCGTCTCTACGTGGCGCCCGATGGCTCCCCGGCTGATTATTCCGAAAACAATGTTCCGTACCGGCCGAAGAAGTATCTGAAGGTTCAGCCAGACGGTGCGAACGAAAAGGACTTCGTCTTCATTCTTGGCTATCCCGGAAGCACATTCAGGCATCGATCTTCTCATTTTCTTGCCTACGAAGAAACATACCGAATGCCTTCTATCGCGGATCTTTTTGAATGGCAAATCAAGACCATGGAGGAATTGGGGAAGAACGACCGCGCGGTTGCCATTATGCATGACGCGAGAATCAAGGGACTGGCGAATGTCATGAAGAATTATCGCGGGAAGTTGAAGGGGATGAATCGGCTTCACCTGGTTCAGCAGAAGCAGGCAGAAGAACAAGAATTGCAGAAGTTCATTCTGGCAGACCCGCAGCGAAAAGCGCGATATGGGGCCGTGGTGGACGATCTGTCAGGCGTTTACAATGAAATGAGCACTTGGGCGCCGCGGGAAATGGTGCTGAATACTCTTGTTCAGAGTTCTCAGCTCTTGAGGCGGGCTTCCGGGCTCTATGAAGCTTCTGTTGAGCGTCAGAAGGCTGATAATGAGCGAGCAAGCGCCTTTCAGGACAAGAACTATGAGAATACGAAACGGACACTCTCCCGGCCTTTGAGAGACTACTACGTGCCCACGGAAAAGACGTTCCTCAAAGAGATGGTGCAGAGGGCAGCAAGACTTCCGGACGGACAACGGATAGAAGCAGTTGATGAATTGTTGAAAGGAGGAAAGGGGGATGAGGCAATCGGGGCTTTTGTCGATGAAGCATTCGCGACGTCAAAGCTCGCAGAAGAAGAGTATGTGACGGGGCTTCTCAACGGGGAGCCGGCGGCGATGGGAAACACGGATGATCCGCTGATCAAATTCTCACGAGCAGTGTACCCTGCTTACAAACAGCTCGCCCAGACAAGAGAACGACGTGAAGGGGCTCTGAACAAACTGTATGCACTCTACGTTGATGTGAAAGAGCAATTTCTTAAGAAGAGCTTCATTCCGGACGCAAACAGGACGCTCCGGTTAACATACGGATATGTCAAAGGATACCGCCCGAGCGATGCAACGTGGTACTCTCCGCATACAACACTAACAGGAGTTGTTGAGAAGACAACCGGCGTGGAGCCGTTCAATACTCCGTCGAAGGTACTTGATTTGGCGAAAGCGAAGCAATACGGACAGTTCAGGAACGCAAAGCTGAACGATGTTCCTGTGGCGATTCTGTACAATCTCGACACAACGGGCGGGAATTCAGGGAGTCCATTGTTGAACGCAAGCGGAGAATTGGTGGGTGTGAATTTTGACCGCGCATACGAGGCAACAATCAATGATTACGCCTGGAGTGATACCTACAGCAGATCCATTGCGGTTGATGTTCGGTACGTTCTATGGGTGACGAAGTATGTGGGGGAGGTCGGATATTTGTTGAAGGAGATGGGGGTGGAGTAACGCAGATTTCGCTGATTGACACTGATTACACGGATTGTATTCTTGAAATGATGACCCATGCGATGCCCGAAACCTTGAACCTTGAACCTTGAACCTTGAACCCGAAACCCGCAGGTCGTGACTCGTAAACATAGAGGACCAACCCATGCTTCTCCATCAGCGCTTTGTTGAGGTAGCGAAAAAGCAAGGAAACAAGCTTGCGATTATTGACCGGACGCTGGATCGGCGAGTGACCTATTCAAAAGCGCTCGTCGGTTCGCTGATCCTCGCCGAGAAATTCAAGGCATATGACGAAGGTTTTATCGGGATCATGCTGCCGACCTCGGCGGGATGTGCGCTATCGATGCTTGGTGCGCTCATGAGCGGCCGCGTGCCGGTGATGATCAATTATTCGACCGGTGCTGCGCAGAATTGCGAGTTTGCGCAGAAGAAGTGCGACTTCAAGACAATCGTTACCGCCAGAGCGCTTCTTGAAAAGGTAAAATGTCCCGTTGTCCCCGGAATGGTGTTTGTTGAGGACATTCTGAAGGAGGTCTCGCTGAAAGACAAGCTGGGCGCCCTGATGAAAACGTTCCTGCCGTTGCCCATGATTCTAAAGAGAATCGCGAGCGGTGATGACAATGATACTGCGTTCATCCTGTTTACTAGTGGGAGCGAGAGAGATCCGAAGGCGGTCCAGCTGACGCACAAAAACATAGTCTCGAATGTCAGCAGTCTCGTTAACGCATTCGGACTTACTGAGCAGGATATCTTTCTGGCGAATCTTCCCTATTTCCACATTTTCGGCCAAACGGCGAACTTGTGGACACCGCTCCATCTCGGTATGACGATTGTGACGTATGCGAATCCACTGGAATACAAAGCAGTGGTCGACGCCATACGGGAAGAAAAATGTACGCTGATGGTTGGGACTCCGATTTTTCTCTGGGGTTACCTGCGCAAGTCAGAGCCCGGGGATTTCAAGAGCATTCGAATTGCTCTTTCCGGGGCAGACAAATGTCCCGATGCATTGAGGAAAGAGTTTTTTGAACGACATAGAATAGAGTTGCTTGAGGGATATGGTGCAACTGAAACCAGTCCTGCCATCTCAATAAACAAACCCGGTGCCAACAAGCCCGGGAGTGTCGGAAGACCGCTCCACGGTGTTTCGGTGAGGTTGGAACACTATGAAACAGGCGATGCATGCGCCGTGGGACAAATAGGCAAGATCCTTGTCAAAGGGGACAACGTGATGAAGGGGTACTTTGACGATTTTGAAGAAACGGCGCTGCATATTCGTCATGGGTGGTACGATACGGGGGATATGGGCTTTATGGATGAAGATGGTTACCTCTGGCACGTCGGGCGGCTGAAGAGGTTTCTGAAGATCGGCGGAGAGATGGTTTCGCTTGTCAAGGTGGAGGACGTTCTGGACAAGCTCCTTCCCAAAGATGTTTCGTGTTGCGTGGTGGAAGTGCCGGATCAGCTGAAGGGAGCAAAAATTGTTGCCGCGGTTACACAGAAGCTTGATGAGAAGACAATCCTCCGTTCGATGAGCGAGCAACTTCCCAACATTGCACTTCCGAAGCAGTTTGTGGTGATTGAAGAACTGCCAAAGATGGCCACAGGGAAAATCGATTTCCGGAAGATTACAGATATGGTGAGGGATATGTTGAAGCCGTAGATGCCAACTCAACCCCCGCCCCCTTCTCTTCCGCCAAACAGACGCAGACGGGTGGGAACAGAAGGGGTGGAGAAAAGCCCTTGAGTGATCAAGGGCTTTTGTGTTTTATCCGGATTTCTCAGCGATTAGTCGTGATACACTGCGTTGAATATGTCGGTATTGCTGAGCATACCGATAATGTCTTTGCCATCAAAAACGACTGCACGTCTGATTCCTGTGTTATTCATCAGGCGAGCGCAGTATTTCAGCTGGAGACCCGGAGAGACCGTGACGAGCGGTTTTGACATAATTTCGTAGACTTTGACATCAGCAGGATCTTTGCCGGGGTCGATGATCTTGTTGACCACATCCTTCCGCGTCAGAATCCCCCATGCGTCTCCGTGATTTCGTCTATTGACCACCAGACTGGAGACCTTTTTGGATCTCATCATCTTGATGGCGTCGGCGACTGAGGATTTGCCCTCGACAAATACGACGTTTTTGTGCATCACGTCCGAGGCTTTTGCGAAACGGACATCCTTCAAGGATTTCTTAGACATAGCATGCTCCTTTCATTATTGTGCAGTACAGACCTCAACCCCGTACCTCATGTAACGAAAATCAGCCAACTTTCTCCACGATGAGAAGAAAATTCACGCGATGAGCCCACATAAACCGCACCGACACTGATGGCTCTGCGGCTTGTACTTATAGATTCCCGCTTCCAGTCCGCCGATGTTGCCTGCTACGACATAGAGCTCAAGTGGCTATACTATAGATAGCCCTTGTGACTGTTCGTGCTGAGCAGTCCGGCGATTATTTGATGCCGAGTGTCTGAGCAGCCTTGTCAAGATCTTCCGGAGCAACCCAGAGAATTGCCCCAAAGTTGGTGCCGCCGACGACAGCCTCAACAGCTGCAATATTCACACCTGCCGCAGCAAGGGCATCGAGGCTCTCAACAAGCGCTCCGGTCTTGTCGGGGCCGCTGAGAAAGAAGGCGCCACCTTCTTCAACGAGAACGCCCGAGGCTTTCCACGCCTCTCTCAGTTTGTCGGGATCCTTCGGAACAACGAGGATTTCACCTGCGTCACCGTGGGCCATACCCTTCAGCGCTGTGAGCCCAAGTTTCTTCGTGTGGAGGTCCTTCAAAAGAGCAAGAAGGGCCCCAGGTTTGTTCTCAAGTCGTGTCTTGAAATACGTAACTCTCTTTGCTTTTGCCATGGTCATTGGACTCCTTCTTGTATGTCATTTGAAAGAATTCAGCCAGTAGTTTGCGGTGGATCGATGAGTCTGAATAGTAAATCAGAAAATAGCCAGGAGGGAGAGCGCGGTGCAGCCAGTGTTGTGGAACCTGAAGGCGGAGTACAGCTAGGCCGATTATGATTGTTCGTGCGGCCTAAAGGTGGGACTACAAACTGATGCATGACGCCTCCGGGCGGAAACGTACCTGAAATGGTATCTACTTTCTGGTCGATTGTCAAACTACAGTGTTGAAGCGTTCTAAGAATAGTTCCTGATTCCGTACCACCTTCCGAAGGTCGTCGACCTTCGGAAGGTCTGGAGGAACCTCAAAGCCCATCATTCTGTTCGATTATCCATACATTCTATCTTAATGACAGAGAAGAAGCCAAATAGACTGATTCGGGAAAAAAGCCCATACCTCCTCCAACACGCCTATAATCCTGTCGATTGGTATCCGTGGGGAGAAGAAGCGTTCAAAAAGGCACAAGAAGAGGACAAACCGATCTTCCTCTCCATCGGATACTCTACCTGTTACTGGTGCCACGTGATGGAGCGGGAGGTGTTTGAGAATGAGTCGATCGCTGCCTTGATGAACAAGTACGTGGTGAGTGTCAAGGTGGATCGTGAAGAACGGCCTGATATCGATCGGATCTACATGGCCGCGCTGCAGGCAATGACAGGAAGCGGTGGATGGCCAATGTCGATGTTCCTTACTCACGACCGCAAACCATTTTTCGGAGCAACGTACATCCCCCCAAAAACAAAATACGGTCGGGCGGGGTTCGAAGATGTTCTTGCTGGAATTCAGGAAGCCTGGATGACAAATCGTGCCGAGATCCTTCAAGCAGGGGGGCAGATTGAAGAGCACATCAGATCACTTCTCACTCCGGCGTCAAACCCTACCGTGGCGGGAAAACCGGCTTTGGATCAAGGTTTTCAATCGTTTTTGAAAAGCTATGACAATGAGAATGGCGGATTCGGCCGCTCACCCAAGTTTCCCACCCCCGTCTCATTTAATTTTCTTCTCCGACATTTCCACAGGACCGGTGAGAAACAGGCCCTTGAAATGACCCTTGCTACTTTGAAGAACATGTATGACGGAGGGATGTACGATCATCTTGGAGGAGGATTCCATCGTTACTCTACCGATGCCTGCTGGCACGTACCGCATTTCGAAAAAATGCTTTACGACCAGGCGCAGATTGCGGTCGCATATCTGGAGGCGTATCAGATTACCCATGATGAATTCTATTCTGGTGTCGCCCGTGACATTCTCAAGTATGTTGAAAAAGGGATGACCCACCGGGAAGGAGGCTTCTACTCTGCCGAGGATGCGGAAAGTGCTCTTGATCGATACGAACCCACACGCAAGAAAGAAGGAGCTTTCTACACATGGACCAAAGAAGAAATTGACTCTCTTCTCACCTCACATGAAAGCGACGTTTTTGGTTATGTCTTTGATGTTCAGCCGGCAGGGAACGTGTTGGACGATCCTCACGGCGAATTTCGGGGTTTGAATGTGCTTCACAGGATTCACACCGGGGACGAAGCTGCCGCCCATTTCAAAATCATGACTGACGATCTTGTAAGAACACTTGATCGGGCATGTGAGAAGCTCCTTCGGACCCGGGCAAATCGGCCGTATCCTCATCTCGATGACAAGATTCTCCTCTCGTGGAACGGATTGATGATTTCTGCTTTCGCGAGATCTTCTCAGGTTTTCCATGAGGAGAAATTCCTTCGAATTGCAGAACGGGCATCTGAGTTCATTCTTACAAAGATGATGGATCAGAAGACCGGGACACTTGTGCGAAGATACAGAGAGGGGGAAGCACGATTCGAAGCTCACCTGGAAGACTACGCGTTCTTCATTCAGGCATTGATTGACCTCTACGAGGCATCGTTTGAGATACAGTGGCTTAAGAAAGCGCTGGATCTTATACAGAAAATGATTGCCCTTTTCTATGACTCACAGGACGGCGGTTTCTTCGATACGGCGGGTTCAGACACAACTCTTCTTGTCAGGACAAAGGAATCCACGGACGGCGCCGAGCCTTCGGGCAATTCCATCGCGATTTTGAATCTCCTGAGACTTTCTCAAATGACGGACAATCAGGAATTTGCGCAGATGGCAAAGAAGTCGCTTCAATACTTCGGCGAACGACTGCTCGCGATGCCACACGCCATGGCGCAGTTTCTTGTGGCGCTGGATTTCAGTTTGGTCAAGCCGAAACAGATCGTCATAGCAGGGAGAAAAGAGAATCCGGATACCAAGGCTCTTCTTGAGGAGGTGCATCGGCACTATGTTCCCGACAAGGTTCTGCTCCTGGCTGAAGGTGAAACCGGACTTTCCTTGACTTTCCCATTTTTGAAAAACACGGTGATGATTTCCGGAAAGGCAACCGCGTATGTCTGCGAAAACTACGCCTGCAAGCTTCCAACCAATGATCCGCGTGAGTTGAGAAAGCAGCTTTCAAGTCGATAAGTGGAGACAATAAACAAAAGTATGGTGCTGCACGATTGATCAGCGTAGTTCTACTTTCTCTTTGGAAGAGAAAGTAGCAAAGAGAACCGTGTCGAAATCGAAACTCCCCGTGTTGATCTGCCTTACGCAACCGTTGCGGAGCGAAGGAATCAGGTAATTCCCGCACTCAACCAGCCGCAAGACTTGCACAATAGAACAATTTGTGCGGGAATTAAACGCACGATCGAGTCCGCCCACCCACCTGCCAACGATTTCGACAGGCCGTGTTAGCAGTAATTCCGCAACATTATTCAGCGTAATCGGTTACGCAACTTCTGCAGGTATCTTCCGTATCGACTAGTCGGTACCGACCACCTCTATTGGAGGAGCCATGCGCTCACGCCGAGTCTCATTTATAACCCTGTCATTTCTTGTTCTTTCCATCCTTTTTACCGTCCCGGGTGCCGTTCCCAGTGAATCGCTATGGACTGAATGCACCCATCCCGAACTCACCATTCCTCCCGGGATGAAGGAAATCGTATCGCTCTGGGATTTCAGAGACCAGGAGGTAAAAGGATTAGGATTCGCCCTGACAAAGGATTCAAAGGTGCATATTTCGGCTGTCGGCGGAGGGGACAGGGCGTTTTGGCGCGATATGTTCGACAATGAGGATGAGTCAGGCATGTTTGCATCAGGATGGATCATCAATGCCGATACCCGCGAGCTTGTCTGGGAAATGACCATGGACAACACCTCCGGCCGTACATCGCATCGTTCGTTTGATGATGATGTCTCCCTCGACAAAGGTTCCTACGAAGTTTACTATTCGGCCTACGGTTATTATCACAATTCCTCTTTTTCAACATCTTCCATCAATATTGACCGCCGCCAGGGGCATCGTTCCGGCCAATTGTCGGGCCGATCGTTCTTCGGGATCTTCGATGACAACGAGAATCTGTACGACGATTTCATGGACGTCGCGAAAGATTTCGGTATTACCATCTCCGTTGACGACGCCGATGCAGCCGCTGTTACGCAATTCGACCCGCCGAAGAAGAGCACGCGTGCTGTGTTCTCGATGGTTGGTATCGGAGATGGCGAAGTGATCAAAAAGCAAATGAAGCTTTCAAGGGGACTGACGCTTCACGTCTACGCACTCGGAGAGGGTCGAAATCGGGACGACATCTACGACCATGGCTGGATTATCAACAGCGCAACGAGGGAACGGGTTTGGGACATGGAAAACAAGAACACCCGTTATGCCGGCGGCGCGTCAAAAAATGTTCGTTGGAACGACAATCTTGAGCTGAGCGCGGGTGCATATGAAGTGTATTATGTGACGGATGATTCGCATTCGTCTGAAGACTGGAATTCGAAACCACCGTACGATCCGTTTATGTATGGTATAACACTCTCGGCTCTCAACGATAAAGACAAGGATGCGGTCAGTGTCGGCGAGATCCCGGATATGGACAAGAATACAATCGTCAGTTTGACAAGGGTTGGAGATGACGACTTTACAAGCGCCGGATTCACATTGAAGAGCGATGCCAAAGTGCGCATCTATGCACTGGGTGAAATGGATAGTGATGAGGATATGGCCGACTACGGGTGGATTGTGAATGCCAACACGCGTGAGCGAGTATGGCAGATGGAAGGACGAAAAACCGTTCACGCGGGTGGTGCATCAAAGAATCGCATGATTGACGAGATTATCACTCTTACAAAAGGAAATTATCTGGCTTATTACGAAACCGACGGATCCCATTCGTACCGTGACTGGAACTCCGATCCACCGATGGATGAAGCGCATTACGGCCTGAGTGTCTATGGATGGAGTGACGGGTTCGATCCGAAATCGGTGACATCGTTTAAGGAGGGGGAAGGGGAAGAGGAAAATGTCATCGCTCAGCTTATTCGCGTGAAGGATGACAGACACATGACTAAACAGTTCACGATTGAAAAACCTACCCGCGTGCGCATTTACGCGCTTGGTGAGGGTGTCGATCGTGAATTGGCGGATTACGGATGGATTGAGGATGCAAAAACAGGCCGGACCGTGTGGGAAATGACCTATCGTATGACGGATCGTGCCGGAGGGGCATCCAAGAACCGTCAGGTGAGCACCACGATCGTGCTGGAAAAGGGGGAATATGAACTTCACTATCGCACAGACGATTCGCACGCATATAATGACTGGAATGATGATCCTCCGGAAGACCGAACACACTGGGGGATAACGGTAACAAAAGAAGAATAGCCGTTCGCTGTCCTTCGGCGAACAACTGATGCGTCGGGGCAGGGACAAGCGATAACAGCCTCGGCGCATCTTTGTTTTTTCTCCCTCCGGTTCTTACCTTTCGCTTATTCAGAAAACCGTTGAAACGGTTGGGGGATGTTCTTTCTTTGCTTCCCCACGACTTAAGTCGTGGGCAATTCCCCGGCACACCACAACAAAACCACTTCAGTGGTTTATCTTCGATGTCACGAATCCTTGCCACAATACTGAGTCTCACAATCTCAGCTTTGCCGGCGATGTCGCAATCTCCGGCCAAGGCACAAGAGCTTGTGGTAAGAAAGAGTGAATTCAGACTTGATGTGATGATTGGTGATTCAGTGGCAAAGAGCTTCCTCATCGCACTGGGGAAGAACCCCGGGGACAAGCAACGACGGGGAGACAATCGGACACCCGAAGGGAAATTCAGCATCATGCAGATTCAGCGGTCCGGTTCATGGACACATGATTTCAAGGATGATAAGGGGGAGATTGCAGGCGCGTACGGCCCATGGTTTCTTCGCTTTGGTACGGGAGAGACCCGCATGAGGTGGACAGGAATTGGGATTCACGGTACGCATGATCCCGCATCCATTGGCACGTTGGCAACGGAGGGATGTATCCGGCTGAAAAACGAAGATCTGGAGGAACTTAAAAAACTGGTAGAGGTAGGGACAGTGGTGAGAATTCTTCCCTGACTGCAAGATACGTCTGGACCCATCGGATAAATCCGACGGCTCCGACTTCACCCCGGAGTGTCACAATCCCGCTTTGCGGGATTGAGTCCTTGCCTTGATTCCGAAGGCGTCCGTTTCTAACGGATGCCGTGAGCGATGGCAGCGTCTCTACTGTACCGCAATACTTACCGATGCACTCCGCACGATTTTTCCCCTTCGAATCCCTTGCAGCTGAAACCGATGTTCCCCCTTCTGCAGCTGCCACCAGGCGCCTTCTGTATCGTACGAAATGTCCTTTCGGTTGTTAACTCTTACACGAACATCAGAAACATCCGGAGGAATATGCCCCAAAATCTTGATGGTCTGATATTCGTTGCGAAGGATGGGATCGATCTTGAATATCTGCCCATTCTGAGGAGCGAGCAGGGCAAAGTCCGCTCGTCCCGGAATTTCAACGGTAGCAAGGGGCTTTGCGTCGGGTGGCGGTGAGGCAAGTCGTTGTTCCTCTACCCATTCACGATATTCCTCAGGAAATATTTCGAATGTTGCCGCAACAGACTCCCCCGCCTCATTGGTGAATCGAAATACTCTGTGCACATCGCAGCGCCCGGACGGTACTTTGTCTTTAACAAACCACTCGCGAATCGTCTTGCGGCAATGAGAATGAGGGAGCTTTCCCGACGCAGAGCATATGGTTTCCATACGGAGGCCTTCAGGGACGCTAAAAGGAGGAGGGAGATCACGGTCCCCTTTGACATGCAGAATGGTCATGATATCTTCAAATATCTGTCCAGCGCCTGTAATTCCCGACACTCCTTTCATCGGAGTTCCATCGAAATTGCCCGCCCAGACACCGACAGTATACTCTGTCGTGTATCCAACCGTCCAGTTGTCGCGATAGTCCTTTGTGGTTCCGGTCTTTATCGCGCATTCGAAGGGAAATGGAAATGCGTGCCCGAAGGCGGGACGCCGGGCATCCGGATCTTTGAGAATATCGGTGATGAGATATGAAACCTGTTCGGAGAAGAGCCGACGCGGCGATTCGGCCGGTATGGTAGCAAAAAGACCGTCGGTTGTCTCAAACGACTCAATATATGCAGCCTGTTGCCACAGTCCGCCGTTGGCAAATGAAGCATAGGCACGCGTAAGCTGAAAGAGCGACACTTCCCCATTTCCCAATGTCAGTCCGTATCCGTAGAAACTGGAGGGCTGATCCAGAGTCGTGAGTCCCGCCCGGAGCATTCGCTGCAGGAGGTTTTCTCGTCCGACGCGTCTAAGAACCCGCACCGCCGGCACATTGTACGAGCACGCAAGCGCTGTCCGAACACGAACGGGGCCGTGGTAGCGGCGATCATAGTTTTCCGGAATATAATCTCCCTGCTCGTCCGGAATTTGCGTGGGAATATCAGGGATGAGATCGGCGGGAGTGAATGGGCCCTCGAAGGCAAGTCCGTACGTAAATGGTTTCACGGAAGAGCCCGGCTGGCGTCGTGCAAGAGCGCCGTTGACCTGACCCTGAATAGCGTAATTGAAATAATCGGCAGATCCTACCAGCGCCAGAAGCTTCATCGTTTTGTTCTCGATAACAACGGCAGCGGCATTGGTCACGTTTTTCGATTTCAATTGCTTCAAATGACCTTTCAGGAGCCATTCAATTGATCGCTGAAGGGGATAGTCAATGGTCGTACGAACGACGGCAGTACCGGGAAATTGGACGGCTTCGGCGGCAGCCATTTCAACGAGGTGTGGGGCCCGAAAATTGACATCCGGAGGCACAAGAACAATCCGCTGCTGAGCTGCTCTCGAATACTCGTCGGGAGAAATCCGTCCCTGCTCTGCCATGATTAGGAGTATGTGCTGTTGACGCTTCAGGGCCGGCTCCGAATTGGCATATGGATTGAGGAATGATGGAGCATTGGGGAGAGCGGCGAGGAAAGCTGCCTCGGCGGGAGCAAGGTCACGCGCTGGCTTGTCGAAATAAAAGCGTGACGCGGCTTCAGCGCCGATCAGCTGATTGCCGTACGGAACACGATTGAGGTATTGCTCGAGGATTTCGTCTTTCGACATCATCCGTTCGAGGCGGAGAGCATACCACGCCTCGATGATCTTCGAGGGCAGGGTGCGGGGATGATGATAGATATTCCTGATGACTTGCTGTGTGATTGTTGACCCGCCCGATCGTGCTTTTCCAGCGCGGATATTATCGATCAAGGCCCGAACGATCGCCAGGGGATCGACACCGGGATGATGGCGAAAACGTCTGTCTTCGACGGCGATGGTTGCGTTGAGAAGTGCGGGTGAAAATTCTGCAAGAGCTTTCCATTGCCCGCGGCCCTGCAGGTCGTTCAGATATTCACGCAGCACAATGCCGTTGCGATCAACGACCCTCAATGAATGAACGGTTTCCTTTCGGAAGTCCTTTTCAGGAAGCGGAAGGAAAAGGGATCCGATGGCAGCGATTGCGAGGATTAGAACAATCCAAAGATATAGTTTCAATCTTGTGGTCATTTTCGTTCGATCTCATCCCCCGTTCGAATCTCACCTTTCTCTTTCCAAGGAAGGAGGAGCTATAAATAGTTACGTTTGTTCATCCGTCTGCATTGGTTCAACCTCCCCCTTTGAAAAAGGGGGGTGGGGGGATTTCGGTTTGATTTCAAGAAGACCCAATAACGGAAACTCTGCTTGCGCGAATCCAAATCCCCCTTCGTCCCCCTTTGTATGGACTGGGACAAGGGTAACAGATGTTCGGGGACATAGGTAACAGATTATGAGTCAACATTCAACGTCCTCGTTGAGGTTGATGTGAGTAATG